>OGCQ01000072.1_pt1 | contig 183607 bp, 178 predicted proteins | sample 1570161 | NCBI WGS metagenome assembly OGCQ01 (sample SAMEA4384402, study PRJEB24528) | human gut metagenome
CAACGGCCTGCTCAAGACCTTTTATGGCCATACATCCCCCTTTCAGCGGCGACGGTTAACGGCAGGCGGTACGCCCCGCCCAAGCCAGAGATGACAGCTTCCGCCATCATCCGGCGTAACCCGATCTACCCAGAAGTTTTCCTCACCGATGGTCAGCGTGTCTCCACGCCGCAGCTGCCGCACATCATCAGTCCGGACAAACAGGGACGGGCTGGAGCCTTCAACGCGCACGCCCTGTCCGGCATAGCTGATATTTTCAGGGTCATCAAAAACACCACGTATTACTGCGCCAGACTGCTCACCGGATGTAATGGTGGCTGACGTTCCCATGTACCCGCGTATCGTTTCATCGGCGCGGGCAATGGCAGCATCGAACAGGTTATCGAAATCAGCCACAGCGCCTCCCGTTATTGCATTCTGGCCAGGCTACGTTCTGTCATTTCGGCTGCCACACCGGCAGAGACACGAAACGCCGTTCCAGGCAGCACAAATGCCACAGGTTCATCCCGGATGGCGTGAAGTGCATCGGTGTGCAGCGTCACCAGTGCTACGACCGTGACCAGATCAGCCGCATCCTGAATCACGGTATCCGGCTGCGCTGATACAACCTCATTTTCATGCCCGGTCAGCACATTTTCCGGGCTGAGAGGGGTGTCCTGACCGGCAGTGTCATCCGTGTCATCAAGCTCCTCTTCCAGCTCTGCCACACGGAGCGCCAGTTCTTCTTTCGTCCCCGTCAGGCTGACATCACGGTTCAGTTGCTCACCCAGCGACCGGAGACGGGCAATCAGTTCATCTTTCGTCATGGACTCCTCCACAGAGAGAAAATGGCCCCGAAGGGCCACGATTACGCCAGTTGTACAGACACGAATTCATCAGGGTCAGCCAGCAGCATCAGCGGTGCTGACTGAATCATGGTGAACTCACGCGCCGGATCGCCGGTGGTCACCCAGTTTTTCGGGTAACGGGCAGAGGCGTTAATGCCTTCGCGCTGTGCGTCCGCATCCTGAATGCAGCCATAGGTGCGCAGACCGCGTGCCTGAGTGTTCCCCAGCACCATCGTGTTGTCCGGCAGGAAGTTCTTTTTGACGCCGTTTTCCACGTACTGTCCGGAATACACGACGATGGCCACATCGCCATACATTCCCTTATAAGACACCGCTTTGCCCAGGTCTTTTACCGCTGTCTCCAGCTCGGAATGAGAGCCGCGACGGGTATCCAGCTTCTCCTTGACGGCCTTGAAGGAACGGAACAGCGCCCAGCCTTTCGGATCAAACACGATGATATTCACCACGCCGCTGGCGTTCAGCGCGTAGGCTTCGATATCGTCGGTCGGGTCATACGTGGACTTGTCACGCTTGCTCCACTCCGTGCCGCCGGACTGCGTGATGTTATTCGCCGCACTGCGGCCCATATCCACCTCAACCGGATCGAAGGCTTCACCGGTCATGGTGTATTTGCCCTTAAGCACGGCAGAAACTGCCTGCATCTCTTCCACCTGGGCAATGGACAGCTCTTCGTCACGCATGTTCTGCATGATGATGCGACGGCGACGGTAAGCCGGGTCCGCCAGATTCTGCGGATCTTCATCCGGCAGGCGACGCAGGGTCATCTGCGGATTCACTTCATGCTTGGGTTTGACATATCCCGGCGTAAATTCAGAGGTGGAGCCGCCACGGGAGCGGATAACCTCACCGGAAACAATCGGCGAAACGTACAGCGCCATGTTTACCAGTCCCGGAATTTGTGAGAGATAGACTTTCTCCGTGGTGAAGGGATAGCTTTCACGGAAAAAGAGACGCAGAAACAGCGGATCAAACTTAAATTTCTGCTCATTTGCCGCCAGCAGTTGGGCGGTTGTGTACATCGACATAAAAAAATCCCGTAAAAAAAGCCGCACAGGCGGCCTTTAGTGATGAAGGGTAAGGTTAAACGATGCTGATTGCCGTTCCGGCAAACGCGGTCCGTTTTTTCGTCTCGTCGCTGGCAGCCTCCGGCCAGAGCACATCCTCATAACGGAACGTGCCGGACTTGTAGAACGTCAGCGCGGTGCTGGTCTGGTCAGCAGCAACCGCCAGAATGCCAACGGCAGCACCGTCGGTGGTGCCATCCCACGCAACCAGCTTACGGGTGGAGGTGTCCAGCATCAGCGGGGTCATTGCAGGCGCTTTCGCACTCAATCCGCCGGGCGCGGTTGCGGTATGAGCCGGGTCACTGTTGCCCAGCGGCTGGTAATGGGTAAAGGTTTCTTTGCTCGTCATAAACATCCCTTACACTGGTGTGTTCAGCAAATCGTTAACGGCATCAGATGCCGGGTTACCTGCAGCCAGCGGTGCCGGTGCACCCTGCATCAGACGATCCAGCGCAGTGTCACTGCGCGCCTGTGCACTCTGTGGTGCTGCGGCCAGAATGCGGCGGGCCGTTTCCACGGTCATACCGGGGGTTTCAGCCAGCACGCGTGCCTGTTCTTCGCGTCCGTGAGCCTCCTCACAGTTGAGGATCCCCATAATGCGGCTGTTTTCTGCCGCAACCGCTGCGGTGATCTGCGCGTTCACGTCCGGTTGCGCCGCGCTGGCGTTTTCGCCCTCCGTCGCTGGCACCACGTCAGTAACGTCAGCCTGCGAAGCAGTGGCTGAAACAGTTGTTGATTGAGTCTCTTTGGTCATTCGCCCTCCTGAGAGACGGGATTTACGTGCATCCAGTGCCTCACGCATAACGGTGATCGCATCGGTGCTGTTAACAAGTTCATCAGCCAGTCCGGCATCAATGGCCTCCTGACCGCTGTACACTGCAGCCTCGGTATCCAGCACAGCCTGCACGGACAGGCCGGTATATGCCGACACCTTCTGCGCAAACATCCGGCGGGTTGCATCCATCCGGGACTGCAGTGTCTCCCGGACGTCATCCGGAAGATGGCTGTAAGGGTTGCCATCCACCTTATGGCTGCCGCTGTAAATCAGCGTGATTTCCACGCCCTGTTTCTCCAGCGCAGCACCGTAATTACTGTGTGCCATCATGACGCCGATGGAGCCTGTCCGGGCGGTCTGCGTGACCAGACGCCGGGAAGCGGCGCTGGCAAGCAGCTGCCCTGAACTGCAGTTCATGTCATTGGCCAGCGCCCATACCGGCTTTATGTCACGCACACGGGCGATGATGTCAGCGCAGTCAAATGCCCCTGCCACCATCCCGCCGGGCGTGTCCATATCGAGCAGAATGCCGTCCACCATCGGGTCGCTGGCAGCCTGTTGCAGACGGGCGATAATGCCGTTGTAACCGGTCATCCCCGAATACGGCTGCAGCGCCCGCGTCCGGCTGACCAGCGTGCCGGACACCGGCAGAACGGCGATGCCGTTCATGACCTGATAACTGCGGGCCTGTCGTGGTCCGTCATCATCACCGGATAACGCCAGCGTCGCGGGTGCCTCTCCGGCAGTCAGGCTGTCACCGGATACTGCATCCGTCAGGCGGCTGATCCCAAGCTGGCCTGCAAGCGCACAAAAGAAAACCCGCGCATAGGCGGGTTCAAGCATCAGCGGCTCATTAAAAGCCATGCTGGCAATATGCGGGAGATTACGCAGCTCTGCTGTCACTCTTCTCCTCCTCTGTTGATTGTCGCAGCCCGGACTCAAATGCCGCAGCCGCCCAGGCGGGCGGTTTAAGACCGGCTGCACGGCGCTCCATCGTTTCACGGACCTGCTGGGCAAAAATTTCCTGATAGTCGTCACCGCGTTTCGCGCACTCTTTCTCGTAGGTGCTCAGTCCGGCTTCTATCAGCATCACCGCTTCCTGAACTTCTTTCAGACCATCGATGGCCATACGACCGGAGCCTATCCAGTCGCAGTTCCCCCAGGCACTGCGGGCTTCCTGAAAGCTGAAGCGCGCTTTTGAAGGTAACGTCACCACGCGGCGAACGATGGCCTCTTCCAGCCAGCACAGAAACATCTGGCTCGCCTGACGGGATGCGACGAATTTTCGCCGCCCCATAAAGTACGCCCACGACTCGTTCACACTGGCCCGTGCCGTGGAGTAGCTCATCTGGGCGTAATTCCGGGAAAGCTGCTCATACGAGACACCCAGCCCGGCAGCGATATACCGCAACAGTGACTGCTCAAACACGGAGTAGCCGTTATCCGTGTCCTGAGCCGTCTGCAGGTTCAGTGAGTCCCCCGGCATCAGGTGCGGCACTTTTGCGCCTCCCAGACGGACCGGTGCTGCAGCGTAATACGCGGCAATTTCACCAATCCAGCCCGTCAGCCTTTCCCGCTGCTCCTGACTGTTCGCGCCCAGAATAAAATCCATCGCTGACTGCGTATCCAGCTCACTTTCAATGGTGGCGGCATACATCGCCTTCACAATGGCGCTCTGCAGCTGCGTGTTCTGCAGCGTGTCGAGCATCTTCATCTGCTCCATTACGCTGTAAAACACATTTGCACCGCGGGTCTGCCCGTCCTCCACGGGTTCAAAAACGTGAATGAACGAGGCGCGCCCGCCGGGTAATTCACGGGGTATCCATGTCCATTTCTGCGGCATCCAGCCAGGATACCCGTCCTCGCTGACGTAATATCCCAGCGCCGCACCGCTGTCATTAATCTGCACACCGGCACGGCAGTTCCGGCTGTCGCCGGTATTGTTCGGGTTGCTGATGCGCTTCGGGCTGACCATCCGGAACTGTGTCCGGAACAGTCGCGAGGGACTGGTATCCCAGGTGGCCTGAACGAACAGTTCACCGTTAAAGGCGTGCATGGCCACACCTTCCCGAATCATCATGGTAAACGTGCGTTTTCGCTCAACGTCAATGCAGCAACAGTCATCTTCGGCAAACTCTTTCCATGCCGCTTCAACCTCGCGGGAAAAGGCACGGGCTTCTTCCTCCCCGATGCCCAGATAGCGCCAGCTTGGGCGATGACTGAGTCGGAAAAAAGACCCGACGATATGATCCTGATGCAACTGGATGGCGTTGGCGGCATAGCCGTTATTGCGTACCAGATCGTCTGCGCGGGCATTGCCACGGGTAAAGTTGGGCAGCAGGGCTGCATCCACACTTTCACCCGGTGGGTTCCACGCCCGCAACTGCCCACCAAATCCGCTGCCACCGCCGTGATAACCGGCATATTCACGCAGCGATGTCATGCCGTCCGGCCCCAGAAGGGTGGGAATGGTGGACATTTTCATACATAAAATCCTGCTGGTCCCCTGCGTCGCTGTGTCATGCCGGTCTGCACTTCCAGCTCAGCAATGTATTTTTTCAGGTCAGACACGGAAGTGGTCGTAAACTCCACTCGCCGTCCGTCTTTCTGTACCGTTGCCACCCGTTTTCCTGTCATCAGGTCATGCAGTGCCGCACGGGCAGCGGCAAGTTCTTCCTGTCGCGTCATTCATCCTCTCCGGATAAGGCACGGGCGTATTCTGCCAGTGTTTTCTTGTTGGTTGCTGCACCATCCTCTTCCTGCAGGCTCGCCAGCAGTGCACTGAGATCCAGCTGCCAGCGGGAAATACTGATGCGCAGCGCCGCCAGCGCATAAACGAAGCAGTCGAGTGCCTCATTGCGTCGCTTTTTGCTGTCCCACAGTATTTTTTTCCTGCCATCCACCCATTTTTCGACCTGCTCTTCAGCAGTCAGCTGCTGCGCTTCGGTCAGATCAAAAATATCCGGGTTATTCGGGAAGTGAACGGCACCGGGAAGCGGTTCATCCCCTTCCGGCGTCAGTGTGAAGCGGTTATAAATCTGCTCTTTCGCGGTATCCGTACCGATTTCGGTAAGGTAAACCCCGTTTTTGTTTCGCTTACGTGGCATGCTGGCCACCGGCTTTCCGTAGACGGATGCCCCTTTAATGGGGATCACCCGGAACAGCCCATGCTTTTTCGAGCGTTCATACACAATGGTCGGGTCAATGCCCCCAATATCCCAGCAGATACGGGATATCGACATTTCTGCACCATTCCGGCGGGTATAGGTTTTATTGATGGCCTCATCCACACGCAGCAGCGTCTGTTCATCATCGTGGCGGCCCATAATAATCTGCCGGTCAATCAGCCAGCTTTCCTCACCCGGCCCCCATCCCCATACGCGCATTTCGTAGCGATCCAGCTGGGAGTCGATACCGGCAGTCAGGTAAGCCACACGGTCAGGAACGGGCGCTGAATAATGCTCTTTCCGCTCTGCCATCACTTCAGCATCCGGACGTTCACCGATTTTCGCTTCCCATGTCTCACCGAGCGTGGTGTTCACGAAGGTTTTACGTTTTCCCGTATCCCCTTTCGTTTTCATCCAGTCTTTGACAATCTGCACCCAGGTGGTGAACGGGCTGTACGCCGTCCAGATGTGGAAAGTCACGCTGTCCGGCGGCTCAATCTCTTCACCGGATGACGAAAACCAGAGAATGCCATCACGGGTCCAGATCCCGGTCTTTTCGCAGATATAACGGGCATCAGTGAAATCCAGCTCCTGCTGCCGGATAACGCAGGCATTATGCTCGCAGAGATAAAACACGCTGGAGGGATCATCCGGTGTCCATTTGAGGCCAAACGGCGTCTCTTTGTCGCCAAATTTAAGGTACTGCTCCTCCCCGCAGTGCGGGCAGGCAACATGAAAACGCATAAAATGCGGGGATTCACTGGCAGCACGCTCAATCTGGCAGGTGCCTCTCACTTTGGGCGTGGAGCCACGGATGGACTTTGGCCAGACCGAGCCTTCAATACGCTTGTCGCCCAGGAACGTCGGAGAGCCTTCCTGTTCAATATCATCATCAAAGGCAGCAAGTTCATCATAACCCGCCACATCCACTGACTTTTCACGGTAGTTTTTTGCCGCTTTACCGCCCAGGCACCAGAAGCCACGCCCATTGGTGAAACGCTTCATAGTGAGCGTGTTATCACGGTGCTTTTTGCCATACCACGGGGCCAGCGCCAGCAGCGACGGAATATCACGGATGGTCGGCTCAACGTGGGTTTTCATGAAGTTTTCGGCATCGCCATCCGTCGGCAACCAGATAAGGGTGTTACGCTGCTTATGCTCTATGAAGTAGGCATAAACACCCAGCAGCATTTTGGAATAACCAACACGGGCAGACTTCACCACATTCACCTCGCGGATGTAGTCGCTGCCCATCGCATTCATGATGGCACGCTGAAAGGGCAGTGTTTCCCAGCGCCCTTCCTGGTATGCGGATTCTTTCGGGAGATAGTAATTGGCATCCGCCCATTCAACGGCGGTCTGTGGCTCCGGCCTGAACAGGGCACGAAGCCCGGCGCGGACAAAATGCCGCAGCCTGTCAACCTGACTGTTCGATATATTCACTCAGCAACCCCGGTATCAGTTCATCCAGCGCGGCTGCTTTGTTCATGGCTTTGATGATATCCCGTTTCAGGAAATCAATATGCCGGTTATCCAGCTCAGGAAAACGTCGCTGCACCGACAGAGGAATACCGTCGAGAATACTGGATATTTCCCTTGCTATACGCGACAGCACGAAAGTACAGAATGCGGTTTCCACCACTTCAGCCGATTCTTTGGCATTTTTCAGTTCTTGCGCCGTCGCCTGAGCACGAGTCAGGCGATGGCGCTCAAATTCAAGTGTTCCGGGGTGAAGATCTGCCTCGCTGGCCAGCCGTAATTCTTCAACCTCCCGGCGCAGCTTTTCGTTCTCAATTTCAGCATCCCTTTCGGCATACCATTTTATGACGGCGGCAGAGTCATAAAGCACCTCATTACCCTTTCCACCGCCTCGCAGAACGGGCATTCCCTGCTCCTGCCAGTTCTGAATGGTACGGATACTCGCACCGAAAATGTCAGCCAGCTGCTTTTTGTTGACTTCCATTGTTCATTCCACGGACAAAAACAGAGAAAGGAAACGACAGAGGCCAAAAGGCCTGTTTTCAGCACCTGTCGTTTCCTTTCTTTTCAGGGGGTGTTTTAAATAAAAACATTAAGTTACGGAGAAGAAGAACGGAAACGCCTTAAACCGGAAAATTTTCATAAATAGCGAAAACCCGCGCGCCTTCCGCCCCGTAGCCTGCCGGATCGCCGGAAAGGACCCGCAAAGGTGAGAATAATTATCACTTGTATTAATATCCAGCTTCTTCCACCATCGCACCGGACGGGCAACTATGAGGGACAAAACCGCGCACCATAAACGCGGTAAAAACCCGGTGTGCATCGTTTTTGATTATTTCCGCACACTCGCGCAGAGGAGTTCCCCGTCGGGCTACGGTCATGGTTAATGCGGAAATACGGCGACGATGCAGCGCGGTATTTAATGTGCGACCACGGTCGCACACGAGAAACAAAGAGATTTTTATGCTACAGAGGAACAAGCTGGCGGGTAATTCAGCGTAGTGAATACCGGCATCTCCATCTTGTATGCGTAATGATACTCAGCAGTTGCTCCAGCAGACGCTTTCCAGCCAGGAAGCATCAAAATAGCATCAGCACAACGAAGCATTGCAAAGCAAATATCCATGTATTCACGTTGTGTCAGACCATTAGGCAAAGTGGCTGGATTCAAGACAGAGTGACCATGTCGTGACAAACGATCTGCCTCTTTATTAAAGGCGTCACGATTAAAGTTCTCATATCCAGTCATTGGCCCGGCAATATAAATTTTCATTCACTATCCAACAAATTGAGTTCGTTTTTGATACAGAGGGATTAATTCGGGCATTGCGTCTTGATGTATTCCTGAAGCGTTCTCAGTGCTGTCTGGTCTCTGATGATTCCGTCCCGGATACCGAGAACGTTTCGTCCAGCAACTGGAGAGAGTTCGACGGTGGCATCATTGCCCATGCCGGAGGCGCTGGAGGTTTCGGCTGAGGATGGCACAGAGCATTTTCCTTTGACGAGCACCCGACCACCATTATCAAGCTTGCGCCGAAGAGCATCATTTTCAGCTTTCGCATCAGCCAACTCCTTCGTGTATTTTGCATCGAGCGCAGCAACATCACGCTGACGCTGCTGCATGTCAGCGATGGTGGCGGTCGCCTGCTTCAGCTCACTGACTTTTTTATCACGCTGTTCTTTGTAGGCGATGGCGTTATCACGGTAATGATTAACAGCCCATGACAGACAGACGATGATGCAGATAACCAGAGCGGAGATAATCGCGGTTAACCGACTCATGACATCAACACCCCAACGGCCAGAAACCACGGCCACGCATCGTTGCCATTAAATGCGAGCAACGCTGCCATGAAAAAGCAAATCATGCTCATTGCTGCCCCCACAAACAGACTTCACGCTCAATCTCACGACGAGTCATCAGCCCTTTCCATTGCTTACCGCCAGCGTATGTCCAGCGACGTAGCTGGTCACATGCGCCTTTGATATCGCCCTGGTTTATTTTGCGAAGAAGCGTCGATGTTCTGAAATTGCCAGCACCCACGTTGTAGACGAACGAGTAAAGAGCGCCGCGCGTTGTTTCCGGTATATCGACTTTGATGTACGGGTTAATTTGTCTGGCGACCGTGGCAAGGTCTTTATTCAGGAGGGCTTTGCATTCTGCTTCGGTATACGTTTTACCGAGCATGATGTCTTTTCCGGTGTGTCCGTGACATACAGTCCATACACCAACAATATCTTTGTATGGTATGTAGCTGACACCTTCCAGACCATCGTTACCACTTGGGCCAGTGATTAACACTGATGCTATAGCAATAGCCCCGCCACCAATAGCAGCAGCAACGGCTTTTCGTAATGATGGAGGCATTATTCACCTCTCGCAGCCTTTCGTCTGTCTTCTCTGATTTTGAAATACATATTTGTCAGATAAGTGAGAAAGCCCAATACAAGGCTTCCAAGCACTCCAATCGCAGCCCACTGTGATGGACTGACCTGATCCAACCACTGCAAAAACCAGTATCCCGCACTACCAGCGGATGTTCCGTAGGCAATGCCAGTAGAGATTTTGTCCATTGATTTCATAGCAACGCCTCCGCCAGTAACGGATTGCGTAGTTCTTATATTGGGAAGGGGGGAAAGAAGGCCGCAGCATAACTATCACTAATAAATTCAGGACAGCCAGTGGCTACGGCTCAGTTTGGGTTGTGGCGGCCGGAATCGAACCGGCTTCCATCGGTGCGCTGCCGATTGCAGTACGCGCGGCGGTCAGCTACATGACTAGTATTTTCACTGTCGCCTATCTGCTAGCTCGCCATTGAGCTTCACCACAACGATAAGAGCACTGCGCGGCACCTTTCACCAATTCCGCGAGGTCTGCGGGTTCAGTGCTCTTACCTGTTGTGCAGAAAAAAACCACACGGCAGCGAGTTTAAGCTGTGTGGCGAAGTTACCTCTCTTCACCAAGTATTCGGTAATAAAATAACTTGTGGTGTTCTCGTTTTTATGCCGATAAAATAAACGGTCCACTTTCAAATGGAGCGATTCATGATTTTTCTCAGAACTGAAAACGGCATCGAGAAACTTGAAAACTGGGAGGAAATTATATCCAGACCAAACTTTGTCACCACTATAGACAAAGGAGTTCAACAACTTGAGGAGATAATTGGTTACTACAAATTTAAAGAAGAAATCCACTGTGGTCTAACTGGTTGCAACCAACCACATCAAATGGGTTATATTGTAAAAACATCTAGTGGCATTGAAACCAACATCGGAAATAAATGTGGTAAAAACGAATTTGGTGTGGAATTTGGTGAAAACGTTCTTAGTTTCAATAAATTTATGCAACTCGAAACCAATCGGGAAATTATTAGCACCGCAAAAAGTAAATGTGAAGCGTGGCAAAAAAATATTGAAACGATACGAAATATCAAACCCACAATAGATTATCTATCTTCTACCATCGAAAATAGTAAAAATTCCAATTACTCCGGAAGACTTGGTGCTACAGAAATTCGTTTTTTGACCAAGAACCAGACAGGCCTTGTAACCCTTTCTGAAGTGGAAACTGATAAGAATACCAAAACAATTCTGTTCGCAATGAATGAACACATGCGCGAGTCTGGAGAGGCAATAAGTGAATTCTACATAGGAAAAGTATCATTTAGTCATGTTCTTTTACCAGAAAACAATCTTCGTGATTTTTTTGTTGCGCTCAAAGAAGATCTAAAAAAAATTCAGTGTATTGATCTACAAACAGCCCCAAGCCCAGAAATTTCTAATGTTGCCAAAATTGCCAGTTCAATCGAAGAACGAATCAAGCGATTAAAAAAACTGAAACATGAAGCCAGTAAATTCCTAACTAAAAAAAATCTGCGTCCCATCGCAAACAAAATAAAATACTCATCGACAGCGGATGAACTTGAATTCCATAATTTCGAACGCTTTTTAAAAGGGCTGAAATGATAAAAGCCCCGAAAGGGGCTTCTATCAAAATCATTTACGCATTATTCCGCATGCTTAAAAGAATACATGACAAATTCGGACAAAATCAAGTGCAATGTCGCAAAAACCCTAAGCTTAGTTCACATCATCACCAAAACTTGTCACATTCTGAAAAGCAATATCGGCCTTACGCTCTTCCTGGTGGCAAATGTCAACCAGAGAATCAAGAAACGGCTTCCAATTACGCGTCCATGTCCTGACATGTAGCTCGGGTATCCGCTTCAGTACAACTTTATATACTGTGGTAGACGGTACCGTGGAAAATCCATTTCCGCTGCAACGTTCGCAGATTTTAAACACTGGCACACCACGCTCGCTTGTGGCTTTGCGGTCCAGTACCTCTCCCTTTCCACCACAACGACACCTGGCACTTATCACTCCCTTCCCTTTACATACATCGCAAACGACTGGTACAACTTCCGTTACCTCTGTCCATTTCTCCCAGTCTGACGGTCGAACAGCACGGGAGCGACTGGCCCAATATGGTGCTTTACCCCATGGGTATGAAACCTTACGAATGACCTGCTTACGGGGTGTTAGTCCGGTACCACTGCAACTATGGCATGTTACGCTGGTGTCCGCCGATCGGGAATACTCAGCAAAAGCAAACTGCGCCAGTACCAGCATACACCAGCCAAATTCACCACCAGCTGCTTTACGCACATTCTTCGGTGCAATTTCCATCGCGTGACGCGCCAGCGCCTGGACTGCCATCTGCTCATCAGTCTTGCTGATACCGGCCTTCCCGAAGAAGGCCGCCAGGCCAAACCGCTCACGATTGCTGGTGGTACCAATAGCCGCCATAACATCGGTGCCTGTAAGACGTTCCGGAGAGGTTCCTTTCACATCGTCGCCGATATACATTCCCTGAGGACTGAAGTATTTTAGCGATGCCTCAAGCTTCATTATTCACACTCCCCAACCAGATTAAGAATAACCGCCGCGCCATTGTCTTTCATATATTCGCCCTTTCCGCTTGCCAAAAACCAACGACACACCTCCACGGCTTCAGCCCGTGTCACCGGTTTGATGGTCATCAGCAATTTTTCAAGGTAGCGCTCGCGGTCATATACCGATTCGTGATGCTCAGAGTAACCAAACTCATCGCCCTGTTCTTTAGTTGCAGTGTGGCGAACACTGTAGAGCCAGTCCCAGTAAACAAACTCACGAACTACGTCTGACAATGTATGAGGCTCTGGCAGTACATCACGATAGCCATCAATATATGCCCGGCGCTGATCATCAATTTCATTCATACGGATGCCGTCAATTCTGCCCGCTTTCTTCTCGGCTGCAGTCCAGCCCCAAAAGTGATCGTCGATAAATTTCGGGGAAGACTTGATTACTCGCTCGGCCTCCACATCTTCGAGAGCTGCCTCATAGCTGCCGAACGTGGCCCTGACTGATGCTGCTTTTTTGATGTTCTCCCGGGCGTTCTTGATTGCCCGGGCCGGGTTATCCATGCCGATGATACCGAAAGCAACCTGGAAAGGATCTCCACCATTCGCCAGCAGATAACGCGAATAGCGTTCCTGGGCCTCTTTTGGGGAAATTTTAATTTTCACCAGCGCGGCCTCAGCAGCATCCAGATGTGCGGGTTCGTTCAGACGGATAACCTCCAGCACCCAAAGATAAGCATCAGTCTGCTTATGCCCGGTGATTCTCCGTTGCTCTGGCAGGGGCTTGATGTTTGCGATGGCGGAGCTGTACGTTGCCGTCGGGATGGTGAATAGTGCTTTATGTTCGTTGTTATCAGTACGCATTACGCAACCGCCTTTTTCTTATGGAAAACCAGCTCTCGAACCTGATCACCGTTCATGAGCATATTGTTGAAATCATCGTGATCCGGCCAGTACACGCTCACGCGCTGCAGGTCATTCTTTGCCATCAGATTGGCATGAGCACATTCGCAAGCTGCAGCCAGCCCGGTGGCGCTGTTCTCGTCACGGTCGGCAAAAATAATCAGGTGCAGAACACCAGCTGGTACGCGGAACTTTTTCATAAAGCCGCTGTTAATGGTTGCCCAAGTGTTCACGTTATAAATCTGGTGCGCTGACAGCGCTGTTTCGATGCCTTCGGCGATACCCAGAGTGCTAGCAACAGGAAACATGCGGATAGCTACAGAACGAGCGTGATCCAAATAGTTATCTTCCTGCAGGGATTTGAGGCGCTTTGCACTGCTACCGATATCTGCTTTTTTATCACCATCAAGCAGAGTCTGGTGCAGATAGCACAACTCCCCTTTATCGTCCGTAGCAAGTGAATAAAGAGACTGGAACACACTCCCGTTGTGTCTCTGCCTGGCATTGAACCGGATCGCCTCAGCAGGAAGACTGAATATTCCACGAGAATTAAGATACGCTGCGCCGGATGTACCACGCAGTGCCTCCAGTTTTGAAAACTTGCTCAATACCCGTTTGCGTAAGCTGGTGGCGCTGCTGGTTACCGGGATTTTAACCCGTTGGTAATCATTACCGATCAGGCGGTCTATTTCGGTACAAATCTCGTTAAATGGCTTCGCCTGTGTCAGGGTGACAAGTTTCATACCATCGCCACTACCACATACACAGATCCACGTTCCTGCACCGTCGCGGTCATCAATTCGGAACTTGCCACGTGCACCGCATACCGGGCATTCACCCTTGAAGTGATTTTTTCCTGTTATCGGCGGCAAGCCGAAGTGCTCTAATATTTCAGGCCAGCGGCCTTTCGCTGCAGCTGCTGTTTTCATCTTACTGACTCAAACTGTTTATATTTTTCTGGAGTTGTTGCTTTGCTTGCATGATGCGCCAAGCCTCAGTGCCTATTGGCATCTCGCTTCGCTCACCTCGTTCCTGAGACAGAGGAATCGTTGCCTGCAATTTTTCTATAGTTCTCTGCGTCCGCTGACGGCCTTTGGCAAACCGAATCAGCTTGTGTTTGATGTAGTTACTTACTTCTGGGCTTATTTCCATCGGGAAACTGCTCAACCCATCAGGCCATTCACCGAATTTCTCCCTGAAAGTGTGAGCACACCATCCATCACTGACTGGACGCCCCAGCGAAGCACGCTGGCGCTGATAAAATTTGATCTGACTCCACCAGGACTGTTTCTCTGCCTTCGTCGACTGATGCTGATTTTTACCCAGCTTATTAAGTTTGCGGCTAGTGTCAGTATCAACGTCTTCACCTCGCAGCGGCTTGTGTCCACATTTCGGGCAAACATAGACGCCAGCTGGCTTCATGTAGTGGCATTGAGGGCATTCATGTGGCAGTTTTTCGGCCCGTTCCTCAACTGCGCGGCGCGCGCTTTCCTCCATGCCATCAGACTTACCGGGAAGATCGTCGTACTCGATTGAATCCGGATAACCCAAACGGTGCACGGTGCCGCTGTGATCGAAGATAAGGCAGGACGCTTTACCCGGTGCGATGCGCAGCCCACGCCCGAGTGCCTGCAACCAGCGAATTTCGCTTTTTGTTGGCCTGGCGTAGATGATGCAACGAACGTCACTATCGAATCCGGCTACCAGAACGCCCACACTAACGATGATTTTCGTTGCACCGGTTTCAAAGCGGTGAATGATGGTCTGGCGCTCATCTACCGGAGTGTCGGCGGTCATTACCTCAGCGTTAACACCCGCCAGGTTAAACTGGATTGTCAGATAATTGGCGTGAGCTACGTTGACGCAGAAAGCGATGGTAGGTAGATCCCGACCATTCTCCAGCCAGTTCTGTACGATGTCGCCCACCAGCGTAGAGCCGCACATGATTTCAGCCAGCTGTATTTCGTTGTAATCGCGGCCGTACTCAAGCGAAGATGTGGTTTTAACACCTTTCAGATCCGGCTTAGTTGGCGCGTAAAATTCGTATTTACTCAGATCGCCACGCTGGATTAACTCGCCGATGGTGGTCGGCTTAATCAGTCGGTCATAGTATTTGCCCAGGAACGGAGAAAACGGAGTACCCGACAGGCCAATCACCTTTACGCCTTTGCCGCGCAGACGTTCGATATCCTTCAGGATGCGTTTTTTACGCAGGTGCGCTTCGTCGATAATCAGCAGATCGATATTTTCAGGAAAAACACGACGAATAAGCGTGTCAGCGCTGGCAATCTGAATTTTCCGGTCCGGATCGTAGTTCGGGTGATCCGCCCAGATATAACCGATTTCATCTCCAGGTAAACCATACTGCACGAACCGATTAGCCGTCTGACCAATCAGGATGGTGTACGGAACACAGAACAGAACACGCATACCACGGCTGACAAAACCAGCAACTATGAAGGCTGCCAGACCCGTTTTACCGCTACCTGTTGGCGAGTAAACCATGAAGGTGTCGTTTGCCTTCCAGTCACGGCGCAACATGTTTAGCGCTCGCTCCTGTGCAAAATTCGGCGTGATTGTCAGCTGCATTGTGCTGTCCCCGCAGTGATGAGATAATAGTTTTGTGATGTGGTTTTCATGGATTCCTCCTCACATGGCTGGTGGTCTCCCCAAAGGCTGCCAGCCCCTTTCCGAATCAACTCACTTAAATTTCGTCGCACGAATAACGTCAATTCCGTTCTCGCTATATCGAAGAGGGTGCTTACCATCCCTGAGCAGGACAAAACCTGACATCCCCTCAGGTAGCTGAGCCAGCTTCATCAACGAACGGTTGCGGGGAGACTTCTTATCGACCTCAATGGCACACTGCTGGCCGTCTGATGATGTAACCAAGCAATCAATAAACCCTTTATGACCACCGCTAATGCTGATGCTGAAATTGCGTTGCAGGTGGTATCCCTGAGACTTGATTTTTTTCTGCATCACATAATCGAAAACAACTTTGTCATCGGAGCGGATGAATTGCTCTTCCAGGAGAGCGATTAAATTTTGCTTCAGGTCTTCACTCATACTTTTTTTATCCATCTTGTACTAGCTTTCTGGTACAGCCGTTTTTTCAGGGGTATCCCCCTTTAGATCGAGATCTACCTAACCTATGTACCCGTCTGTTGGAAAAGCCTGTTCCAGTGCTTCGCACTAACACACGGGCACTCCTCCCCCTCCCCTCCTCTCGTTGAATTTTCTATGTACTATTTAACTAGTACAAAAATGCAATGAGATTTGGGATTCAGCCACCGGACACCTTTAAGCCCGGTACCAATCAGGAGCGCGATTGCGTTCCTGCCAGGGGCGGCTGAGTTGTATACCCCTGTAAAGCTCTGCCCTGATTTCTCACAAACAAGCGAAGCCTTGTGTTTGCTTCATGCCTTGCTCTGTTCTCCTTGCGGAATGAAACAGGCTCAGCGCCAAAAGTGATTTCGTATACCTCCGCATATTTCAGGGCGACCTTCCGTCTCAGTGACGGTGGCAGCCCCTGTAACTGCTGCTGAATCCACTCTGTGTCTGCCTGGCAGTACCTAGCCGGCATCTCTGTCTGAACGTAATTCTGGGACATACAAGCCCTTCACCTCCCCCGTGTGCGCTAAGCTTGGATGTATATATGGAATGTTCGGATCCAGATGGCAGAGAATGGCAACATCCTCCGGAACGCCCCGCGTTTTCCACTTTCCAACTCCCTGACTACCACGAGGCTTTCCTTTCTTTGGGAACCTGCGGCCAATAGCGGCATTGGTTTTAAATTGAGTTTTTAATATTTCATAAAGGGTCATTCTTTAGTCTCACACCGGATACTCTGTTATCCAAGAATGTTAAACACAAGAATCCAAAGTATCAAGAAATTCTGTTACTTTAGTATCAGCAGCCATGAAAGGAGAAGAAAAATGAAATCTTTAGGCGAACGCCTCATCAACGCACGACAAAAAGCTGGGTTAACGCAAGATGCGTTGGCTAAAAAAGCGGGGGTCACCAGAGTTGCAATCAGTAAAGCCGAGCAAGGCCTTACAAAAAGTTTCAACGGTGACACCCTTTTTAAAGTCGCAGCAGCACTGCAGTGTTCACCGCAGTGGCTTCAGAACGGAGATGAAAAAGATAAGCATTGGGAAAATAATGTTAAGAGCTGCCCACAGAGAGACACAGCACACTCTTACCCTGTAATTAACTGGGTTCAGGCAGGATTATTCGCAACTGCTGGTGATGACTACAACATGTATGATCAGGATAATTGGAGGCATTCTGTAAAATACGCTGGTGAGAGGGGGTTCTGGCTGGAAGTGCACGGAGACTCAATGACTTCGCCCGTAGGAATAACATTTCCTGAAGGAATGTCGATCCTTGTCAACCCAGATAAAGAAGTTTTTTCAGGGTGTTACGTCATCGCCAGAAAAAAATCCACCAATGAAGCAACATTCAAAAAATATATTTCTGAAATGGGAAAGGCGTTTCTAAAGCCCCTTAATACACAATATCCAATCATAGAAATGGACAATGATTGCGAAATAGTAGGTGTTGTGGTTGATGCCAGGTGGGATATTTTCTGACCAGACACAAAACACAAAAAGAAACCAAAGTATCAAAAATCACTTGCCACACCTTGATACCTTAGTTACCATAAAGCAAAGTTCGTAACTGAGGTATCATCTCATGATCAATAAAGCTACAACTCTTGACTGTCTCGAAGAACTGAAAAACCTCGGCAGCCTCATTACACTAATAGCAAAAGCAACACCAGATGCTACGCTCTCTAGCGATATAGAGTCATGCGCAGGACTGGCATGGGATATGACAAATAGCATATCCAGAAAGCTATCGTCAGCAATGCTTTTACAGAACAAAAATTCTGCAATCAACAACCATCTTCGCACCCAACGCGAAGCCTGCGGCTTAACAACCGCCGAACTCGCCAGGCTGCTCGCTCTCGATGAAGAAATCATCATCCAGTGGGAGAGCGGAGAGCATGAACCAACTATCAGTATGCTTATCCCGCTGGCAAATATTCTTGGCTGTGATCCGATGTGGTTATTGACTGGTGCTTATAAACAAAATCAGGAGGAAGCATAAGATGAAAATGTTCAAAGGCCTTACCAACGAACCGGAGACAGCTTTTCATCACATTGCCGTACTGCTTGAAGCGGGGTTAATCATTTCGGCTTCCGGTGATGAAGAATGTGATGAACTTTCGGATGATATCTTTTTACTGGCACAACAATACGCCAGAAGCGCATGCGATGCATTTAAGGAGCAAAGAACATGAAAACTCCATTAAATATTCTTGAGGAAGTGGCGGCACAAATAAAAGAGAATACATCAATGCTTGAATTTATATTTAAGAATTCGCCCGACCAAGGAGAGACAGACGATTATTTATGCTGTCTCATTCGCTCCATGAATAAGACCTGTGAAATGGCTTACGAGTATATAGAAACACTACGCAACGAATAAAGAACACTCAGTAAAAAATCACACATAAAAACATGACGGCCTCTGGTCGTGGATTTCCACAACCAGAAAATAATGGTGATGCATGAAAAATAGAAACGCTTATAAAACCGCATTATTAATGGCTAATGCAGGATACTGGTCAGTTGCAATACTGTTTCTCAGAAAAGCATACGGGAAATAACAAATGGCATGTACAACCATTTATAAAGATCGTCGCCGCATGGTAACAGCGGCACTCCGGCGGATGCAACGTAAAACAGGTAGTAATCTGCTCGTCGTTGACCTCCCGGACGGAGAAATAACAACGATAGAAATAACTGAACAGTTCATGAACCAGTTGTTATTACGATTTGAGGGTCTTACCCGTGTTGAATATGGACGGACGAAAGGAGAAGCAACAATCCGTACCGCATACCAGAATGCCATCGGTATTAATCAACACACGGAATATCTCACTGAATCAGGGAAACTGATAGTGGACGGCCTTTTAAAAGAGGTTGTTGACTACGTAAAAGAGAAATATATCAGTGGAGGAATTAACTGATGTCTGATTTATCCCCTCTTATACACGAAAAAGTACAGATCATTATGACGATTGAAAATGGTCAGGTAATAAATACCCGTAAAGTTCACAATAACGAGATGATTGCCAGCATGGATACCTTCTTATGGATAGCAAAGAAAGCGGGATATCAGGTAATCGCTCCTGATCTGGAGGAAATCGGTGACATTAACAGCAATACGAATTCCTGAGTGGGTGCACCTGCAGGCGGTCCGTGTTCTCCGCCAGTTCAGAGCCAGACGAATTCATCCCTGTCGTATGCACGGCTCCGGAAACCTGAGTCTGAGGGTTAATCGCCGCTGGCGGCTGCTGTCCCGAGACGGCGGCCAGAACTGGGAAGTAATGAGCCATGAACGATACAGCAAAGTTAAGGACCGGAAATGAACAATAAACCTTCAAACCAAAAGGAGAGTATTGATGATTAATTCAACCATTACCCCTGAACCTACATTAACAGGCATCCGTTTTGGTAATCGAATTATTGGTTATTCAACTGCGGTTCGCCAGATCGACAACGGTAACTATGACAAACGAATTCCGGACGGGCTCGATCTGATAGCTTGCATTATGGAAGGGATTGAAAGCGGCTGGTTTATGCCGTGTATTGAAAAACAAATCATCCTATGGCGCTGGCTTGTTGTCGCCGTGTTCATTGCTGAGGAGCAGGAGAAGAACGGGACTGTCGATGTTCAGAATGACAAGGGCGGCGTAGATACAGCCGTTGTATACACAGGAAAACCCGGTTCAATCAGCATTTATCCGTGGTCTGAGCGCTTCGCGCTCGCTAACCATATCGAGGCGAGCGCAATTGAAAAATACGGGCCTGACGTTGGCCAGCAGCTGGCGCTGCGTATGTATCAGGACATGGTTGTAACTGACGAGAAATGCGGATTCAGGCTGTCAGCGATGGGCCGGGAGGGATTAAACATGCTGCATGACAGCTTCATTGAACTGATTCAGAAAGACGGTATGCCAGACATGCCGGTTATGCACTGAGGTGGACGAAAATGAACATAATAACGATCAATAACAAACAGCTTCCGGCAGTCGAATATCGCGGTCAGCGTGTTGTGACGCTGGCGATGATTGATGAAGTCCACCAGCGACCGGAAGGAACCGCGCGTGCAGCATTCAACCGAAACCGTGAGCATTTCATCAGCGGTGTGGATTATGCCGAATTAGGTGCGGACGTAATACGTACGGACCTCCCGGAAGGAACATTCTCTAAATTTGCACCATCGGGGATTGTACTTTTTGAATCAGGTTACCTGATGTTGACGAAGCCATTCAATGACGCCCTTGCCTGGCAGGTTCAGCGCGAACTGGTTAACAGCTACTTCCGCACTCGCACACCGCTAACGGAAATCGAGATGATCGCTGCGATAGCCGCCGACGCTGTTCGTCAACAGAAGCGCCTGAATCATGTGGAAGAACAGCTCGAAACAGTCACAGAAGCGGTGGAAACCATCAAACGCGGAAATATGCGCGCCGGATATGTCGGTTATCGCCAGGTGGTCGCCAAAAGCGGAATGACTGATGCTAAGTGCCGCAATCTGGTCAATGCCTACAGCATCCCAACCGATACGCACGAATTTATGACACCAGATGGTCTTCTTTCGCGCCGGGCTATCGTGGAGCTGGAGCCATTCATGAAAGCATTTCATCAGATGATGTCAGAGGCAGAGCCACGTGGTACCCGCTGGTATCACCCGAAGATGGGGCTGTTTCAGGTGATTGGTTGGGAGGGTAAATAATGTCACTCATTACACAAAATTTCCGCCTCAATGCGCTGGCAAATCAGTATGCGGCGGCACTGCACAACCACATATCCGCCACCAGCGGTGGTCATTTCCTGATTAATGTCAATGGGCAATCCATACGAGTAAACATCATCGGTGGGGTTAAAGGCATCAGAGACTTAATCGATGGTTATGCTCTGAAGGCTATCAAAGAAAATTACCCCCAATGGGAAGCCGTTGGTATTCAACTGTTAAGCAAATGCGTTCGTGGAAACGAGCTGACGCAAAGCGGCAAAGAAATCTGGCAGAGCATGGTCAACGACATGAGCGATACCGTTATGGGGAACATGTAAATGAAAATCCAATACCAAGACTATGGCGCCGTAGCGAACATCGTGATCACCAGTTCCTGCCTGACATTGCAAAAGCATAACCGCGTTGTTGATGCGGTGCTGTTTAATGTACAGGGGATCTCTGAAAACCGCAGCGGCTTTTTCTGGGTTAAGTCATCGTTGTCAGGAAAAACACGCGACATCCTGCGCGCCTACAAAATCGTACAGCGGGAGGCAAAGTGATGAAGTCATTCCTCCTGTCCATGCTGTTTAGTCTGCTGCTGGCGTCCGTCGTTTTCGGTACGCTGATTGAATATAAATTTTTAATGAATTACTGAGGTGTGGGGTGGGCAAGATCAAAAACCCAGTTGTACTTATCCATAAGCGAGAAAATAGTGACTCCTACGCCGTTGCAATCACCTGCGGTAGCCAGAACTATCACGACGCCGTTCTGATGGCGTCGATGGAACTGGATATGAGTGACGATGATGTCGATACCTGGAGTAAAACAGGCTATTACATGGCTGAAGAAATCGAGCGACTGAAACAAGCACTTTCCGCTGCGGAAAATAATCTGATTGATTCCGAATGCCTCGTAGCTGAATTAAGCAAAGCAAAGGATCACGCATATGGGCTGGTCGACACATACGACTGGCAACGTCAGCGTCTCCATGCAGCCGCTGAGAAAGTCATCAAATGGTGCAGACAAGAAGCTGAACACCGTACCGGCGATCCAGAGAAAGCAGAAAACTATGCGTGCGTTAAAGAACTACGCGACGCATTAAATTTTTGCAAAAGTTCTGGAGACATCAAGAAGAAAGGCCTGACCATCACCCTGCCCGATATCACATCAAAGGCATTCTGGAGCGGTACCGGAAAAAGCGCAAAATTCCATCCGGAAACCTATAAACGCTGGGTGAAAGAAGCTATCAAACGGGATTGTGTTATTGCCGGGATCGGCGTGGAGGTGAAATGATGAATTGGCCTGAAGCATTCACCGCTGTAGGAGTTGCAATAGCGGTGGCATTTATTCTGTATTCGCTTTTCCGCTGGGGATAAAGGAATGTTCGCTCTGATTCAACGTGGTCAGATATACACCGATAGTGCTGGCTACCCGATAAAAATTATTCGCTGCATAAACAACACTGTGTTGTACAGAAGAATGGATGGGAGAACACAGTCGGTAAAAATAAACGATTTTAATGAACTGTTTGAACGAATCAATCACCAGGAATACCGACAAATTCTGGCAGAAACAGAGCAGGAAGCTCATCTGAAAAAATTACGGGCCATGAAAAGGAAGTAAAGAATGAATAAAACGTTTGAGCTATGGGTACGCCAGCGTTACGGCAATCGCTATGACCTGACGCGAGATGTTGACGGTTTCTACTGTCGTGAAATTGTGAAACGAATGTTTGAAGTGTGGTGCCACTGCCGTGGGCTGAGTGTTGTGTGAGGTAATGCATGGGCAATGTGATTCAACTGGCTCCCAATGAATGGGTTTGTGAAAGCGTTCTTATCGCAATTACCGGGCTCAAACCAGGCACAATTCTCCGAGCCAGGAAAGAATGCTGGATGGTAGGAAGAGAGTATATTCACGTATCACCAGACGGTAATCCAAAGCCATCCAGCGAATGTATGTATAACAGAAAAGCAATAGATGCCTGGGTCGCTTCAATGAAAAACAAACAACCTAGGTGATTTAATGCCATGAAGTATGTAAGCTCGTATCGCTCTTGGGCGTCTGGAGGTATCAATGGATAAAGTCAAATATCCAACAGGCGTCGAAAACCACGGTGGCACATTGCGCATCTGGTTTAATTTTAAAGGTAAACGTGTCAGGGAAAATCTTGGTGTCCCTGACACAGCCAAGAACAGGAAGATCGCCGGAGAGCTGCGGACATCTGTATGTTTTGCCATTCGTACAGGAAACTTTGATTACGCTGCGCAGTTCCCTGACTCTCCTAACCTCAAGGCTTTTGGGGTAAATAAAAAAGAAATTACGGTGAAAGAACTTGAAGAAAAGTGGCTGGATCTGAAACGAATGGAAATCTCTGCAAATGCATTCAATCGCTATGAATCCGTTGCAAGAACGATGGTTCCAAAAATTGGAGGTAGCAGACTGGTGTCATCGGTAACTAAAGAGGAATTGCTGTATATCAGGAAAGATTTGCTAACCGGACATCAGAATTCAACGAAAGACAAAGCACCAGCAAGAGGACGGAGCGTCGTTACTGTAAATTATTATATGACGACAATCGCTGGAATGTTTCAGTTTGCTGCAGATCACGGTTACTTAGAAGCAAATCCCTTCCAGGGAATTAAGCCTCTTAAAAGAGCCAGGGCAGAGCCAGATCCGCTAACTCGTGACGAATTTATTCGCCTGATAGATGCTTGCCGACATCAGCAGACGAAAAACCTGTGGTCATTGGCTGTGTACACAGGAATGCGTCACGGTGAACTGGTCTCCCTGGCCTGGGAAGATATCGATCTGAAAGCAGGAACTATTACTATCAGGCGCAATTATACGAAACTCGGTGAGTTCACTCTACCTAAAACTGAAGCAAGTACAAACAGGGTTGTGCATCTTATCCAGCCCGCTATCAGTGTCCTGAAAAATCAGGCTGAAATGACAAGACTGGGTAAGCAGCACCACATCAAGGTTCAACTACGTGAATATGGGCGTTCAGTGAATCATGAATGTACTTTCGTATTTAACCCCCAGGTGGTTAGAAAAAGCAAACAGGTCGGTTTTATCTACAAGGTAGATTCTATTGGCGACTCATGGGAAACAGCCATTAAGCGTGCGGGCATCAGGCACCGGAAAGCATACCAGTCACGACACACTTATGCGTGCTGGTCATTATCTGCCGGAGCAAACCCAAGCTTCATTGCCAGCCAGATGGGCCATGCAAGTGCCCAGATGGTGTTCAATGTATACGGAGCATGGATGACTGACAGTAATGCAGAACAGATCGCAATGCTGAATCAGAAGCTGGCAGATTATGTCCCAATGATGTCCCATGGTCACCAAAGTGACACAAGAGACTTATTAAAATCAGTTGGTTAGCCTTCAATACCCGTCATGTTAACTGTGTGGAGGGTAACACCACGCTTTATGCCCTGCCGAAACCCGAGGTTGTCCTGCGCTGGCGTGAGCAGACCACAGATGACTTCCGCTTCTGTTTTAAGTTTCCGGCGACCATTTCGCATCAGGCAGCATTACGGCATTGCGATGATTTAGTGACTGAATTTTTGACCCGCATGTCACCGTTGGCTCCGCGCATTGGACAATACTGGCTGCAACTGCCTGCCACATTCGGCCCACGGGAGCTGCCTGCGCTTTGGCATTTTCTCGATTCTCTTCCCGGTGAATTTAATTATGGGGTGGAAGTCCGCCATCCACAGTTTTTCGCCAAAGGGGAAGAGGAACAAACGCTTAATCGCGGTTTACATCAGCGCGGCGTTAATCGGGTGATTTTAGACAGCCGCCCGGTTCATGCAGCACGTCCATACAGTGAAGCTATTCGCGACGCTCAACGAAAAAAACCTAAAGTTCCGGTACATGCTGTACTGACGGCGAAAAATCCACTGATCCGTTTTATCGGTAGTGATGATATGACGCAAAACCGGGAATTATTTCAGGTCTGGTTACAAAAATTAGCACAGTGGCATCAGACCACTACGCCTTATCTTTTTTTACATACGCCAGATATTGCCCAGGCCCCGGAACTGGTACATACCCTGTGGGAAGACTTACGTAAAACGCTTCCAGAGATCGGAGCAGTTCCGGCTATTCCACAGCAATCTTCTCTTTTCTGAATTTGCCACCTATCATAGACAGGTGCCATCGGCCATTTTAAAGGGAGTTTGTATGGTAAGCGCGCTGTATGCCGTTTTAAGTGCGTTGTTATTAATGAAGTTCTCTTTTGATGTCGTTCGCCTGCGAATGCAGTACCGCGTTGCCTATGGCGACGGCGGTTTTAGCGAACTGCAAAGCGCTATTCGCATTCATGGTAACGCGGTGGAATATATTCCTATCGCGATTGTGTTGATGCTGTTTATGGAAATGAATGGCGCAGAAACCTGGATGGTGCATATTTGCGGCATCGTTTTGCTTGCTGGTCGTCTGATGCATTATTACGGTTTTCATCACCGTCTGTTCCGCTGGCGACGTTCTGGCATGAGCGCCACCTGGTGTGCGCTGTTGCTGATGGTGCTGGCGAATCTTTGGTATATGCCCTGGGAGTTGGTTTTCTCCCTGCGTTAGCGCACAATACGCCACTTTCTTTTTCCCGGATTTTTACGTTATGTCTCACCGCGACACGCTATTTTCTGCCCCTATCGCCAGACTGGGCGACTGGACCTTTGATGAACGGGTAGCTGAAGTCTTCCCGGATATGATCCAGCGTTCCGTTCCCGGCTATTCCAATATTATTTCCATGATTGGTATGTTAGCCGAGCGCTTCGTTCAACCTGGTACGCAGGTTTACGATCTGGGTTGTTCTCTGGGCGCGGCGACGCTCTCGGTGCGTCGCAACATTCATCATGATAATTGCAAAATTATTGCCATCGACAACTCCCCGGCGATGATTGAACGCTGCCGTCGTCATATTGACGCCTATAAAGCTCCTACGCCAGTAGACGTTATTGAAGGTGATATTCGCGATATCGCCATTGAAAACGCATCGATGGTGGTGCTGAATTTTACCCTGCAATTCCTGGAACCTTCCGAGCGCCAGGCGTTACTGGATAAAATTTATCAAGGGCTGAACCCGGGCGGTGCGCTGGTGCTTTCGGAAAAATTCAGTTTCGAAGATGCCAAAGTTGGTGAACTGCTGTTCAACATGCACCACGACTTTAAACGTGCCAACGGTTACAGCGAACTGGAGATCAGCCAGAAACGCAGCATGCTGGAAAACGTGATGCTGACCGATTCCGTGGAAACCCATAAAGCACGCCTGCATAAAGCCGGTTTTGAGCATAGCGAGCTGTGGTTCCAGTGCTTTAACTTTGGTTCACTGGTGGCATTAAAAGCAGAGGACGCTGCATGATCGACTTTGGTAACTTTTATTCTCTGATTGCCAAAAATCATCTTTCACACTGGCTCGAAACGCTGCCCGCGCAGATTGCTAACTGGCAGCGCGAGCAGCAGCACGGGCTGTTTAAGCAGTGGTCCAACGCGGTGGAATTTCTGCCTGAAATTAAACCGTATCGTCTGGATTTATTGCATAGCGTAACCGCCGAAAGCGAAGAGCCACTGAGCGCCGGGCAAATTAAGCGCATTGAAACGCTGATGCGCAACCTGATGCCGTGGCGCAAAGGGCCGTTCTCACTGTATGGCGTCAACATCGATACCGAATGGCGTTCCGACTGGAAATGGGATCGCGTTCTGCCCCATCTTTCTGATTTAACCGGGCGCACCATTCTTGATGTTGGCTGCGGGAGCGGTTATCACATGTGGCGCATGATTGGCGCAGGCGCGCACCTCGCGGTGGGGATCGACCCTACGCAACTGTTTCTGTGCCAGTTTGAAGCGGTGCGTAAACTACTGGGTAACGATCAGCGCGCACATTTGTTACCGTTAGGTATTGAACAACTTCCGGCACTGAAAGCCTTTGATACCGTCTTTTCGATGGGCGTGCTTTATCATCGTCGTTCACCGCTGGAGCATCTCTGGCAGTTAAAAGACCAACTGGTGAATGAAGGCGAACTGGTGCTGGAAACGCTGGTTATTGATGGCGACGAAAACACGGTGCTGGTACCGGGCGATCGTTACGCTCAAATGCGTAATGTCTATTTCATTCCTTCCGCGCTGGCGCTGAAAAACTGGCTGAAGAAGTGTGGTTTTGTTGATATTCGCATTGCAGATGTGAGCGTTACCACCACAGAAGAGCAGCGACGCACCGAATGGATGGTCACCGAGTCTCTGGCCGATTTTCTCGACCCGCATGATCCGGGTAAAACGGTGGAAGGTTATCCTGCGCCTAAACGCGCGGTGCTGATTGCGCGCAAGCCGTAAAGGTCTGGTAATACTGCCGGATGCGGCGTGAGCGCCTTATCCGGCCTACAAAACCTTGCTAATTCAATATATTGCAGGGACTATGTAGGCCTGATAAGCATAGCGCATCAGGCAGTTTTACGTTTGCATAACCTCAGCGCCCGTTTCCGGGCGCTTTTCACGTCTTATGCCTGAACAGCTGGCTGATCAAACGCCGTTAACTTCAGCGCATTGCCCGTATATTTTTCGATATACACCAGCGCAGAGTTACCGGCACAGGCATTCGCCAGCTGCGAGCTGGGGATATCCGCCGTTAACACGTTCGCACTACCGTTTTTACACAAGCCATTTTCCAGATCTGGCCATGCACCTTCATGCACGCATACCACGCCTTTTTTGATCCCGTCAGTCACCACCGCGCCTGTCAGAATCTGACCGCGCTTGTTCCAGACACGCACCAGATCGCCATTCGCAATACCAAAGCGAGCAGCATCTTCGGTGTGAATAGTGATTGGTTCACGATCGGCAACCGCATATTTTTTACGCAGTTCCGCATAGTTAAGCTGACTGTGTAAACGGTGTGCCGGATGTGCGGTCAGAAGCTGCAACTGCTTCTCGTCGGCGGTACCCTTCCACTCATCAGGCGCAAGCCAGGTTGGGTGTGCCGGGCAATCCTTATAGCCAAATTTTTCCAGCGTTCTGGAGTAAATCTCAATTTTGCCGCTTGGCGTACCCAGCGCATTTTTCACCGGATCGGCGCGGAAATCACCATAACGAATGTACTGTTCGTTCTTCTCGCTGCGGCGCATTTCGATCAGTTTATTTTGCTGCCAGAAGGCATTAAACATCGGCATAGTCACGCGTTGCGCACGGGCACCTTTCTGAGCGGCATCATAGAAAAATTTCAGCCACGCCATTTCATCTTTACCTTCGGTATAGATCTCTTTTCCGCCAGGTTTGAGTAATTCAGCAAGATCGGCAAACACGTCAAAATCGTTGCGCGCTTCAAATTGCGGAGCGACAGCCTGCTTCATCGGCACAATATGCTGGTTGCTGTAATCACCGGTCATCGTCAGGTCATTGCGCTCAAACGATGTGGTGATCGGTAATACGATATCTGCGTGTTTGGCTGCTGCGGTCCAGTAGCATTCAGAAACGACGATCATCTCCGGTTTCTGCCATGCTTTAATCAGACGATTAGTATCCTGGTGATGGGTAAAGTTACCGCCACCCGCCCACCAGATCATTTTGATATTCGGATACGTTTGTTCTTTACCGTTATGCTGATATTTGCCGCCAGGATTTTCCAGCGCATCGACGATACGGGCAACAGGAATCGCCGTAATTCCGCCATCATCAGCGGCCTCGCTGGCCTGTCCGGCAATCGCCGCAGACATTTCTGGTAGCACGCCGCCAACACGCGTCGGGTTGCCACCGTTGGAGTAATGATAAGAGAAACCAAACCCGCCGCCCGGTGTACCAATCTGCCCTAACATCGCCGCCAGCGTCACCAGCATCCAGTGTTTCTGTTCACCATATTGCTGGCGCTGAATTCCCCAGCCTGCCATCAGCATTGTGCGATTTGCCGCCATCAGTTCAGCGAGTTTGACTATCTGCGCTTCCGGTACGCCAGTAATTTCCGCCGCCCAGGCCGCGCTCTTCGGCGTATTATCGCTCTTACCTGTCAGATACTCTTCAAACTGCGGATACCCGGTAGTGTATTTTTCAAGGAACACTTTATCGTGTTTGCCTTGTGTCATCAGGGTATGCGCAATCCCTAACATCAGTGCCACATCGGTGCCCATATTCGGTGCGATCCAGGTGGCATTATCGCCAAAGAATTCGATGGTTTCGGAGCGGATAGGATCAATGGCAATCACTGGTTTGCCAGATTTTTTCAGCTGATGGAAGTATTCCAGCCCTTGCTCATCGGTACTGCTCCAGGCAATTTTGAGCGTGTTCAGCGGGTTCATCCCCCACAGCACCACCACCTGGCTGTTTTCCAGAATAAGCGGCCAGGAGGTCTGCTGTTCATACACCTCTACAGAACCGACCACATGCGGCATGATCACCTGTGCCGCTCCGGTTGAATAATCGCCGCTATGCCCGGAATAACCGCCCGCCAGGTTCATATAACGTTGCAGTAAGGTTTGCGCTTTATGCAACACACCAGAAGAACGCCAGCCATAAGATCCGGCAAAAATGGCCGATGGTCCGTTAGCTTTGCGAATGCGATCGTGTTGTTCATGAATCAGTTTTAATGCTTGTTCCCAGCTCACCTGTACATAGGTATCTTCGCCACGACCTTTCACCGGTTGCAGTGGATTATCGAGATAGCTTTTTCTCACCATCGGATGCTGAATACGCGCCGTGGTGTGTACCTGATCCGCCGCCGTAGACTGTAAGGAGTTCGGTATGGTTTTCGCCAGCGCGCCTGTCGAAGAAACAATCTTGCCGTCCTTCACTTCTACGTTCATCGCTCCCCAACGGCCCGCAGTGAGAATTTTGCCGCCCTTCTCTTCTGCCCATGCGGGTAGCGGTGCAGCCGATGTCACCACCAGCGTCCCTGCCGCAATACCGCTATGTTTAATAAATTCACGTCTTGTTAATGTCATAACTTCCTCCCTGATCAACGAGGATCACTGTTTCTCGGTAATATCTTTGGCGTTGTACTGGAAGTACCGCGTCAAAATGTCCAGTTCGTTTTCGCTCATGCTGGTTCGCGCACCCATTCCTTTGGCAATGGACGGCCATGTATTGACGGTGTAATGGTCGGCGGCAATAGGGGCATGGCAGCCAGCGCAATAGGTATCGTCAAGTTTTTCAGCGTATTGCCATAGCGGTTTACGGTCCGCTAATGCGGGATCGATAAGCGCCCCCTGCAAAGACGCCTGACGCCATTGATTGCCGTATTCGTCAGCCTGCCATTCCCCGTTTACCGTTAGCGCCTTGATACCTTCTTCACTTAATGTGGCGAGCGCCAGCCGTTGGCCTGCCGCCAGGTAGAGCGTGTTTTCACTGCCCTGCATTTGATAACCCTGCAACCGAACAATTGGCTGTTTGCCACTGGCATCAACGACGGTAAGATCGGTACCAGGAGTCACGGTAGCCAGTTCGCCTATGCGAGAAGTTTTGAAAGGATAAATATGTGCGCCATTAGTAACTGAAGTAGCGGCCTGACTTTCCAGCTCATGCGCCGCGTTGTCATCCATTTTTATTTCTGGCGGAAAATGGGCAATGCCTTTATGGCAATCGATACAGGTTTCGCCGTCCTTTTGCGCTTTATTATGCATTTTCTGCGCAGATTCACTTTGCGAGGCAATATCCATGGCATCAAAAGAATGGCAACTACGGCAGGTTGCAGAGTCAGTTGCTTTTAATTCTTTCCATACTGTTTCGGCCATTTCCTGGCGATGAGCTTCGAACTTATCGTCACTGTCTATTTTGCCGCTAACAAATTCATGATAAATATCTTTAGATGCTTTTAATTTAGCAAATAAATAATCCATCCCTGACTTTGGAATATGGCAATCGGCACATTCCGCACGTATCCCTTTCTGGTTTGAAAAGTGGACAGTTCCCTGATATTCCTCAAAAGGTTTACTCATCGAGTGGCAGGAAAGGCAAAATGCGGTATCCGACGTTTTATGTAAGGCTTTTTGCGCCAGTAATAACCCGCCACCAACCACAACCGCTATCAGCAAAAACAATAACCCAATGCGTTTTTTCCCTCGCATAGATTCCTCTAATTAAATTCCAGGACACCGATACCATTGTATAAATAAATACACAACGAATTGACTACTTGCTTAATTCGGCACAACACTGCCTGAAATAATCGATAAAGAATATGATTTATTACAATGTAATCATTAATTGCTAAGGAATAACCCAGTTGTTATTTAGAATATATATTTGTCAGTTTTGGCAATTTAAATCACATAATGAATGTGAATATATAAAATATTTTTAGCACAACGCTATGCGCACTGTCACCCGCTCAACAGATCACGGCAATCGTTCGTTTTTTATACTGCTCAGGGATAAAAAAAGGCCCCTGTTGAAATTGCAGGGGCCTGGTACGAGCAAGCATCATATTGGGCGACATGATGCAACGGTAAAAATCATTTGGCCTGATGGCGTTCAATGATTCCTTTCATTTCAGCAACCGCCGCCCCGTCTACGACATAACGCGAATACTCGTCCGCGTGTGCATCTGATGACATGGACAATCCTTGATTACGATAACGCATCGGTGAGGCTTGCCACGCTCCCGCGGAGCTATGGACTTCCAGCACTCCGGCATCGAGGAAGTGGTGCAGGTTTTCCGCACGGACTCCTGCTCCGGCCATAATGATTGGAGCATCACGATGGGCAATAAGTTCCATAATTTTTGATAAACCTTGCAGTGCGTCTGATTTTTGCCCTGATGTCAGTACCCGGGCAATGCCCAATTCCGTAAGATTATTGAGTGTATTTAAAGGGTTAGCGCACATATCGAAGGCGCGATGAAAAGTCACTGCCAGCGGACCGGCAGCAGCCATTATTTTTTCCATTCGTGGCATATCGACATTCCCGTCAACATCGAGAACGCCCGTCACCAGTCCAGGAAAACCTAATTCGCGGACTGTGCGCACATCTTCAAGAATGGCGGCAAACTCACCGTCGCTGTAGCAAAAATCACCACCGCGTGGGCGGATAATCGGATGCACTGGGATCGTCACCCGCTGGCGCACGGATTTCAGTACCCCCAACGACGGCGTTAAGCCCCCCTCTTTTGGAGCTGCGCATAATTCAACTCTGTCAGCGCCGTTTTGCTGCGCCGTTAGCGCGCATTCCATGCTGTAACAGCAAATTTCCAGTAATGCCATTTTTGCTCCTTAGTTACGCCGACTGCTCGCTGGCAACGATCTCTTCAATGGACCACGGATGAAACTTAATGGTTGTTTTACCATCGGTGACCGCCAGCGTCGGATTCGGTAATCGTTCATGCTCACCTTTTGGCGAACTGGTTTTAACTGAGATCCCCGGCAGGCTGAGTCCTTCATCAGAAAGCAATGCCAGCGCACGGGCATTCAGCGTTTCTGGATCACCCGGCAGAACGATTTCAATATGTTCCCAACCTTCGTGCGGGTAACGTTTTTCCCCGGGCCACGGTAGCTCCACAATGGAAAACTGCCAGTGCGCAACCTGTACCGGTTCATGCAATTTAAACAGACAAATCGGTCTGCCATTGATCATATTTTCTGACAAAAGCTCGCCGCACTGTTCAAACCCGCGACGCCAGCGTTCAGCGGTGACGTTTTGATGGCAACGCAAGGAAATGTGATCGGCAGTCAGCGGAGTGATATCCAACCCCAGACGGCGGGAAAGTTCATCTAATGCGTGGGTAAATCGCGGTAAATCCGATGCAATATCCTGCAGCTCGTCGATAGATTGCCAGTTCGCCATAATCACTCTTCGTCTTTCATTAAAAGCGTTAATTTACCCTGTTGCCCTGCGCCAACCAACCGCTGATTTCACGCCGCTTCTGATGCAATAGTGAAAACGGCAATACGCCACGCGCACGTTGCTGACGAAAACAGCCATTTGCAGTATACTCCCGCCCTAATTTCTTTAACTGGTGCGGGCAATTTTTGCTCGCTTCATCAATGTAAGGTATTCCGGTGAATATTCAGGCTCTTCTCTCAGAAAAAGTCCGTCAGGCCATGATTGCGGCAGGCGCGCCTGCGGATTGCGAACCGCAGGTTCGTCAGTCAGCAAAAGTTCAGTTCGGCGACTATCAGGCTAACGGCATGATGGCAGTTGCTAAAAAACTGGGTATGGCACCGCGACAATTAGCAGAGCAGGTGCTGACTCATCTGGATCTTAACGGTATCGCCAGCAAAGTTGAGATCGCCGGTCCAGGCTTTATCAACATTTTCCTTGATCCGGCATTCCTGGCTGAACATGTTCAGCAGGCGCTGGCGTCCGATCGTCTCGGTGTTGCTACGCCAGAAAAACAAACCATTGTGGTTGACTACTCTGCGCCAAACGTGGCGAAAGAGATGCATGTCGGTCACCTGCGCTCTACCATTATTGGTGACGCAGCAGTTCGTACTCTGGAGTTCCTCGGTCACAAAGTGATTCGCGCAAACCACGTCGGCGACTGGGGCACTCAGTTCGGTATGCTGATCGCGTGGCTGGAAAAGCAGCAGCAGGAAAACGCCGGTGAAATGGAGCTGGCTGACCTTGAAGGTTTCTACCGCGATGCGAAAAAGCATTACGACGAAGATGAAGAGTTTGCCGAGCGTGCACGTAACTACGTGGTAAAACTGCAAAGCGGTGACGAATATTTCCGCGAGATGTGGCGCAAACTGGTCGACATCACCATGACGCAGAACCAGATCACCTACGATCGTCTGAACGTGACGCTGACCCGTGATGACGTGATGGGTGAAAGCCTCTACAACCCAATGCTGCCGGGTATCGTGGCGGACCTGAAAGCCAAAGGTCTGGCAGTAGAAAGTGAAGGCGCGACCGTTGTATTCCTTGATGAGTTCAAAAACAAGGAAGGCGAACCGATGGGCGTGATCATTCAGAAGAAAGATGGTGGCTATCTCTACACCACCACTGATATCGCCTGTGCGAAATATCGTTATGAAACACTGCATGCCGATCGCGTGCTGTATTACATCGACTCCCGTCAGCATCAACACCTGATGCAGGCGTGGGCTATCGTCCGCAAAGCAGGCTATGTACCGGAATCCGTACCGCTGGAACACCACATGTTCGGCATGATGCTGGGTAAAGACGGCAAACCGTTCAAAACCCGCGCGGGTGGTACAGTGAAACTGGCAGACCTGCTGGATGAAGCCCTGGAGCGTGCACGCCGTCTGGTGGCAGAAAAGAACCCGGATATGCCAGCCGACGAGCTGGAAAAACTGGCTAACGCGGTTGGTATTGGTGCGGTGAAATATGCGGATCTCTCCAAAAACCGCACCACGGACTACATCTTCGACTGGGACAACATGCTGGCGTTTGAGGGTAATACCGCGCCATACATGCAGTATGCTTACACGCGTGTATTATCCGTGTTCCGTAAAGCAGAAATTGACGAAGAGCAACTGGCTGCAGCTCCGGTAATCATCCGTGAAGATCGTGAAGCGCAACTGGCAGCTCGCCTGCTGCAGTTTGAAGAAACCCTCACTGTGGTTGCCCGTGAAGGCACGCCGCATGTGATGTGTGCTTACCTGTACGATCTGGCCGGTCTGTTCTCTGGCTTCTACGAGCACTGCCCGATCCTCAGCGCAGAAAACGAAGAAGTGCGTAACAGCCGTCTGAAACTGGCACAACTGACGGCGAAGACGCTGAAGCTGGGTCTGGATACGCTGGGTATTGAGACAGTAGAGCGTATGTAATCGCGTTATACGGCAACAGCCGATGTCATTGCAGACATCGGCTTTTTTATCATTAACGATAATTTACAATCACTTCATTCCGTTGAATCTTTAGCGGCGGAATTAACCGCCCACCGCCAGGCACTTCCCAGATAAAGCGCAACGGTTCTGCCGCCGGTATACCGGAAAAGGCCACGGTGGTTCCACTCTGCCCCTCTAATTCGACACAACGAGATTGTGAACACAAGCGAACCCGCAGTCCTGCAGGTGTCGGACCGATAAGCTGATAACGCCACGCCACCAGCGTCATCAATCCTGAAGCAGGTTGTCGCGTAGAAAGAGGCGCTGACGACATCGATTCACCGCGATGATTTAGCGTAACGCCCACGCTACTCGCCTGCCACATCCCCTCCCCGGCGGCTTGCACCAGCAGCGGAAACAATAATATTGCTAATAAGGCTCTCATTATTTGCCGCCAATCGTCGCCGTCATACGGATATGTCGGTTATCTGATAGTTCCAGATTCGACAGCACCACTAACTGCGGCAAGCTGCGGCGCAGGAAGCGAGACAATAATGGTCGCAGCGCGTGGTTCACCAACAGTACCGGCGGCGCACCCAACATCTCCTGACGGGATAGCGCTTCCTGAGTTTGCGCCAACAAGCGATCCGCCAGCCCTGGCTCCAGTCCCCCCCCGCCCTGCAATGCCTGTAGCAACAAACGTTCCAGCGGTGTATCGAGGCCAATAACATGGACTTCATCTTTGCCAGGAAACCACTGCTGGGTAATCGCCCGTCCCAACGCTACGCGCACGACGGCGGTTAATTCATGCGGATCGCTCTGGATGGGCGCATGTTCCGCCAGCGTTTCGAGAATGGTGCGCATATCGCGAATCGGCACTTTTTCATCGAGCAGATTTTGCAGCACTTTATGCAGTGTGGTAAGCGTGACGACGCCAGGAACGAGATCTTCCGTCAGCTTTGGCATCTCCTGGGCGACGCGATCCAGCAGCTGTTGCGCCTCCTGACGACCAAACAGCTCTGCGGCATGCTGGCTAATGAGGTGGTTAAGATGCGTTGCCACCACCGTGCTGGCCTCAACCACGGTGTACCCCTGAATCTGCGCCTGTTCTTTAAGCGCACTTTCAATCCAGATAGCATTCAGGCCAAATGCCGGATCAACGGTCGCTTCACCAGGTAATGTTCCGGCGGCAGTGCCTGGATTAATTGCCAGCCAGCGCCCCGGATAAGCATCACCACTCCCCATTTCGACACCTTTCATCAAGATACGATAGCGGGCTGGTTGCAAATCCATGTTATCGCGGATGTGCACCACTGGGGGTAGGAAGCCCATCTCCTGGGCAAATTTCTTGCGGATACTGCGTATACGGCCCAACAACTCACCATCCTGCTGGAAATCGACCATCGGGATCAGTCGATAACCCACTTCCATTCCCAGAGAATCTTCCAGTTGTACATCGTTCCACGTCGCTTCGACAACGGTATTATTCTCTGCCATTTTTACCGGTTTTGCTTCGGCAGGCGCTTTTTGTTCACGTCCGCGGATCCACCAGGCCAGTCCCAGCAATCCGGCAGTGAACAGCAAAAATACCAGGTTCGGCATTCCAGGCACCAGGCCGAGTAAACCGAGCACGGCGGCGCTTAATAACATAACGCTCGGATTACTGAAAAGCTGATTCACCATCTGCTCGCCAACATCCTGATCGGTGCTGACACGTGTAACGATGACGCCCGCGGCGGTAGAAATCACCAGTGCCGGGATTTGTGCCACCAGACCGTCGCCAATGGTCAATAGCGTATAACTTTCCGCCGCGTGCCCCATGCTCATGCCATGTTGCAGCACACCGACCAGCAATCCGCCGACAACGTTAATGACCATGATGAGGATCCCGGCGATGGCATCGCCGCGAACAAACTTACTTGCCCCGTCCATCGAGCCGTAAAAATCGGCTTCCTGAGTCACTTCGGAGCGGCGTTTTTTCGCCTCATCTTCACCAATCAATCCGGCGTTAAGGTCGGCGTCAATCGCCATCTGCTTACCCGGCATACCATCGAGAACAAAGCGCGCGCCCACTTCCGCAATACGCCCGGCACCTTTGGTGATAACCATAAAGTTGATGATCACGAGAATGACGAACACCACGATACCGATAGCGAAATTGCCACCAACGAGGAAGTGACCGAACGCTTCGACCACCTTTCCAGCCGCCGCCGCGCCGGTATGCCCTTCCATCAAAATGATACGGGTTGAAGCCACGTTAAGTGCCAGACGCAACAGCGTGGTAAACAACAGGATGGTCGGAAACGCAGCAAACTCGAGCGTGCGCTGGGTAAACATCGCCACCAGCAACACCATGATCGACAAGGCAATATTGAAGGTAAACAGCAGGTCGAGTATGAATGCGGGCAGTGGCAGTACCATCATCGACAAGATCAACAGGATCAAAATCGGTCCGGCAAGGATCTGCCATTGTGTCGATTTCAGGTTTGCAGGCAGGCGCAGCATCGCGGCCAGATTACTCATGGGTCGGTTTCTCGTTAATAAAATCCAGGGCTTCCGGCACCGGAAGATGAGTAGGTTGTACAGGGCGCTGTCCACCGGCCAGACGCCAGCGTTTCAGTTGCCAGACCCAGGCCAGCACTTCCGCCACCGCGGCGTACAGTTGACCCGGGATTTGTTGACCGATCTCCGCATGTCGATACAGCGCACGCGCCAGCGGCGGCGCTTCAAGCGTCGGGACGTTATTTTCAGCGCCAATTTCACGAATGCGCAGCGCGACCAGCCCTGCACCTTTAGCGACCACTTTCGGTGCGCTCATTTTGTTTTCGTCATACTGCAACGCTACCGAATAGTGGGTCGGGTTATTGACAATGACATCCGCTTTCGGCACATCGGCCATCATCCGACGCCGTGCGGCCGCTCGCTGCATCTGACGGATCCGCCCTTTAACATGGGGGTCGCCTTCGCTTTGTTTGAACTCATCACGAATATCCTGCCGTGACATTCGCAGCTTTTTCAGGTGGCTGAAGATTTGGAAAAAGACGTCAAATCCCACCATTGGAATGACACCAAGCACCACCAGCAGCGCGCATAGCCCTACCAGATCCATCGCATTACCCATGGCGGTAATCGGAGACTCGGCCATTAAGCGCATCATCTGCGGCCAGTGATGCCAGAGAAAAAACCCCGTCACGCTGCCAACCAGGATGGTTTTCAAAATTGCCTTAAGCAACTCCGCGCCAGTCTGTGCCGAGAACATCCGTTTAATGCCCGGTAGCGGGTTGAGTTTGGAAAACTTCGGCTGCAAGGATTTTCCGCTAAATACCAGCCCCCCCAGCATAACCGGAGAAATAATCGCCACCAGCACCACGCCGCTAATCAGCGGTAGCAGCGCCAGCATGGCTTCTCTGATCAGCAGAATAATCTGCCCGAGGATCAGATTCGGGTCATTGATAATACTGTGATCAAAATGCAGCCCTGCGGAGAGCATGCCCGACAATCGACGGGCCAGCGACACACCGCCAAACCAGATAACACTAACGCCCACCAGCAAAATCAGCAGTGAAGTCAGTTCACGGGAACGCGGGATTTGCCCCTCTTCCCGCGCTTTTTCTAGTCGGTGAGGTGTGGGGGCTTCTGTTTTGTCGTCGCTCTCGTCAGACACGTCGCCAATCCTGGAAAGAGTATTAAGCGTAAATGATGCCAGAGCGCAAAGCGTTCAATGGTTTGAGTAAGGGGCAAAACAGGCGGGATTTAGGGCTTTTGCCACAGCACATCAGGCATGGTGACATGTTTGTCGGGTACGGCGTAAACGCCTTATCCAACCTTGAAGATCTGATGTGACGCGGCCACGTCACATCAGGCAATACAAATCAAAATCCAAGACTATCCAACAAATCGTCCACCTGATCCTGACTGGCTACCACACCGGCTTTGCTGGTATCGACCTGAGGTCCATTAAGCAAACTCTGGTTTTCACGTTTTGGACGCGACTCCTGTTCCGGGATGTTTTCCAACAGCACCATCAGCAACTGACGTTCGATCTCCTGAATGACATCCATCATCCGCTTAATGACCTGTCCGGTGAGATCCTGAAAATCCTGCGCCATCATGATTTCCAGCAGTTGCGCGTTAGTAAAGCTGGTATGCGCGGGTACATCTGCCAGAAATTGCCGCGTATCTGTTACCAGTTCACGGGCGTCGGCAAGGTCAATCGGATCGGCAAACCAGTCATCCCAACGTTGGGTTAACGCTTTTGCTGATTTCTCCATTTGATCCTGATGCGGTTGTGACGCCTCAACACTGTTCAGCGCCCGCTCCGCAGCCTGGGCGGTCATCTGCACAACATAGTACAAACGATCGCGCGCATCGGGGATGGCTTCCGCAGCTTCGGCAATGGCCTGATCCAGCCCCAGTTCCCGCAAACTGTCGCGCAGCATACGCGTCAGGCTGCCGATGCGCGCAATGATATCGCCAGCTGAATGCTCGTCAGCAGGTTTGATTGATGGTTGCATCATAGTCGCATCCTCACATGCCCAGTTTCTCAAAGATTTTGTTGAGTTTTTCCTCCAGCGTCGCGGCGGTAAATGGTTTCACCACATAGCCACTGGCCCCCGCTTGCGCCGCAGCAATGATGTTCTCTTTCTTCGCTTCTGCAGTCACCATTAACACTGGCAATGCCGACATCGCGCCATCCGCACGAATCGTTTTCAGCAACTCCAGGCCATCCATATTGGGCATGTTCCAGTCGGAGATAACAAATCCATAACCGCCTGCCTGCAACTTATTGAGAGCGTCGAGGCCATCTTCCGCTTCCTCAACATTATTGAATCCTAGCTCTTTCAGCAGGTTACGCACTATGCGTCGCATGGTGGAAAAGTCATCCACAACCAAAAATTTAAGTTCTTTATCCGCCATTTCACACTCCTGATTTAAATACGTATCGCCTGTCCGGCACTAATTTTTGCCAGCATTTGCTGACTTACCTGGCTAAGATCGACCACTTCGCAGACACCACCCATATTGATGGCCTCGCGCGGCATGCCGAACACCACGCAACTTGCTTCGTTTTGCGCAAGGGTCCATGCCCCCGCCTGACGCATCGCCAACATTCCCGCCGCGCCGTCGTTGCCCATACCGGTTAGGATTACCCCAACCGCATTACGCCCCGCCTGTTTGGCCACAGAATGGAACAACACATCTACCGATGGCCGATGGCGATTAACCGCCGGGCCATCGTGAATTTTGATTTGATAATTTGCGCCACTACGCGCCAGCTCCATATGCCGATCGCCCGGCGCGATATAGGCATGTCCCGGCAAGACGCGCTCTCCATCTTCGGCTTCTTTAACCCCGATCTGGCAAAGCTTATTAAGTCTGTCGGCAAAAGAGCGGGTGAAACCGGGCGGCATATGCTGGGTAATTAACAGTGCCGGACTGGAAAGCGGCAACGGTTGCAGTACGTGACGAATTGCCTCAGTTCCACCCGTTGAAGCACCAATCGCAATCAGTTTTTCAGAACTCAACAACGGCCCTGCCTTCAGCGTTGTCGGTACCGACAATGGCTTATGTGCTGCAAGGCTCGCCTTTGCTGCCGTACGCACCTTTTCAGCAATCATTTCGCTATATGCCAGCATTCCTTCGCGAATACCCAGTTGCGGTTTGGTGACAAAATCTATCGCCCCCAGCTCCAATGCGCGCAGCGTGACTTCTGACCCTTTGCCGGTCAGGGAAGAAACCATCACAACGGGCATTGGGCGCAAACGCATTAATTTTTCGAGAAAATCCAGTCCGTCCATCCGCGGCATTTCAACATCCAGCGTCAATACATCGGGATTGAATTTCTTAATCAAATCACGCGCAACCAGCGGATCAGGGGCGGTCGCCACCATTTCCATGTCGCTATGGCTGTTGATGATTTCTGTCATGATCTGGCGCATCAGTGCCGAATCATCGACAGATAACACCCTGATTTTGCTCATCGTTAATCCTTACTTAGCGCATACACCGTCTGACCACGCAGCGTGAAGCGGCGCTCAAGGTGGCTAAAGTTTTCAGAGTGACCCGCAAACAGCAATCCGTCGGGTTTAAGGAGCGGAACAAAGCGGCGCAAAATCTTCTGCTGGGTAGTTTGATCGAAGTAGATCATGACGTTACGACAGAAGATCGCATCAAACGGCCCCGGCACGGTGTACTGTTTCGCCAGTAAATTCAGCGGGGCAAAATCAACATAGTTCGCCAGCTCCTGACGCACGCGTACCAGCCCTTCATGCGGTCCCGTCCCTCGCATGAAATACCGTTGCAGTTGCTGCGGCGTCAGGTTTTTCAACTCTTCATGGCGATAAATACCGCTTCTGGCTTTTTCCAGCACTTCGGTGTCGATATCGCTGGCAAACACTTTCCAGCGTCCGGGCGCGGTGCCCAATGTATCAGCCAGCGTCATCGCTATGCTGTACGGCTCTTCGCCGGTTGAAGCCGCCGCGCTCCATACGCGATACTCGCCAGAACGGCGACGTGCGTGATCCGCGAGCAGAGGAAAATGGTGTGCCTCACGGAAAAATGCCGTCAGATTCGTGGTCAGCGAATTGATAAACGCCTGCCACTCACCGCTGTGCTGATTAGATTCCAGCAAGTTCAGGTAATGACCGAAATCCGCCAGTCCCAGCGCACGCAAACGACGAACCAGTCGGTTGTAAACCATGTCGCGTTTATGGTCAGCCAGAACGATCCCGGCGCGTTGATAGATCAATTGACTTATCCGCCGAAAATGCGCGTCGGAAAGCGCCAGGCGCTCGGTCATCTGTAACAATAAAGACGTTTGCCCACAGGGCAGAGATGAAGTCATAGCGCCTTCTCAATCACTTCAGGATACCACTGGCGCAATTTGTAACTGCGCCGACTCATGTCGTGCTACTTCATGTTCTTCAAGGGTAAATACCGCCACACGCGACGAAAGATGGTCGGCCTGATTCAGTCGTTGCAAATCGTCGCGAAATGCCCAAAAGACATGCCGTTACTGCCAATCTGCAAGATCCCGCAGAGAATCAAAATTAAAAACAGCGTGGTCGAAATTCGAATACGATTAAACATCAACGCTCCCCATCAGGCGGCAATGACCGCTTTAGTAAATACTCGTCAAAATGCTTCCCAGTTTGGATCTTGTTCAGCAATTCGCAGTCGTGACTGTGCCGGTGGTTGCTCACTGGCAGGACGGGATGGTGTTTGCGGTTTATTGGTGAGTGGGCTGGCTGCCAGACGGAACGCGGAAACCGCTTGCGTTAAACGACTCGCCTGTTCTTCCAGCGCAGCTGCGGCGGCAGCTGATTCCTGCACCAGCGATGCGTTCTGTTGCGTGACGCGATCCATTTCCGAAACCGCCAATGCGACTTGATCGATGCCACGACTCTGTTCATCCGATGCTGATGCAATCTCGCCCATAATGTCAGTCACGCGAGTGACAGCATTGACGATATTGTTCATTGTTTCCCCTGCGCTTTCGACCAGCACCGAACCGGTATCAACGCGCGAGACGGAGTCTTCAATGAGGGCTTTGATCTCTTTTGCCGCCTGGGCGCTGCGACTGGCAAGATTACGCACTTCGCCCGCCACCACGGCAAAACCACGGCCCTGTTCACCCGCTCGCGCGGCTTCAACAGCGGCATTCAGCGCGAGGATATTAGTCTGGAAGGCAATACCATCGATAACGCTGATAATGTCGGCAATTTTCTTCGAACTATCGGCGATCTCATGCATCGTTTTCACTACGCCATCCACCACTTTGCCGCCGTGCTGGGCGGTGTCGGAGGCACTTTGCGCCAGTTGCGAGGCCTGGCGGGCGTTATCGGCGTTTTGCTTCACTGTCGCGGTGAGCTGCTCCATGCTGGCGGCAGTTTCTTCCAGCGCGGATGCCTGCTGTTCAGTACGGGAGGAAAGATCGGTGTTGCCCGCCGCAATTTCACGGGTACCGGCATAGATGGCATCTGAACCTTCGCGCACATGAGTGACGGTGTCAGTCAAAGAGCGTTGCATATGTGAAACACTCTGCGCCAGGTCGCCCATTTCACTGCGCCCGTCAATGGTCAGGGTATTCGCCAGGTTACCACCGGCAATTTCGCGAATATGCGCAATAATTTTTGCCAGCGGTGTAAGCAACATACGGCGAATACCGTACCACGCCACCAGCAGAATCAATACCACCACCAGCGCGATAACCGCCAGTTGCCACTGGGCAAATCGGTAATCATCTGCGTTGTCAGTGACGATATCGCGATACAGTTTTTCACTGCTGAGGGCGTACTGAGCAAACGCTTCGCCCATTGCATTTTGCATTCCCTGGGTTGGCTGAGCGAAATAAGCTCCAGTATTGCCATAATCAAGATAATCAATCAGTTCAGTTAACGCTGTGTGATAGTTTTTATATTTTTCATCAATATTACGACTGGTAGCGACCATTTCAGGTAACGGTGCCATTCTTTTGAATTTTTTATAATGAGTCGCGGCCTGGGCCAATGTTTTCCTGGCGCTATCGAGCAATTCAACTTTGGCATTACTTTGCTGATTGGATGAATCCATCATCATCCGCACCGCTGAACGACTCAGGTTAATGCGCGTTTGTAGCATTAAATCCCATGTTGACGTCAGCTCGCCCTGCTGTTCCCGTAATTGATTGGAAACCACAAAGCTCTTCTGGCTATGGTGAAGGGAAGAAAAAAACAGACTGCCGGAAATAAGCTGTAACAGTGCGAATACCCCCAGCACCATTACCAACAGCGTGACTACGCGGATACGGTTAATCATAAGGCACCTTCCTGAAAACAAGTTGATCTCGTTATCGGCAAGGAGGGGGGAAACTTTATTGCTGATGCCACCCGCCGCGCAATTGAAATAAAAAACCCGATGCGCAGATCATCGGGTTCATTGCAATTGAGGAAATCGGGAGAATTACGCCACTTCTGATGCCGCGCTATCTAACAGCGCCATCTCTTCGCTGTTCAGCAGTTTTTCGATGTTCACCAGAATCAACATGCGGTCGCCGAGTGCGCCCAGTCCTGTGAGATATTCGGTTGAAAGCGTCACGGCAAATTCCGGTGCCGGACGAATTTGCTCCGCCGTCAATGAAAGCACGTCTGAGACGCCGTCAACCACGATGCCGACCACCCGCTGTCCGAGATTCAGGACGATAACTACCGTGTTGTCGTTATAGTCCACATCCACCTGGCTGAACTTAATTCGTAAGTCAACAATCGGCACAATAACGCCGCGCAGATTCGTGACGCCTTTGATAAACGCTGGCGTGTTCGCAATCCGTGTCACCTGATCGTAGCCACGGATCTCCTGCACTTTCAGAATATCAATACCGTACTCTTCATCACCAAGGGTAAATACCAGAAATTCCTGGCCTGACGGCTCGCTGGCCAGCTTTGTTACATTCGTCATACCGGTCATATTGTTACCTTTTTACTCATTCAGGCGGCGGTGTTCGCCATACGTTGTTCGCGGTTTATCGCCTGCAAGGCGGAGACATCAACAATCAGTGCCACGCTGCCGTCGCCAAGAATGGTCGCAGCAGAAATGCCGGGGACTTTGCGATAGTTACTTTCAAGGTTTTTAACCACAACCTGGTGTTGACCAATTAATTGATCCACCAGCAAGGCGTAGCGGCGACCGCCACTTTGTAAGATCACCACAATTCCCTGGGTGGCTTCGGTTTTCGCGCGCGCGACGTTGAAACGCTGAAGCCAAAGGTTCCTGCCCCTCCTTTGATCGAGTGGGCAGCCCGAAAGATGGCATTCAACTGTTCGGCATCTGGCGCTTCCGGCTGCAAAACCAGCAGATGCTGCTCCATATCAGCCAACAGTTCGTCCGCTTCATCAAAAAATGTCTGATAAAAATCGCTTATATCCATGCTCACGCTGTCACCTCGGTTCGGCTGATGGCATTGTGGGAACACTGACCTGTGGTGCAACCTCAGGTTTTTCCAGGGCGCTTACTGGCTCATTCTGGCTTTCGGCGTTTTCATGCAAAATGGCCTGTTCGGCGTGTTTGTTCAGTACCAGCAGGCTGATGCGACGGTTGATGGCATCATCAGGTCCGCGATCGCTTAAGCGCATCGTTGCCGCCATGCCGACGACACGTAACACTTTGCCGCCATTCAACCCGCTAACCATCAGTTCGCGGCGGGATGCATTGGCCCGATCGGCAGAAAGCTCCCAGTTGCTATATCCTTTCTCACCACTGGCGTAAGGGAAATCATCGGTATGACCCGAAAGGCTAATACGGTTGGGAATACCATTCAGAACGGGCGCGATGGCGCGCAGAATGTCGCGCATATAGGGTTCGACGTCGGCACTGCCGGTTCTGAACATCGGGCGATTCTGGCTATCGATGATCTGAATACGTAGACCTTCCTGGACCAGATCGATTTTGAGATGTGGACGTAACGCCCGCAGTTTCGGATCGGACTCAATCAACTGGTCGAGATCGCCACGCAATTTCCGCAATCGACTTTGCTCCATGCGTTTTTTCAGCTCTTCGATGTTCGGCTGCTTATTCACTTCCCCCTGGCTTTGGGTGTAATCATCACCACCGCCGGGAATTGGGCTTTCACTATTAGAAATGCGATCGCCACCCGTAACCGCTGTCGCCAGCGGAGTCCGGAAGTACTCCGCAATCTGAATCAGCTCTTTTGGACTGGAGATAGAGATCAGCCACATCACCAGAAAAAAGGCCATCATTGCGGTCATAAAGTCGGCATAAGCAATCTTCCACGATCCATGTGCTGCTCCGTGGCTTTTGGCTTTGCGTCGTTTGACGACAATAATCGGATGCGCTTGATTCTTCATGCTTCCTCGGTTGTCGTCTGTTGTTGCGGATTTTTCACCGCACGCACATGCTCTTCCAGCTCAATAAACGACGGACGTTCGCTGGAATAGAGCGTTTTGCGACCAAACTCAACGGCGATAGGCGGTGCGTAACCGTTCAGATTTGAAAGCAGAGTGACTTTGACGCACTGCATCATTTTGCTGGTTTCGGCGCTTTTCTGACGTAAAACACTCGCTAATGGGGAAATAAATCCGTAAGCCAATAAAATACCGAGGAAAGTCCCCACCATCGCATGAGCGATAAGCGCCCCCAGCTCGGCGGCAGGACGATCGGCTGAACCTAACGCGTGAACGACCCCCATTACAGCCGCAACAATACCAAACGCCGGAAGTGAGTCCCCGACCAGCGCCAGACTGTTCGCCGGGACTTCTGCCTCGCTTTCGTGCGTCTCAATCTCTTCATCCATCAGAGCTTCGATTTCGAAGGTGTTCATGTGACCGCTGATAATCAGGCGCAGATAATCGACGATAAATTCAAGCATGACGCTATCCGCAAGGATGCGTGGGTAGCTGGCGAAGATCTCGCTCTCACGGGGATTTTCAATATCGCGTTCCAGCGAAAACATCCCCATCTGCCGCGATTTCGCCATCAACCGATAAAGCAGAGCCAGCAGATCCATATACATTGCTTTGGTGTATTTGGAGCGACGAAACAGCAACGGCAGCGCCTTCAGCGTGCCTTTAATCGCTTTGCCATTATTGCCGACGATAAACGACCCAATCCCTGCACCGGCAATAATCACCAGTTCAGCGGGTTGATAGAGTGCTCCAAGGCTTCCACCGGTCATCAAATAACCGCCGAAAACTGTACCGAGAACAACCAGGTAACCTAATAAGATAAGCACGACATCATCCTTCCACTGTTGACCATGACAGGATGTTCAGTCGTCAGGCGTTAACACGCGATAGGGGCAAAAAAAGCAGCGGTACATCGTTACCGCTGCTGGAATGTTTCGCCACACCGTATCAGTTAAACAGCCTGTACTCTCTGTTCATCCAGCAGTTGTGGGATAATATCGGCAGGATTCTGGGAAAGTTTACGTCTTTTTACTGCCCGGGATGGCGGCTGACATAAGCTGCAGGCAAAGCTGCCAACAGGCTGGTGAGCATGGGTAATAAAATTGCCGCCGCAGCAGTTGCAGCTGGAAAGTTGCAGTAATCCACTTTCAACAAACCGCACCAATGTCCAGGCACGGGTTAATGCCAGCAGCGGTCCTTCTTCTGCTTGCGGGCACTGTTCAAGGTATAAACGGTAGGCTTTGATCACCGCATCGACGCCATTACACAAGCCAGTTTTCAGTAAAAACTGCCATGCATTACAGAACATCGAAGCATGAACATTTTGTTCCCAGGTCATAAACCAGTCGGTTGAGAATGGCAGCATGCCTTTCGGCGGTGGGCTTCCGCGCAGTTCTTTATAGAGTTTTATCAGACGTCCGCGACTTAACTGTGTTTCGCTTTCCAGCATCTGCAAACGAGCGCCCAGGGTGATCAATTCCATTGCCAGCTGAATATCCCGCGCTTCCTGAACAATGCTTTTTTCACTCATGATCAGGCCCTTTTCTTGCGCAGCGCTTCTTCAGGCTGATTAACATCATTCAGCAAGCGTGTTGAGAGCATGATGCCGGTATGAATTTGCTGGAGATCGTCAACGCGGGAATCTTGCGTCAACTGAGTAATCGTCTGGTGGCTGTCAAAACGGAAGTGACAAACCAGTTGATTGGTTTCTGCCAGCTTAACCATTTGCGGAAGAGTCAGTGCCGCTAACGTTGTCGCCATTTCTTCATTTATGCCGAGACGAAACATAGCGGACGCTTTGTCCTGAACAATCAGACGCTGTGCAAGTAGTAAATATGACAAGTTGATGTCATAAATGTGTTTCAGCAACTCGGAGGTATGCATTATTCCCACCCAGAATAACCAACTTTATTTTTATGCGGTCTCACCGCACCCCGTGATGTCGCCGGGAAGCCCCGGTAAAAAATAATTAGCATTAGAATAGTTGCGATAAGCTGCAATAAGCAGACCCACCTTTTTGGTTTAATAAGTCCTTACAAATAGAAGGGGGTCTTTACACTTATCTAAGATTTTTCCTAAATCGACGCAACTGTACTCGTCACTACACGCACATACAACGGAGGGGGGCTGCGATTTTCAATAATGTGTGATGCAGATCACACAAAACGCTCAATTACTTAACATAAATGTATAAGTCATACTTTTGTTTTGGGTGTATTTCAATCTGTTAAAAAATTTTTCGCTACACTGGCAAGCAAAAATGAAACAGGAATAATCGAAATGGGATGTTGCGCACAGTTAAAATAACTCACCGTAAATAATCATCTGCTATAAATAATCGCTTTAATGCAATACCAGATAAGCCATTTTTAAACAAACACTTACCGCACAACAAACTAATTAACTACAAAGAAAGGCAACAATCAACCTAATGTTAATAAAATGTTTTACATATATTAACCACTTGTTCAATATGGGAAATCAGTACATTATTTTCTTATAAATACAGTTGAAATCATATGATAACCAAGAGCAATTGATTAATTGTATTTACTAATGACCAGACTAATATTTACCTGTTTAACTGAGTTGGGATTGCGTCGTTTCTCCATTAGGAGTAAAGCTTTAATGTCACCTGAAGTTCACAGAATAAGGAACAGGTTATGAGCTATAGCAATATTCTTGTCGCCGTTGCGGTTACACCGGAAAGTCAGCAACTGCTGGCAAAAGCGGTATCTATCGCCAGGCCAGTAAAGGGACACATCAGTTTAATTACTCTCGCTTCCGACCCGGAAATGTACAATCAATTAGCTGCGCCGATGCTTGAAGATTTACGCAATGTGATGCAGGAAGAAACGCAAAGCTTTCTTGATAAGTTAATTCAGGATGCGGGGTATCCCGTTGACAAGACGTTTATTGCCTACGGTGAGTTAAGCGAACATATTCTGGAAGTTTGTCGCAAACATCATTTCGATTTGGTGATTTGCGGTAATCACAATCACAGTTTCTTTTCGCGAGCATCCTGCTCGGCGAAAAGAGTGATTACCTCAAGTGAGGTCGATGTGCTGTTAGTTCCACTTACGGGAGATTAACCGCACCTACGCAAGCTTAGGAAAGGTAGCAACTTTATCGCGCTGCTGGCTTTCCGCGCTTCGCGGAACTATCTGCTTTAGGTCGCTAATGAAGCACTCCTGCCAGTGGTTAATATCGTTTTTCACGATAACGTCCAGCATTTCTGCATGACGGGAAATACGTTCCGCCAGCGACATAGTCAATGCACGATCCAGCGCAGCTGCAACTTCGTCACGATCGTAGGGATTAACAATTAACGCCGACGTTAACTCGTTTGCCGCTCCCGCAAATTGCGAAAGAACAAGAACGCCCGGGTTGGCTGGGTCCTGAGCGGCAACATACTCTTTTGCCACCAGGTTCATTCCGTCACGCAGTGGCGTCACTAAGCCCACGTCAGAGTAGCGGAATATTTTCATCAGTAATTTACGGTCAAAATGCTGATTCAAATAATAAAGCGGCGTCCAGCCTAATTGCCCATATTTACCATTAATTCGTCCGGCTTCATTTTCGAGCTGATGACGAATATCCTGATAGGCTTGCACATCACCACGAGACGTTGGCGCGATCTGGGTATAACGAATTTTACCGTGATGTTGCGGATATTTTTCCAGTAACGCTTCATAGGCGAGAAAACGCTCCGGCAAACCTTTGGAATAATCCAGTCGTTCGACAGAAAAGATATTTTGTACGTTTTTCAGTTCTGCTTTGAGTTGCGCCAGTTTTGGCGGCAGTGGACCGGCAGCCTGTTTCGCTATTTCTTTCGGCTCAATGCCGATCGGGTAAACTTCCGTTCGAAACGCTTTGCCGCAGGCCGTATGGCTTTTTGCGCTACGTGTCGTGACGCGGGTCAGGTTAGAAAGGCAATCCAGGAACGCCAGACGATCGTTCTCCGTCTGGAAACCCAGCAAATCATAATCACAAAGCTGTTCAAGCAAGGTGTCATATGTCGGCAGCGCGTTGAAGATTTCCGGTGTCGGGAAAGGAATATGCAGAAAGAAACCAATGCGATTATTCACGCCCCGTTTGCGTAATTCATGCGCAAAGGGCAACAGGTGATAATCGTGGATCCAGATAATGTCATCGTCTTGCAACAGCGGCAGTAATTTATCTGCCAGCAACGCATTTACGCGTAGATAGCCATCCCAGGCAGGACGCTGAAATTGCACCAGATCGAGCCGATAATGAAAAGCGGGCCAGAGAACGGCATTGGAGAATTTGTTGTAGTATTCGTCAAGGTCCTGTTCGCTGAGGTTAAAAGAGGCCCACGTAATGTTACCCTTTTTCACCTTTTTTAGCGGCTGATCCTCATTCCCTGTTTCACCGCTCCAGCCAAACCACAGTCCACCTGCGGCTTTCAGTGCCCCCAGTATGCCAACGGCAAGGCCACCGGCACTGGCGGCGTGCTCGTCTGGTGGTGCAATCCGGTTAGATACTACGACTAAACGACTCATAGTCATCACTCCTGTTATTTTCTCTTTTTTGTTGTAATGCGGTGGTTATCATTTCAAGCCAGCTCCAGACATCCGGCACGCCCGCCAGTCGCCATGATGCCTGAGTTGCACCTGTGCCAATTTTTACTGACATTCCGCCCAGCCGGTTAACGACTGCGAAGCCAGATTCATCGGTCAGATCATCGCCCAGAAATACGGGCGTTCGCCCGATAAAGGGAGCTTCCTGCATAAAGGCAGCAATCGCCTCACCTTTACTGGTACCTTTCGGTTTGATCTCGACAACACACTTTCCCTGCTGTAACGCCATTTGTGGCCAGATCTGAGTAATACGTTGCGCTAATGTCATTAATGCGTCTTCATGCTGCGGAGCCTGGCGATAATGCAGCGCAAAAGCCATCCCTTTAGCCTCCAGCTCCGCGCCGGGATACTGGGCGATGACCGTATGCAGTTGCACGCTAATATCACGCGCAATCGCATCCGGCAGATGAACGATATGCGTTTTACCATTGATGTCACGGCGCTCCGCCCCATGCACGCCCGCTAATGGGAAGCGATAAGGTTTTGCCAGTGCATCAAGCTCCACCATTGAGCGCCCTGATATCAATGCCAATGCACCATCACTTGCGGTTGCCAGTAGCTGAAGTCCTTGCAGAATAGTGTCAGGTACGACGACCTGATCGGGATGCGGTTTGATTTCCGCCAGCGTTCCATCGAGATCAAAAAACCAGGCATATTTCGCGGATAGTTCAGGGGTTTCGGTTAACGGTTCTGTCACCCGGTTCTCCTCCTTCTCTTTTCTTATTGTGTTGCGCAGAACGCGCTTTACAGACATGTAAGTATAGACAGTGTGACGGGGGTCGCCATTTGCAACGAAGAACAGCCAACCGTTGTGGCGGCTGGCTGTGGTGGGAAAAAACGCTAAATTGTTGTGGAAAAAAGCATCAGACAGTGCGTTTCGCTTTTTGCTTGTAACGGTCGAAAATCACCGCTGCCAGCAGGATTAAGCCGCGAACTACGTACTGTGCGAAAGGAGAAATATTAAGCAGGTTCATGGCGTTTTCCACGGTGCCTAAAATTAAGATACCCGCCACCACATATGAGATTTTTCCGATGCCGCCTTTCAGAGAAACGCCACCTAAAACGCAGGCGGAGATCACAATCAGCTCATAACCAATCGACGTCATTGGCTGCCCACTGGTCATACGTGAAGCCAGAATAATTCCGGCTATTGCTGATACCAGGCCAGAGAGAACAAAAATAATAATTTTGGTGCGAACAACCGGTACACCCGCCAGACGCGCAGCCTCTTCGTTCCCGCCAATCGCCAGGGTATTACGACCAAAGGTGGTTTTATTCAGTAGCAAGCCAAAGATGATCAGACACGCGACGGTGAGCCAGATTGGCGCAGGCAGACCGAACCAGTTGGCGTAACCAAGGGCAAAGAAGCTTTCATCTTCGATACCGACCGCTTTACCGTCTGAAATGATGTACGCCAGACCTCGAACAATCTGCATCGTTGCCAGTGTCGTGATCAGGGCATTTATTTTGAGTTTGGCGATAACAAAGCCATTGACCAGACCACAGAGAATGCCCAGCAGCAACCCCGCTGCCACGCCAATCCACAGGCTTTCAGTCAGATTAATAACCACCGCCGTGGTGACACCCGCACAGGCAATTACGGAGGCGACAGAAAGGTCAAAGTCACCGGAAGCAAGGCAGAACAACATGCCACACGCCACCATCCCCGACATGGAAATTGCCAGGCCCAACCCTTTCATATTAATGAAGGTGGCAAAATTTGGGACAAAAATGGCACAGGCGATAAAAAGCACCGCAAACACCACCAGCATGCCGTACTGATCCCAGATACGCCCGAAGCTGAATGACGACTTAGGTGCGCCAGAACCCGATGTAGAAACAGAAGACATCATACTCTCCTTACTCAGGCAACTGCCTGGCTGACTTTAGGCATCGCAAGGCTCAGTGCCTGACGCTCATCTGCCTGCTCGTGTAACAATTCACCGGCGATTTCACCTTCGCGCATCACCACAATCCGGTCGGCAACGCCGAGGACTTCAGGTAAGTCGCTGGAGGCAAACAGCACCGCCACACCCTGCGCCGCCAGCGCATAAATCACGTTATATATTTCGTGCTTAGCACCAACATCAATGCCGCGCGTAGGTTCATCCAGCAAAATGACCTTCATCTCTTCCGATAACCAGCGGCCCAGAATGGCTTTTTGCTGATTTCCGCCTGAGAGATTCATGATCAGTTGCTCAGCGCCCGGCGTTTTGATGTTGAGCGAACGAATGTGGTGATCGGCATTGTTTTCTTCCCAACCGTTGTTGATTACACAACCGCCAAGCACATGTTTACGTCTGGCACTGATGTTGATATTGTCGCGAACGGAGTGCACGGGAATAATGCCTTCCGCTTTGCGATCTTCCGGGCAGAGCATCATGCCTGCGGCAATGGCGTGGCTCGGTTTACGAATATCGATCGGCTGTTGGTCGATATAAACCTGACCGGCGGTGATTTGCGTCCCGCCAAACATGCCTTTCATTAATTCGCTACGCCCTGCCCCGACCAGACCAAACAGACCGACAATTTCTCCACTGCGAACCGCCAGACTTATTGGCGTACGCACGCCTGGTGCTTTCACAGCATCAAGACGCAGCCGCTCCTCGCCATAACTACGCGGTTGCCAGCCGTAGATATCGCCAATGTCGCGCCCGACCATCGCCTGCACCAGTGCGTCGTGGTCAACCTGCTGCATATCGGTAAAGGTTTTGACATAACGCCCATCTTTAAAGACGGTGATGGCATCGCTGAGGGCAAATATTTCTTCCATACGGTGAGAAACGTATAAGATCACCCGCCCCTCTTTTCGCAGTTCACGAATAACGCGGAAAAGATTGTCGATTTCGCGGGCAGAGAGGGAGCTGGTTGGCTCATCAAAGGCGATAATTTTGGCGTTACGCGCCAGCGCTTTGGCGATTTCAACCATCTGCCACTGACCAATGGAGAGATATTTCAGCGGCGTGTCCGGGTCAATATCCATACCAAGATGTTTAAGTTGTAAACCTGCCTCATAATTCAGCAATGAACGATTCACAATGCCGCCTTTATGCGGCAGCTGGCCGAGATAGATGTTTTCCGCGACGGTCATTTCCGGCACGAGATGCAGTTCCTGGTAAATAATCGCCACCCCCGCGTTAAGTGCTGCGGTCGTGTCGGAAAAGGACATTTCCTGCCCATTAATCACTACAGAACCCGTGGTTGGCGCATAGTTTCCGCTGAGGATTTTTAAGAGAGTTGATTTTCCTGCGCCATTTTCACCCATCAACGCATGAACCTGACCGGCATAGCAGTCAAAACTAATATCCGTCAGCGCCTTAACGCCGGGAAACGTTTTACCGATGCCGCGAAATGAGAGATACGGGGTAGACTGTTGCATAACGTCTCCGTGAATCACTGGTCGTTCACACCCCCTCTGCATCATGCAGAGGGGAATTTTTCCGGCAAATTACTTACCGCCTAAACCTTTTTTCTCCAGTTCTTCTTTAAAGTTGTCACGCGTGATCAGCACCACGTCGGTAACTTCGGTGAATTTGGTCGGTTCAACACCTTTTGCAACCCAGTTGTAAAGCATTTCGCTGGACTTATAACCATGTACGTCCGGGCTTGGCAGCAGGGAACCGTAGAAGCCGGTTGCCTGTGCCTTAGACAGTTCACTCACCGCATCCACACCGTTAATACCGATACCGATGATATCGCTCGCTTTAAAGCCCTGACCTTCCGTCGCGCGTACGCCGCCCAGCACGGTGCTGTCGTTCATACCGACAATCAGCCAATGTTTAACTTCCGGATGTTGAACCAGCATTGAGTTGGCAGCGTCAAATGCCCCCGGGATGTCGTTAGATTTGGTAGGTACCTGATAAATTTGTTTTTCCGGGAATCCTGCAGCTTTCAGCGCATCCATAGACCCCGTAGTACGGCGACGAGCCGTATCCAGTTCGTTGGAGGTAATCGCCATCACCGCGCTTTCTTTGACATCCCAGCCACGTTTCTGCATCTCTTTATACAGTTCCTGGCCCTGACGTTCGCCAATTTTGGTCGCAGCCATCATCACCAGCGGAACGGTATCCATTGGCTTACCTTTGGCGTTAACAAACTGGTCATCCACGGCAATGACTTTCATATCGTAGCCACGCGCTTTCGCCACGATGGCAGAGCCGAGTTTCGGGTCCGGAGTACAAATAACGAAACCTTTCGCGCCACTGGCAGCCAGGCTGTCGATAGCGTTCAATGTTTTTTCGCCATCCGGTACGGCAATCTTAATAACTTCAAACCCTAAATCCTTCCCGGCTTTATCGGCAAACTTCCATTCGGTCTGGAACCACGGCTCTTCCGGTTGCTTCACCAAGAAACCGAGCTTCAGGTTCTCCGCCATAGCGGATTGTGACATAACGGCTGCCAGACCAATGGCTGCCAGGGCTTTAGTAAATTTGTGCATGGTTCTCTCCAGCTTTAGTGTCGTTTTGTGTAGGGCAAAAACGAATGACATTCGTTAAATTAATCGGAAAACAAAGCATTACCTTTTAACTAAAAGATAAGTGACTGTGTTGACATAGTTTTAGCGAGAAATTAATTCTCCATAGGAGAGCAATATCACATCGCAGAATTACAGTGAGAACGTGCATAAATTTAGCGGGAAAAGACATAAGGAAAAGCGAATTTGTCAGACAAATTATCGAGTGCACAGCAGAATAATCCATAAGATTAGCCTGGAAGTCCTTGTTGTCTTTGGTACCCATGCGGGATGTTTTCTTTTTAACCAGTCAATAGGCCTCATTACCTGGCGTTGAGTTTTTGCAATGGTGTAATAACCGCAACTTAAAGATGTGGAAAATGCGCGTCATTCATTTCGCCATTAATTATCACTGTACTCATTAATTAACAGAACACGTATAATGAGAGCCATATCGCAAAAATGAAAAAACGTTTTATAAAATCATTGCTTCATCATGAATTCAAATTCATCGATTAATATCAACAAGATACAAAAAGCACCATCATTAAAATTCATTACAGTTACATTGATTTCATCAATGAAATGTAAAAATATATAAACTTGATGATTTAAGCATTTTCTTATACCCGTTCAGACGTTATTCTTATTTCAGATCATCGTCAGAATTGACTCCACGATCACATTTCGGACCGGCAGAAAGGAATTATTCTGCAAACAGTAATTATGGTGTTTTGATTTATCTTGCACCTCTCCACTTCTGGATATAAGGATATTAGGTATGGCAACCGCTGGAATGCTTCTCAAACTCAACTCTCAAATGAACCGCGAGTTTTACGCATCCAATCTCTACCTTCACCTGAGTAACTGGTGTTCTGAACAGAGTCTGAACGGCACCGCCACTTTCCTTCGCGCCCAGGCACAGAGTAATGTGACCCAAATGATGCGCATGTTTAACTTTATGAAGAGTGTCGGCGCTACCCCCATCGTTAAAGCCATTGATGTTCCCGGTGAAAAACTGAACTCTCTGGAAGAACTGTTCCAAAAAACGATGGAAGAATACGAGCAACGTTCAAGCACGCTGGCGCAGTTAGCCGATGAAGCGAAAGAACTGAATGATGATTCAACCGTCAATTTCCTGCGCGATCTGGAAAAAGAACAGCAGCATGATGGCCTGTTACTGCAAACCATTCTTGATGAAGTGCGCAGTGCGAAACTTGCTGGTATGTGTCCTGTGCAGACCGACCAACATGTTCTGAATGTCGTGTCGCATCAGCTGCATTGATCATACATCGGCGCCAATGCATTGCGCCGATGAAGTTTTTGAGAAACCGCTGCCTCATTTTTTTGAAGCAGCGGTTTTTTAATGGGATTCGCCCTGTGGGGTAAACTTGAGTTCAATCAACGCGATGGCTTTTTGGATTGCCCGCATGGTGACCGGGTCTGCGGCGGCGGGATGGTTAGTAAAGTCGATATTCTTCAGCTGGCTGGACATTTTTTCGCGAACTTCAACGGGCGCGATCACATCGAGAACATCCAGAATTTGTTTGATAACCAACTGGCAAGCAACCACATCAGAAACCAGTTCCTGATCGGCATTCAGCGGCTGGGACATCGTAAACTCCTGATAGCATTTTGAAAGCCGTTATAGTAGCGGCTTCACATCTTCAGCGATAGTCACATCCACCGTCATCAGAACACAAAAAAACCTGCCGGAGCAGGTTTTTTGTTATCGGAACATATTGCCTGGCGGTACGTCTTTGAACGTCTTGCAATAGTTATTGAACATACTTTTCAGGATCTTGCGCAGTTTCATCGCGGTACTCCGACCATTTGTTATACAGGTGTTATTGTCTTTGCGTTTATAATATGACAACCATCACAAAAATCAATCTTTATGTGATGTAAATCACATAAATACCCCTTTAATGTTATAAAAATGATAATCAAAAAGCAGCCCCCCAATTTCTGACACATACAGATGGCAAGAAATAGCGCCTGCCAGGCGTCTTTTCCGGCCATTGTCGCAGCGCTGTAACGCGTAAAATACTGCTTTCTTTTACTCTTCTGGCTGGACCATGAGACTTCTGATTCTGACTCTTTCCTTAATAACGCTGACAGGATGTACGGTTACTCGCCAGGCCCATGTGAGCGAAGTTGACGCGGCAACAGGTATTGTTCGGTTGGTTTATGATCAGGCTTTTTTGCAGCATGCCCGTACCGATCGTTATGTCAGTCGCGGGATCGCCGATCGCGCATGCCAGCAGGCAGGCTATACCCACGCTATCCCCTTTGGTCAGCCAGTAGGCAACTGTAGCCTCTTTGCGGGTTCCTTATGTTTGAATACGGAATTCACTTTGTCATATCAGTGCCATCATTCCGCCTTCCCTGTCTTTCTCTAAACGTTTTAATCAGCGAGGGGGATCTTCGCTGATTAAATAAATAGCGGTAATGCGTTTTATTCCCATTCGTATTTTTAATAAATGATATTTATATTTTACCTTTTGCAAATAATAAAATAACAAATTATAGTGACGCTACAGCAACAAATATAACCTTTGTGGAGCACTATCATGCTGAAACCAGAAATGATTGAAAAACTTAATGAGCAGATGAACCTGGAACTGTACTCTTCACTGCTTTATCAGCAAATGAGCGCCTGGTGCAGCTATCATACCTTCGAAGGTGCTGCCGCGTTCCTGCGCCGTCACGCCCAGGAAGAGATGACGCATATGCAGCGTCTGTTTGATTACCTGACTGATACCGGCAACTTACCGCGTATTAATACCGTTGAATCTCCGTTTGCTGAATATTCCTCACTTGATGAATTATTCCAGGAAACCTATAAACACGAACAATTAATCACGCAGAAAATTAACGAACTGGCTCATGCTGCAATGACCAATCAGGACTACCCAACATTTAATTTCCTGCAATGGTATGTTTCTGAGCAGCATGAAGAAGAGAAACTGTTCAAATCGATTATTGATAAATTAAGCCTGGCAGGCAAAAGTGGCGAAGGTCTGTATTTTATCGACAAAGAACTCTCTACCCTCGACACACAAAACTAATGCTCTCCGGCGGCAGGTTTTCTGCCGCCGTTTCAAATCAGTGACGGCAAATCTTACTCTGATCGGTTGAAAAACCTTCTTCTGAAGGTATAAATTTGCCTTTTGCTGCCAGAAACGCCACCAACTCTCCCGCAGTCATCCCTTCTGCCGAGCAGGTGTGAAAACGTGCCTGTTCACCAAAACGCGCTTTAATTGCTGCTTCCAGACTGGCATGCGTATATTGCTCGCCTGATTCAATCATCATATTTAACACTTCGTGACCGTGAATAGAGTCCATCGTTCCTCCTCAAAAAAAGCCTAGCGTAGCGATTGCCGCTTATGAAGACTTTGCGCCAGCGCAGAACTGAACGCTTTTTATTGTACATTTATATTTACAACATATGTAACGTCGGTTTGACGAATCAGCCGTTATGCCTTAACCTGCGCCGCAGATATCACTCATAAAGATCGTCAGGACAGAAGAAAGCGTGAAAAACAGAACTCTGGGAAGTGTTTTTATCGTGGCGGGAACCACAATTGGCGCTGGTATGCTGGCAATGCCGCTGGCTGCGGCAGGTGTTGGTTTTAGCGTCACGTTAATCTTGTTAATTGGGCTTTGGGCGTTGATGTGCTACACGGCGCTATTACTGCTGGAGGTGTACCAGCATGTCCCGGCAGATACCGGTCTGGGCACGCTGGCAAAACGCTATCTGGGACGCTACGGTCAGTGGCTGACGGGCTTCAGTATGATGTTCTTAATGTATGCTCTGACTGCGGCATACATCAGCGGTGCCGGTGAATTGTTGGCCTCCAGCATCAGCGACTGGACAGGTATTTCAATGTCGGCAACCGCTGGCGTGCTGTTGTTCACTTTTGTTGCCGGTGGCGTGGTTTGTGTCGGAACTTCGCTGGTCGATTTATTTAACCGTTTTCTGTTCAGCGCCAAAATTATTTTTCTGGTGGTGATGCTGGTATTGCTGCTACCGCATATTCACAAAGTGAATCTTTTAACCCTGCCGTTGCAACAGGGACTGGCACTGTCTGCAATCCCGGTGATTTTTACGTCGTTTGGTTTTCACGGTAGCGTGCCGAGTATTGTCAGCTATATGGATGGCAACATTCGTAAGCTACGCTGGGTGTTTATAATCGGTAGTGCGATCCCCCTGGTGGCATATATTTTCTGGCAGCTGGCGACCCTTGGCAGCATTGATTCAACAACCTTTATGGGATTGCTGGCTAATCATGCCGGATTAAACGGGCTGTTACAGGCGTTACGCGAAATGGTGGCCTCTCCGCATGTTGAGCTGGCAGTGCATTTATTTGCTGATTTAGCCCTCGCCACGTCCTTCCTCGGCGTAGCGTTAGGCTTATTTGATTATCTGGCAGATTTGTTTCAGCGTTCAAATACCGTTGGTGGACGATTGCAAACTGGTGCAATTACCTTTCTGCCGCCACTGGCGTTTGCACTGTTTTATCCACGAGGATTTGTGATGGCGCTGGGTTACGCCGGTGTGGCACTGGCGGTACTGGCATTGATTATCCCTTCGCTGTTGACCTGGCAAAGCAGGAAGCACAATCCTCAGGCGGGTTACCGGGTGAAAGGTGGTCGTCCGGCGCTGGTGGTGGTGTTTCTCTGTGGTATTGCTGTGATTGGCGTGCAATTTTTGATTGCGGCAGGCTTGTTACCAGAAGTGGGGTGATTAGATAGCCTCAAATTCCTTATTGGGTGCCAGAATTAACGCTGACACCCAATGTGACCTCTTAATGCAGGCAGCACTGCTTAAATTTCTTACCACTACCGCACGGACAAGGATCGTTACGCCCCGGTTTCTCTTCTGCTTTGATAGGTTGCTGAACAGCTTTTTCCTGCGGATGCGCCATCCAGTATGCATGTAAATCAAGCGCCGCCAGTCGAATAGCATCTACGCTCTCTTCAAACGCTTCTGGCGACATCTTCTCTACCCGCTCGAAGTTTTCCTCAGTACCGTGCAGCGCAATCGCCTCCAGCGCTGGTTTTAACGAATCGGGCAACGTTGACCAGTCAGAAAGTGCCACGCCCCGCATATAGCCAAAGCACCACTCCTCAACAATCGTCAGCTCGCTGCCATCGACTTCTCGCAAGCCGAATAACGGCTCAAACTGCTCCGGGAATTCGTTCAGACGCTCTGCGGTATCGGCCATATGTTGAAAAGCCAGGTTCATAAAGCGCGTCATCTCTTTCTCTGACGCCCAGCGCGGCACATAGTCAGCCCCACCCCACACGGCAACCAGCCACTGTGCCGGTTCAATCTCTTGCGGAGAACTCAACACCGCCGTCAATAAACCGTCCAGCTCCGCCACATCAAGAATGGCGTGGTCAGTGTTGTATTTGGTCAGAATATCGTCCAGCCATTCCAACTCACTTTCGTTTAACGGTCCCGTTTTCATACGCTTTTCCTTGTGGATCTCAACTCGCCAGCACCTATCTTACATGCCGGTCCGTATCAGAGATACTTTTTGAGTGGCTTTGCCGGTGATTAAAAATTAAGGAGGGTGTAACGACAAGTTGCAGGCACAAAAAAACCACCCGAAGGTGGTTTCACGACACTGCTTATTGCTTTGATTTTATTCTTATCTTTCCCATGGTACCCGGAGCGGGACTTGAACCCGCACAGCGCGAACGCCGAGGGATTTTAAATCCCTTGTGTCTACCGATTCCACCATCCGGGCTCGGGAAGAAAGTGGAGGCGCGTTCCGGAGTCGAACCGGACTAGACGGATTTGCAATCCGCTACATAACCGCTTTGTTAACGCGCCAAATTCTTCAGGCCTTTCAGCCAGACATCCGCTTACGCCGATGCCTTTTAAACTGGAGCGGGAAACGAGACTCGAACTCGCGACCCCGACCTTGGCAAGGTCGTGCTCTACCAACTGAGCTATTCCCGCATTCATCAAGCAATCAGTTAATCACTTGATTTTATTATCGTCTGGCAATCAGTGCCGCCGTTCGATGCGTTGCATTCTACTTACCTGGCGCGATGAGTCAACGATATTTTTCACCACTTTTGATCGTTTGCTGAAAATTGCGCCGAAACGATCACTGATCAAGCAAATCTGCACGCGCAGCGCTCAAATATTGCAACATTGACCACAGAGTCAGTACCGCAGCCACAAAGAAAAGTGCAATACCGGCGTACTCAACCCAAATGTTCGGACGCCACAGCAGCCAGGCTAACGCCACCATCTGGGCAGTGGTTTTCACTTTCCCAATCCAGGAGACAGCCACGCTACTGCGTTTACCCAACTCCGCCATCCATTCGCGTAGCGCAGAAATAATAATTTCACGGGCGATCATCGTTGCTGCCGGTAAGGTCACCCACCAGCTGTGGTAATGCTCGGTTACCAGCACCATGGCGATAGCCACGAGAACTTTATCTGCGACAGGGTCAAGGAAAGCACCAAACCGGGTACTCTGATTCCAGCGGCGTGCCAGAAAACCATCGAACCAGTCAGTCACCGCCGCGACGCAGAAAATGAGCGCGGCGGCAAACGGCGACCAGGTGACAGGCAAATAAAAGACCAATACAAAGAATGGGATAAGGATGACACGGAACAGTGTAAGCAACGTAGGGATATTAAATTGCATAATGACGGGTAACTATCTGTTGTCAGTAAGATTACCCCTATGTTGCTACAGAGACATCAATGTTTCAACGACCAGAAGATCTTTTCTGCCAGACCTTGCGAAATACCCGGCACTTTTGCAATTTCCTCGACGCTGGCGTTACGTAAACCTTGCAAACCGCCCATATATTTCAACAACATTTGCCGACGTTTTGGCCCGACGCCTTCAATGGTTTCCAGGGAACTGGTATTTTTGACCTTCGCCCGTTTTTTACGGTGCCCGCCAATCGCGTGATCGTGTGATTCATCGCGAATATGCTGGATAACATGCAGCGCGGGAGAATCTGGCGGCAAACTAAATCCCTCACCTTCAGGCTCAAAGAACAGCGTTTCCAGCCCAGCCTTACGATCTGCTCCTTTGGCAACGCCAAGTAGCAGCGGATGATTTTTATCCCATGAGACATCCAGTTCGGCGAAAACATTTTTCGCCTGCGCAAGCTGGCCTTTGCCGCCGTCAATAAGGATCACATCCGGGATCTTACTGTCGTCGATAGCTTTACCATAACGCCGACGCAGCACCTGATTCATCGCCGCGTAATCATCGCCCGGCGTGATGCCAGTAATGTTATAGCGCCGATACTCCGCACGCAGCGGGCCGTTGGCATCAAACACCACACAGGAAGCGACGGTTTGTTCACCCATGGTATGGCTGATGTCAAAGCACTCCATCCGCTTCACTTCCGGCAATTTCAACACGCTGGCAAGCGCGGTCAGCCGCTGGTGAACGGTAGATTGCTGCGAAAGTTTGCTGGTTAAGGCCGTCGCCGCATTGGTACGCGCGAGTTTCAGATAACGCGCTCTATCGCCACGAGGTTTGGTTTGAACATTAATCTTGCGTCCCGCCAGTTCTGAAAGGGAATCGGCGAGCAGCGTTTTATCGCTAAGATTAAAATCGAGCAGGATCTCACCCGGTAAGGTGCGCATCTGGCTGCCTTGTAAATAGAACTGACCTACGAAGGTTTCCACCACCTCGCTCAGTTCCGTACCGCCAGGCACTTTCGGGAAATAGCTGCGGCTGCCGAGCACTTTGCCCTGACGAATGAACAATACGTGGACACAAGCCATACCCGCATCGAACGCCACTCCAATAACGTCAAGGTCGTCGCCGGTATTGGAAACAAACTGTTTTTCGGTGACACGTCGCACCGCCTGAATTTGGTCGCGAATCCGCGCCGCTTCTTCAAACTCCAGATTCTGGCTGGCAGTTTCCATACGACTAATGAGTTGCGTAAGCACCTGATCATCTTTGCCAGACAAAAACAGGCGCACATACTCGACCTGCTGAGCGTATTCTTCTTCACTCACCAGTCCTTCAACGCACGGCCCCAGACAGCGCCCTATCTGATATTGCAGACACGGACGCGAGCGGTTGCGATAAACACTGTTTTCGCACTGGCGAATGGGGAAAATCTTTTGCAGTAGCGCCAGTGTTTCACGTACGGCATAGCCATTCGGGAACGGGCCGAAATATTCACCTTTGGCATGCTTCGCTCCACGATGCATCGCCAGACGCGGGTGGGTATCGCCACTCAGGAAGATAAAAGGATATGATTTATCATCGCGTAGCAAAACGTTGTAACGCGGCTGATAAAGTTTGATGTAGTTGTGTTCCAGTAACAGCGCTTCGGTTTCTGTATGAGTAACCGTTACATCAATTTGCTGGATCTGGGCGACCAGCGCTTCGGTTTTGCGCGAAGCGAGGTTGCTACGGAAATAGCTGGAAAGCCGTTTTTTCAGGTCTTTCGCTTTGCCGACATAGATAACCGTACCACCAGCATCGTACATGCGATAAACGCCTGGCTGGCTGGTTACGGTTTTTAAAAACGCTTTTGCGTCAAACTGATCACTCACTGACTTGATAATGTCTCCGCATTACACAGACCATGGCGAATTGCCAGGTGAGTCAGCTCAACATCGCCATGAATGTTTAGTTTACTGAACATACGATAGCGGTAGCTGTTCACCGTTTTCGGACTGAGATTGAGCTGTTCTGAGATCTCATTGACCTTCTGGCCCTTGGTGATCATCAGCATAATCTGCAATTCACGTTCAGACAAACTGGCAAATGGGCTTTCTGTTTTTTCTGGTTCGATCTGGCTTAACGCCATTTGTTGAGCGATATCAGAAGCAATGTAACGCTGCCCTGAATAGACAGAACGAATCGCACTCACGACTTCCTGCGGAGCCGCGCCTTTGCTGAGGTAGCCCGCAGCTCCGGCCTGCATGACTTTCGCTGGTAAAGGGTTTTCTGTATGGACGGTAAGCATGATGATTTTGACATCAGCTGTGGAACGCGCGATTTTACGCGTCGCCTCAAGACCGCCAATGCCCGGCATACTCATGTCCATTAGCACCACGTCAACGGCATTTGCCCGGCACCATTTAACGGCGTCTTCACCGCACGATGCCTCACCGACGACTTTTATACCCTTTATATCTTCCAGAATGCGTCGTATCCCTGCGCGCACCAGTTCGTGGTCATCAACAAGTAGAACGTTGATCAAAGGAATATCTCCAGAAATAGGGATAACGCTACTGATAGTTAGTCATTCGTATATTAGCGGTTTTTATTGCAACTTTGAAACGTTAAAAATGGTGGGTATTCGATTTTTCTCTCGTTTTTGTCAATTCGATTGTCCACAGTTATGGTCACGCCCGTCACCAACGGCTTCCGGGATCGTTTCACAGTAAGCCCGGCGATGAAATGTGACAAAAATTGACTTTATTCAGCAAAAATGAAAATCAGCCCGCTGAATATGTAACATTAATTAACCCGAACAATACGGGCAAAAAACATTCATGATAAAAATATTTATTGGTCATTATATTAACGTATTTTATAGTACTGTTGATATCACGCTCAAAAAACAACCACTGCTATTTTTAGCAAAGCTTATGGTATACTCCGCCGCCTTAACATTTTTCACCGCAAATTTTCATTGCAACATGACGAGGAAAATAAATGAGTACGCCTGATTTTTCTACTGCCGAGAATAATCAAGAACTGGCAAATGAAGTCTCCTGCCTGAAAGCGATGCTGACGCTGATGCTGCAGGCGATGGGACAAGCTGACGCGGGCCGCGTGATGTTAAAGATGGAAAAACAGCTTGCGCTGATCGAAGACGAAACCCAGGCTGCAGTATTTTCCAAAACGGTTAAGCAAATTAAACAAGCCTACCGTCAGTAATATAAAACCGGCTGAGAGCGTGCCTTTCAGCCGGTTTTTGCATCTGGCACGCAGAACAGAAAAGAGATCAAATTAAGCCAGTAGCGGCCGCGTAACAGGCAACCTGCGTCTTATTCGGTGCATTGATTTTTTTCTGCATGTTTTTCTGATGGAAATTGACCGTATTCTCAGAGATTGACAAAATCATCGCTATCTCTGCTGATGTCTTACCTTCCGCCGTCCATTTCAGAATTTCTTTTTCGCGCTTGCTGAAATTCATCTCTGGCGTCATCACTATTTCATCATTTAAACGCATCAGAGCCATCAGACTTTCGCGCACCAGTAGCTGCATTTTTAATTGCAGTTCATCACTAAGAATGGGTATTTCGCGCGTGCTGCAACGGGAAAAGGACAAAAAGCCCAACGCCCGATTTGGCAACATTAAATACTGAGTGACACCGCGGCGTAAACCATGTGCGCGCGCAGCTTCCCATAACGGCTGTGCTTCGCTGAATAAGTCATCATTCCACATTAAATGGCCCTGACTAAAGTTTTCAGGGTTCAGCACCGGATCAATTGCGAGAAAATTTTTTGCCTGATAATAACTAACCCACGACTCAGGGTAATTGGTGTAGAAAGCCACTTTAGGTCGCGTGAATGGTACCGGGTGGCGAACACATAACGAATAGTAATCGTACTCCAGCTGCTGAGCCTGAAGCTCTATTTCATGGTAGACCTCTTCTGCGGCCTCCATCCTCTGAAAACGCAACAACATCGTGCGAAGCCAGCTGAAAAAATCCGTATCCTGCATAGTAAACCGCAACGCCCCTGAGAGTGAGTATCATTTATAATGATAATTCAAACTATCACATAAATAAGATTTATATATAATTTATATTATTCAGGCAATGAATTACTTTTGCAAGCCATCGCATTCTCTTATGTTATTAATGAGTTATGCTGATTTGTTAAGCAGTTTTATCACGTTTGAAATGGCGTCCCGCCCCGACTGGTGAATCGTCGGGGCTGATTTTTTCTTATTATTGCAGCAGAAACTTCTCCAGGAACTGGCGGGTGCGAGGCTGCTGAGGATCAGCAAATAACGCTTTTGCTACCCCCTGCTCAACTATCCGCCCCTGGTCCATAAAAATCGCCCGGTCCGCAACATCCCGGGCAAAGCTCATTTCGTGCGTCACAATCACCATCGTGCGCTTTTCCTGCGCCAGCTGACGAATGGTGTTCAGGACTTCGCCCACCAGCTCTGGATCCAGCGCAGACGTTGGCTCATCAAACAAAATCACTTCAGGACGCATTGCCAGAGCACGCGCAATCGCAACGCGCTGCTGTTGACCGCCAGACAAACGACGTGGATAACTGGTTTCTTTACCGGCCAGCCCAACTTTCGCCAGCAGCTCGCGAGCGCGCGCCGTGGCCTCTTCTTTCGGTTCGCCTTTGACGATCACCGGCCCTTCAATAATGTTTTCCAGCACCGTACGATGCGGAAACAGATTAAAGTTCTGGAAGACAAACCCGACGTGCTGACGCAACTGGCGAATCAGCGATTTTTGCTGACTTAATGAACGTGCAGTATCAATAGTGATATCGCCAACGGTGATGGTTCCCGCTTCCGGTTGTTCCAGCAGATTTATGCTGCGTAGCAACGTGGTTTTGCCGGAACCACTCGGACCGATAATTGCCACTACTTCGCCAGGCTTCACCTCAAGGTCGATACCATGCAGCACCGTCTGACCGTGGAATTTTTTCACCAGGTTCTTAACTTCAATGGCACTCATTTGGGTTCCCTCTCCTGGCGATTAAGTTGATTCTCAAAATGGTTCTGCAACGTCGATAACACAGTCGCCATAATCCAGTAGATGAGCGAAGCCGCCAGGTACATGGTGAACACCTCCAGCGTGCGCGAGGTAATCAACTGCGCCTGACGGAACAGCTCCGGCACCTGGATTGTCGCGGCCAGCGACGTATCTTTTACCAGGCTGATAAAGCTGTTCGACAGCGGCGGCAACGCCACCCGCGCCGCCTGTGGCAAAATCGCGCGACGCATGGTCTGCCATGGCGTCATACCAATACTGGCTGCAGCTTCCCACTGACCTTTATCAATAGAAGAAATGGCGGCGCGCAGCGTTTCGGCAGCATAGGCGGCAGTGTTCAGCGACAGACCAATCATTGCTGACGGAATGGGATCTAATTCGATACCAAACTGTGGCAGTCCGTAATAGATCATAAACAGTTGTGCGATGAGCGGCGTACCACGAAAAATAGAGATATAAAAACGCGCCAGCCAGCGCACGGGCCAGATTGGCGACAGGCGCATCAGCGCGAGAATAAACCCGAGCAGTAAGCCAAAAAACATGCCGCCGATACTGAGTTGCAGCGTATACCCAGCCCCTTTCAGCAGGAACGGCAAGGAATCAATAACCAGTTGTATACTTTCTTGCATGAGCGTTCCCGGAGCTAAACGTGGGGATGATAGGCGAACAGCGCAGGCGCGCCGCCGGTATGAATAAACAGAATCGGCCCTTCATCTTTGAAGCGTTTCTGACTGATACCGTCAATCAGCCCCGCCATCGCTTTTCCGGTATACACAGGATCAAGCAGAATGCCTTCCAGCCGCGCCAGCAATTTCACTGCTTCCATGCCTTCGTCGTTCGGCACGCCGTAGCCAGGTGCAAAATAGTCATCCCAGAGTAAAATTTCCGCTGATGCGGTCAGCTCCAGTTCTTTCGCAATCGCCTGTTGGAGGTTAACCACTTTCGGCAATTGATCGGCAACGGAACGCGACACGGTCACGCCAATCAGTTCGCTTTCAGGCATCAGGTGTTCCAGCCCAACAGCCAGTCCGGCGTGAGTTCCGGCACTGCCCGACGCGACCACCACCGACGAAATATTAACTGCCCCTTCACACTGTTGCGCAATTTCCAGCGCACTCTCCACATAACCCAGCGCGCCCAAAGCATTAGAACCGCCAACCGGAATGACATACGGGCGAAAGCCTTGTGCTTCGACTCGCGTCGCCAGCTCTTCCAGTTGGGTATTGGGATCGGTCAGTGCGTCGCACATTTCAATCTGGGTATTGAACAGATCCAGCAACAAACGATTGCCGTTGGTTAAATAGTTTTCTGCGGTTGTGCCAATAGGATTTTCCAGCAGCGCCACGCAGTGCAGACCGAGTTTCGCCGCAACTGCGGCAGTCTGGCGCACATGGTTAGACTGGATCGCCCCAGCAGTAATCAGCGTATCGGCACCTTCACGCAGAGCATCTGCCGCGAGAAATTCCAGCTTACGTAATTTATTGCCGCCCATTGCCATGGGAGTGACGTCATCCCGTTTGATGAAAATTTCCCGTCCAAGATAATCAGAAAAGCGCGGCAGATATTCGAGCGGCGTTGGCGCGCCGATAAACTCCAGCCGTGGAAAACGGGTTAAATTATGCAGTGGCATAACAGCCTCCGATGTGTGTTGTTGTGATTTTCTTATTATGCACGCTGAAAACGCGTAAATAAAAAAGGCGCTAGTGAAAGCGCCCTTTTTTGTCATTATGCTGATTATTTGGTCACATCAGCACCAAACCATTTTTCGGAAAGGGCTTGCAGAGTGCCGTCTTTTTGCATTTCCGCAATTGCATCATTCACTGCTTTCAGCAGGTCTTCATTTCCTTTACGCAACGCCACGCCAGACTCCTGACGGGAGAATGCTTCACCGGTTACTGCCAGCGTATCGTTGGTTTTCTTCACCAGATCCAGCGCCGCCAGACGATCAACGAGGATCGCATCGATACGGCCTACGCGCAGATCCTGATATTTGGTCGGGTCATCATCATAGGTACGCACATCGACACCCTGAACATTCTGACGCAGCCACTCTTCATAGTTGGTGCCCAGACCGACACCCACTTTTTTGCCTTTCAGATCAGCAGCCGTTTTAATGGTGCCTTCGTTACCTTTTTTCACCAGCGCCTGAATACCAGAAATGGTGTACGGGGTAGAGAAATCGTATTTTTTCTTGCGCTCGTCAGAAATGGTGACCTGATTAATCACCACATCAATGCGTTTAGAGTCCAGCGACGCCAGCATACCGTCCCATTTAGTCGGTTTTAGTGACGCCTCAACGCCAAGATGTTTTGCCAGCTGTTGGGCAAATTCCACTTCAAAACCGGTTAATTTGCCGTCATCCCCCTGAAAACTGAACGGCGGATAAGTTCCTTCCAGCCCTACCAGCAGCGTGCCGCGCTCTTTGACTTTATTAAGCAGACCTTCATCTGCAAAACTTTTAACGCTCATACCCGCAACCAGCGCCACGGCCATCACACCCATCAATGCCTGACGTCCCAGATGTGCTAATTTCATATTTACCCCGAATGTTGTTATGTCTGTTTGCAGTGTAGAGCCATTGTTTGTAAACACAAAAACAACTCCGCTACATCTTATTCTTATTTAATATATATCAGAAGCAGGTTGGCTGGAGGATTTCTGCACAAGTCCGGTACACGTTTGACGCTGATAGTGTTGATACTTCCGTAACGCGATGCGGTAATTGTTGGTGCTGGTGGAGGGCAGCCACGGGGCGAGGATTTCATCAAGGAAACCGTCCTGCAGCTGATCGAGGGAAATATTTTGCTCGTGTAGATGATTCCCCAAACGGCGCAGACGAACGACATATTCACGCACCGTACCAGGGCTCATTTCAGTTTGCTCAAAAAGAAATTGCTTAAAGCCGATAATATCGAAAAAATCACTCTGCGTTTTGCAATGTAAATCACCGCAAAATCGGCACAATGCCGCCCATGATTGTTGTTCCACTTGCCAGCCATTTTCATCAAGCAGCGTGTCCAGGCGGGAAATCTCGATTTTATTCACTATTTTGCCGTCGCGAACTAAGGTAATGCGATCGAGTAATTTACGGCAATGCGCGCAATGGGTCTGGCTGTGTTTAAAGTCTTTAAGATAGCGGCTTAATGGCCGTCTTTTCTGGTGCTGCACCATCATTAAGAACTCCTGGTAGTCAAAATTAAAGTGCGGCATTTACTGACGTTATAACTTACCCAGTTTAGTGCGTAACCGTTTAATAGCCTGGCTGTGTAACTGACTGACCCGCGATTCCCCGACCTCCAGCACCGCGCCAATCTCTTTGAGATTCAGCTCTTCCTGATAATAGAGGGTTAATACCAGTTTTTCGCGCTCCGGCAACGTTTCGATGGCTTCCATCACCCGCTGGCGCAGATTACTGTCCAGCAGTTGTTGTAGCGGGTTTTCTCGCTGATGATCATCAGTAACCAGTTCGATGCTATCGCCGTGCTCTTCGCGCCACTCATCGTAGGAGAAGAGCTGGCTGTTATTGGTGTCGAGCAACATTTGGCGATAATCGGCAATATCGATCCCTAAACGTTCCGCTACCTCAGTTTCCGTGGCGTTGCGGCCAAGTTCCTGCTCCAGTTGCCCTATTGCCTGTGCCACTTCACGCGCGTTGCGTCGCACGCTGCGCGGCACCCAGTCACGGCTGCGAAGTTCATCCAGCATAGCGCCACGTATACGCTGCACTGCGTAAGTTGTAAATGCCGTTCCTTGTAGGGCGTCATAGCGTTCGACGGCATTAAGTAACCCAATGCCGCCCGCCTGTAGCAGATCGTCAAGTTCCACGCTCGCGGGCAGTCGAACCTGCAGGCGCAATGCTTCGTGACGCACCAGCGGGACATAACGCTGCCACAGCGAGTGTTTATCCATTACACCTTCAGCGGTATAGAGTGAATTCACGATAAACAGCCCTGCGTTATATGAGTTATCGGCATGATTATCCGTTTCTGCAGGGTTTTTAATCGGACGATTAGTGGGTGAAATGAGGGGTTATTTGGGGGTTACCGGTAAATTGCGGGCAGAAAAAACCCCGCCGTTGGCGGGGAAGCACGTTGCTGGCAAATTACCATTCATGTTGCCGGATGCGGCGTAAACGCCTTATCCGGCCTACAAAAATGTGCAAATTCAATAAATTGCAATTCCCCTTGTAGGCCTGATAAGCGCAGCGCATCAGGCAATTTGGCGTTGCCGTCAGTCTCAGTTAATCAGGTTACGGCGATTAACCCTGCAGCAGAGACAGAACCTGCTGCGGTACCTGGTTGGCTTTTGCCAGCACGGAGTTACCGGCCTGCTGGATAATCTGCGCTTTCGACATGTTGGACACTTCGGTCGCATAGTCGGCGTCCTGAATACGGGACTGCGCTTCAGACAGGTTGGTAGTGGTGTTGTTCAGGTTGGTGACGGCGGAATCCAAACGGTTTTGGATAGCCCCCAGGGATGAACGAAATTTGTCGATGGAGCTGATAGCTTCATCCAGAGCTTTCAGTGGATCTTTTGTTACTGTGCCTTCGCTAGTTGCATCTGTTGTTAAAGTACCATTAGCACTAACATATACTTCAGCCCCGACTTTCGGCGCATATTTACCCGTACCAGTTCCAGAATCAACAGTTACCTTGCCGTTGTTAGCATCGATTGAATACTTCGTGGTGTATGAACCAATTGTAGTCATTTCACCATCAGCATCTGTGTATGTTGCTGTTGCATTAGAAACGTCAGTATTATCGGCATATTTTGCGCTAGCAGTACCGTCACCTGCGGCAAATACCGCCTGATACGTCTGAACGCCAGATTTATAGGTAATTGTTGCGGATGTATCACCGTTAGCTGCAACTGCTGTGCCTTGTTTAGCTGTAGCCACTTTATTTAAAACGGTTTCTTTGCTAGCTGTATCAGTGAACGATACCCCTGCGTTAGCAGTTGCAGCACCAGCATCAGCACCCGTTTTAAAGTTATAAGTTGTTCCCCCCATCGTGACTGATGCAGTCTTATTAAACCCGATTGATTGACCATCACCAGCTTTCTTGAATAAACCATCAAGCGTAGCCGCAGTCGCACCACCAGCATCGTTTGTAGTTAAGTTACCATCACTAGTTAAATAGGCTTCCTGTCCTCCGATTGTAATTTTACCATTCGCATCAACATCAAAGTTCACTTCACCGCTTGCTGCTTTGTAAACACCACTAGCAGTTTGCCCAGCCGGCGGGAGAAGGCTAGCTGCTACATCACCTGCTTTTGCTGAAGTATTATTCGATACATTACTGAATGAGAAGTTACCAGCAGATGCATTGTATGTATAGACCGTGGCAGTTTGAGCTGCATCTGCTTTGATAGTAACAGTGTCACCATCTTTCAGTTGATCAAGGGCCTTTGATGCAGTCAGCGCATTATTTGTTGTAGTTATAGTATTAGTTGCAGCATCCATTTTCGCTGCTGTCAGGTCGCTAATGGTCGCCGCTTTATTGGCTATCGTACCGGAACCATTCACGTTAAAACCATTCAGCCCCAGCGTATCAGAGTCAATTTTCTTCAGATCAATAGTGATAGTCTGGCCGTCGTTCGCACCAACCTGAATTTTCATCGAACCGTCTTTTGCCAGTACGTTCACGCCGTTGAACTGGGTCTGACCGGATACGCGGTCAATTTCGTCGAGACGGGATTTGATTTCGTCCTGAATGGAGTCCAGATCCGAATCAGAGTTAGTCCCGGTAGAAGCCTGAACCGTCAGCTCACGGATACGCTGTAAGTTGTTGTTGATTTCGGACAGCGCGCCTTCAGTGGTCTGTGCAACAGAAATACCGTCGTTGGCGTTACGTGCAGCCTGAGTCAGGCCTTTAATGTTAGAAGTAAAACGGTTAGCAATCGCCTGACCCGCGGCGTCATCCTTCGCGCTGTTAATACGCAAGCCAGAAGACAGACGCTCGATAGAACTCGACAGCGCAGACTGGTTCTTGTTGATATTATTTTGAGTGATCAGCGAGAGGCTGTTGGTATTAATGACTTGTGCCATGATTCGTTATCCTATATTGCAAGTCGTTGATTACGTTTTGGGTTTCCACCCGTCGGCTCAATCGCCGTCAACCCTGTTATCGTCTGTCGTAAAACAACCTTTAGAATTTTTTTCACAAACAGCCATTTTTTGTTAGTCGACGAAATACTCTTTTCTCTGCCCCTTATTCCCGCTATTAAAAAAAACAATTAAACGTAAACTTTGCGCAATTCAGGCCGATAACCCCGGTATTCGTTTTACGTGTCGAAAGATAAAAGGAAATCGCATGGCAAGTATTTCATCGCTGGGAGTCGGGTCAGGTCTGGATTTAAGTTCAATCCTTGATAGCCTCACCGCCGCGCAAAAAGCGACGCTAACCCCTATTTCGAATCAGCAATCGTCGTTTACCGCTAAACTTAGCGCCTACGGTACGCTGAAAAGCGCGCTGACGACTTTCCAGACCGCCAATACTGCATTGTCTAAAGCCGATCTTTTTTCCGCTACCAGCACCACCAGCAGCACCACCGCGTTCAGTGCCACCACCGCGGGTAATGCCATCGCCGGGAAATACACCATCAGCGTCACCCATCTGGCGCAGGCGCAAACCCTGACAACGCGCACCACCAGAGACGATACGAAAACGGCGATCGCTACCAGCGACAGCAAACTCACCATTCAACAAGGCGGCGACAAAGATCCGATTGCCATTGATATCAGCGCGGCTAACTCGTCGTTAAGCGGGATTCGTGATGCCATCAACAACGCAAAAGCAGGCGTAAGCGCAAGCATCATTAACGTGGGTAACGGTGAATATCGTCTGTCAGTCACATCAAATGACACCGGCCTTGATAATGCGATGACACTCTCGGTCAGCGGTGATGATGCGCTACAAAGTTTTATGGGCTATGACGCCAGTGCCAGCAGCAACGGCATGGAGGTCTCGGTCGCCGCCCAGAATGCACAGCTGACGGTCAATAACGTCGCCATTGAGAACAGCAGCAACACCATCAGCGACGCGCTGGAAAACATCACCCTGAACCTGAACGATGTCACCACAGGCAACCAGACGCTGACCATCACTCAGGACACCTCCAAAGCGCAAACGGCGATTAAAGACTGGGTGAATGCCTATAACTCGCTAATAGATACCTTCAGCAGCCTGACCAAATACACCGCCGTAGATGCGGGAGCTGATAGCCAGAATTCTAGCAATGGCGCACTGCTCGGCGACTCCACGCTGCGGACGATTCAGACGCAGTTGAAATCGATGCTGAGTAATACCGTCAGTTCTTCCAACTATAAAACGCTGGCGCAGATTGGTATCACGACCGATCCCAGCGATGGCAAACTGGAACTGGATGCCGACAAACTCACCGCTGCATTGAAAAAAGATGCCAGCGGCGTAGGTGCATTAATTGTTGGCGATGGTAAAAAAACCGGCATCACGACCACCATCGGCAGTAACCTGACCAGTTGGCTTTCGACAACGGGCATTATTAAAGCCGCTACCGATGGCGTTAGTAAGACCCTGAATAAGTTAACTAAAGACTACAACGCCGCCAGCGATCGCATTGATGCGCAGGTCGCGCGCTATAAAGAACAATTTACCCAACTGGACGTTTTAATGACCTCGTTAAACAGCACCAGCAGCTACTTAACGCAGCAGTTCGAAAACAACAGTAATTCCAAGTAATCAATATTCATCGGGAGACAGGTCATGTACGCGGCAAAAGGCACCCAGGCCTATGCACAAATTGGCGTCGAAAGCGCCGTAATGAGCGCCAGCCAACAGCAGTTGGTCACCATGCTATTTGATGGAGTGCTGAGCGCACTGGTTAGAGCGCGCCTGTTTATGCAGGACAACAATCAGCAAGGCAAAGGCGTCTCTTTGTCAAAAGCGATCAACATCATTGAGAACGGACTGCGGGTGAGTCTTGATGAAGAGAGCAAAGACGAATTAACCCAAAACTTAATTGCTCTTTATAGCTATATGGTCAGGCGTTTGCTGCAAGCCAATTTACGCAACGATGTCTCCGCAGTCGAAGAGGTGGAAGCATTAATGCGTAATATTGCCGATGCCTGGAAAGAGTCTTTACTCTCCCCTTCTTTGATTCAGGACCCAGTCTGATGAACAATGCACCGCATTTGTATTTCGCCTGGCAACAACTCGTCGAAAAAAGCCAGCTCATGTTACGCCTGGCAACGGAAGAACAATGGGACGAACTCATCGCCAGCGAAATGGCGTATGTGAATGCGGTGCAGGAGATCGCACACCTGACTGAAGAGGTTGCCCCGTCCACTACGATGCAGGAGCAGCTCCGCCCGATGCTGCTCCTGATTCTCGACAACGAAAGCAAGGTAAAGCAGTTATTACAGATTCGGATGGATGAACTGGCGAAACTGGTCGGTCAGTCATCGGTGCAAAAATCGGTGTTAAGTGCCTATGGCGATCAGGGCGGCTTTGTGCTGGCTCCGCAGGATAACCTCTTTTGAATCTTAATGAGCCGATGGCTCGCGAATAATCCGATTACGGCTACGCTTCTAATATTCCCCTTGAATGGAGTCGAAGAATGCGTAATCCCACGCTGTTACAATGTTTTCACTGGTATTACCCGGAAGGCGGTAAGCTCTGGCCTGAACTGGCCGAGCGCGCAGACGGTTTTAATGATATTGGTATCAATATGGTCTGGTTGCCGCCCGCCTATAAAGGCGCATCGGGCGGCTATTCGGTCGGCTACGACTCCTATGATTTATTTGATTTAGGTGAGTTTGATCAGAAAGGCAGCATCCCTACTAAATATGGTGATAAAGCACAACTGCTGGCCGCCATTGACGCCCTGAAACGTAATGACATTGCGGTGCTGCTGGACGTGGTAGTCAACCACAAAATGGGCGCGGATGAAAAAGAAGCTATTCGCGTGCAGCGTGTAAATGCTGATGACCGTACGCAAATTGACGAAGAAATCATTGAGTGTGAAGGCTGGACGCGTTACACCTTCCCCGCTCGTGCCGGGCAATACTCGCAGTTTATCTGGGATTTCAAATGTTTTAGCGGTATCGACCATATCGAACACCCTGATGAAGATGGCATTTTTAAAATTGTTAACGACTATACCGGAGAAGGCTGGAACGATCAGGTTGATGATGAACTCGGTAATTTCGATTATCTGATGGGTGAGAATATCGATTTTCGCAATCATGCCGTGACGGAAGAGATTAAATACTGGGCGCGCTGGGTGATGGAACAAACGCAATGCGACGGCTTTCGTCTTGATGCGGTCAAACATATTCCGGCATGGTTTTATAAAGAGTGGATCGAACACGTACAGGAAGTTGCGCCAAAGCCGCTGTTTATTGTGGCTGAATACTGGTCGCATGAAGTCGATAAACTGCAAACGTATATTGATCAGGTGGAAGGCAAAACCATGCTGTTTGATGCGCCGCTGCAGATGAAATTCCATGAAGCATCGCGCATGGGTCGCGACTACGACATGACGCAGATCTTCACTGGGACGCTGGTGGAAGCCGATCCTTTTCACGCCGTAACCCTCGTTGCCAACCACGACACCCAACCGTTGCAAGCCCTCGAAGCACCGGTCGAACCGTGGTTTAAACCGCTGGCGTATGCCTTAATTTTGTTGCGGGAAAATGGCGTTCCTTCGGTGTTCTATCCGGACCTCTACGGTGCACATTACGAAGATGTCGGTGGTGACGGGCAAACCTATCCGATAGATATGCCAATAATCGAACAGCTTGATGAGTTAATTCTCGCCCGTCAGCGTTTCGCCCACGGTGTACAGACGTTATTTTTCGACCATCCGAACTGCATTGCCTTTAGCCGCAGTGGCACCGACGAATATCCCGGCTGCGTGGTGGTCATGTCGAACGGAGATGATGGCGAAAAAACCATTCATCTGGGAGAGAATTACGGCAATAAAACCTGGCGTGATTTTCTGGGGAACCGGCAAGAGAGCGTAGTGACAGACGAAAACGGCGAAGCGACCTTCTTTTGCAACGGCGGCAGCGTCAGCGTGTGGGTTATCGAAGAGGTGATTTAAATCCATCCCCGGCGGCAAGCCGGGGAGATTTCATTACGGCAGTGGCGTCGGTAACGGCGCTTTATCCAGCGCGGCGGCACACTCTGCCGTCGGGCGATCCACACGCTCCATCGTCATACCATCGTACTCAATGGTGTTACCGTCACGCTCAACCTCGTACAGCTCACGTTTTACGGTAACGTTAGTGAGATCATCAGACATCAATGTCAACTTACCCGGCACGGCAATCACCCGCTGCCACTGACGGCAATCCAGGGTATCGCCCTCTTTAGTGACAATGAGGCTGCCTATCGCTTCCGGACTGACCAGCGCACGTTGCGGCCCTTTGGTCTGCCAGTAACCCGTCAGCCAGTCCGGCGCGGGGGTTTTCACGACATTGTTATAGTTTTCGACTTCGGCACAGCCCGCCAGCAACATGAGCGCACCTGCAATTGCGAGTTTTTTCATCATTCGTCCTGCATGAGAAGAAAAGAGGATTGTGGCATTAAAGCCCTGATGTCGCCAGCCTTTCCAGGTTCAGAGAGAAATTTGATCTAACCATTATTTTTGTGAATTATTACCCCGAAAATAAATTTGCATGGTGTATGATTCGCAACTCTTGTTTCAAACCTTCTGAGTTCAGAGGCTACATTCATGTCATGGCAGCAATTCAAACACGCCTGGTTGATTAAATTCTGGGCGCCCATCCCCGCGGTCATCGCGGCGGGTATTCTCTCCACTTACTATTTTGGCATCACTGGCACCTTTTGGGCAGTCACGGGTGAATTTACCCGTTGGGGCGGTCAGCTCCTGCAGTTGTTCGGCGTCCATGCTGAAGAGTGGGGTTATTTTAAAATTATCCATCTGGAAGGATCGCCATTAACCCGCATCGACGGAATGATGATCCTCGGTATGTTTGGCGGCTGTTTTGCCGCAGCGCTGTGGGCCAACAATGTCAAACTGCGCATGCCGCGCAGCCGTATCCGCATTATGCAGGCCATCATTGGCGGTATTATCGCCGGTTTTGGCGCACGTCTGGCAATGGGCTGTAATCTGGCGGCGTTCTTTACCGGAATTCCACAGTTCTCGCTGCACGCCTGGTTCTTTGCCATCGCCACTGCCATTGGTTCATGGTTTGGCGCGCGCTTTACCCTGCTGCCCATCTTCCGTATTCCCGTGAAAATGCAGAAAGTTTCTGCCGCCTCACCGCTGACGCAAAAACCGGATCAGGCGCGGCGTCGTTTTCGTCTCGGGATGCTGGTCTTTTTCGGCATGCTGGGCTGGGCGCTGCTCACGGCGATGAACCAACCCAAACTGGGGCTGGCAATGCTGTTTGGCGTCGGCTTTGGTTTACTGATTGAACGTGCGCAAATCTGCTTTACTTCGGCGTTCCGCGATATGTGGATCACCGGACGTACCCATATGGCGAAAGCAATCATTATCGGTATGGCGGTAAGTGCCATCGGGATCTTCAGTTACGTACAGTTAGGCGTTGAACCCAAAATCATGTGGGCGGGACCAAACGCGGTAATTGGTGGTTTACTGTTTGGTTTTGGCATCGTGCTGGCAGGCGGCTGCGAAACCGGCTGGATGTACCGCGCGGTAGAAGGCCAGGTGCACTACTGGTGGGTCGGTCTGGGCAACGTGATCGGCTCAACGATTCTGGCGTATTACTGGGATGATTTCGCTCCGGCGCTGGCCACCGACTGGGACAAAATCAACCTGCTGAAAACCTTTGGCCCGATGGGCGGCCTGCTGGTGACATATTTGCTGTTGTTTGCTGCTCTAATGTTGATTATCGGCTGGGAAAAACGCTTCTTCCGCCGTGCGGCACCGCAGATTGCTAAGGAGATCGCATGAAAAATATCGTTCCTGATTACCGTCTTGATATGGTGGGTGAACCCTGTCCTTATCCGGCAGTCGCAACCCTTGAGGCGATGCCGCAGTTAAAAAAAGGGGAGATCCTGGAAGTGGTGAGCGACTGTCCGCAGTCGATCAATAATATTCCACTGGATGCGCGTAATCACGGCTATACGGTGCTGGATATTCAGCAAGACGGGCCGACCATTCGTTATTTAATTCAGAAGTAATCCCTCATTCCCGCTGTGGCCCACAGCGGGAACATCGTTACCTCTCTATCACATAGATTTTACCCGCCCCCTCTCCTATTCTTTTCAGTGTGACCTCAGGAGGTTTCTATGTGCGGACGCTTTGCCCAATCCCAAACGCGTGAAGATTACCTCGCGTTTCTCGCGGAAGATATTGAACGCGATATTCCCTACGATCCCGAACCCATTGGCAGATACAACGTCGCGCCGGGAACCAAAGTTCTTCTGCTCAGTGAACGTGATGAACACCTTCATCTGGATCCGGTTTTCTGGGGATATGCTCCCGGATGGTGGGATAAACCGCCGCTGATTAACGCCCGCGTAGAAACTGCCGCAACCAGTCGTATGTTTAAACCGCTCTGGCAACATGGTCGGGCAATCTGTTTTGCCGATGGCTGGTTTGAGTGGAAAAAAGAAGGCGACAAAAAACAGCCTTATTTTATCTATCGCGCTGATGGACAACCTGTTTTTATAGCCGCGATAGGTAGCACACCGTTTGAGCGTGGTGACGAAGCCGAAGGATTTTTAATTGTCACTGCAGCAGCAGACCAGGGTCTGGTAGATATTCATGACCGCCGCCCACGAGTACTGTCGCCAGAAGCTGCACGGGAATGGATGCGGCAAGAGGTTGGCGATAAAGAAGCCTCAGAAATCGCGGCCAGTGGCTGTGTTCCAGCAAACCAGTTCACCTGGCACCCGGTATCGTGCGCGGTGGGTAATGTTAAAAACCAGGGCGCGGAGTTAATTCAACCTGTTTGATAAGCCTGGAAATTATCTACACCTGGATGGACATCATTGTACTATGCCCCGTACATGCCCCATCACATCCTCAACATCAAAGTATTAGAGCCTTGCAAACCATTATGCGTCTCAGTTTGTCTCATCTATCTTACACAAAAAAAATAGAACTAATATCAAGCGGCGCTATATTGCGTATTAAATAAAACCACCTCAATTACATTAATAAATCTAAACAAATATCATGCAAATAATTTCCATGGTTATTTTTAGGCTATTTAAATTAAAAAAATAAATTATGAGTCAAACATAAATAACAACCTTTAATATAATTTGACTACCAAATTTATATTCGTTCACAAAATAGTCATGCATTGTGTGCAATAGAAACAGTTCAGATAAAAATAGGGATCTACTTCACAATTTAAATGAGAAACTAAAACTTACATCTTGAAATAATCTCATTGATTAGATGAATATTTGTAGTGCAGTGACATCATTTTTAAATAATAGTTCAAATAAAAGGGCTCACGATGAAAAAATTAACAGTGGCAATTTCTGCTGTAGCTGCATCAGTACTGATGGCGATGTCTGCTCAGGCAGCAGAGATTTACAATAAAGACAGTAACAAGCTGGATCTATACGGGAAAGTTAATGCCAAGCACTACTTCTCCTCTAATGATGCAGATGATGGTGATACTACTTATGCCCGTCTTGGCTTCAAAGGTGAAACCCAAATCAACGATCAACTGACTGGTTTCGGTCAGTGGGAATATGAATTCAAAGGCAACCGTGCTGAATCTCAAGGTTCTTCCAAAGATAAAACCCGTCTTGCCTTCGCTGGCCTGAAATTCGGTGACTACGGCTCCATCGATTATGGCCGTAACTACGGTGTAGCATACGATATCGGTGCATGGACCGACGTTCTGCCAGAATTCGGTGGCGATACCTGGACCCAAACAGATGTGTTCATGACTGGTCGCACCACAGGTGTTGCAACCTATCGTAACAACGACTTCTTTGGTCTGGTTGATGGTCTGAACTTTGCTGCTCAGTATCAGGGTAAAAATGACCGCACTGACGTAACTGAAGCTAACGGTGATGGTTTCGGTTTCTCCACTACTTATGAGTATGAAGGATTCGGTGTAGGTGCAACCTATGCTAAATCTGACCGCACTAATGATCAGGTTATCTACGGTAACAACAGCCTGAATGCATCTGGTCAAAATGCTGAAGTATGGGCAGCTGGTCTGAAATATGATGCGAACAACATCTATCTGGCTACCACCTATTCTGAAACCCAGAACATGACTGTTTTTGGTAATAACCATATTGCCAACAAAGCACAAAACTTCGAAGTAGTTGCACAATATCAGTTCGACTTCGGTCTGCGTCCGTCCGTTGCTTACCTGCAATCTAAAGGAAAAGACTTGGGTGCGTGGGGTGATCAGGACCTGGTTGAATATATTGATGTAGGTGCAACCTATTACTTCAACAAAAATATGTCCACTTTTGTTGATTACAAAATCAACCTGATTGATAAGAGCGATTTCACGAAAGCATCTGGCGTTGCTACCGATGATATCGTTGCTGTAGGATTGGTTTACCAGTTCTAATCTGATTACTCAAAGATATGTTGTGGGAGGCTTTGCCTCCCCAACATATAAGTGGCGCCCTCAAGCCACTTTCCTTAGAAGCACTATCTTGCTTCTGACTATATAAACCTTCTGTTATATATTACCCTTTATTTTCTGGGGCGTTTCAACGCCCCATTTTTAATAATACCCAGTGAACAATTAACGTATCAACTAGATTTAATAACAACGATATCCGTACCTAACTGGATATCTAATGTCATAAGCATCCCTTTAATTATCCCCTCAACCTCTTGTAACTTTCCCACTCTTGAGCTCCACATAGTCCAAACGCCGGATGCAAAAAAATCACACGTGCATCTCTGAAATTGTGATGGAGGAAGTGAGTATCAATTATATGTGCTTATAAACGTTCCCGATTGGCACAGAAGTCACCGGATTGTTCAGGCTCCAATAGGTTGAGTATGCCGTATTTATTTTCCAAAATAAAAATCGATGCTGTTGCTCCTTCATAAAATACTTTTACTCTCTGGACGCTTTTCTTAGCTCTCTTGGTGTTATCTTAAAACGATTATGGAACCTTTCAGTAAAACGAGAAGGACACTTGTAACCATTTTCCCTGGCAATCTCGCTGATGGGTTTTACTGTCGTTTGTATAGCAGACAACGCATTATTTAACCTCACGTCGTCCAATATACTTTGAAAACTTATTCCCTCGCTTGCCAGACGGCGATGCAATGTGGAAACAGAAATGTAGAGATATCTCGCTACCTTGTTTGCTGTCCATTTTGTTCCAGGTTCGGATAGCATTAGGTTATAACAACGACTTATTAATGATTGTTTACTATCTGATAAAAGTAAACAATTAACATGATGTGCTCCTAATGAAAGTAGAACGCCCATTGCTAAGTGTTCCTGAATTTGCGTTGAGAAGCCGCGGAAAATAGATGTTTTTAGTTGCTCCCAACAATATATTAACTCGGGGTTCTGAGGTAAGCAGAAACCTGTCGTGTTACGAATTTGATCAGTTATCGCATAAAATTTTTGAAACTTTTCAATTAGATCAATGGGATAATAAAGCATTTCTGCAAGATAAAGACCTGCTTCTGGATAATTCGCAATATAAAATTCATATCCACAGGGAAATAATATTATCTGATTATTATCAACAGTTAGACTATGCGTCTCCCAATTGATAACTTTTTTTCCCTGACGGATACGACATAAAGCTGGCATAAGAGGCTTAACCCTGTGAATCTCATGATGTTTATGCATCCGTATTTCTTCAATCTTTAGGTTAGACTTATCTTTTGCCAGCATACTCTTACCCTACTTTATCTCATAAACTGGTGTTATCTCAGCAGTTGCAATTTTATTGGCATTAAGCATATAACCAACTAACGCTCCGCTGGAATTAGAATCCACAGAAATCTTATCAGTTTTTAGAGCCCATACTTTAAACTGGTAATGATGGGGTTTATCTCCTTTGGGAGGACATGCTCCACCAAATCCTGCATAACCAAAATCATTTCGGCCTTGAACAGCACCAGTCGGAAGTTTTGTACCATCACGTCTTCCTGCATCAGCGGGCAAATATGTTACAGTTGCTGGAATATTAGCAACAGTCCAGTGCCACCATCCACTGCCTGTAGGAGCATCTGGATCATACACAGTTACGGCAAAGCTTTTGGTGCCTTCAGGAGCACCAGACCAGGTTAATGAGGGCGATGTATTACCACCTTCACACCCAAATCCAGAAAATACATGAGACGTTGTAAGTTGCTCTCCTGTTTTTATTTCATTACTAGTGACCTGAAATGCTGCGGCCTGCGCAGAAAATGTTATGAATGCCAATACACTTGAAACGATAAGTTTTTTCATAAAAACCTCATTGTTGTGACCTATCGTTATTTTATTTGATGTGCCTTGATCTCATTATGCATAAAGGCGCAATGATCGCGCAAATGCAATCATAATTATAAAGGTGCCCCGAACATTAGCCATAATATGCACAAATCAGATTCCTGTTATCTCAAGGATAATTATTTTTTAATGCGGTGCACTTCGTGACAACAAGTTAATGACTAACACACCGGCACAAATCAACATCATGCCTATGATAGCTGGCAGGTCCAGTCGTTGACCAAAAAATCCCCAGGAAAGCAAACTAATCAGAACGATACCGACTCCTGACCAGATAGCATAAGCAATCCCTGTAGGTATATAAGCCAGCGTCTGAGCTAATAACCAGAATGAGGCACAATAGCAAATAATTGTGCCAACAGAGGGCCATAACCGTGTAAACCCCTCTGAAAACTTCATTAAGGTTGTACCAATGACCTCTGCAAGTATTGCGCCACCAAGATAAATATAAGGGTTCATAGCATATTCTTTCCTGTTCATACTGGAGAGAATTGTACTACAGTTTGAACACAACTCACCGTTTTCATCCTGGTGTATGTGTATCCAGGGGGCTCTGGCGTGGCAAGAGATAAAGGCAGGAACAATAATGATCAGAAGGAACCCCAGGCTAACGAATGAGTTCACTCTTCCTGGGAGCAAAGCGAAGACAAAACATGTTATCGCGTTTACGGATCGTGGATGGCAGAAAACAACCAGGATCAGGTATCCATTTTAAACCAGAAATTGAGTGAGTTTGCCCCATCCATGCCCCACGCTGTGGGATCGGATATAATTAAACAAGCATAGTCAACAGGTTACACAACCTACACCTGCATGGACATCACTTCCTGATACGCCGCCACCAGCTTATTACGCACCTGAATCCCCATTTGCATAGAAACTGAGGCTTTTTGCATATCGGTCATCACATCGTTTAGCGCCACGCCGGGTTCACCGAGGGTGAATTTTTCTGCCTGCGTGCGGGCGACTGTTTGTGTATCGCTTATGCGATCGAGCGCGGCGTGCAGCTGCCCGGCAAAACTAATGGTCGGTTGCGGCAGTGATTCCTGCGCACGCGCACTCATCGCCGTAGCCTGTAACTGGCTGATAACCCCTTCAATCCCCTGTATCGCTGACATTTTCGTCTCCCGGATAATTTCTGGTAGCAAAGCCTACCAGTAAGTCAATAAGACAAAGGCGCTAAATAGCAACAAAAAAACGGGTTTATTGGCGGATAGAAAAAAACGAAAGCACAAATAATGGGAGCGTCAATTTTTCGAGTTTGCTGACCCGGGAGTGAGTCTTGTTCCACTTTGCCAATAACGCCGTCCATAATCAGCCACGAGGTGCGCGATGAATGCGACTGCAGCCCAGACAAAATCTCTTGAGTGGCTTAATCGCCTGCGTGCGAATCCGAAAATTCCATTGATTGTTGCCGGTTCCGCAGCAGTGGCGGTCATGGTCGCACTGATCCTGTGGGCGAAAGCCCCCGACTACCGCACATTATTCAGCAATCTTTCCGATCAGGATGGTGGCGCAATTGTCAGCCAACTGACGCAAATGAATATTCCTTACCGCTTCAGCGAAGCCAGCGGCGCTATTGAAGTTCCGGCAGATAAAGTTCACGAACTGCGCCTGCGCCTGGCGCAACAAGGTTTGCCAAAAGGCGGCGCGGTCGGTTTCGAACTGCTCGATCAGGAAAAGTTTGGTATCAGCCAGTTCAGCGAACAGGTGAATTATCAGCGGGCGCTGGAAGGCGAGCTTTCTCGTACCATCGAAACTATCGGCCCGGTAAAAGGGGCGCGCGTACATCTGGCAATGCCGAAACCGTCTTTATTCGTCCGTGAACAAAAATCCCCTTCTGCATCGGTGACGGTAAATCTGTTACCCGGCCGCGCACTCGATGAAGGGCAAATTAGCGCTATTGTACATCTGGTTTCCAGCGCGGTTGCTGGTCTGCCGCCTGGAAACGTCACGCTGGTGGATCAGGGCGGGCATCTGTTAACCCAGTCCAATACCAGCGGGCGCGATCTTAATGACGCTCAGTTGAAATATGCCAGCGATGTCGAAGGCCGTATTCAGCGGCGTATTGAAGCGATCCTGTCGCCTATTGTTGGTAACGGTAATATTCACGCCCAGGTCACGGCGCAACTGGACTTCGCCAGTAAAGAACAAACGGAAGAACAGTATCGCCCTAACGGTGATGAATCTCATGCGGCGCTTCGTTCACGCCAGCTTAATGAGAGCGAGCAAAGCGGTTCCGGTTATCCGGGCGGCGTACCGGGGGCGTTGTCGAATCAACCGGCACCTGCGAATAACGCGCCAATCAGCACGCCTCCGGCAAATCAAAATAACCGCCAGCAGCAGGCGAGCACCACCAGCAATAGTGGGCCGCGTAGCACACAGCGGAATGAAACCAGTAACTACGAAGTCGATCGCACCATTCGTCATACCAAAATGAACGTGGGCGATGTGCAACGTCTGTCAGTCGCGGTAGTGGTGAATTACAAAACCTTGCCAGACGGTAAACCATTGCCTCTCAGCAACGAACAGATGAAGCAAATTGAAGCTCTGACCCGCGAGGCGATGGGCTTTTCTGAAAAACGCGGTGATTCGCTCAATGTTGTTAACTCGCCGTTCAATAGCAGTGACGAAAGCGGCGGAGCACTGCCGTTCTGGCAACAGCAAGCGTTTATCGATCAGTTGCTGGCTGCCGGTCGCTGGTTGCTGGTACTGCTGGTGGCGTGGTTGCTGTGGCGGAAAGCGGTACGCCCGCAGCTAACACGTCGCGCCGAGGCGGTGAAGACTGTGCAGCAACAGGCACAGGCCCGCGAGGAAGTGGAAGATGCGGTGGAAGTCCGTCTGAGCAAAGACGAACAACTCCAACAACGGCGCGCTAACCAACGACTGGGGGCAGAAGTCATGAGCCAGCGTATCCGTGAAATGTCTGATAACGATCCGCGCGTGGTGGCGCTGGTCATTCGCCAGTGGATAAATAACGATCATGAGTAACCTGACAGGCACCGATAAAAGCGTCATCCTGCTGATGACCATTGGCGAAGACCGGGCGGCAGAGGTGTTCAAGCACCTCTCCCAGCGCGAAGTGCAAACCCTGAGCGCTGCAATGGCGAACGTCACGCAGATCTCCAACAAGCAGCTAACCGATGTGCTGGCGGAGTTTGAGCAAGAAGCTGAACAGTTTGCCGCACTGAATATCAACGCCAACGATTATCTGCGTTCGGTATTGGTCAAAGCTCTGGGTGAAGAACGTGCCGCCAGCCTGCTGGAAGATATTCTCGAAACCCGCGATACCGCCAGCGGTATTGAAACGCTCAACTTTATGGAGCCGCAGAGCGCCGCCGATCTGATTCGCGATGAGCATCCGCAAATTATCGCCACCATTCTGGTGCATCTGAAGCGCGCCCAGGCCGCCGATATTCTGGCGTTGTTCGATGAACGTCTGCGCCACGACGTGATGTTGCGTATCGCCACCTTTGGCGGCGTGCAGCCAGCCGCGCTGGCGGAACTGACCGAAGTACTGAATGGCTTGCTCGACGGTCAGAATCTCAAGCGCAGCAAAATGGGCGGCGTGAGAACGGCAGCCGAAATTATCAACCTGATGAAAACTCAGCAGGAAGAAGCCGTTATTACCGCCGTGCGTGAATTCGACGGCGAGCTGGCGCAGAAAATCATCGACGAGATGTTCCTGTTCGAGAATCTGGTGGATGTCGACGATCGCAGCATTCAGCGACTGTTGCAGGAAGTGGATTCCGAATCGCTGTTGATCGCGCTGAAAGGGGCCGAGCAGCCACTGCGCGAGAAATTCCTGCGCAATATGTCGCAGCGTGCCGCCGATATTCTGCGCGACGATCTCGCCAACCGTGGTCCGGTGCGTCTGTCGCAGGTCGAAAACGAACAGAAAGCGATTCTGCTGATTGTGCGCCGTCTTGCCGAAACTGGCGAGATGGTGATTGGCAGCGGCGAGGATACCTATGTCTGATAATCTGCCGTGGAAAACCTGGACGCCAGACGATCTCGCGCCACCACCGGCAGAGTTTGTGCCAATGGCCGAGTCGGAAGAAACCATTATTGAAGAGGTCGAACCCAGCCTTGAGCAGCAACTGGCGCAACTGCAAATGCAGGCCCACGAGCAGGGTTATCAGGCGGGGATTGCCGAAGGTCGCCAGCAAGGTCACGAACAGGGCTATCAGGAAGGACTGGCCCAGGGGCTGGAGCAAGGTCTGGCAGAGGCGAAGGCTCAACAAGCGCCAATTCATGCCCGGATGCAGCAACTGGTCAGCGAATTTCAAACTACCCTTGATGCGCTTGATAGTGTGATTGCTTCGCGCCTGATGCAGATGGCGCTGGAGGCGGCACGCCAGGTGATCGGTCAGACGCCAACGGTGGACAACTCGGCACTGATCAAACAGATCCAACAGTTGTTGCAGCAAGAACCGTTGTTCAGCGGTAAACCGCAGCTGCGCGTGCACCCCGATGATCTGCAACGTGTTGATGATATGCTCGGCGCAACTTTAAGTTTGCATGGCTGGCGCTTGCGGGGCGATCCCACCCTCCATCCTGGCGGCTGTAAAGTCTCCGCCGATGAAGGCGATCTCGACGCCAGTGTCGCCACCCGCTGGCAAGAACTCTGCCGTCTGGCAGCACCAGGAGTGGTGTAATGACCACGCGCCTGACTCGCTGGCTAACCACGCTGGATAACTTTGAAGCCAAAATGGCGCAGTTGCCTGCGGTACGTCGCTATGGGCGATTAACCCGCGCTACCGGGCTGGTGCTGGAAGCCACCGGATTACAATTGCCGCTCGGCGCAACCTGTGTCATTGAGCGCCAGAACGGCAGCGAAACGCACGAAGTAGAAAGCGAAGTCGTTGGCTTTAACGGTCAACGGCTGTTTTTAATGCCGCTGGAGGAAGTGGAAGGTGTCCTGCCCGGCGCGCGTGTATATGCCAAAAACATTTCGGCAGAAGGGCTGCAAAGCGGCAAGCAGTTGCCGCTCGGTCCGGCGTTATTAGGTCGTGTTCTGGACGGTAGCGGTAAACCGCTCGATGGCCTGCCCTTCCCCGATACGACGGAAACCGGTGCGCTGATTACCCCGCCATTTAACCCGTTGCAACGTACACCGATTGAACATGTGCTGGACACCGGCGTGCGCCCAATCAATGCCCTGCTTACCGTCGGACGCGGGCAGCGTATGGGGCTGTTTGCCGGGTCCGGCGTTGGGAAAAGTGTGCTGCTGGGGATGATGGCACGTTACACCCGCGCCGATGTCATTGTCGTGGGTTTGATTGGTGAACGTGGGCGCGAAGTAAAAGATTTTATTGAGAATATCCTCGGTGCCGAAGGACGTGCACGCTCAGTGGTGATTGCCGCTCCGGCGGATGTTTCTCCGCTCCTGCGAATGCAGGGTGCCGCCTATGCCACGCGCATTGCCGAAGATTTTCGCGATCGTGGTCAGCATGTGTTGCTGATTATGGACTCCCTCACCCGCTACGCGATGGCCCAGCGTGAAATTGCGCTGGCGATTGGCGAACCACCTGCCACTAAAGGTTATCCACCGTCGGTGTTTGCCAAATTACCGGCACTGGTCGAGCGTGCCGGTAATGGCATTAGCGGCGGCGGCTCGATTACCGCGTTTTATACGGTGCTCACCGAAGGCGATGACCAGCAGGACCCCATTGCTGACTCCGCGCGGGCAATCCTCGACGGTCACATTGTGCTGTCTCGCCGACTGGCGGAAGCCGGGCACTATCCGGCTATCGATATTGAAGCGTCGATCAGTCGCGCAATGACGGCGTTGATCAGTGAGCAACATTACGCGCGAGTGCGCACCTTCAAACAGCTGTTGTCGAGTTTTCAGCGTAACCGCGATCTGGTTAGCGTCGGCGCGTATGCCAAAGGCAGCGATCCGATGCTCGACAAAGCCATCGCCCTGTGGCCGCAGCTGGAGAGCTATTTGCAACAAGGCATTTTTGAACGCGCGGACTGGGAAGCGTCTCTCCAGGGGCTGGAGCGTATTTTCCCGACAGTGTCATAACCCAGGAGATAACGGCAGATGGCGGAACATGGTGCGCTGGCGACCCTGAAAGATCTGGCAGAAAAAGAGGTAGAGGATGCCGCTCGCCTGCTGGGTGAAATGCGTCGCGGATGTCAGCAGGCGGAAGAACAGCTCAAAATGCTGATCGATTATCAGAATGAATATCGCAATAACCTCAATAGCGATATGAGTGCCGGGATGACCAGCAACCGCTGGATCAACTATCAGCAGTTTATCCAGACGCTGGAAAAAGCCATTACTCAGCATCGCCAGCAACTTAATCAGTGGACGCAGAAAGTTGACATTGCCCTGAACAGCTGGCGAGAAAAGAAACAACGTTTGCAGGCCTGGCAGACACTGCAGGAACGGCAATCCACGGCGGCACTGCTTGCAGAAAACCGCCTCGATCAGAAAAAGATGGATGAGTTCGCCCAGCGCGCCGCCATGAGGAAACCTGAATGATTCGCTTAGCGCCCTTGATTACCGCCGACGTTGACACCACCACATTGCCTGGCGGCAAAGCCAGCGATGCTGCACAAGATTTTCTCGCGTTGTTGAGCGAAGCATTAGCAGGCGAGACAACAACCGACAAAGCGGCCCCCCAGTTGCTGGTGGCAACAGATAAGCCCACGACAAAAGGCAAACCGCTGGTCAGCGATATTGTTTCCGATGCGCAACAAGCGGATTTACTGATCCCTGTGGATGAAACACTTCCTGTCATCAACGACGAACAATCCACATCAACACCGTTAACCACCGCTCAGACGATGACGTTGGCTGCGGTGGCTGACAAAAATACGACAAAAGACGAAAAAGCGGATGATCTTAATGAAGACGTCACCGCAAGTCTGAGCGCCCTTTTTGCGATGTTGCCGGGTTTTGACAATACGCCCAAAGTGACTGATGCACCGTCAACCGTGTTACCGGCAGAGAAACCAACGCTCTTCACAAAACTGACTTCTGCGCAACTCACTACAGCACAGCCTGATGACGCCCCCGGCACACCAGCTCAGCCATTAACACCGCTGGTAGCAGAAGCCCAGAGTAAAGCGGAAGTCATCAGCACGCCTTCGCCGGTGACCGCTGACGCCAGCCCGCTAATCACTCCACACCAGACACAGCCACTGCCCACCGTCGCCGCGCCTGTTTTGAGTGCACCGCTGGGTTCTCACGAATGGCAACAATCATTAAGCCAGCATATTTCGCTGTTCACCCGCCAGGGGCAACAAAGTGCAGAGTTGCGTCTGCACCCACAGGATTTAGGTGAAGTGCAAATTTCCCTCAAAGTGGATGATAACCAGGCGCAGATCCAGATGATTTCACCGCATCAGCACGTACGCGCCGCCCTGGAAGCAGCGCTGCCGGTACTGCGTACGCAGCTGGCCGAAAGTGGCATCCAGTTAGGGCAAAGCAACATTAGTGGCGAAAGCTTTAGTGGTCAGCAGCAGGCCGCTTCCCAGCAACAGCAAAGCCAACGCACAGCAAACCATGAACCTCTGGCGGGGGAAGACGACGATACGCTTCCGGTTCCCGTCTCTTTACAAGGGCGTGTAACAGGTAACAGCGGCGTTGATATTTTCGCCTAACGTCAGAGGTAGCACCGTAATCCGCGTCTTTTCCCCGCTTTGTTGCGCTCAAGACGCAGGATAATTAGCCGATAAGCAGTAGCGACACAGGAAGACCGCAACACATGACTGATTACGCGATAAGCAAGAAAAGCAAGCGATCGCTTTGGATCCCGATTCTGGTATTCATTACCCTCGCGGCCTGTACCAGCGCAGGTTACAGCTACTGGCATTCGCATCAGGTTGCCGCTGACGACAAAGCGCAGCAACGCGTCGTGCCCTCCCCGGTCTTCTATGCGCTGGATACCTTTACGGTCAATTTGGGCGATGCGGATCGCGTGCTTTATATCGGCATAACCCTGCGACTGAAAGATGAAGCAACCCGCTCGCGGCTGAGTGAGTATTTGCCGGAAGTCCGTAGTCGCTTGCTGTTACTGTTTTCACGTCAGGATGCTGCCGTACTGGCGACAGAAGAAGGCAAGAAAAACCTGATTGCCGAGATTAAAACCACACTTTCCACCCCGCTTGTTGCCGGGCAACCGAAACAGGATGTCACCGACGTGCTATATACCGCTTTTATTCTGCGATAACGACATGGGCGATAGTATTCTTTCTCAAGCTGAAATTGATGCGCTGTTGAATGGTGACAGCGAAGTCAAAGACGAACCGACAGCCAGTGTTAGCGGCGAAAGTGACATTCGTCCGTACGATCCGAATACCCAACGACGGGTTGTGCGCGAACGTTTGCAGGCGCTGGAAATCATTAATGAGCGCTTTGCCCGCCATTTTCGTATGGGGCTGTTCAACCTGCTGCGCCGTAGCCCGGATATTACCGTCGGGGCCATCCGCATTCAGCCGTACCATGAATTTGCCCGCAACCTGCCGGTGCCGACCAACCTGAACCTTATTCATCTGAAACCGCTGCGCGGCACAGGGCTGGTAGTGTTCTCGCCGAGTCTGGTGTTTATCGCCGTGGATAACCTGTTTGGCGGCGATGGACGCTTCCCGACCAAAGTGGAAGGCCGCGAGTTTACCCATACCGAACAGCGCGTCATCAACCGCATGTTGAAACTGGCGCTTGAAGGCTATAGCGACGCATGGAAGGCGATTAATCCGCTGGAAGTTGAGTACGTGCGTTCGGAAATGCAGGTGAAATTTACCAATATCACCACCTCGCCAAACGACATTGTGGTTAACACGCCGTTCCATGTGGAGATTGGCAACCTGACCGGCGAATTTAATATCTGCCTGCCATTCAGCATGATCGAGCCGCTACGGGAATTGTTGGTTAACCCGCCGCTGGAAAACTCGCGTAATGAAGATCAGAACTGGCGCGATAACCTGGTGCGCCAGGTGCAGCATTCACAGCTGGAACTGGTGGCCAACTTTGCCGATATCTCGCTACGCCTGTCGCAGATTTTAAAACTGAAACCCGGCGACGTCCTGCCGATAGAAAAACCCGATCGCATCATCGCCCATGTTGACGGCGTCCCGGTTCTGACCAGTCAGTACGGCACTCTCAACGGTCAGTATGCGTTACGGATAGAACATTTGATTAACCCGATTTTAAATTCTCTGAACGAGGAACAGCCCAAATGAGTGACATGAATAATCCGGCCGATGACAACAACGGCGCAATGGACGATCTGTGGGCTGAAGCGTTGAGCGAGCAAAAATCAACCAGCGGAAAAAGCGCTACCGATGCGGTGTTCCAGCAATTTGGCGGTGGTGATGTCAGCGGAACGTTGCAGGATATCGACCTGATTATGGATATTCCGGTCAAGCTGACCGTCGAGCTGGGCCGTACGCGGATGACCATCAAAGAGCTGTTGCGTCTGACGCAAGGGTCCGTCGTGGCGCTGGACGGTCTGGCGGGCGAACCGCTGGATATTCTGATCAACGGTTATTTAATCGCCCAGGGCGAAGTGGTGGTTGTTGCCGATAAATATGGCGTGCGGATCACCGATATCATTACCCCGTCCGAGCGGATGCGCCGCCTGAGCCGTTAGTGATGAATAACCATGCTACTGTGCAATCTTCCGCGCCGGTTTCTGCTGAGCCACTGCTGCAGGTGAGCGGCGCACTCATCGCCATTATTGCCCTGATCCTCGCTGCTGCCTGGCTGGTAAAACGGCTGGGATTTGCCCCTAAACGCACTGGCGTTAACGGTCTGAAAATTAGCGCCAGTGCTTCGCTGGGCGCGCGTGAACGGGTCGTGGTGGTCGATGTGGAAGATGCACGGCTGGTGCTCGGCGTTACCGCAGGGCAAATCAATCTGCTGCATAAACTTCCCCCTTCAGCACCAACGGAAGAGATACCGCAGACCGATTTTCAGTCGGTCATGAAAAATTTGCTTAAGCGTGGCGGGAGATCCTGATGCGTCGTTTGTTTTCTGTCGCACCGGTCCTTCTCTGGCTGATTACGCCCCTCGCCTTCGCGCAACTGCCGGGTATCACCAGCCAGCCGCTACCTGGCGGTGGACAAAGCTGGTCGCTCCCGGTGCAGACGCTGGTGTTCATCACCTCGTTGACGTTCATTCCAGCGATTTTACTGATGATGACCAGTTTCACCCGCATCATTATTGTTTTTGGTTTATTGCGTAACGCGCTGGGAACGCCCTCCGCGCCACCTAACCAGGTATTGCTGGGGCTGGCACTGTTTTTGACCTTTTTTATTATGTCACCGGTGATCGACAAAATTTATGTCGATGCGTACCAGCCATTCAGCGAAGAGAAAATCTCAATGCAGGAGGCGCTGGAAAAAGGGGCGCAGCCGCTGCGTGAATTTATGCTGCGTCAGACCCGCGAGGCGGATTTAGGGTTGTTTGCCAGACTGGCGAATACCGGCCCGTTGCAGGGACCTGAAGCTGTGCCGATGCGCATTTTGCTCCCGGCCTACGTGACCAGCGAGTTGAAAACTGCATTTCAGATAGGCTTCACGATTTTCATCCCTTTTTTGATTATCGACCTGGTGATTGCCAGCGTGTTGATGGCATTGGGGATGATGATGGTTCCCCCTGCCACCATTGCTCTGCCCTTTAAACTGATGCTGTTTGTACTGGTGGATGGCTGGCAATTGCTGGTCGGTTCGCTGGCGCAGAGCTTTTACAGCTAGAGAGGCAAAATGACACCTGAATCGGTCATGATGATGGGAACTGAAGCGATGAAAGTCGCGCTGGCACTGGCAGCCCCGCTGTTGCTGGTGGCGCTGGTCACGGGCCTTATCATCAGTATTTTGCAGGCAGCCACGCAGATTAACGAAATGACGCTGTCGTTTATTCCGAAAATCATCGCCGTATTTATCGCCATTATTATTGCCGGACCGTGGATGCTCAATCTGTTGCTGGATTACGTCCGCACCTTGTTCACTAACCTGCCGTATATCATCGGGTAGCCGTACAATGATGCAGGTGACAAGCGATCAATGGCTTTCCTGGTTAAGCCTGTACTTCTGGCCGTTACTGCGCGTGCTGGCGCTCATTTCTACCGCGCCAATTCTGAGCGAACGCAGCGTGCCGAAACGGGTAAAACTGGGTCTGGCAATGATGATCACGTTCGCCATTGCCCCATCATTACCTGCCAACGATGTTCCTGTTTTTTCGTTCTTTGCTCTGTGGCTGGCCGTGCAGCAGATCCTGATCGGCATTGCGCTTGGTTTTACCATGCAATTTGCCTTTGCCGCTGTGCGAACCGCTGGCGAAATTATCGGTCTGCAAATGGGGCTGTCATTTGCGACATTTGTCGATCCTGGCAGCCATCTCAATATGCCCGTTTTAGCGCGCATCATGGATATGCTGGCATTACTGCTGTTCCTGACATTTAACGGTCATTTATGGTTGATTTCACTGCTGGTCGATACCTTTCACACCCTGCCGATTGGTGGTGAACCGTTGAACAGCAATGCGTTTCTGGCACTCACCAAAGCAGGGAGTTTGATTTTCCTTAACGGGCTGATGCTGGCGTTACCGCTCATTACTCTGTTGCTGACCCTGAATCTGGCATTAGGTTTACTGAATCGTATGGCCCCGCAATTATCCATTTTTGTTATTGGATTTCCATTAACTCTGACTGTCGGTATCTCTTTAATGGCGGCATTAATGCCGTTAATTGCGCCTTTTTGCGAACATTTATTCAGTGAAATTTTTAATTTGCTGGCTGATATTATTAGTGAATTGCCATTAATATAATTCCGTAACGTTTATCATGTTATCCTAAGGATTATCCGAAAAATAATACCTACGAACATCTTCCAGGATACTCCTGCGGCGAAATATTTGTTTTAAGCTCACTCACATATCGCAACATTTACTTTACTTTAAGACAATTCCAGGCAAATTATACAACACTTTACGGGATAGTAAGTCCGCCTGAAAAATCGCGAGAGTGGCGCATTAGGTGACCCATGTTGTTCCGTTTAGTCATGATGAAATATTCAGGTAAGGGGAATTATCGTTACGCATTGAGTGAGGGTATGCCATGTCAACGATTATTATGGATTTATGTAGTTACACCCGACTAGGTTTAACCGGGTATCTGTTGAGTAGAGGGGTTAAAAAAAGAGAAATCAACGACATTGAAACCGTTGATGACCTTGCCATAGCTTGTGATTCACAGCGCCCTTCAGTGGTGTTTATTAATGAGGACTGTTTCATCCACGATGCTTCTAACAGTCAGCGTATCAAGCTCATCATTAATCAACATCCCAATACGTTATTTATCGTTTTTATGGCAATTGCCAATGTTCATTTTGATGAATATCTATTGGTCAGAAAAAATTTATTGATCAGTTCTAAATCGATTAAACCGGAATCTCTCGACGATATCCTTGGCGATATTCTGAAAAAAGAGACAACGATAACCTCGTTTTTAAATATGCCGACGTTATCATTGAGCCGAACCGAATCGAGTATGTTGCGAATGTGGATGGCAGGTCAGGGAACCATTCAAATCTCTGACCAAATGAATATCAAAGCCAAGACCGTTTCATCGCATAAAGGTAATATTAAACGTAAGATCAAAACGCATAATAAACAGGTTATCTACCATGTCGTCCGACTGACGGATAATGTGACTAATGGTATTTTTGTCAACATGCGCTAACACATTCTGACTGGTGGTTTCCCACCAGTCAGGCTGAATTAGATTACTCTGCTTTCTCCACAAAGATACCGTCCTGATGCCCTGCTTCATTAAAGAACCAGATGCCGAGCGGGTAGTCTTCCAGCGAAACCAGGTACATTGTGCCTTCACTAAACTCCTCAACTGCCAGTACCACGCCAGGACGACGCGGACCGCCATCCGTTTTGACTGTTACCCGATCATTCACCTTCATCGTTTTCCTCCTGTGGCTTTGTGCCAGTGTAGAACAATTTCGTTTTTCTGGCAGCGCCAGGCGCGCGCGAGTGCTGATTTTCTCGACGGTCTATACTTAAGAGATGCCAGGCGGACTTAACGACTGGCCGCAACAACAGAGTAACGGTTGCGAGGAAAGATGATGAAAACCGCAAAAGAGTACAGCGATACCGCAAAACGTGAGGTCAGCGTCGATGTCGATGCCCTGCTGGCGGCGATCAATGAAATTAGCGAAAGCGAAGTTCATCGCAGCCAGAACGATTCTGAACACGTTAGCGTCGATGGACGTGAATATCATACATGGCGTGAATTGGCGGATGCCTTCGAACTGGATATTCATGACTTCAGCGTCTCTGAAGTGAATCGTTGAATGCACAATAAAAAAATCCCGACCCTGAGGGGGTCGGGATGAAACTTGCTTAAGCAAGAAGCACTTAAAAAATTCGTTACACCAGGAAATCTGATGTGTTCATCACCTTATCCGCAATTTTTTTCGCTGACAAGAAAATATTCGTGATATGAATGATTAACGCTACTTATGAATAGAAATGTGACGCGCGTCACCCCTTGGTGGCTCTGGCGTCAACGGGATCGCTCCCGAAAAAATCATCTTTGATTATTTGTGCTGTTTTGAGAATCATCCTGGTAAGGGGAGTACTGCGCGACCATGTTTTCAATTCAACAACCACTACTGGTTTTTAGCGATCTTGATGGCACCCTGCTGGACAGTCATAGTTATGACTGGCAACCGGCAGCCCCCTGGCTCAGCCGTTTACACGAAGCCAATATTCCCGTCATTCTCTGTAGCAGTAAAACTTCAGCGGAAATGCTGTACTTGCAAAAAATGTTGGGGCTACAAGGCTTACCGCTGATTGCAGAGAATGGCGCAGTGATCCAGCTTGCTGAACAATGGCAGGATATAGACGGTTTTCCACGCATCATCTCAGGTATTAGCCATGGCGAAATCTGCCAGGTTTTAAATACGCTACGCGAGAAAGAACATTTTAAATTCACGACTTTTGATGATGTCGACGATGCAACCATTGCCGAATGGACGGGATTAAGCCGTAGCCAGGCGGCGCTGACGCAGCTGCATGAGGCGTCGGTAACGCTAATCTGGCGCGACAGTGACGAGCATATGGCACAATTTATCGCTCGTCTGAACGAACTGGGCTTGCAGTTTATGCAGGGTGCGCGCTTCTGGCACGTACTGGATGCCTCTGCCGGAAAAGATCAGGCTGCCAACTGGATTATCGCGACCTATCAACAATTGTCAGGCAGACGCCCAACCACACTTGGCCTGGGCGATGGGCCAAACGATGCGCCTTTACTGGAGGTAATGGATTACGCGGTGATTGTGAAAGGGCTAAACCGTGAAGGGGTCCATCTGCATGATGAGGATCCGGCCCGCGTCTGGCGAACGCAGCGTGAAGGACCGGAAGGCTGGCGTGAAGGGCTGGACCATTTTTTCCCCGCCCGTTAAGCGTTATCGCTCGCGAATACCCGATTGCGCCCGGCCTGTTTTGCGAGGTAAAGCCGACGGTCGGCCAATGACTGGAGTTGTTCAAAATCATAATCACCGGTTTCCTCGCTGCTGCTTACCCCCAGCGAGGCACTAATGCGTATCGTTGTACTCTTGGCGATCAGCATCTCTTTTTCATTTAACTTCAGGCGAATACGTTCTGCGACCTCCGCAGCCTGCGTCAGATTCGCGCCTGGCAGAATCACACAAAACTCCTCACCACCGACCCGCCCGGCAATGTCCTGCGCACGCAAGGAACTGCTAATTAATCCGGCAGCATGAGAAAGAACACGGTCGCCCGCCTGATGACCAAAGCGGTCATTAATCGCTTTAAAATGGTCAAGATCGACCTGAATGACAGAAAAAGGATGTTGGTGCGTGTGACACAATTTAGCGAGCGGACAGGCTTTTTCGAACAATGCGCCACGGTTATATAAACGCGTTAAGGTGTCGTGCCACGCCTGCCACTGCAACGAGCTTTGCAGAACATACATGTTGCTGACCATCCGGCGAATCACATACCAGGAGAGGAGTAACATGCTGGTAAAGAGCGCCCACAGCAGGGTTAATGCAATGCTGATACTGCCGAAATCGCCGCGCACGCCTTCGCTTAGCGTATGGACGCGCACCAGCACACCGTCGAAATGGTCCAGACGTTCCCAGCTAACATAGCGACTGTCCATACGAATGCCGCCCCGCGTGTCATGTTCCATTGCCTGCGCCAGCAAGGCCAGTTCACGAGGATCAAAAATATTCCCTGTTGGATGGTCAGGATTTGAAGAGGTCAAAAATCTCAGCTTACTGTCATAGAGCTGATACTCACCATCGAGGTTTTTATCGATGGCGTTTCTTAAAAATTGCTGCATAGTACGCACGGGAATACTCATCCCCAGCACGCCATACCAGTAGTTATTACTGTCTACCGGAACACTGACGGTAACCTGCGGTTCAGTATTGCTGGCGTGTTCCGGTTGCGAAGTGAACCAGCGTACCGCGCGGTGACGATTTTCTCGTTGTGAATGGCCGATAAACCAGGGTTGGGTGACATAGCCGTAATAACGCGTTGGTACATTGCGCGTAAACAAGGTCGGCAGCGTCGAAACGTAAAATCCAGCACGCGAGACATACACCGCCTGTTCAACCATCGACGAGGAGTTGTGCGCCAGTCGCAGCAAGTAACCAACTTCCAGTGCAGCGGTAATTTCATTGTCGAGGCTTTCATTTTCGCGAGACAGGAGATTCCCCTCGCTGACTAATGCATCCGATACGCCATTGACTGGCAGGGTGCGCCGTCGGTTGAGTTCGATTTGCCAGGCGTGCTCGTCGCGATGCTGTTCGAACTCGGTTACGGCATTACGCAGAGAGGTGAAATCCAGTGGCGCCACGAGAGCTTCGCGCATGCCATTACGCAAAAAGATCAGTTTGTCGACGTTATACTGCAAATGCTTATCGAGCGCGTTGGCTACGTTTTCCAGATGATTACGCTGGCTGGAGATATAGGCATCTTCCAGCACCACCACTTCACGCCAGGTGAGCAAGGTGGAAAAAAGCAATACCACGATAAAGCAGAGATTAACGATATGACCAGGCCCCAGGCGGCGTGCGAGTTTTTTCAACCAGCTCTGGTTTTTCATTTTTGTCTCGTGCTGCACCCTGACGACTCCCAACCTGCTTTTTTATGATTCTGGCATAACCCGGCGATAGCGTACCGCAAAACAGCGATAATTTTATAATGGTGGCATGATAAGACGCGACTATCATTCATTGCAGGCATTGGGACACCAGGCCGGATGTGATCCGGCCTGGTGTTAATGATACCCTTTCAAACTTCTTCCGCAGAACGACTCCCCTCCCCCGGAACAAGATCGGTTTCATGAAAAGCTTCCCGCTTGACCCCGTAACCGTCATACCAACGACACTCAACCATACCGCTGGAGTATCCAGTGACAATCATCCGCGGGCCGCCCTCTTTAACCGTAACTTCCTCACTAACCATAAAGCTCATACTCGCCTCCTTTTTTCGAGTGAAACTTGTTCACCTTAGTTGAAGATGGCGAATTTTGCATAATAGCCAGTGCGAGTATTAATGTGCCTGACCGCGCATTTTCGCTACTGCTTTCACTCCCAGCACCACGATGCCGCCGATGATAAATCCAAGAATCAGATTTAAAACAGTCGGTAATATCATCGCCACCACTGCACTTTGCTGCCCGGCGATATGTTCAATAGCGTGATGCAGCGGCGCAATACCATGTACCACAATCCCGCCGCCGACGAGGAACATCGCCAGCGTGCCGACAATCGATAATGCTTTCATCAGCCAGGGCGCGATAATCAATAACCCTTTACCTAATGCCTGCATCAGCGCGCTGGATTTTTCCGCCAGCCAATACCCCAGGTCATCAATCTTAACGATAACCCCTACCAGACCGTAGACGCCCACGGTCACTACCAGCGCGATGCCTGAAAGCACCAGCACCTGATTAAGCAACGGCGCCTCTGCCACAATCCCCAGCGTGATGGCGACGATTTCCGCAGACAAAATAAAATCGGTACGAATCGCCCCTTTAATTTTGTCCTTTTCAAACTTCAGCGGATCCTGCGCCGCCAGCTTCTCCAGACGCTGCTGACTCTGCGCCGGATCTTCTTTATGTTTACGCGCCTCCAGCATATGCAGCACTTTCTCTACCCCTTCAAAGCAGAGAAACGCGCCACCAATCATCAACAGTGGCGTAATCGCCCACGGGATAAACGCACTGATGATCAGCGCCAGCGGCACCAGAATCACTTTATTGATCAGCGATCCTTTCGCCACGCCCCAGACCACGGGAAGTTCCCGGTTGGCCCGCACGCCTGAAACTTGTTGCGCATTGAGCGATAGATCATCCCCTAATACACCGGCGGTTTTCTTCGCCGCCAGTTTGCCCATCACGGAGATATCGTCCAGCAGTGTGGCGATATCATCGAGCAACGTCAGTAAACTACTCCCGGCCAAAAGCATTCCCTCTCATTTTTATTGTTGAAGGGTGTAAGTATGAAGCAAAAACGGCAGCTCTGATACTTGCTTCACAGGTCAACATTTATTTAACAATCAAGTGCAATTATATCTCTCGCCAGCAGAATGATTTTCACGTTTACTATGAACCACCTTTTTATTTCCGCCGTGAGGGATTATGCGTTTCCGCCAGTTGTTACCGCTTTTTGGCGCGCTGTTTGCGTTGTATATCATTTGGGGCTCAACCTATTTTGTCATTCGGATTGGCGTGGAATGCTGGCCTCCGTTAATGATGGCGGGCGTTCGATTCCTGGCAGCCGGTATTTTATTGATGGCATTTTTGCTACTGCGCGGACACAAACTTCCCCCGCTACGTCCGCTGCTCAATGCCGCGCTGATTGGCCTGTTATTGCTGGCTGTCGGTAATGGCATGGTGACGGTTGCCGAACATCAAAATGTTCCTTCCGGCATCGCCGCCGTAGTGGTTGCAACCGTGCCCCTCTTTACCCTGTGCTTCAGCCGCCTGTTTGGCATTAAAACGCGCAAACTGGAATGGGTGGGTATCGCCATTGGGCTTGCCGGAATCATCATGCTCAATAGCGGTGGAAATTTAAGCGGCAATCCATGGGGCGCGATTCTGATTTTAATCGGCTCGATTAGCTGGGCGTTTGGCTCGGTTTATGGCTCGCGCATTACCTTACCTGTAGGGATGATGGCGGGTGCGATTGAGATGCTGGCGGCAGGCGTGGTGTTAATGATCGCGTCGATGATTGCGGGTGAAAAACTGACGGCGCTCCCTTCCCTGTCAGGCTTCCTTGCGGTCGGCTATCTGGCGCTGTTTGGTTCGATTATCGCCATCAACGCTTATATGTATTTAATCCGTAATGTCAGTCCGGCTCTCGCCACCAGCTACGCCTACGTTAACCCGGTGGTCGCGGTCTTGCTGGGTACGGGACTGGGTGGCGAAACGCTGTCGAAGATTGAATGGCTGGCGCTCGGCGTAATTGTTTTCGCGGTGGTACTGGTCACGTTGGGAAAATATCTCTTCCCGGCCAAACCCGTTGTCGCGCCAGTTATTCAGGATGCATCAAGCGAGTAAATGAATCCCCTGCGTGTCGATCTGCGCGCTGGCACCTTCGCCGCAGATCCACTCTTCCAGACGCTCGGTAAGCGCCGCATCCGTAAGCTTCTCGCGCCCACGTAACGCACACTCCCAGACAATCAGTACGCGCCAGCCGAGTTCCTGCAAGCGACTGATATCGCGGCGATCGCGTTCAACATTTTTACCTATCTTCTCCAGCCAGAACTCGGTTCGAGTCGCAGGCACTTTAAACAGATAGCAGTGATGATGATGCCAGAAGCAGCCGTGGGTAAATATCACGCAGCGATATTCATCAACGACAAAATCCGGGCGTCCGGGCAGACTGGCGTCCTGAACGCGAAACGCAAGGCCCTGCCCGGTTAACAAACTGGCGAGGCGCTTCTCAATCGCCGTATCACGCGTGGCAATCGCGCGCATATTTTTGCTGCGGGTGGCCTTATCGTGAACGTCGACCATGTTGTGCCTCTTGCTGACGCAACGCCACCGCCTGTTTGATTTTTGGCTCAAGCAGTTTTGCCACCGCGGCAAAGACCGGCACGACCACCGAGTTACCGAACTGGCGATAGGCCTGAGTGTCCGAAACCGGAATGCGGAATTTCGCTTCTCCCGGCGCTTCAAAACCCATTAAGCGCGCGCATTCCCGAGGCGTTAACCGACGTGGACGATGTTGCTGATTCAGCGGATCGTCAAAGTCTTTCTCACCCGTGGCCATATCCCAACCGCGATCGATTAAAATTTCCGCGCCATCTTTGTAATAACGAGCAGACAGCGTACGGGTGACACTTTGCGGATTGTTCGGATAAACCATTCCATAACCGAAGCCGTTACCGCGCGCCTGATGTTTTTTCGCATATCGATAGAGGTACTTCCACAGCACCGGCGTCAGGATATATTTTGCCTCAACCATCGGGTCCAGCAGCTGCGCCAGCGTCACTCGCTGTGCAGGGAAACATTCGCTGATATCACGCAGAGTAAAATCGGCTTTCAGATTCAGATCGCGACGAAAACCCACCAGCACGATGCGTTCACGGTGCTGCGGCAGGAAATGTTTACCATCGATGATTTTCGGATCGTCCGGCCCGTTATCTGCTGCGTCGGCAACGTCATAGCCCAGTTCGTCCAGCGTCTGCATGATGATGCGGAACGTTTTTCCCTTATCGTGACTCTTCAGGTTTTTGACGTTTTCGAGCACAAACATCGCCGGACGACGCGCGTCGATAATGCGCACCACATCAAAGAACAGCGTGCCCTGGGTATCGCAGGCAAAACCGTGCGCCCGCCCGAGCGAGTTCTTTTTCGATACGCCAGCCAGCGAAAATGGCTGACAAGGGAAACCGGCCAGTAAAACATCGTGTTCAGGAATGTGTTGACGAATATGTTCCGCCGCCGCCTCATCACTCACGCCTTCTTGATGACTGAGGGTGATGTCGCGGATATCTTCATTAAAATGATGCGTCGCCGGGTCGCAATAATGGTTGGCTTTATAAGTGCGTACAGCATGTTTGTTCCATTCGCTGGTAAACACGCACTGTCCGCCAATCGATTCAAAACCGCGACGGATGCCGCCAATTCCGGCAAATAGATCGATAAAGCGAAACGCATAATGCGGATGATGTTCCGGTGGTTTGGGTAACAACGTTTGCAGATGGGCAAACTCTTTCTCACTTAAACGGTGCCATGCCGAGTCATTCGCCAGCGCACGTTTTAAAATTGCCGCGCTCCAGTGATTCTCACCCACACCATTAAGCTGCGCCACCAGCGTTTTAACATCATAAATTTGCAGCAGTTTCTCCAGCATTGCCTGTGCGGCATTCCCGGTGCTGTATGAATCGGTTACTGATATATTTTCCTGCATAGATTTAACCGGCCATCTGAGATGGCCGACAGGTTAACATAATTACTGCCGTTTAGGGCCACGCGCTCAGCCAGCGGGTGAAAACGCATCTATCACCTTGTGATCGATACCTTCATTCTCCCCCGCCAGTTCGGCACCGAGCTTCGCCATAAACTCGACTAAAAATTGCGCGTTGTGCTGTGCCAGCTGCTTGCCTCTTGCGGTTTGCATGGTTTGCGGTAATTTCAGTAACTTTGTCTGGAAATGATCCAGCGCGTAGCGTTTATCATCAAGCGGGCGATGCTGTGCGAACGGATCTTCGCCATCAAACAGCGCCAAGCCCAATGCCCCTGAAACGGCAAATACGCGCGCCAGGCCAATCGCCCCCAGGGCTTCCAGCCGATCCGCATCCTGGACGATTTTAGCTTCCGTTGTTAAGGGGGCGATTTGCGCGCTGAAACTGTGAGCGGCAATGGCATGACAAACGGCCTCAATTTTCTCCGCCGGAAATTGCACGAACTCTTCACGGAGCAGGCGACGCGTCTCTTCTGCCGCCAGGATTGAAGAACGCTGCCGTTGCGGATGATTTTTCGCCAGGGTCACGATATCGTGAAAATAACAGGCGGTTAAAATCACCAGCATATCGACATCGTCATCTGCCGCCAGTTTCTGTGCCGTAGCCCAGACACGGCGAAAATGACACAAGTCATGCGCCGCGTCCTGATGTTGATGATGGTTTTTCAACCAGTTATCGAACTGTGCCTGCCAGTGTTGTAACTCCATACGCGCTCCGTTGCCAAAGAGTCGCAACCTTAGCAGTTTTTATTCATAGCGTCTGCAACGTGCGGGACGAGGTCGGGTGTACCATGCAATGCCGCCTAACAAGGCACCAACCAGGGCCATAAACAGAAATCCGACCAATGCTCCTAACCACTTCCCCGCGGTAGATCCTAAATCACTTTCAAATCCCGACACGGGGGCATCGGGGATCCGGCTCATCACCCAGATGTATCGCGCCATTGCCCAGACGAAATAGCCACACCATGTATAGAAAGCCCACAAAGCCAATTTGCCGCCAGGGCTGCGAGAGAGTCTCTCTTCCATCTTTGTCGAACCGTATTCCATTTTGAGATAACCCGGAAAATTCAGACTTAGAACTATTATGTGATAAAAGTCACATTTTTCCACATTGGATGAGCCAGTCAAGACTCAATCATTTTTTGAACAAATAGATAAATTTTGCGCAACGGCGGTGAATACAGGAAAAATCGATTTGAACGATGTTATTTATCTTTGATTTCGGCTTTATTAATTCATCCAATCAATATATTGGTACTGATTACAATTATACCTTTTTATTTTTCTGTGTCATCATGCCTCCGTTATTAGCCTTTTATCGTCTTGTTTATATTTTTTGGGCCGGCATGATGCCGGCTTTTTTTTATGCCTTCATTAATGTGCGCGAGATCACACCAGCCGTTTAGCGCAACAATCATTGATACTCCCTATCTTTTCGATCAACTCATAACATATTGATATATATCCATAATATTCGTGAATATTTATATTCAGAATTCATAACCATGAATTATATTAAATAGATTAGAAACATTTTGAAATCTTTTAAATACATTTGTTACATGTAATCTTTAAAATAAAATGAACTTCATAGAATAGTATCCAAATGTGCTTTTTTTGGATAACAGCACTTATTGATATATTCATGAAGATTATAATCACAAGGGAATACATAATGAAAAGAAAAGTTCTGGCAATGCTGGTCCCGGCGTTATTAGTTGCTGGCGCAGCAAATGCGGCTGAAATTTATAATAAAAATGGCAATAAAGTTGAGCTATACGGCAAGATGGTTGGTGAGCGCATTCTGACCGACCGTGAAAATGGTGAAAAAGGCGATAATTCTCAAGATACCTCTTATGCCCGTGTAGGCGTGAAAGGTGAAACTCAGATCAACCCTGAACTGACTGGTTACGGTCAGTTTGAACTAGACCTGGAAGCATCAAACAGACACAACCCTGACCAAACTCGTTTGGCATATGCTGGTTTGAGTTACAAAGATTTTGGTTCATTCGACTACGGTCGTAATGTCGGTGTCGCGTATGATGCAGAAGCATTTACTGATATGTTTGTTGAGTGGGGCGGTGACTCATGGGCTGGTACTGACCTGTTCATGACCAACCGTACCAACGGTGTTGCAACCTATCGTAACACAGATTTCTTTGGCATGGTTGAAGGTCTAAATTTTGCTCTGCAATATCAGGGTAAAAATGAAGGTACAGGCAACTACAAAGCAAATGGCGATGGCCATGGTTTATCTGCAACTTACACTATTGACGGTTTCTCATTTGCTGGTGCTTATGCAAACTCTGACCGTACTGATTGGCAGTCTGGTGATGGTAAAGGCGAAAGAGCCGAAGTTTGGGCGTTGTCAACAAAATATGACGCTAACAATGTCTATGCTGCTGTGATGTACGGTGAATCTCACAACATGAATTCCGACGACGGTGATGTTGTGAACAAAACACAAAACTTCGAAGCTGTTCTGCAATATCAGTTCGACTTTGGTCTGCGTCCATCCATCGGTTACTCCTATTCTAAAGCACTGGACGTAGCAGGTTACAAAGATTCTGATCGTCTGAACTATATTGAAATCGGTACCTGGTATTACTTCAATAAGAATATGAACGTATATACCGCTTATCAGATCAACCTGCTTGATAAGAGTGATTATGTTCTCGCTCATGGACTGAACACCGACGACCAACTGGCAGTTGGTATCGTCTACCAGTTCTAATCAGCCAACGCGCCGAGGCGTGTTACTGTAAAACATAACACCAGCCTGAGTTCGTCCCTCATCGAACTCAGGCTTTTTTTATTGGCATTTCATCTCCATCTGCGGCACACGCAATTGCCAAAGCATCTCGATACAGCCACTTACCCTGCCCCTCCTGGCACAATATCCTCTACCAGCAACTCTTCCAGCCAACACCCCAAATGCATTTCTTTATAAATTTAATCTGTAACAAAACCGCTTCCCATATAGAAATATTTGCAAAAATAGTGCATGAAAAAAGCTTTTTCCCTACCAATCCGGGATATAAATATTCATCAGTACCACAACATTCCACAGCACTAAATCTCTCCCCATCGCCCCCAAACCTCTGATAATGGTCTAAAATCATTGAGGCCACTTGCGACGACGTTACTCAATAAGGAAAGTTTGGCGTGAATAATATTCAACACCAGTGCAGCATCATCATTACATACTTATGCCCGCCAACTACCGCTTTCGATATATTGACTCAATTTTTCAGCCTGGTTAAAAATAGCGACCAGCTCAGTCGCAAATATAGTGACTACCCTAACTAAGCAACAATAAGGAATACACTATGACTGTTCAAACAAGTAAAAACCCGCAGGTCGATATTGCTGAAGATAATGCGTTCTTCCCTTCAGAATATTCGCTTAGCCAATATACGAGTCCCGTCTCTGATCTTGATGGCGTGGACTATCCAAAACCGTATCGCGGTAAACATAAAATTCTGGTGATCGCCGCGGACGAACGTTATTTGCCGACCGATAACGGAAAACTGTTCTCGACCGGTAACCATCCGATTGAAACGTTGCTGCCGTTGTATCATCTCCATGCTGCAGGTTTCGAATTCGAAGTGGCGACCATTTCCGGTCTGATGACCAAGTTTGAATACTGGGCTATGCCGCACAAAGATGAAAAAGTAATGCCATTCTTTGAACAGCATAAATCGTTATTCCGTAATCCGAAGAAACTCGCGGATGTTGTCGCCAGCCTCAACGCTGATAGCGAATATGCAGCAATCTTTGTTCCTGGTGGGCATGGCGCACTTATTGGTTTACCAGAAAGCCAGGACGTGGCTGCCGCTTTACAGTGGGCAATCAAAAATGACCGTTTTGTTATCTCCCTTTGCCACGGTCCGGCGGCTTTTCTGGCACTTCGCCACAGCGATAACCCACTGAATGGTTATTCTATTTGCGCATTCCCAGACGCCGCAGACAAACAAACGCCAGATATTGGCTATATGCCGGGTCATCTCACCTGGTACTTCGGCGAAGAGCTGAAGAAAATGGGCATGAACATCATTAATGACGACATCACCGGGCGAGTACATAAGGACCGTAAACTTCTCACCGGCGACAGTCCTTTCGCAGCGAATGCGTTGGGTAAACTGGCGGCGCAGGAAATGCTGGCAGCTTACGCGAGTTAATCCCTGTTACATTGTGATGTAAGCGCATAATCAATCGCAGCCACGTTAATACTCACGACGTGGCTGCGTTTTTTCACGGTTAACTTATGGCGTACTGAAGCCCGATGTTAATTTCTTTGCGGTAACGTAATTCGGAACACGTTATGCTTACTGAGATAGTGATACGTAGCACTTCCTCCATGTAATTCGGCAATCGCTTTGACTAAAGAAAGGCCAAGTCCCTGACCTACGGAATGACGCGAATTATCTCCCCGCCAAAATCTACGGAAGAGTTTTTCAGGCTCATTAATTTTCGTTCCAGGACTGGCGATATCAATATTAAGAGAACCGTTGGCATCAAGAAAACTGGTTATATGAATACGCGATTTTTCTGGTGAATATCGAATGGCGTTAACAATAAGATTCGATAACATTCGTTGCAGTAAAATTTTATCCGCAAAGATTTGTTGATTGCACTCGACCTTAAAACGAATCTCTTTCTCGTCTGAAAGATATTCAAGATAGTCCAAAAGATTTTCAACTTCCTTATTGAGAGCAAGCGTATCCAGTTTCACCAAAACATTGTTTTTGTCTGCCCTGGCAAGAAACAGTATATTCTCTGTTAACCGCGAAATATTTTCCAGCTCTTCAATGTTTCCGGCAATTGTTTTTTGATATTCAGCGATACTTCTGGTTTGACTGAGCGTAACCTGATTCTGACCCAGTAATGCATTAATTGGCGTTCTAAGTTCATGAGCGAGATCGTCAGCAAATTGACTAAGGCGCTCAAAATCTTTGACTAAAGCATGATGCATTTTATTCAACGCCTGCCCAAGAGGTTTTAGTTCTCTCGGTAATGCGTTAACCTCAACCGGCACTCGGCTATCGTTATAATTCAGCGCTTCCGTTACGCCACTCAACTTTTTGATCTCTCGCAACCCCGTTCTGATTAACCACGGACTTAATAATGAGCACAATATAATGACGACAATGCAAATTATAATGCTATTAATTTTATACTGTTCAAGCATATTATGTCTGGCTGAAGCCAATTTAGCCACAGTAACCGTTAATGATGGCGAAACTTCATCAATGTTAATTCGGAAAGCATCTATCTCTGTATCATTAATAATGCTTCTGTAAATGCCTGCTGCGCTGATTGTCTCACTAGCAGGTATGTTATTTAACATGTCATCACTGACATTTGTCCGGTTAACAATTTTATTGATGCCATCACCATGAATGATCAAGATATCCTGACTAACATCCATCATCCGGTTAAAATAGACAGGTAATGTATCTGGATTTACCCCATCAATTAACAACTGCTTGATCTGCGCTGTCCGGTTAATGAGTGTTGTATCATCGCGCCATTTCAACTCACTTGCCAGGCCATTATAGAGAGTCCATACAATTCCAGCGCCAGCAACAGACAGCAGAAATATAAAAAGCAAGGTTAAACGGACGGTTATAGATAATCTTTTCATTATTTTTTTACCGCTACGAATGAATAGCCCATCCCCCGGATTGTGGCGATTAGCTTTTCAGGAAAAGGATCATCAACTTTTGCGCGGAGCCTGCGAATGGCGACATCCACCGTATTGGTATCACTATCAAAGTTGATTCCCCAAATTTCACTCGCAATAACCGTTCTGGGTATAATCTCGCCAGCTCTGGAGGCCAGTAGCCAAAGTAACTGAAACTCCTTGCGCGTCAGTGTAATACTGATATTGTCCCTGCTCACACTTTGACTGACAGAGTCCATTTTTAAGCCACTGATTTCTAATGTTGAATTCAGAGCGTGATGTTGCCTTAATTGTGCCCGAACCCTTGCCAGCAACTCAGAAAATGAAAAAGGTTTTACCAGATAATCATTTGCCCCACTGTCCAGCCCTCTGACTCTGTCATCGACAGAATCCCTTGCAGTAAGGCAAATAACAGGGGTTTGCTTTGCCGTTCTTAACGTTTGTAAGATCTGCCAGCCATCCATACCCGGAAGCATAATATCCAGAATGATCAATGCATAATCATCCTTCAGCGCAAGATAAAGCCCATCTCTGCCATCAGAAACGGCATCAATGACATAACCCGCTTCGGAAAGCCCCTGCGTTACCCATTCCTGGGTCCTTTGATTATCTTCAATAAGTAGAATCTTCATGAAAATAATATGCCATAAATCATATGTTATAGAAACAGCCTGGTTCATTACAAAATTGTAATGCTGCTGTAAGGTTACCCTGGACGTTTTTTCGCTATCCTCAAAACTCATTCACATGACAAGGATATAAACATGTTAAAGCGTTATTTAGTACTCTCGGTAGCAACGGCAGCATTTTCATTACCTTCTTTGGTTTATGCCGCACAACAAAACATTCTTAGCGTGCACATTTTGAACCAGCAAACAGGAAAACCCGCTGCCGACGTGACAGTCACTCTTGAAAAGAAAGCGGATAACGGCTGGTTACAACTTAATACCGCCAAAACAGATAAGGATGGACGAATTAAGGCACTGTGGCCCGAGCAAACTGCAACTACGGGCGATTACCGTGTCGTATTTAAAACCGGGGACTATTTCAAGAAACAAAATCTTGAAAGTTTCTTCCCTGAGATCCCCGTTGAATTTCATATTAATAAAGTGAACGAGCATTATCATGTGCCTTTATTACTTAGCCAATATGGGTATTCAACCTATCGTGGCAGTTAATGCATAAATATGTAAAAGCAGATCTCTGCTACTGTTAGGGAGGACACTCCCTGACAGATTAACAGTAAACGGCTCTTGCTGGCTAACGACAAAAAAGTGTGATGGCTTATGAAAAAGAATCAATTTTTAAAAGAATCAGATGTTACGGCCGAGTCGGTATTCTTTATGAAGCGTCGGCAGGTGTTAAAAGCACTGGGCATCAGCGCGGCTGCACTTTCTTTGCCTCACGCTGCGCATGCCGATCTGCTTAGCTGGTTTAAAGGGAACGATCGTCCACCCGCCCCCGCCGGAAAACCGCTGGAGTTCAGCAAGCCTGCCGCCTGGCAAAATAACCTGCCACTGACGCCAGCAGATAAAGTCTTCGGTTATAACAACTTCTATGAATTCGGGCTGGATAAAGCCGATCCCGCCGCTAATGCTGGTAGCCTGAAAACCGATCCATGGACACTGAAAATCAGCGGCGAAGTGGCAAAACCATTAACCCTCGATCACGATGATTTAACCCGTCGCTTCCCGCTGGAAGAGCGTATTTATCGTATGCGCTGCGTGGAAGCATGGTCGATGGTGGTGCCGTGGATTGGTTTTCCGCTACACAAATTGCTGGCGCTTGCCGAACCCACCAGCAATGCGAAGTATGTCGCTTTCGAAACGATTTATGCGCCGGAACAGATGCCAGGCCAGCAGGACCGCTTTATCGGCGGCGGGCTGAAATATCCTTATGTCGAAGGATTGCGTCTCGACGAAGCAATGCATCCGCTCACACTGATGACCGTAGGTGTTTATGGCAAGGCGTTACCACCGCAAAATGGTGCGCCAGTACGACTGATTGTGCCGTGGAAATATGGCTTTAAAGGGATTAAATCGATCGTCAGTATTAAGCTGACCCGCGAGCGTCCGCCAACCACCTGGAATCTGGCAGCGCCTGACGAATACGGTTTTTACGCCAACGTTAATCCGCATGTTGATCACCCGCGCTGGTCACAGGCTACCGAACGATTTATTGGTTCAGGCGGCATTCTCGATGTTCAGCGCCAGCCAACACTACTGTTTAATGGTTACGCCGACCAGGTGGCATCGCTGTATCGTGGCCTGGATTTGCGGGAGAATTTCTAAATGCGTCTGACAGCAAAACAGGTGACATGGCTGAAAGTTTGCCTGCATCTTGCCGGATTGTTGCCGTTTCTCTGGCTGGTCTGGGCGATCAATCACGGTGGACTGGGTGCCGATCCGGTGAAAGATATTCAGCATTTTACTGGTCGCACTGCACTGAAATTTTTGCTTGCGGCCTTGTTAATCACACCTCTGGCACGCTACGCAAAACAGCCGTTATTGATACGCACTCGCCGCCTGTTAGGCTTATGGTGCTTTGCCTGGGCGACACTGCATTTAACCAGTTACGCATTGCTGGAGTTGGGCGTGAATAATCTGGCGTTATTAGGTAAGGAGTTAATTACCCGGCCTTATTTAACGTTAGGAATTATCAGCTGGGTTATTTTGCTTGCTTTAGCGTTCACTTCAACCCAGTCGATGCAGCGAAAACTCGGCAAACACTGGCAACAGTTGCATAACTTCGTCTATCTTGTCGCGATCCTGGCCCCAATACATTATCTGTGGTCAGTGAAGATTATTTCACCGCAGCCACTCATCTACGCTGGGCTGGCTGTACTGCTTTTAGCCTTACGGTATAAGAAGTTGCTTTCCCTTTTCAACCGGTTACGCAAGCAGGCCCACAACAAATTATCTCTATAACTTCATATTGCCGACAAACTTCGCGTTATCCCGGCCGGATGCGGCGCGAGCGCCCTATCCGGCCCACACAGATCGCATCAAGTTATGTTTCGTTTGTCATCAACCTTTCATCACCAGAATAATTTATTTTATTTCAATAAGATAGTTCAATACACCTGAGAATACCATGCTCTCATTTCCTAATGAGTTGTTGCATTTTTTCATATGTTACAATATAACATTACACATCATGTACATTAACTCTGGAGGAAATTGTTTTGGCGATTCGTCTTCATAAACTGGCTGTTGCTTTAGGTGTCTTTATTGTTAGCGCTCCTGCCTTTTCGCATGGTCATCACTCACACGGCAAACCCTTAACAGAGGTCGAACAAAAAGCTGCTAATGGTGTTTTTGATGATACCAATGTACAAAACCGAACGCTCAGTGACTGGGATGGAGTCTGGCAATCCGTTTACCCTTTACTGCAAAGTGGCAAACTTGACCCCGTCTTTCAGAAGAAAGCGGATGCAGATAAAACCAAAACATTTGCTGAAATTAAAGATTATTATCGCAAAGGTTATGCGACAGATATCGAAATGATTGGCATTGAGGACGGCATTGTCGAATTCCATAGAAATAATGAAACAACATCCTGTAAATATGATTACGATGGATACAAAATACTCACCTATAAATCAGGCAAGAAAGGCGTTCGTTACTTATTCGAATGTAAAGATCCTGAAAGCAAAGCCCCTAAATATATACAATTTAGCGATCATATAATTGCACCACGAAAATCATCTCATTTTCACATTTTTATGGGTAATGATTCCCAGCAATCTTTATTGAATGAAATGGAAAACTGGCCAACGTATTATCCCTATCAGTTGAGTAGCGAAGAAGTGGTCGAGGAGATGATGTCTCATTGATTTTTTTGCGCTGACTTCAGTTATTTAACAGAACAGTGCCTGGTAGTAACAACAATAATTTACCAAGACAAATAAGTAAGACAAACTCAGACACGCTCATACTTGAGTCGTGTCTTTTTTATTATGTCTGTAGAAAAAAACTGAGAAAAAGGCGAACAATAAATACACAACTCAGCCATACAGACTGGCAGCGCAAATGTCTCCAGGAGCAAGTCATCTGTCATGGTAAAGCTAACCAGAAATATAGGTTAATTTTGGTGTTTAAACCTTTTTTACTTGTTAGTATGATACAAAGGCTTTCAAAAAAGCTGGGAAATTCAACAACTCTTGGAAATTATGGACTTTGTCCCGCGGCTTTAATCTGACGGCCGCGTTCCTTTTTTGGCTCAATTATTGACCCCTTCTCTACGCAACTTCAGTTCCCGCCAGCAACTTTGCGGCAGTTTCATAGGATCAATGTCTAAAAGAATAATGGTGACCGATAAGAAAACGACTGAATAACTGTAGATTTTCGCTCGAAACCTTCCTGTCAGACCCATAGCGAATCAAGTGCTGAATGTCACAGTATCGAACAGAAAACAGTGACGATCTAACCCTTCAAGAATATCCTACGATTGTTCTGTTTAGGAAAAGCAAGGCGGGAAGTCGGGAGATAAGTCATTGATAAAGTGGCGGAGAGAGGGTCTAAATTTTTAGTGTTCGACAATGCCCACCAAAGTGCTATTTTTCCTTTAAAAACAAAATATTGTCATTATTTTTTTGTTCGGTAGTGTATTGCTACTGTGCAAACAATCAGCTATTTTATGCAGTACCGTATGTATGGCGGGTTGTATGACAGGATTTTGCTATGCCAAAGAAGGCCAAGGAACTCTCAGGACTCGTCGTATCACGATTAAAATCCGAAGGCATGTATGCCGTTGGTGGTGTGGATGGTTTATACCTTCGCATCCGAAATCAGTCCCGTGCATGGGTTCTTTGCGTGGCTATGGGAACCCGAATCAACAATCTCGGTAGAACAGTTCCAAGACGTTTGAATATGGGTCTTGGCCCTTACCCGGAAGTCTCCTTAGCCGAAGCGCGTGACAAAGCGCGTGAGCTACGTAAACAAATCCGTAATGGTATTAATCCCCTTCAGGAAAAACACGAGCAAAAAGCCCGGCAGGAAATACTGGCCCGGAAGAAAAAGACCTTTGCCGAATGTTGTGAAGAAGTGCTGGAAGTCAAAGACAGTGAGATGAAGAACAAAAAGCATCTCGCGCAATGGCGTTCCACACTGGAGACCTATGCCTACCCTTTCATTGGCAAAAAGGCCGTTAGTGAAATCACCAAAGTCGATCTTCTGGCAATACTGGAACCTATCTGGTTAACCAAGAATGAAACCGCCAGTCGTCTACGTGGACGTATTGAAACGGTGATCGATTACGCCAAGGCCAAAGAATACTTTGAAGGTGATAATCCTGCTGCATGGAAAGGTATGCTGAAACCTCTCCTGCCTCAGCCAAGTAAAGTTCAGATCACCAAACACCATGCGGCTCTTCCCTATAACCAGATCGGCTCCTTTATGAAAGAACTGCGTGAACGAAGCGGCGTTTCGCCTCGTGCGCTTGAGTTTGCCATACTGACCGCAGCACGCTCAGGTGAAATTCGTGGTGCCGAGTGGTCAGAGATCGATCTTGAAGGTAAAACATGGACCATCCCCGCCAGTCGAATGAAAGCAGCGAAGGAGCATCGAGTTCCGTTGTCTGATGCTGCTGTTGCCCTGTTAAAGGCTTTACCACGCTTTAAAGGTATCAATTTTGTATTCCCTGCCACTCGGAAGGGACAACTCTCGGATACTGCTTTACTGGCAGTCCTAAAGCGAATGGGATATACCGACTTAACGCAGCATGGGTTTAGATCGACATTCCGTGATTGGGCTGGTGAAACGACCAACTACCCGCGTGAGGTAATTGAACATGCGTTAGCTCATCAGTTGGCAAATAAGGCAGAAGCTGCGTATCAACGTGGGACGTTATGGCCTAAGCGGGTGGCGTTGATGGATGAATGGTCGGGGTATTGCACAGTCAATACATGACCAGCAAATATTACTCCCCCATGGGGAACATGGTTTTCTTGATGCAAATCGAGATGGGATGATGAGGCCATTTATTTTACTGAAAAAGGTAAGATGATCTTGTGAAACCATTGGAAAGAGAACGATACAGCTCAAAAGAGCAATCTATAAAATATTACCTAATATTTATGCGAAAGTGAGAGTTGTAAGCTTCATCAAGCTAACAGTAGCAGTTATCATAACATGCTTTAACCTATAACTAACATTATTTGAGGGCAATAACAGGGAAGCATGATTGCTACCGTCAACTTCAATCTCAATCAATTCTGGGATATTCTATATACCGAAAACCATTCATGCGAGAAATGAAATGTCTATTAACACAACAATGTCAAATATAAGCAGAGTACAAAAGGAAGTCGCAAATTTACAGAAACAACTCGCGGATGAAAGCCGCAAAGAAACACAATTATTAGGAAAGGTGAATCAAGTTCATCGTAGTATAAATAATGCCACATCATTAAATGCCTTAGCTTCAAAGATGTCGCAAATAACCAACTATAATAATGATATGTCCAAGTGCAATACAAAGAAATCTGACATAAACAAAAACATTGCAAAAAAAAATAATGAATTGAATCGTCTACAAACACAATTACAGAAAGAACAGGAGAATGAATTAAAAAAAAGAAATGTAGCTCAAAAAAAACTTGAGAAAGAACAATTAGAATACCAGAACAAAATCAGTCGTGGATTGGATATACAAAAGAACATAATCTCCAACACATCTCACCCCATACCTATTAATAATAGTACAAACTCGGCCATGATAGAAAAATATGACGTATTTATATCTCACGCAACAGAAGATAAAGAAGCTTTTGTCAGGCCATTAGCTGAATTACTTAAAAATAGAGGAATCAAAGTTTGGTACGATGAATTTTCTTTAGGATGGGGTAGCAGTTTGCGAAAAACGATTGATTATGGATTAGTCAATTCACGATTTGGAGTTGTCATTTTATCAAGATCATTTATAAAGAAACAGTGGACTGAATATGAACTAAATGGACTAACAGCAAGAGAAATGAATGGGGAGAATAAAGTAATCCTCCCAATATGGCATGAAGTATCAAAATCAGATATAATTCAATTTAGCCCTTCTCTCGCTGATAAAGTAGCTCTAAATTCATCAATGTATACTATAGAAGAAATTGCTGAAGAATTAACAGCACTTCTTGCATAGTAATTTTGGTATAGTTCATTAGTTATTTGGATATAATAATGGCAAAAACAAAGAAATCAAGCAAAGCAAGAAGTTGCCAATGCAATTGCTCAGAAGGGAAAAAGATAAAGTGGGAAGCAGTCTCAGTTATTGTTGCAATGTTTTTATTCATAGCGAATATAGGGTGGACTATTATTCATGATCAAATGGAAAAATCTGACAGACGCAATAATATTAGAACCATCATCGCATATGAAATATACAAAAACAAAAAATCCATTAACTTCATTTATGGAACAAAAAACATACGTCAGCATAAAAATATATCTAATGAGGATTTAGATATACACCCAATTTATTTTGACAATCTTGCGAAAATCAAACTATCCATTTTATCATCTATCGATGATAAAATATTCAAAACCTATAGCAATCAAATAAATGTATTACCACCTAATGAAATTGCTCAGTTAATGGGTTACTATGAAGCTTTAACAGAACTTAAAAATGGTATTCCTATAGCAGTACAAATTCTTAAAAGTGACTCACAAAAAAAAGAAATCGAGTCGATGGAGCTTAGATTAAATAACACTTTCATGAGGGTTTTGAGCTTGTCTGATAGACTTTCAAGGCAATATGAAAAATATATTCCAGAGAAAAACAATATTGGGTGCAATAATTTAACTTGTGATGACGATAATAACTCTCAGGGGTAATCACTTTCTTAACTTAAACCAGAAAGCATGCCAACGCTTTCTGGTTTAAACAGAAGTAGACTATTTGAAAACCATGAAACATTTAAAATGCAAGAATAAAATCCACCCAATGATTTCCTTACAAAGGATATAATAATATTACTTGCAAGCATATAACCTTCTGTAATTACTATAACAGTGATCATTCTTACTACCACTACAACGTCGTTCATCGTATTCAGCGATTAAAGTTCCAGATATATAACCAAACTGAGGACTATACGTTGATCCCGGGCAGGCACATGTCCCAGTGTCACTATTCGGTATAACGCATTTATAACCAGAGATTTGATCTGTTATTGTGATAAAAATACCTTTCAGACCATCACCACTTGCTGTCTGCCATTTACCACTGACACACGATAACATCCTACCCGCACTGTCTCGCCCCACCAGACCATTAGGCGTACATTTCGCATTTAACGTTGCCTGACCATTCAAATGAAGATATTCACCTGCTTTGATTCTGCCTGTTGATTCAATGGTGCCATTGGATTTTATCGTTCCGGCGGTAAGATTACCTGACGCATAAATATTACCCGCATTGTTCATGTAAGCTTTAACTGTTTTCCCGGTTCCTACACCAACAGTCCCCGACGCATACAAATCATAGGTGCGAACACCGCCAGCCCAGCCAGCAGGCAGATCGTTTGGATTAAGTCCGTTCGTCGCAATACGGCTACCAAACTTCGCCAGACCTGTTGTTGAAAGCGTGTTCAGATAGGTATCGGATTTTACCTTCAGGTTGTTGTTGATATTTACAGGACCATTAAGGGTAGATGTTCCCCCCACACTCAGATCTGATGCAACAGACGCATTACCCGTGGTTTTCAGTGCTCCGGTTGTTGTTGTCCCTGATGCCGTCATATCTTTGATGTTTTTGATGCTCTTCCCACCAAGATTCAGATCACCCGTCATAGGCAACGTTCCATCACGACGCAGATAAACAGAATACATTGAAGAGTTATACCCTACGCGGTAAGCCAGCAATCCACCACCCGTGATATTGCTGTAGCTGTTAGAGTTCTCACTCCACTGACCACCATAGCCAGAAGCTATCTTGGTGTTTCTGCTCATCCCACCATCAACACCTGCCGCCTGAACCGCTTTACCTAACAGGTCATAACGAATACGACCACCTTCTTCCCAAGGGCTGGCAGTTGTTATAAGACCATTGATGACGTAATCCGGTGCTGTTCCTGAACGCTTTAACACAATCTTGTAAGATGCTTTTTGCGCGTTAGTTCCTGTATAGCCTACAGGCAACAGACCTTCATTAATTAACGTCTGGTAAGTGATTTCACAACCAGCAGCCGAACATGTTCTTGGCCCCGGATCGCTACTTTGATTGTTGGATGATGACAGTGTGGAAATCTTGTCATATCGAATACTGATATAGCGGTTAACCGCTTCTCCAAGCTGTTTAATTTGTGTTCCAACATTATCAGCCAATACTGCTTCCTGATTGTTTCGCATATCCTGAAACTTCATAAAAGCGATAAGCGTTCCAATACCTAAAACAATAGTCACTTCCAGTAAGGTAAATCCTTTTTTCTTTATCATAATTATCTCCCTGTTTTAGCAATAAGAAAGAAAAGGGCCTGCGCCCTCTTCATTAAATAGACGTGAAAACTAATGTATTGCTTGTGGCATTCGTACATGCTGCTGCCGTAGCTGCCACATCGAGTGTTCCTCCAGCGGCTTTAACAACTTTGCTTCCAACCGTAGTAATGTAGAAATTACCGGCTGCCGCTGTCGCAATCTTCACACATTCCGCTGCTGGCACATTATCGTATGTGATAGTGAAAGAAGAGCCAGCCGCTGATGACGGACCTGTAGCAGTCGCAGCCAGAGTCACATTACCTTTAAAGGCATTGATGGGTTTAGCTGTCGTTCCTGACCCACTTAACATATTGTCAGGGAAGATTTTTGCCTGAACAGCCACAGTATTTGTCAGGCCAGTAAAGCTTGATGCCGACGTGTATAACGCTTTAACACCTGCCTGTATGGTGGCAATGTTATTGGATTCTGCCTGTGCTCTTTGTGAAGCCTGAACCTTGGGATAAACGATAAAAGCCGCTACCACTAATGCAGCAATGATGCCCAAAACAAGTAATAGTTCGAGTAGTGAGAAACCTTTCTTGCTTTTTCTTTTGTTATTTAATAAAACCATTATTATCTCCTTTTTTGTTTTAATGATAACTCCTGTTATAACGCTTCTCTCATATCTGGCAATAGAAAGAGCAAGATATAATTAACTCTATCTGACAGGCGGATGAATTAAAAAAGGCAAAGATTTCTCTTTGCCTTCCGGGAGATTTAAAAACAACATTTGTTATCACTACTGTCATTATTACTTCTTCATGGGATATTTATCATATCTGATAAAAAAGTAATAATGACGTTTACTACATAAAGATAAAAATTAACAGATTACTGGTCGAACAGAACGCATGATTGAAAAGGAAAAAATATTAATAAAGGATTATCCTGCGTTCTGTTCTTTTATATAGATAACAGATAATAATCAGATATCAATACCTGAATCAAAATAAATTTAAATATTTTTATTTTTGTCTTCCATCCATTTGCGCGAGAAACTTCCTGCCTGCTTTTATATATGTTATTTTTTCAATATCATTCATGTCCGATGCTGAAAGCAAAATCCCCATAACGAGTTCTTTATCCACCTGTTCGATATCGCAATGCATAGCTTTAGCCACTTCCGCACCAAGTATAATCTTTAGCCTTGTTTCAACTTTCTTTCGTTCTGATTTTTCCAGAGACTTAAGACGATTAAGTTCAAGCTGAGCAAAAGCGACCTTTTGCTTTAATGTTTTTTCTGTTCTTGTTTTTTTACTTTCATCACTCATACAACATCATCCTTACCCAAAAAATAGGCAAATACTTCATCCACGCCTTTCATGGCGAGAACATCACTGAACAGCAAAATGGACGTCGCCAGATTTCCCGCTTCATCTGATGGTATAGAGCTAAAGAACTCCATCACCTCATCTTCCTCACGGTATCGTGTCATCGCATCAACTTTTATTTGCCATTCACCAATAGCAAAAAGCGCTGCTTCAAAGCAGGACTGAAATCGTTCTATATCAGGGCCAAAATGATACATTATTCCTTCTTTATATTTCGCAATGAAAATTTCAGTAATCTTTTCATTACTGTTCTGAAGAATATGAGTATCAATAGTAAAAACATAGGCCAGTTGTGCATTCATTTTTTATCTCCTGAAGTTATTGAATGTTATATTTAGTTATCACCAAAGAGAAATGACGTCAAATTAACAAAAGACTTTGAAACTGTTTTAGCTGCGGAAGCATAAAAAGCATTGCATCTAAAAATGACAAAAACTAAAATGATGTTTTTCTGACATCAGGATATTTAGAATGACGGACACACTAACAAAACAAAATCCTCTACTGAAATCAATTGCAGCATTTTTTGTTGTTTTTGGTGTATTACCTGTTTTAGTAATAGCGGCTGGACTTATTTTCTTTAATTCAAATTTCTCCATGTATCATTTTAATTTATATTACTTACTTCTTTCAATAGTATGCTCAACACCAATATACTTATTATATAGAAAAAGAAAATCTTATAAGATTTTCAATGATGGGGTTTTATTTTTATTCGCGTCTATTACAGCAGTATCATATGTTACGGAAGATGAGTTTATGCTTTTATCTAGACTGCCAAGTATAGAGTTACAAATGCAATATCCATATCTTTTCCCATTAGTATTATTCAAACTGAATGTGATAATTGCCTGTAGCTTTGCCAAGACAATCATAACCTTCCATGAATGGAAAGAAGTCTGCAAAAGCGAAACAACACCATCCTTTAAAGATAGTGTAAGCAATGCAATGGATAAAATGCCTACATTCATTAAGAAATCAAAGTTTTTCCAAACAATCGCCAATATATATAATAAAAAAGATGAAAAGCAAAGGAATGACAATCATATCCATAGAAAAGACAAAAGAAGATAATAGAATAATCCATTCCTTATTAGTAGAATCAATGCTCATAAGCGCCGGTATATTTATGAGCATTAAAAATAATATCATTATTAGGTTTTGACTTCTGACGTTTAGATTTCTCATTCAAAGACTCCATATTAAAGATACACATACCATAATGAATATGTGTTCTTATCAGATTGTCAATATAATAAAATGATATCTATAGACAGGACCACCCCCCCCGGAAGTAATACCATCTGAAAAAAAATGTTTTTGCACCATAGATTAAATTTTATTGCCATAAAAATAAAATAGTGCAACGCATGTGATAGTATTTACTAACCAAAAACATCCGACACTCTCCGCGTTACTTATTTTTGTGCATTCATGTTTTTATTTTCACCTATCAATTTTTAACTCTATTTTTCAATCTCAACCTGTGAATTGTGCAACACATAACACTCTCTGTTTTATTGGTTTTTTCCATCAAATTTAGCTATCCCGCCTTACGGCGGGAATAATTAATACTTCTTTTGCCCTTACGGGCCTTTCTTTTACTCTTTTGTCCTGTGGACGTGAAACCTACACCTTTAATCCAGTTTGCGCCGCTTATTCCGGCGTATTATTTTACAACCATACATATATTTCGTATTAATTAATAAGAGGGGCATTTTACATTGGCTTATTTTATTAAAGACAATGCCCACCTATACACTGCTACGCAGTGTGTGGGGTCTACCGACGGTTGCTGCCGCAGGCTAAAAGCAAAACCAAGGTCAACGTCAACCACGAAGTTTTTCTTACGAAAAACTAACAGCAGCATTTTTATGTGAGGTTATATTTTTCATGGCGATTTTTCATCTGGATTTTAAAATTGTGAAACGAAGCGAGGGCATGACTTCCGTTGCGAAAGCTGCCTATCATGCCCGTACACGTATTACAGATGATCGCATTGGCGAAACATTTGATTTCAGCCACAGAACAGATCTTCATGGTCATATTATATTAGCGCCCGTTTCCGCACCTGCTCATATTATTGAAAGCTCCTCAGCACTCTGGAATGAAGTTGAAAGAGTGGAACGCCAGAACAATGGTCAAACAGCCCGTTATTTTGATGTCGCTATACCTGTAGAACTAAATAACGATGACAAGATAAAATTAGTTGCCGAATACTGCCAGAAGAACTTTATTGATCAAGGGATGATTGCTGATATCGCATTTCATGATTTAGACGGTAAAAATCCTCATGCTCACGTTATGTTAACCCTGAAAACTGTTGGTCCCGAAGGCTTCGGTAAAAAAGACAGAAGCTGGAATGATAAGAAGATAATGATCCAATGGCGTGAGTCATGGGCCACGATGTCAAACAGCTACCTTGAAGCTATTGGAAGTGAAGAACGTATCGATCACCGTTCTCTCAGAACGCAATGTGCTGATGCCCTTGCTCAGGCAGAAGAAGCATTCAGTGCTGAAGAGAAAGCATTCTGGCTTGCCAAAGCAACGGAAACAAACCGCCCGGCAATGCAGCGTGTTCATCGTGCTAAATGGAATAACACCGAGTCTCAGGAACAGCGAGCTGCTGAACAAGCTCAACGCGATCATCAAATTGAGGAAGCAAAGAAGGTCTACACTACATTCAGTGAGCTACCACTGGAAATCGTTGTTGATGTTCGCTCTTACTCTGTTTACCAGCTTCCTGAACCGGAAGAGATCGTTCTCCCTGACTTCCCAGCTACAACTAAACAGCAACCTGTTTCAGCGACACCAGCCATAAGCAGAAGACCAGCAGCAAAATCTTACCGTGATCCCAGTAAGGTCAGTAAAGTAAATGTTTCAGGGAAGAAATCCCCTGTTCTGGTTGCGCCTGAACCAACTGCATCCACTAAATTGAAAACCCCATCTCTTCAAAAAACCAGAGCGATGAACCGCGCTCCTGTGAGGAGTAGGAAACAGACCAAGCCCCGCCAGAATGGTTTGTTTAAACGTTTCACGCTACTGATAGTAGGATATATAAGAGAGAAATTTATCTGGGCCAAAAGGAAAGCAGATACCACTGATGCTGACCATGACAAGCGTATCGCAGAGAACTATATCTATGATGAAGTGCTGGGTGTCAATGTTCCACGTTCGGAGTTTGAAAAACGTACCAAATTTAACAATGGTGACTATAAATTAACACCTGATGAAATCAAGCGTTTCCCAAGCCGTCCTAATCAGGAACAGCCGGAAGTTAATAGAAGCATAGATCTCACACCTTCAATGCCACCAGAACACATGAGGCAAGGAAGCGCGCCAAAACTGAGTCCACCGAGCCATAAGAGACATTAAATATAGAACATACTTTTTAATGATCTTAGTATCGTATATATTAAATACTCGGCGCATCATGTAGTTAGGGAGTTCATCTTGCCAACCATTAACGAAATAAAAGTAGAAGCAGTTAAATTTCGTAGATTAATTGAAAGTTGTGATAAAAAGAATACCAGCCTTGTTATAGACTGTTTTCCTGTTATGAGCTGTAAGCTTACCTCAATGCTTCTTTCTTACCATTTTCTGACACTATGGCCTGAATGTGAGCTAAAAGGAGTTAGCGCAGCTACCGGGAAAAATAGTCAAATAACCCATTACTGGCTTGAGATAGATAATATTGTAGTTGATATAACAGGGGATCAATATAACATTATCAATGATAAGGAACTAAACAATAAGATTATAAAAAACAGGCCATATCCTGCCATCCATGTCGTATATAAAGAAAGTAGTTATCTTTATAACTTATTCAAAATTCGAGATAAAGAACCTATTATACATGGATTTCCAACATTTAGTGAAGATTTTATTGAAGAAATGGAACTTGGATATAATCAACTATTCAACAGAAAAGAATGAAATAATAGTTAAAATATTATACCTTACTGGTATGAATCATTATACTTAGGAGTTAATCATGACAATGGAAATACTTACAGCAATTCTTGTTATCATTACAGGAATTTATGCATTTTTGACATACAAGATGTCGAGAATAAGCGAACGAACAGCTCAGATAATGAATGAGCAAACCGAGGCAATGTCTCGTCCTTATATAATAATCCAGCCAATGGTAAGACCTCACTCGCAATTCCTATACCTGAAAATTTATAATAGCGGTAAGACACCAGCCTTGAATGTAAAATTAGAATTAGATAAGGATTTTTATCAGTTCGATGAACCAACTAAAAACCTAAAAGAAACAAGTGTTTTTACATCAACTATTGATAGCTTAGCGCCCAATCAAGAGTTATTCTTCGCCCTTGGTCAAGGTTGGGTTATTTTTGGAGAATCGAAAAACCCTTTACCACAACAATTTACAATAACTGCAACGTATAGTTATATGAATAAAGAAGTTGTTGAAAAAAACAATATAGACTTAAGCCCTTTCATGCAAAGTGAAGGTGAGAAAAATCCTATTGTTGAAGAGCTTGAAAGAATAAGAAAAACTCAAGAAAAATTGATGAAGGTATCTAACAAATCGATATAATAAAATATCATTCACCACATTAAATGAAATACAATTCATGCCCCTTCTGTCACTTTCCACAGCGTAGCAGGGGCATTTTGATCCAGCATCCTTTTAGTTAGCTTTCCAACCATTACTGGTCTTAACTAAATTCATGGCACTATCAGCAGGTTCATTCATCCCTTTAACGCTGGCGAAGGCTTTTTTGTCAATCCAGCCCGGAACGTCAACCAGCTTCCACGTATAAGTCACGCGAACTACTTTCTGATTACCGTTTCCCGGCTCAGTCCATTCCTTAATCTCGTCAACAGCACGACGACCAACACAGGCACCGTCTGTTGTGCTCCAGACTTTGGCTTTTTTGCCTTCCTCTGTTATCCCTAATACATTCGAATCATAACCCTGCTCAAAAACCATCAGGCCCTGCTCAATAAAACCATCGAGGATCACTGAATTCGTCCCTGTGCCAGTCGAATCAAGTCGTGGCTTGGCAAGACGGATGGGGAAGCTGGTGTTATTGTTATCCAGCGAGAAGCAGTATTTGTCTTGCCCAATCTTGGCATTAATCGCTTTCTCAAACTCACCTTTCTCACCACATCCCGCCAGTGTCAGAGTTGCGCCTACAACGAGTAAAATCTTCTTCATCTGCTTATCCATCCTGATAATCAAAATTGCGTATGTTTTTTGACCTAATCCGGTCAGGGCTAGAGTTGTTGCGGGATCCGGCTGATATCACATGGCAAAATCACCGCTTAACCAATTGATAGGATTCAATTCTTTTTGAGGCTCGTCATATCGTTTAAAACGATCAAAAACAACCATATGATAGCTTTTAACTATCACAAATTGATATCCGATCGATTATAACAATTAATAACCGATCGATATCGCGATTTCAATCGTTATAATCTATCAATAATTCATTATCGATCTTTTATATCGATCATTATTTCAAGTTCTGATAGCCTTGCAACGCCGAGACCGACGCCATGAGTTTGGTGCAGTAGGACGTATAAAACGAAGCAAAGCTCTGTGAGCGGGTTCAGTCTCTTTAACTCATTTACATGGAGGAAGTAAGAGTGGAAGCAACAGGTATCGTTTTTTTAGTGGTGCTCTTCGTCATTATCATGACCGCAGCAGATATACAGAAGAAAAAGCACTACAACAGCTTTACGGAAGTTCTGGACGGCGACATTATTTCGTATGAATGCCAGCAGACAGGTATTGTAATTGATACTCAAAAACATACTGTCCGTATTTTCAATAAAGATAAAGACAGCACATATACTTTTGATGAAATCCGGGAAATAAATTATACGCTTTCAGAGGGTGGTAAGTTTTACGGCAATGGAACATTACGAGGTATGAATAATGCGGCTATTGCTAACTGGAGAGAACAACTTTCAGCGAATAAACGGTCTGGCCTAAATATTTTAACCGATGATATTAAAAATCCCATGTGGAAAGTTAATGTTCCCCTGAAAAATAAAAGCACTTCAAATCACGAACTTTGTGAGCGATGGATGCTGGTATTTAAAAAGTATGTTTTCTGAGTCTCACCTTTCATCTATTTATGGAACAAAAATGAAAAAATTATTACTTGCTATTTTTATCATATTACCACTTGGTGGCTGTACGGTTCATGGTAATAAATCCCTAACTGATGAAAATCATCAAACGGTTAAATTAAAAATCGTCAAGGGAAAAACTACCCAACAAGAAATTCTTGCTGCCTTTGGAGAGCCTCAGACACGCGCTACGAATGATGGGCAGGAGATGTGGAACTACTCAAGTATGACGGGAGAAAGCCAACTATCTAACTACATACCGGGCCTTGCTCTATTGACCAATAGCAGCACGGCACACATTAAATCACTGGATATCTGGTTTAAGGGTGATGTTGTGGAACGTTATGATTTTCGTCAGACTGCAAGTAAGACATCTCGTGGCCTGCTTGATTAATATGTGTATATATAGGCCACAAATAGTTGTGGCCCTTTTCCGTTATCATCTATTTTTGTTTATATAAATCGTAGGAACTTAATTTTTTAGATTTCTCATAGGCATTTTCAATGTATAAAGATACATCTGCTAAAAATCGGTCTTCTTCTATCAATGAAATATAAGAACCAGTCAATTGATCATATGATTTGCACTCAGGGCAACAATATTTATCTTCTGAAGTTAAATTAAACCTATTATTATTAATAATGTCATATAGTTTAGTTGTGTCAATAGTTCTTGATGAACATCCATCAGGCTTGATTGAAGAAGATACTAACCAGTCATAGCTATTATTAACCTTCATTATCACACCAACAATGCCATTAGTTCGGGAAGTGGTTCCTCCTCTCTTGTATTCTTTCAATGCATATTCAATTTCCCAGTCAATCCATTTACTTTTAATCATATTCGGGGAAATAATAACGATTAAAACAGATGTCCCGAAAATCATATTTTTAAGATTGTTCTTTATATTATCTACTGTTGTATTACTTATATCAGGAGACTCCGATGTTTCCCCTTTATAGTAAACAGCATCATCACCTAATGCCTTGACAATTTTGTCTCTTAAATCCTGTGCTTCACTATATTTATATGATATGAATGTTTCATGAGCCATAACTTCACCTAATATATTATTTATTCAGTTTGTTTATGATTTTTATTACAACTTCTATTGTTTTTTTTACCGAAAAATCTTTTTCAGTAATCTCAGACAAATCATTATATATCCATACATTACTTCCATAATATTTCTTAGGATCTTGTGATATTTGTTCAAATATATATTTAGACATATACCCGGTATTGGGTAAAGGAATTGGTACAAGGCCATGTTGAACAGCAATCTCAAACTCTCTAAATACTCCCCTAGCATTTACTATATCATTATTTTCCTCTTGTTTATTTCCAAAAATAAACAATGCAATACCACCAAGAGGAATCATTCTCTGTCTATACTCCTCCCAAAGTTCTTGAATATCTTTCCCCTTACTGACAGTTTGTGGAAATGGTCTAACAATGAGCTGTTCTTCTGATAATTTATCTGGCCTACTATAAATTGCATCCAACGCACCATTTATCACAGAACTTCCGACGCCCCATCCAAATCCATTCACTATCCTATAATTATTCTTTATAATCTCATATGCTAATGTGTGAATAAAATCTAATGCTTTAGGTCTTTCAAGATCCCCATATTTTTCTGCACTACCAGAAATAAATATCGTTTTCTTTTTAAATGATTGCTCTATCTTAGCTAGAATTTTAGGGATGTCAGAATATTCATCTATTAATAATACTTGTATACCAAATCTCTTGAGATCATCGATTCGCAGTTTTTGTTTTCTGATCTTATAATTTACTGTTTCTTCATCATCTAGGGAATTATTAGCCTCATTCTTCATAAAGCAATAGTGTGTCCTCTTGTCCCCAGAATGAGTATACAAACGACTCAAAATGTAATCCAGATTTGGGTCGGTAAAACTAAACCCTATGAATAGAAAGGTTTTTGATATTAAATCTCCGCTAAGTGCGGTGATAAATGAAGCGTGTGTTCTGTAGTATTTTTCATACTGCTCTTTATATAAAATAGCCTTGGATGGGGACGAAATATCACCATGCATTTTATATACTATCGCGTCTCGCTTAGGTCGTGTTGTATTTAAATCATCTATGTTTCTTTTTACATCTGCAATTTTGTAAACTTTCCGCAGACTATCTTCAATTAAAGTGTCATAGTTTGTTGTCCAAAATGTCTTAATCGGTAAACGAGCAATTATATTATGAACCTCTGATGGCTCGGCTTGCTCAGAAAACTCTTCGATTATCTTCCTTGTGAGTTTTGTAGCCCCTTTCTTTTCATTAACATGAAATTGAGCAAGCGATATTAGATCGTCTTCTTTATTAATGTCTAAACTAAGCTCTTCTGCTATATCGCTAAGTAATTCTTTCCAATCAACATAACCTTGACTTTTAGACATTCCTGCGCCAGAAAAAATAGCAGCACAATCATTTTCAAGATCTTTAACAAAATCTTTTATGAAAACTTCAATTTCATTACTAAACGTCATTACATTTATCTCCATTTTAACTATTATTCCCAAAAGTAGAGAATAAACCTTTCAACCGGAGTTCATGAAACAGCATCTAAAAATATTCTGCCGGATACGAGTAAAATCATACTGGATATAAAAACAGTTGTCGAGAACTAAAACAATTGAAAACATGGCCAGATGGCATAGATAATATTACATACGAAAATTATTAACCAGATAACATTCACGATGGTGATGTTTCATCGGACATCCTTACATTATAAAGAAAAACCAGATGCATATTTACATCATTTCTTTTCTTAAAATAGCTATAACGCTGGAGGCTCAGCCATTTTGATGTTGCCAATACGTATGGGCAGCCCTCCTTCCTGCTGGCACAACTTCTTAATGGATTGCCACTCCGCTTTTCAGACTCCATGTGAGAAGTGAGCGAATCAAAAGCACCGTCGGCTACGACGATGGTAGGTTCTTCATCTGTTTCATTGCCGATCGACTCCGTATTTGTGCTTTCAGCACGTTCTTCTTCCAGTTCAGCCAGACTCGCTTTCAGCTCATCAAGGCTGCTGGCTGCGTCTTTTGGTGCATAGAAGAACAGCCCGCTAATGAAGATGGCTTCCATAACCTCTCTAAAAGAAAACGAGGTATCGCCATAAACAAAGCAACTGTGCTTGGAACTCTTCACACCCGATACGTTTTTCTTCAGCAAACCGTCTTTCGGTGAAGTCATTAATGTCTGTTTGCTATAGAGGATTACAGGAAGATTTTTAATTTGTTGAACATCGCCGCTGATACTCCAGCGTTCTTTATCTCCTTTGATAAAGCCGGAAGCATCACAGCTACTTTCTATGTCAAACTCATCAGTCGGGAAGCGCTCGCGATTAAAATAGGTCGAAAAATCCTCCCCTTCTTCCATATCCTGACGCTTGTAAGCGCGATAAACCGAGCTTCGACGGTCAATTCCGATCCATTCAATATCCCATGCCGTTGGCCCGGACGGTTTTCTTACCTCATCTATATAAGCACCAACATCTCTGTCCAGATAAGCTGCTAACAAAGCCTTCCATGGTTCTATTGCCAGAAAGATACTTGCCAGCGTTGTTCCTTCTTCAATCAGAACGGTATGGTGGAAGAACCGGAGAAGAAAGAACGGATCGGTATTGGCTATGACGTTCTGGATGGATAGCAATGGAACGGCAGCGGTTTCATCGTAATTGGATTGAAACCGTAGTATTGCATCGGAACAAAAATTAACTTACCTTCCATTGCTCATCCTTCTCCTGTAGTTATCAGACTAAATATTTTACCAGATCATAGGTTATTATCGCATTTTGCTTTTTACTGATTCATATTCGTTGGTGTGATCCTTAAAAGTGCTTATTGCTTTGGGCAATGACCTGTTAAATAAACCATTAATCTCCTGTGATGCTTTTCCGTTTCTGACAACCATAATATATCCAAGAGTCAGATCTTGTCTTATCATTGGATTCAATGATTCTATACCTATGCTAATCCCCGTATTTTTGTATTTAGCAACCGGATACCCAACTGAACTATGGATAACAATATTGCCGCTATCTGCAAGCCTTGATAACATTCTGTCGCTGTATATCGATTTTCTTAAATCCTCTAAAACAGGGATATAGTGTTTATCCATTGTTCCTGTTAAAGTTGTAGGTATATAGATCTTTGTTTTTATTTTTAGCATGATATTTTCCTGTTATTGTTTTTATTTAATACCATGCAACTGATCGTAATATCAAAGATATTTATTATGTTCAATATAACTTTTAAAACATCTGCGATTTTATAGTTTCTTCACTCATCTGTGTGAGTTATGAAACCAAACGAATATAAATATTTTTCAACCTGTCTTTATCACAACGACTTACAGACTCTGATAACAGATAATGACTATAATTATTGACACAAATATTGTTGCCGTTTTCAAGGGTTAATTTCAATCCAAGTTCTGTATCTTCAACTTTGTTTATAATACAGATCATAAATGGTGTTTTGTCATGTGGATGGAAGAGTGTGATCATTTTGATATTGTTCATTGTGTTTGTCCTTTTTTATTTATTACTGGTTAATACTCTATCGCAAGTGTAAAAATCAAATATATTTTCATTTATTAATGATTTTACTTCTTATTATTAAACTTCTTTTTGAAAAGATTTTTATCTCTGTGCTTATGCACGGCTACGCCCTAAAACTGACATTTTGTATTTTATTTTACTACTATGAGGTAATAAGTGAATGTATTCGATCATAGTCAGATCTATTTTCCTTTTAACTTTTAATTCGGTTCCTATGTTTGAACATAGCATTCCTCCTCTGACATATAGCATTTGCTCTTAAATGTATAGGAAAACTATATCTTTAGTAGCAGCACTTCGTGATTGTTGCCAACAATCACTTTGCTGAACAGGGCTTGTCCCTGTTAATTATGGATTTATCCAAAAAAAGATCGCGTCGAAGACGCATATAAAGTAAAAGGAAAATTAATTAAGCTCTCACAGTAAATGCAGCGGTTCGTGATTGTATGCAACAATCACTTCGCTGTAATAACATAGTAAGGAAGATAAAGTTCAATAACGTTAGTAGGTGCCATTTATATAAGACACCAATCAACTAAAAAGAAGAACTGTTTTCTATATTTCATCCTTTTAAACGTCATCCAAAGCTTCGCTATTTGAATAATGAAGAAGAAAAATGCTCTCAAGTCAGCTATAGCTTAAAACAAAGTACGCACTCTCGGGAGTTTAAGTCCCGAATCCCGGTACTTAAGATGATAATCATTATCAATAATGAAAAATAATACAGCTTCTATTTTTACTTATTTCAGAACTTGAAGTTTTTAATAACCAAACTTCAAGTATTATTATTTTTATAAAAACTGCACTTAAAATATTGACTAACTAAAAATAGTACGTTATCTACTTTATGTAAAAAGAATAAAGGGGAAAGTATTATGTTAGATAATAAAATAAAAAAATCAAGAAGAGGTCTACCACGCCATGTAAAAAATCCATTCCTTAATGATACAAATATACATACAAAAACAGGTATCAGACGTATCACAACAGGAAAAGATCGCTTAGCCGTAGTAAATACAGGAGAACAGGTTGGACATGGTGGTTTCTTTCAGTCAATGGAAGTAGACAAGACACAGTTCGTGAAGCTTTATGTGGACGGCGTATCAGCTATTGAGGGTTTATCCTCATCCGGTAAGAAAGTATTCAAGATACTGTATCTTGCTATCAGAGATAATAAAGATACAGATACGATCTTAATGTCATTCGATATTGTTGATCAAGAGATTGTCAAAATATCAAGAACGACATATTTCAAAGGGATGAAAGAACTTGCTGACAAGAAATTTATTGCTGAGACCATGATACAGAACTATTATTTTATTAATCCAGACTATATGTTTAATGGTGATCGCTTAACCTTCATGAAAACTTATTACTTGAAAGACAAAAATACAAAAACCAAAAAGAAGATAGAAGGATAGAGGCAATAAAATTAATCGCCAAGGGAAAACACCGTAGTTTCAAGAAAGATGTTTACTCAAGCAGTTCCTATATGAAAGGTAGATCCATAAAGCCAAGGCATTTTCACAAAGTCTCACCCTACTATAAAAACTGTATGGGGTGATTAAAAAATGAAGCGAAATCGAATGAGAATACGTTTTTTATATACCAGTTTACAAACTCATATCTAGAGGATTTACTTTTTATCATTGCTGAAATATCAATCATATTATGTGTTGATCTACGTAGCTCTGATATATAGAGCACAAAATCAACATGTTCATAATGTGGATTCTCAACAAGGAAATTAAGTTCTGTCATTACATTTTCAGATTCATAAGGCATTATCGATTCATTAAGAATAACAAGTCCACCGACTGCTCTAGGAATATTTAAAGATTCCTTTGTTGCTCTAATTTGTCTATTGGCGGTGGCCACAAGATCTTTTATATTTCTATAAGAATAATCCATTATCTTTTTTCTGAAAGCATCTGACTCAGGGTGCTTTCGAATCAATTCCTCAATATGAACCCTACCGAACCAGCTCCTTTTGAGCCATTCATCGGTCTTGGCTAGCTCATTAAGTTTTTCATTTATTAAATCAGTTCTATCATTTGTTAGCAATTTTTGTTCTAAAATAACATCTTTATTGAACAATAAATAATCTGCCATTTTCGAGTTAGTACCATCATTTTTTTTGAAATCATCCTTTATATCGTCCAATACTATATTGTTTTTCCTAGATCTAATAAAATCAAGAAATCTTTCATCTATAGACGCCATTTTTCCTTCCTTAAGCGTGACTCAATCGCTAAACGTCAAAATCATACATCATTCAATCACTGCTTGGCAATATAATTAACGTCATAATGAATAGGAATGAGCATATAAAGATGCCTTATTTAAAACCAATAAGTAAACTATCCATGCCAATTTGACACTTACACTACATCTCGTAATATAAATATATCTACTATTTATTAACGAGGTATTTCTTATGAGAAAAGTAAAAACAGACAACAGTGATTTAATCGAATACATAAATACAATCAAAGAACTAAAAAACCATATTTCGATAGAAGAATACAGAAATGAATATCGCAAACTGCGTTCTGATGATATTCCATTGGTTAAGGCACAAAAATTTAAATCTGCACATACCGAACTTCGCAGACTTGAAAAAAAGAGAGAGTCTCTTATTGAATACTTTATTGACGAGTTAAATCCCATCAGCAGTTCAAAAGCTAACACATCAGCCAAATCATCAGGTAATCTCGATTTATTTAACGAACGCGTGTTATACCGTAAGGCCATTTCAGATAAGAGTGATGAAGAAATAATAGCCTTGGTCATAAAACAACGCACAGAAGCCGCTGTTGAGTTCCAGCGTTCAATTGAGCATAGTCTTGAGCAACTATCTCGTATCTCGTCAGAGTTCGAACCAGCAAGCCAAAAGCGCAGGAAAATGTCTCTTTAAAACAACCCTATGCTATTCGTGTGAAATGGGATGTATTAGATTGCTTAGACGATAATGTTTACTATATTATTTACTGACTGTTTTTTTGATTTTTCCAACAGCACCGTAAGCATTATTTTTATTAATCGCCCATTTTAAAACACCGGATGACATACTATGAGTGAAGCTCTCAAGGCACTGAACAATATTCGTACACTTCGCGCACATGCTCGTGAAACAGATCTGGCAACTCTGGAAGAGATGCTGGAAAAACTCACCACAATCGTTGAAGATCGCCGTGAGGAAGAAAATTCAGCCCGTAAAGAACAAGAAGAACGTCAGGCTAAACTAGAAGCCTTCCGCCAGAAACTGTTAGAAGACGGTATCGATCCTACAGAACTACTCGCTTCCGTTGGTTCATCCCAGCCTAAAACCAAATCAACTCGTGCTCCTCGTCCTGCTAAATACAAATATACAGATGAAAACGGTAATGAGCAGACTTGGACGGGTCAGGGCCGTACTCCTAAAGCAATCGCCACTGCTATCGAAACTGGTAAGACACTGGAAGACTTTGCTATCTAACCGCTACAGCATATCCGGGCTTCACTGTTCTCAAGATAACAGGCCCGGAAAATATTCGATTATTCATCCAAGACTATCCCAGTCTGGCAGGTTGTTAACGACCTTTCGCCACCAATGATACGCAGCCATAAGAACACCAAAACAAATACCTGCGACGACGCTTGAGACAAATGCAGTGCCCGGTTGCATCCCTGTATCCTTCCAAGTAAAAAACCACATACAGATCCCCCATGCCGGACCAAACCATCCACCCATCAACAAAGTGATTTGCCAGAATGAGGCAAAAGGTAGCGGTGGTATCTTGAGTCCAGCTTTCCATGCGAGGTGTAGCAAAGGAGGGGCATAATTACTTCGCCACATCTTCTTGCTTTCCATGATGGCAATAGCGTGTTTCTTTTTAGCTTCAAAGCCCATACGGTTCCCTCCAGATCCACCTTTACTCATCTATCTATCGATAAAAAGCCACAATAGACAATAATGATTATCAATTCCATGTATGTAAGTCAAAAATAACTCAAATAGTCATTCCTTTAGATCTTCTGGCGAAACCCGGTCACATGCCATTTTCTCAAGCATTCTTTGTAATCTTTTCATTTTCAACTTACGCGCTTTTTTCTCACCAATCTCCTGATAGTATTCTTCACGACGTTCGTTGACCACGCTCCTGAAATTTTTCAAAAGCTGTTCAAGTGTTTTGATGTCAGTAGTTGCGGCTTCCGCTTGGATTTTTTTATACATATACATCACATGAAATTCATCGATCATTTTTTAGCTCCTTGAATAGACAAATAATATTTGTTATCAGCCACAAGAAGGGGCCGATAGACGTCAGAATATATCAGCATATTGATTCCGCCAGAACAGTGTAGTGCATTTTGGCTAATGCCTGCCTAACCTCTTTAAAATCCACCTCAGATAGTTTTTCAGCCGCGTTCTTTTTCCATGCTTTTTTCAGAAGATGCTTTTCAGCATTTCTCATCGCCAGATCGATTAGCTTACAAACAAACTCATGATCCATTACATGCGTTATAATCATATTGCTGGTCGTTTTATCCTTTGAGTTAAAAAGCTCCGCATAGATATGCAAGGACACAACATAAAAGATTTCAGTGTTTTTATTTTTAAATGTATTCATTTTTATTTCCTCTTTAGTTTAATATTGGAATAGCAAAATATTTGTATGAGCATTAGCGGTATACACACTTATAGACAATCCAAAGCTGACGAAGGTGTTGCTTTACCTTACAGTGGTTTACTTCTCCATAAATCCGATTCCTTTTGCCTTCTTCTGTGTCATCGTAAAAATGATATCGCGTTTTTTTAATGATACTTTCCATAATGTCATTCATATTATATTTATTGTTGATAAAATAATAAAAATCATCTGGTGCATTACTTCGCAATCCGTCCATATAGTTCCTGAAATAACATTCGGCTTGTTCAATAAACAGTTTTGTCGTAATAAGTTCTATCTTCATATTTTTCTCCATTATTGCTTAGGATAATAGGATGCCATGTGAGAACAGTTATCTGTTCGACACGAGATCTTGTTTCTGTTTTTATGCTGCGTTCTGGCGTGAGTTTCGAATAGCCGCTTCAATCCATTCATCAATCTCACTTTCAACAAAAGCGACACACCTCGGACCTATTTTTACTCTGTCTGGAAAGTTTCCTTCCTTAATACGTTCATATAAAGTCGTGCGACTAAATCCCACTCGATTTAAAACATCAGGAACGCGGATAAATCGTTTTACGCTGGTTTCACTATTTTCTTTCATTGTCTGTCCTCTATTATTGTAAGTAATCTCTATGAGATTTCGCTTTTCTCTATGTTGTTTCGACGTGAACAATGATAGCGATTTTGCTTATGGTAATTTAGGGGCGTTCATAAAAGAATTTTATGAAAAAATAGAAGGGAGGTGAATGGAAAAAGATTCGTTAATGCTGAATGCGATCACGTTCGCACGGAGCGAACGTAACCCTTTTTACTTGGCTTATTTTTTCTTATTCCTGTCGTCTTCTACATGCTTTTCAACAGGGGAGTCTTTCAAGTGGTTGTTTTCCATCATATAATCTTCAAGCGATTTCAGATAGCTCGCATCCGTCAGAAAAGCCATTGCTAACGGGTAATCTGTTGCCTTGAGCATTCCTTCATCACGATCGTTGTCGCTGTCCTCGTGAAGCAGCGAGGAAATCAGTGAAAGCGGGATTTTAATGCCGTTATCTTCTCCCCAGAAGATCAGGTCCATCATCGGGACAAGACGATATTCAATAATTTTTCTGAACGTGCTTTTGCCGAAACGATACTCTCTTGGAGCTGGAGACGTCATCTTAAGCTGCCTCTTCCATTGAGGGATCAGCACTTTCAGATGTTCAATGATCTCTTCGGTTGATGCTTCTTCCAGATGAATATCGACAGTAATACGTGAAAGATTATTAAGGGATGTCTCTTTTAGATACTCGGACAGAAATTCGGATTCACTTAACGCGGAAAGTTCAGGCGTGGCTTCGGTTAATGACAGGGTTTTCGCATAAAATTGCGCATGGCTTCGTGTCGTAGGGTTTACCGCGTAGGTTCTGGCAAGCTCATGTCCAAGGGTAGCGGTATCACCACTGAAAAAGATTTCACCGCTGAGGATCTTGTTGCGGTAATCATCCAGCATTAATCGGTTAAAGGTAGGTATGGTGTTCCGGCTCAACAACATTCTGTAAGCCAAGATGCGCCGCTCAACCTCAACATAAAACTGCTGTAAGGTAAGTTTCTCTATCGCCTCATAGCGTTCCACATCAAACCATGCTTCCAGTGCTTTCCTGATTTCACTTCTTTTCATCCATCCTCCAACAATCCATTTCCTTTGATATATCTTCACAGGATCCGTTTGGAACAATTGAAGTTCAACTGTTTTGTCATCAGAGACGGGGGAATGGCTAAGTTGTTGTTAAGAGTGTGAACTCGAGAGCATAAAAGTGGATGCCCGACGCGCGGCAAAATGGTAAAAAACAGCATCAGTAGTAAGAAAAATTGAGCGAGAGAAAGGAATTTTAATGCAGGGATTTATGCATGACAAAATCAAAAATGCTTTGTAAGTAATTGATTTTGTTGAATGATTGGCGGAGAGAGGGGGATTTGAACCCCCGGTAGAGTTGCCCCTACTCCGGTTTTCGAGACCGGTCCGTTCAGCCGCTCCGGCATCTCTCCGTTCAGATGGTTGCCATGATGCCAGGAAATTTGGCATTTTAACAGTCCCTGTCCGTGCAATTTTGTTCAAGTGACGAGTTTGCGAGCAAAACGATGATTAAGTGGCCCTGGAAAGTACAAGAATCAGCACATCAAACTGCCCTTCCCTGGCAGGAAGCACTATCGATCCCCCTTTTAACGTGTCTGACAGAACAGGAACAAAGCAAATTGGTCGCTCTTGCCGAACGTTTTTTACAGCAAAAACGGCTTGTTCCTTTACAGGGCTTTGAGCTGAATTCATTAAGAAGCTGCCGGATAGCACTTCTATTTTGCCTGCCCGTTCTGGAGTTAGGACTGGAATGGCTGGATGGTTTTCATGAAATCTTAATTTATCCTGCGCCATTTGTGGTCGATGATGAATGGGAAGACGATATCGGTCTGGTGCATAACCAACGTATTGTTCAGTCAGGTCAGAGCTGGCAGCAAGGGCCTATCGTTTTGAACTGGTTGGATATACAAGATTCTTTTGATGCTTCTGGTTTTAACCTGATTATTCATGAAGTCGCTCATAAGCTGGACACCCGTAACGGCGATCGCGCCAGCGGAGTTCCCTTTATTTCGTTGCGTGAGGTTGCTGGCTGGGAACACGATCTTCATGCTGCAATGAACAACATTCAGGAAGAAATCGAATTAGTTGGTGAGAATGCGGCGAGCATTGATGCTTATGCTGCCAGTGATCCTGCTGAATGTTTTGCCGTACTTTCTGAATATTTCTTTAGCGCCCCAGAACTTTTTGCTCCTCGTTTCCCTTCATTGTGGCAACGTTTCTGTCAATTTTATCAACAAGATCCTTTGCAGAGACTGCATCACGCTAATGATACAGACTCGTTTTCGGCGACGAATGTTCATTAATTAACAACTTTGCAGATTAATTAACCAATTGAAATGGCTTATGAAATTTAGTGTTGACAGACAAGGTACCGCTAAGTAATATGCGCCCCGTTCTCACGATTCCTCTGTAGTTCAGTCGGTAGAACGGCGGACTGTTAATCCGTATGTCACTGGTTCGAGTCCAGTCAGAGGAGCCAATTTTCTGTTTTCATGCATCCTTGCGAATCTTTATCTGATGTTGATTCAACAGGTTAGTGTGAAAACTCTTCTCAGTGCATTTTGATTTTACCCTACGCATCGGGAAAAATTGGTGGTCAAATCTGGGGTCAGGTTAGTTCGATAATGGAGTGACCCCCATATGTCCCTTACCAGCGCAAAAATCCGCACCCTCAAGCCTTCTGATAAACCCTTTAAAGTCTCCGATTCTCACGGTCTGTATCTGCGGGTCAAGCCGGGTAGCTCCCGCCACTGGTATCTCAAATACCGTATTAGCGGTAAAGAATCCCGCATTGCGCTGGGTACCTATCCAGCCATCTCCCTGTCTGATGCGCGACAGCAACGTGAAGGTATCCGTAAAATGCTGGCGCTGAATATCAACCCGGTACAGCAGCGGGCTGCTGTACGTGGCTCACGAACACCGGAGAAAGTTTTTAAAAACGTGGCGCTGGCGTGGCATAAAAGTAACAGGAAATGGTCGCAGAACACCGCCGACCGTCTGCTTGCCAGTCTGAACAATCACATCTTTCCGGTCATCGGGAACCTACCTGTATCAGAACTTAAACCCCGTCATTTCATTGACCTGCTGAAAGGGATCGAGGAAAAAGGTCTGCTGGAGGTTGCGTCCCGCACACGGCAGCACCTGAGTAACATAATGCGCCATGCGGTCCATCAGGAGTTAATCGATACGAACCCTGCAGCAAACCTTGGCGGCGTGACCACACCTCCTGTCAGACGGCACTATCCTGCCCTGCCGCTGGAGCGGCTGCCTGAACTGCTTGAACGTATTGGGGCATATCATCAGGGCCGTGAACTGACCCGGCATGCCGTTCTGCTGATGCTGCATGTGTTCATTCGCTCCAGTGAACTGCGTTTCGCCCGCTGGTCAGAGATTGATTTCACAAACCGAGTCTGGACGATACCCGCGACGCGAGAACCCATTATTGGCGTGCGTTATTCCGGCCGCGGGGCAAAAATGCGAATGCCGCATATCGTCCCCCTCTCAGAACAGTCCATCGCCATTCTGAAACAGATTAAGGATATCACCGGTAATAATGAACTGATCTTCCCCGGCGACCATAACCCGTATAAGCCAATGTGTGAAAACACGGTCAATAAGGCACTGCGGGTGATGGGTTACGACACGAAAAAGGATATCTGCGGTCACGGCTTCCGGGCAATGGCATGCAGTGCGCTGATGGAATCGGGTTTATGGGCAAAGGACGCAGTAGAACGCCAGATGAGTCATCAGGAGCGCAATACCGTGCGCATGGCTTATATTCATAAGGCAGAGCACCTGGAAGCCCGCAAAGCGATGATGCAGTGGTGGTCGGATTATCTGGAAGCATGCCGAGAATCTTATGCACCGCCTTATACAATTGGTAAAAATAAGTTTATCCCATAGTATACTAACGAATCCCACACTCTGGCAAATTACCACCACCTCCACAGGAGGTGGTTCTATATAGACTTTTATCAACTTCATGACGAAAAACACCTATTTTATCCCAAAAGAAGACAATAGAGTCACAGAGGAATCAAAGAGCGACTCAATTGTCTTTGGACAATCTGGTTGTGAGGTTAGAAAACAGTTACTCCTACACCATTAAATAGGGCGCAATGCTCGCTAATTTCTCCCGGGTTTCTGTCAGTTCGCGTTCCGGCGTAGATTGCGCGATGATTCCCGCCCCCGCCTGTATCCAGCAGCGCTGGCTATCCTGAAATACGGAACGCAGAACTAGCGCCGCATCAAAGCGCGTATCGTCCAGCAGCAGGATTGCGCCGGAATAAAGCTCTCGCGGCGTCTTCTCAATTTGCATAATCGCGTTCAGAGCAGCATTTTTAGGGATACCTGAGGCGGTAATCGACGGAAACAGCACGGTAAACGCATCCCAGGCATCCTTGTTTTCCGCAAGCTGACCGCTCACGCCAGACCCCAGATGCTGAACGCTGCCGCGCTGGCGAACCGACATTAAATCTTCAACCACCACGCTGCCCGGCTGGCAAACGGCCTCCAGTTCAGCAATAGCTTCTTTGACAGAAAGGATATGCTCAAGCACCTCTTTACTGTCGTGCAGCAGTTCTGCCTCTTTCGCCTTATTATGCTCCGGGTTTCCCATGCGATCGCGGGTGCCCGCAAGCGGTTCAGTGACCACTTTATTGCCCGTCACTGACATCACCAGTTCCGGGCTAAAGCCCAGCGCTTCGCGTCCTTCCTGACGGAACATAAACGAGCGCACAGGCGTGTTTGCCTGCCGCCCGTATAACAGCGTGGCGGGCATATCAATCCGCGATGGCAGGGGAATGGCGCGCGAGACAATCACTTTGACATACTCGCCACGGCGGATCTCCGCAACGGCGCGCGCAACCTGTTGTTTATATGTCTCACCATTGAGGGCGGTATCCACCGCCAGTGGTGCGTTCTGCGTCGTTGTACCGGCCTCTTTTACCCACTCGCACAAACGTCGGCACCCGTCGGCGGAGTCCGCATAAACGGTGACATTTCCCTTTTCAAAAATAAGTTCTTCACGGGGAACGGTTAACGTCAGCAGCGGCCACTCCCCGGCGTTAAAGGCAATCCCCCGCGCATGCGCCGCAAAGTTGAACCCAACCTGTCCATATACCCGACGTCCTTTCACCTGAGGATGCGCCATAAAACGACGCGCGCAGTCGGCAATGGAATCCACCGCCCATTTTTGCTCCCCGGCATCATCAATAAATGTCGCCTGCGTTCCGTCGGCATTAATGTGCAGCCGTGCCTGGCACCCTTTGCCTAAATACCAACAGGGTTGACGCTCATAGACATAACACTCTTCTTCTGCGAACTGGCGTAAAACGCCAGAAATCGTCGGTAGCCATTGTTCCTCTGGTAACGCCAGATGTAGAAATTCACTGATTTTCATCCCTTACCTCTCTGTGTTATTCGCGGATCAATCAATTGCGCTTGTCATCAGTTCTCTTGCCGAATGCAGCCGGATATAAGCAACCCACGCCGCCAGCAACGTGAATGCCCCGGCAAACAGGAAGCAGGCCGCATAGCCAAAATGTTGAGCAACAACGCCACCGATAACGCCAGCCAGAATGGCGATTGCCGCGTCAGTACATTGAAAGAGGGTGAAGTCGACACCGGCCTGCAAAGGCGATGAAAGCGACATCAGCGTGGCGTAAAGACAGACCAGCGCGCAGGCCAGCGAAATGGACTGGACAATGACCAGACACTGGAGCATCTGCAGCAGCAGATGACCCGGCGCCATCATGAGCGTCATCACCACCGCCAGCAGCGCGATCCCCTGGACGCCATAAGCCGTCAACAGCGCTCTGCCGGGTGAGGTGTATTTCATCAGCAATCCGCCGGCCAGCGTTCCTGCTATGCCCGCTGCAATATTGCCGCCGCTGAACAGCGCGCCCAATGCGGACATGCTCAACCCATGATCCAACAACAGCGGTGCCAGAAGAGGCAGCACAAACCGCATGCCTGAATTCAGCATCAATACCAGCAGTAAGCCCAGGCGCGCCTGCTTCCTCCTTAGCGCATAACCTAACGCCGGAACATGCGGGATAGTCGCTGTTCGCGTCGGCTCCGTAATGCGCCACAGCGGGAGTGACAGCGCCATAATCAGCACCGCCATCATCAGCATGGCGACAGGCCAGCCGGATGCCGCCGACAGCATCAGGAACACCCCGCCGCCGCACATCATTCCCAGATAGCTGCCGCCGACCTGCACGCTGTTTCCCCAGCCGTAACCCGTGCGGGTCAGTTGATCGACACAAAAGCCGTCGCTGGCGATATCAATGGTGGAGGCGACCGTGCCTGCCACCATAAACAGAACAAATAACGCGACGATTTGCGTATCGGGGAATCCCCCTTCTCGCCCAAACCAGCCAATCGCTGCGGCAATAGTCAGGATCGCCGCTAGCGCGACCTGACCACGCAGGATTAACATGCGGGAACGGCGTTCCTGGCTACCGGGCGGAAGCCGCCAGCGCTCGATCCACGGCGCCCAAATAAACTTCAGCGCCCAGGGCAGCATAAACAGGGTTGTCGCACCGGCAAGCGCCAGCGAACCGCCAGCAGCGCGCACCAGCGCGGGTAAGGACTGCATAGACAGCGCCGATACCAGACTCTGCGTCACATAGACGCCGGCAATAGCAAAAATCACCCGCCCGGTCGTCAACGTCAGAGGTTTCACATTCGACTGAACATCACTCATGCACCCACTCTCCAGACGCGGCCCCCCCGTCGTCGCGCCACACGCGCGCGGCCATTTGCGCCTGCCACAGCGCCTGATAACGTCCATGATGTGAGAGCAATTGCGCATGAGTACCCTGCTCAACCACCTGTCCCTCTTCCATCACCAGAATGTTTCCGGCCCCGGCGATGGTGGATAAACGGTGAGCGATGATAATCACCGTCCGGTTGTGAACCAGGTTATCGATCGCTTTTTGCACCGCCAGCTCGCTTTCAATATCCAGCGCGGCAGTCGGTTCATCGAGAATGACGACCGGCGCGTTTTTCAATAACGCTCTGGCAATGGAAATCCGCTGGCGCTCGCCGCCCGATAGCTGGCCGCCCATCTCTCCCATTGGCGTCAGCCAGCCTTGCGGAAGACGGGAAATAAACTCAAGGCACTGCGCCGCGCGGGCGGCCTCTTCTACCTCCTGCCGCGTCGCCTGTGGGCGCGCGATACGGATATTCGCCAGCAGCGTGTCATCAAACAGCCAGACATCCTGGAAAACAACAGAAATTAGGCTATTGAGCTGTTCCGGCGTCAGGCGGCGAATATCGACGCCGCCAATAGAAATCTGCCCTTGCTGCGGATCGGCATAGCGCATTAACAGTTTGGTGACGGTAGTTTTGCCTGCGCCGGAGGCACCCACCAGCGCGCTCATACTGGCTGCCGGGAACGTCAAAGAAACATGATTAAGCGCGTGGCCGTCGCCTTCTTCGTAGCGATAGCTGACGTTGTCAAAGCGGATATCGTAACGTTCCGGCATCTCGCTTTGCTCTGCGACGGGAAGCGGTGCTATCGCCATAAACTGCTCAATCCGTTGCAGGGCGCTGGCGATCAGTTCCACAACCGAGGTGTAGCTGATAAACATCGCCATCGGTTCTGCGAAGCGCATAATCATCGCGACGGCGGCAATCAAAAAGGCGAGGTTCAGAGTGCCCGTCACTACCCAGACGATCCCGGATAACACCACCACCTGTAGGCCCAACTCCACGACGCTGGCGATCAGCATCGTCGCGCCAGCGCCCTGACGGTGAGTGCGGGTCTGTAAGTTTTCCAGCGCATTGAAATGCGCCAGCAGCGCCCGGCTTTTATCGGCATCGCTGCCGCAGGTGCGCAATACCATCATCCCCTGAGCAAATTCAACGATATCGCCGCTCAGACGCTGGTGCGCTTCCCCCAGCGTCTGCATTTGTCGCCGCATCGCCGGGCGGCGCCAGTAATAAAACGGCACCAGCAGAGGGAAGATCAGCAACATCACCAGCCCCAGCCGCCAGTCTATCCACAATGTCGCCAGCGACGCCGTCAGCGGCGTGACAATGGTGAGCAGCAAAATATTGGCTATCGCAATAACATAATTGAGGTTTTCATCCACGCTGCCCAGCAGCAAGGCGTTCATTTCACCCGCCCTGCCGCGCTGGAGCTTCTCCAGCGGCACGCGGCGTAACTGCTCGCCAAGTCGCAGGCGCAACTCATGGGTAGCCTGCGCCAGATGACCACGGTATTCAAAGCCCAGGCCATACCAGCGTAGCACCAGCGTCACAATTGCGGCGACGCTGAAGGCCATAGCCCAGTTAAGAAGTTGCGGCGCGTCTCCCCGTAACAGCGCATCAATGATCGGATAAAGACAGGCAAAGGCGATCCCCTGCATGAATGCCGCCAGCAACAGCGCCAGCATACTGCGTCGCAGCATCCTGGCCTGACTGCCAACGCTGGAGATAAGCTGGCGCCAGATGACGCGCCAGGCCAGGTTATCCGCAGGATTATTGTCTTTCATTTTCCACCACCTCTTCCTGTGTTCCACCCGGCACCCAATGCTGCGCCTGCTGATAGTGTTGCCAGAGCCGTTGATACAGGCCGCCCTGCGCCAACAGTTGCGTATGGTTCCCCATTTCCCTGAGCTGTCCGTCGGAAAACAGCAATATCACATCGGCCTGAGTCACCATTGAGAGACGATGCGCGACCATGATGACCGTCCGGCCACGCATGGCCGCCGCGAGCGCCTTGATAAGCGCCGCTTCGTTTTCCGGGTCAGCAAACGCCGTCGCCTCATCGAGCACCAGGATGGGGCGATCCTGCAAAAGCGCCCGGGCGATAGTAATGCGCTGCCGCTGGCCGCCGGAGAGAAATACCCCACGTTCCCCGACTCGAGTGTTGTAACCTTCTGGCAGAGCGCTAATAAAATCATGGGCCTGCGCCACTCTGGCCGCCGCTATAACCGCCTCCAGCGGCGTATCCGGCGCGCCCAGACGAATGTTATTGGCTATCGTGTCGGCAAAAAGGAAGTTGTCCTGAAACACAAACGAGAGTTGCTTCATCAGGGTGTCCGTCTGCATATCACGCAGATCCACGCCGCCAATACGGATATGGCCTTTGTCCGGGTCGGCGTAACGCAGCAGCAAGCGCGCCACGGTGCTTTTTCCGGCGCCGCTTGGCCCGACCAGCGCCACAATTTGCCCGGCAGGCACATGAAAGCTCACCTCCTGCAACGCGGCGCCAGTACGCGCTTGCGGATAATGAAAGCTCACCTGCTCAAAGGTAATGCTCGCCTCTTGCGGCTGCTGGTCAGACTGCGGCAGCGATAACTCCGGCATCGCGAGAACCTGATAAATACGCTGAATGCTTAAACGCGTTTGCGCGACCAGGTTATTGAGCATCATCATTGGCATTACGGCTTCGGCCATTCCGCTGCCCAGCAGTAAAACGGCCACCCACGCGATAAAATCGAAACTGCCATAGTGCAACAGGCCGTATCCCGACCAGATCAGGACAAACAGGGTCGGGAGAGGATTCAGAATCGAGAAGGAAAAACGCGCTGAAAAACCGGCTTTGCGATACCAGGTTTTGAGCACATCGACCCACTCTTCAAGGGCGCGTTGATAGCGCAAAAAACTGGTGCTGCCGCTATCAAACGTTCTCACCACGGGCATGGCCTGCACGAACTCAATAACCGCCGCGCTAACCTGCTCGCGCGCCTTATGATAACGCTGAGCCATATCTTCCGAACGCTGGCGGGCGAGCACGAGAACAATCGATCCAAACGCCAGTACCCCCAGCGTCGCGATTGCCAGCCGCCAGTCCAGCCAGAACAAGATAACGATTGTCGCCAGCGGCATGATGATCGCGCGGGCATAGAGCGGCGTGCTGTCGGCCACAAAAATATGTAACGACTTCACGTCATCCAGCATCACTTTCGCCACTGACCCGCTGCCCATTTGCTGTAACACGCCAGGCGGAAGCTGCAATGCTTTACGGACTAACCTGCTGCGCAGAATGTTCTCCAGATGAAAAGCCGCGTAATGAGAGGTGTTGAACGCCTGTAAGCGCAGAACAAAAGTTAAGACCACGCAGCCGATCACGCCGCCCAGCGGCCAGGCCGGAATAGCGTCAGGCGTCGCGCGAATGTCACGCAGGCTCCACGCCAGAAAAAGGAGCGCCCCCAGGCTGGTTAATGCCGCCAGCCCCGCCAGCGCCATAGCTAAAATAACCTTCCTGCGAACCGGTGTAATCACCTGCCAGAGAGGAAATCGGGACAGCGATTCAGTATTGGATGATTGAGATGACATGGGAGTAACTGAATTTCCTGATGAATTTTTACGGACGCCAAAAACGACAATTCAGGGTGGCGTTCTGAGAATTAATGTGAATAATAACCATTATCAATAACTCATCTACCCCATTCGGTTCTATTTATACCCGCATTGGTCTAAGCCACAGGGAGATAACCAGGTCATGATGGAGTCACCGCAAACGCAATCTGAAATCTCTATTCACCAGTTGGTGGTCGGGAAACCTGCAAACGATGGCAATATTCCTGCTCAGTGTGAACTGCTGCGCTGTTCGTTGCAGGAAGGTATGGATATTTTGCTCTGGAGGGGCCATTTTGCGCGGCCTGAGACGTTGCAGCTACACGACGATCTGGGCAGGATTAACTTCTCGTGCATCCTGGAAGGCACATCGCGCTTTGCGATTCAGGGACTCCGGCGCCACACCGACTGGGAGCTTGCGCGCAATCGCCATTACATTACCCATACGCCAGACTGTCGCGGCAGCGCCTCCTATTGTGGCCGATTCGAGAGCATTACCCTCTCCTTCAGCCCTGAAACCCTCGCGCTGTGGGTGCCGGATATTAGCGCGGTCATTAAGAATAAGATCGACTCCCACTGCTGTTGCCAGCAGCACCGTTGTAATGCTGAAACCCACTTAACGGCTCAGGCCTTGCGTCACGCGCTGATGCGCATGCACGGCGGCTTCAGTCATGAACAAAAGCCGTCGACGCTATGGTTGCAGGGGCAAAGTCTGGTCATGCTCAGTCTGGTGCTGGATGAACATCGCGAAGACGCCAGTTGCCTCTCCTGCCACTTCAACCCGATGGAACGCCAGAAACTGCTGCGGGCGAAGGATCTGCTGCTGGCTGATCTGACGCAAGCGCCGGGCGTCGCGGAGCTGGCCAGAGAGTCCGGTCTGAGCGTTCTCAAAATTAAGCGAGGCTTCCGCGTTCTGTTCAACAACAGCGTCTATGGCCTGTTTCAGGCTGAACGAATGCAGGAAGCCAGAAGACGCCTGGCCAACGGCAATACCTCCGTCATGACGGTGGCGGCCGATCTGGGCTATGCCAACGCCAGCCATTTCTCTGCCGCCTTCCAGAAACAGTTTGGCGTAACTCCTTCGACCTTTAAACGCGGGATGTAACCGGGGTCGCGCCCCCCTAAACTCCTCCCTGACAGAGGCCCGGATACCCCATCCGGGCCTCTGTTCTTTCCGCCTGTTACCAACCCGAAACGGGCATAAATAAACCCGTTTCGGGTAGCATCCAATTGTTAATAATTATTATTCTCATATGAGTAATGCTTTTCGGTAAGACGTGCCATCAGGAGGAAGAATGATTTCTGGCGCACCATCTCAGGATTCGCTGTTACCGGACAACCGCCACGCGGCTGATTACCAACAATTACGCGAGCGGCTCATACAGGAACTGAATTTAACGCCGCAGCAGTTACATGAAGAGAGCAACCTGATCCAGGCCGGCCTGGATTCCATAAGATTGATGAGATGGTTACACTGGTTTCGTAAAAATGGCTACCGCCTTACCCTTCGCGAGCTGTATGCCGCCCCCACGCTGGCGGCATGGAACCAGTTAATGCTCAGCCGGTCGCCGGAGAACGCGGAAGAAGAAACGCCGCCCGACGAATCATCCTGGCCGAACATGACCGAAAGTACCCCCTTCCCATTGACGCCAGTACAGCACGCCTACCTGACGGGCCGCATGCCGGGGCAGACGCTTGGCGGCGTGGGTTGCCACCTGTATCAGGAGTTTGAAGGCCATTGTCTGACGGCGTCGCAGCTGGAGCAGGCCATCACGACCTTGCTGCAACGCCACCCAATGCTGCATATCGCCTTTCGCCCCGACGGGCAGCAGGTCTGGCTACCGCAACCTTACTGGAACGGCGTCACCGTTCATGATTTACGCCATAACGACGCTGAAAGCCGCCAGGCCTATCTGGACGCACTGCGCCAGCGCCTGAGCCACCGTCTTTTACGCGTGGAAATCGGCGAAACGTTTGATTTTCAGCTGACGCTCTTGCCGGACAATCGCTACCGCCTCCATGTCAATATTGACCTGCTGATTATGGATGCCTCCAGCTTTACGCTTTTCTTCGATGAGCTTAACGCCCTGCTGGCCGGAGAATCGCTGCCGGCTATCGACACCCGCTATGATTTCCGCTCGTATTTGCTGCACCAGCAGAAGATCAATCAACCACTGAGAGACGACGCGCGCGCTTACTGGCTGGCGAAAGCATCGACGCTTCCCCCCGCGCCCGTCTTGCCGCTGGCCTGCGAACCCGCCACGCTACGTGAAGTCCGTAATACCCGACGCCGCATGATTGTCCCGGCAACACGCTGGCACGCCTTTAGCAACCGGGCCGGCGAGTATGGCGTGACGCCGACAATGGCACTGGCGACCTGTTTTTCTGCCGTGCTGGCTCGCTGGGGCGGCCTGACGCGTCTGCTGCTTAACATCACCTTATTCGACCGCCAGCCGCTGCACCCGGCGGTTGGCGCGATGCTTGCCGACTTCACCAATATTCTTCTGCTGGATACCGCCTGCGATGGCGATACCGTCAGCAACCTGGCGCGTAAAAACCAGCTCACGTTTACGGAGGACTGGGAGCATCGCCACTGGTCCGGCGTCGAATTACTCCGTGAACTCAAACGCCAGCAGCGCTACCCCCACGGCGCCCCGGTGGTATTTACCAGCAATCTGGGGCGTTCCCTCTACAGCAGCCGCGCAGAATCGCCGTTGGGCGAGCCGGAATGGGGCATCTCGCAAACGCCGCAGGTCTGGATAGATCATCTGGCGTTCGAGCATCACGGCGAGGTCTGGCTACAATGGGACAGCAACGACGCGCTGTTCCCTCCGGCGTTAGTCGAAACATTGTTCGACGCCTACTGCCAGTTGATTAACCAACTCTGCGATGACGAAAGCGCCTGGCAAAAGCCGTTCGCAGATATGATGCCCGCCAGCCAGCGCGCGATACGCGAACGGGTCAACGCCACCGGCGCCCCCATTCCCGAAGGCTTGCTGCATGAAGGCATTTTCCGTATCGCTCTGCAACAGCCGCAGGCGCTGGCGGTAACGGACATGCGTTATCAGTGGAATTATCATGAGCTGACAGACTATGCCCGCCGTTGCGCGGGCAGGTTAATCGAGTGCGGGGTTCAGCCCGGCGATAATGTGGCTATCACGATGTCGAAAGGCGCAGGACAACTTGTTGCGGTTCTGGCCGTCCTGCTGGCCGGGGCGGTTTACGTTCCGGTTTCGCTGGATCAGCCTGCCGCACGGCGCGAGAAAATCTACGCTGACGCCAGCGTCCGGCTGGTGCTCATTTGTCAGCACGACGCCAGCGCCGGGTCAGACGATATTCCCGTCCTTGCCTGGCAGCAGGCCATTGAGGCGGAGCCGATCGCCAACCCGGTAGTACGCGCCCCCACGCAACCGGCCTACATTATCTACACCTCCGGCTCTACCGGTACGCCGAAAGGGGTAGTCATTTCTCACCGGGGAGCGCTTAACACCTGTTGCGATATCAATACCCGCTATCAGGTTGGCCCGCATGACAAGGTGCTGGCCCTCTCCGCCCTACATTTTGATTTATCGGTTTACGACATTTTTGGCGTACTGCGCGCGGGCGGCGCGCTGGTGATGGTGATGGAAAATCAACGGCGCGATCCTCACGCATGGTGTGAGCTGATCCAGCGCCATCAGGTCACGCTCTGGAACAGCGTCCCGGCGCTGTTCGATATGCTGCTGACCTGGTGTGAAGGTTTCGCCGACGCCACGCCGGAAAACCTGCGCGCAGTGATGCTTTCCGGCGACTGGATCGGGCTTGACCTCCCCGCCCGTTATCGGGCCTTCCGGCCACAAGGACAATTTATCGCGATGGGCGGCGCCACCGAGGCGTCTATCTGGTCTAACGCCTGCGAAATTCACGACGTCCCTGCCCACTGGCGCTCCATCCCTTACGGTTTTCCGCTAACCAACCAACGCTACCGGGTGGTGGATGAACAGGGCCGGGACTGCCCTGACTGGGTGCCGGGTGAATTATGGATTGGCGGCATTGGGGTCGCGGAAGGCTATTTCAACGATCCCCTGCGTAGCGAGCAGCAATTTTTGACGCTCCCGGACGAGCGCTGGTATCGCACCGGCGATCTCGGCTGCTACTGGCCAGATGGCACAATCGAGTTCCTCGGTCGTCGCGACAAGCAGGTCAAAGTCGGAGGATATCGCATCGAGCTGGGCGAAATCGAAAGCGCGCTCAGCCAGCTGGCGGGGGTGAAACAAGCAACCGTTCTGGCGATCGGCGAAAAAGAAAAAACGCTGGCGGCATACGTTGTTCCTCAGGGCGAGGCTTTTTGCGTTACCGATCATCGGAACCCGGCACTGCCGCAGGCGTGGCACACGCTTGCGGGAACGTTGCCCTGTTGCGCCATCTCGCCAGAGATCTCCGCAGAACAGGTAGCCGATTTCCTTCAGCATCGCCTGCTAAAACTGAAGCCGGGTCACACCGCTGGCGCCGATCCTCTCCCCCTGATGAACTCACTCGCTATCCAGCCGCGCTGGCAGGCCGTGGTGGAACGCTGGTTAGCATTTCTGGTGACACAACGGCGACTGAAGCCCGCTGCTGAAGGTTATCAGGTCTGCGCTGGTGAAGAACGCGAGGATGAGCACCCGCACTTCAGCGGACATGATTTAACGTTATCGCAAATTCTTCGTGGTGCCCGTAACGAACTGTCGTTACTGAACGACGCGCAGTGGTCGCCGGAAAGCCTGGCCTTTAACCATCCGGCCAGCGCCCCGTATATTCAGGAACTGGCGACAATTTGCCAACAGCTTGCACAGCGCTTACAGCGCCCGGTGCGCCTGCTTGAGGTGGGAACCCGCACTGGCCGCGCCGCAGAATCGCTGTTAGCACAGCTCAACGCCGGACAGATTGAGTATGTCGGGCTTGAGCAGAGCCAGGAGATGCTGCTGAGCGCCCGGCAGAGGCTCGTCCCCTGGCCTGGCGCCCGTCTGTCCCTCTGGAATGCAGACACGCTGGCGGCGCACGCTCACTCGGCGGACATTATCTGGCTTAATAACGCCCTGCATCGTCTGCTGCCGGAAGATCCCGGGCTCCTTGCGACATTACAACAGCTTGCCGTTCCCGGCGCGCTGCTCTACGTGATGGAGTTTCGCCAGTTAACGCCGTCCGCCCTACTCAGCACGCTCCTGTTAACCAATGGGCAGCCGGAGGCCTTGCTGCATAACAGCGCCGACTGGGCGGCATTATTTAGCGCGGCCGCCTTCAACTGTCAGCATGGCGATGAGGTCGCGGGGTTACAACGCTTCCTCGTACAATGTCCTGACAGGCAGGTGCGCCGCGATCCCCGTCAACTTCAGGCCGCCCTCGCCGGGCGTCTGCCGGGGTGGATGGTGCCGCAACGGATCGTCTTCCTCGACGCCTTACCGCTGACGGCTAACGGGAAAATTGACTACCAGGCGCTGAAGCGTCGTCATACCCCTGAAGCGGAAAACCCGGCCGAAGCGGATTTACCCCAGGGCGACATTGAAAAACAGGTTGCCGCCCTCTGGCAGCAACTCTTATCAACTGGCAATGTCACCAGAGAAACCGACTTCTTCCAGCAAGGCGGCGATAGCCTGCTGGCGACCCGTCTGACCGGGCAACTTCATCAGGCAGGTTATGAAGCGCAATTAAGCGACCTGTTTAATCATCCCCGGCTGGCGGATTTTGCCGCCACGCTGCGGAAAACCGACGTCCCGGTCGAACAACCATTCGTCCACTCCCCTGAAGATCGCTACCAGCCCTTTGCGCTTACCGACGTGCAGCAGGCTTACCTGGTGGGGCGTCAGCCGGGCTTTGCCCTGGGCGGCGTCGGCTCACATTTCTTTGTTGAATTTGAAATTGCCGATCTGGATCTCACCCGGTTGGAGACGGTCTGGAACCGATTAATCGCCCGCCACGATATGCTACGCGCCGTCGTGCGTGATGGACAGCAACAGGTGCTCGAACAGACGCCTCGCTGGGTAATACCCGCACACATCCTCCATACGCCTGAAGAGGCGTTGCAGGTGCGCGAAAAACTGGCGCATCAGGTACTCAACCCCGAAGTGTGGCCGGTATTCGATCTCCAGGTCGGATACGTGGACGGGATGCCTGCCCGCCTGTGGCTGTGTCTGGATAACCTGTTGCTTGACGGTCTGAGCATGCAGATCCTGCTGGCGGAGCTGGAGCACGGCTACCGCTACCCGCAACAGCTGCTTCCGCCGCTGCCCGTCACCTTCAGGGATTATCTGCAACAACCCTCGCTACAGTCGCCCAATCCAGATTCTCTGGCATGGTGGCAGGCGCAGCTTGATGATATTCCTCCGGCGCCTGCGTTGCCGCTGCGCTGCTTGCCTCAGGAGGTTGAAACACCGCGCTTCGCCCGCCTGAACGGCGCACTGGACAGCACGCGCTGGCATCGGCTGAAAAAACGGGCGGCTGACGCCCATCTCACCCCGTCGGCCGTACTGTTGTCGGTGTGGTCAACGGTTCTCTCTGCATGGAGTGCACAGCCTGAGTTCACGCTTAACCTTACGCTTTTCGACAGGCGACCGCTGCACCCGCAAATCAACCAGATTCTGGGCGATTTCACCTCGCTGATGCTGCTGAGCTGGCATCCCGGCGAAAGCTGGCTGCACAGCGCGCAGTCACTACAGCAGCGGCTGAGCCAGAACCTCAACCACCGCGATGTGTCAGCCATCCGCGTGATGCGTCAACTGGCGCAACGGCAAAACGTGCCTGCCGTTCCGATGCCCGTCGTCTTTACCAGCGCACTGGGCTTTGAGCAGGATAACTTCCTCGCCCGGCGTAATCTGCTCAAACCGGTCTGGGGCATCTCCCAGACGCCGCAGGTCTGGCTCGATCACCAGATTTATGAATCCGAAGGCGAACTGCGCTTTAACTGGGATTTTGTCGCCGCGCTGTTTCCTGCCGGGCAGGTGGAGCGCCAGTTTGAACAGTATTGCGCATTGCTAAACCGAATGGCCGAGGATGAAAGCGGCTGGCAACTGCCGCTCGCCGCGCTGGTGCCTCCCGTTAAACACGCAGGGCAATGCGCAGAGCGCTCACCGCGCGTATGCCCTGAGCACTCTCAGCCACACATTGCGGCGGACGAGAGCACCGTCAGCCTGATTTGCGACGCCTTCCGCGAGGTGGTTGGCGAGTCTGTCACGCCCGCAGAAAACTTCTTTGAGGCGGGCGCAACGTCGCTGAATCTGGTGCAACTGCACGTTTTGTTACAACGTCACGAATTTTCCACCCTGACGTTGCTTGACCTCTTCACCCACCCTTCTCCTGCTGCCCTGGCCGATTATCTGGCCGGCGTCGCCACGGTGGAGAAAACAAAACGACCTCGCCCTGTTCGCCGTCGTCAGCGGCGGATATAGCGCGAAGCAAACTGATTTTCCCCGGAACGCCATCGCGAACGCATGGCGTTCCATTGACTTTGTGAATCTTAGGAAACGGGACCGATTATGGATAACTTGCGCTTCTCTTCTGCGCCGACAGCAGATTCCATTGATGCATCGATCGCTCAACACTACCCGGACTGCGAACCTGTCGCGGTTATCGGCTACGCCTGCCATTTTCCTGAATCGCCGGATGGCGAAACGTTCTGGCAAAATCTGCTGGAAGGTCGTGAATGCAGCCGACGCTTTACGCGCGAAGAGCTTCTGGCCGTCGGTCTGGATGCCGCCATCATTGACGATCCTCATTATGTCAATATCGGTACGGTGTTAGACAACGCCGACTGCTTCGACGCCACCCTGTTTGGCTATTCGCGACAGGAAGCGGAGTCGATGGACCCGCAGCAGCGCCTGTTTTTGCAGGCGGTCTGGCATGCGCTGGAACATGCCGGTTATGCCCCCGGCGCCGTCCCCCATAAGACCGGCGTTTTCGCCTCTTCCCGGATGAGTACCTACCCCGGTCGCGAAGCATTGAACGTGACAGAAGTCGCGCAGGTAAAAGGTCTGCAATCTCTGATGGGCAATGATAAAGACTATATTGCCACCCGCGCCGCGTACAAACTCAACCTGCACGGCCCGGCGTTATCGGTACAGACCGCCTGCTCCAGCTCGCTGGTTGCCGTGCATCTGGCCTGTGAAAGCCTGCGCGCAGGCGAATCCGATATGGCGGTTGCCGGCGGCGTGGCGCTCTCTTTCCCCCAGCAGGCAGGCTACCGCTACCAGCCCGGAATGATTTTCTCTCCTGATGGTCACTGTCGTCCCTTTGACGCCTCGGCTGAGGGCACCTGGGCCGGTAACGGTCTCGGCTGCGTGGTGCTGCGTCGCCTGAGAGACGCGCTGCTGTCAGGCGATCCGATTATCTCGGTGATCCTCTCCAGCGCGGTCAACAACGACGGCAACAGAAAGGTCGGCTATACCGCCCCTTCCGTCGCAGGGCAACAGGCAGTCATCGAAGAGGCGTTAATGCTGGCGGCCATCGACGACAGGCAGGTAGGTTACATTGAAACCCACGGCACCGGCACACCGCTGGGCGACGCGATTGAAATTGAAGCGTTACGCAACGTCTATGCGCCTCGCCCGCAGGATCAGCGCTGTGCGCTCGGTTCCGTGAAAAGTAACATGGGCCATCTGGATACCGCGGCGGGCATTGCCGGACTGCTGAAAACCGTTCTGGCAGTCAGTCGCGGGCAAATTCCTCCCTTACTGAATTTTCACACCCCCAACCCGGCGCTGAAACTTGAAGAGAGCCCCTTTACCATACCGGTGTCGGCACAGGCATGGCAGGACGAAATGCGCTATGCGGGCGTCTCCTCCTTTGGTATTGGCGGCACCAACTGCCATATGATCGTCGCCTCGCTGCCCGACGCGCTCAACGCGCGCCTCCCCAATACGGATAGCGGCAGAAAAAGTACCGCGCTGCTGCTCAGCGCCGCCAGCGACAGCGCGTTGCGGCGGCTGGCGACGGATTATGCCGGGGCGCTGAGAGAGAATGCGGATGCCAGCTCTCTGGCCTTCACAGCCCTGCACGCGCGCCGTCTCGATCTTCCTTTCCGCCTGGCGGCGCCATTAAACCGTGAAACCGCCGAGGCGCTCAGCGCCTGGGCTAGTGAGAAATCGGGGGCGCTGGTTTACAGCGGCCACGGCGCCAGCGGCAAGCAGGTGTGGCTGTTTACCGGCCAGGGCTCGCACTGGCGCACTATGGGTCAAACGATGTACCAGCACTCAACGGCGTTTGCCGACACGCTGGATCGCTGTTTTTCCGCCTGTAGCGAAATGCTCACGCCGTCACTGCGCGAAGCGATGTTTAACCCCGATTCGGCGCAGCTGGACAATATGGCCTGGGCGCAGCCGGCGATTGTCGCGTTTGAAATCGCGATGGCGGCGCACTGGCGTGCTGAAGGACTGAAGCCAGACTTCGCCATTGGGCATTCCGTCGGTGAATTTGCCGCTGCCGTTGTCTGCGGACACTATACGATTGAACAGGTCATGCCACTGGTTTGTCGGCGCGGCGCGCTAATGCAGCAGTGCGCAAGCGGCGCGATGGTGGCGGTATTTGCAGACGAAGACACGCTGATGCCGCTGGCTCGCCAGTTTGAGCTGGATCTCGCCGCCAACAACGGTACGCAACATACGGTATTTTCCGGGCCGGAAGCCCGTCTCGCGGTATTTTGCGCCACGCTCTCGCAGCATGACATTAACTATCGTCGCCTGAGCGTAACCGGTGCGGCGCACTCCGCTTTACTGGAGCCGATACTCGATCGGTTCCAGGACGCCTGCGCGGGACTGCACGCGGAGCCGGGGCAAATACCGATTATTTCCACGCTCACCGCCGACGTCATTGATGAGTCAACGCTCAACCAGGCGGATTACTGGCGCCGACACATGCGCCAGCCGGTGCGTTTTATCCAGAGTATTCAGGTGGCGCATCAGCTCGGCGCCCGCGTTTTTCTGGAGATGGGGCCCGATGCCCAGTTGGTTGCTTGCGGGCAGCGCGAATACCGCGATAACGCATACTGGATAGCCAGCGCCCGGGGTAACAAAGAGGCGAGCGATGTCCTCAATCAGGCCCTGCTCCAGCTTTACGCTGCCGGCGTCGCCCTACCGTGGGCCGACCTGCTGGCGGGCGATGGACAACGTATCGCTGCGCCATGTTATCCGTTTGATACTGAGCGTTACTGGAAAGAGCGCGTCTCCCCGGCCTGCGAGCCTGCCGACGCAGCGCTGTCTGCCGGGCTGGAGGTGGCGAGTCGCGCCGCGACAGCGCTCGATCTCCCTCGCCTGGAAGCGCTTAAACAGTGCGCCACGCGACTGCACGCCATCTACGTCGATCAACTGGTACAACGCTGTACCGGCGATGCCATTGAGAACGGCGTGGACGCCATGACCATCATGCGCCGTGGACGTCTGCTGCCCCGCTACCAGCAGCTACTCCAGCGCCTGCTGAATAACTGCGTGGTCGACGGCGATTACCGCTGCACCGACGGGCGATACGTCCGCGCCCGCCCCATTGAACATCAACAGCGGGAATCACTGCTGACGGAACTTGCCGGTTATTGTGAAGGTTTTCAGGCTATTCCCGACACCATCGCCCGTGCCGGCGATCGGTTATATGAAATGATGAGCGGCGCGGAAGAACCGGTGGCGATTATCTTCCCGCAAAGCGCCTCCGACGGCGTGGAAGTGCTGTATCAGGAATTCAGCTTTGGCCGCTATTTCAACCAAATCGCCGCCGGGGTATTACGCGGCATTGTCCAGACGCGTCAGCCCCGCCAGCCGTTGCGTATTCTTGAAGTTGGCGGCGGAACCGGCGGCACCACCGCGTGGCTGCTGCCGGAACTCAACGGCGTTCCGGCACTGGAGTACCATTTCACCGATATCTCGGCGCTGTTCACCCGTCGCGCCCAGCAGAAATTCGCCGACTATGATTTTGTGAAGTATAGCGAGCTGGATCTCGAAAAAGAGGCGCAGTCTCAGGGTTTCCAGGCACAGTCTTACGATCTTATCGTGGCAGCGAACGTGATTCACGCCACCCGCCATATTGGCCGCACGCTCGATAATCTGCGCCCCCTGCTCAAGCCGGGCGGGCGCCTGCTGATGCGCGAAATCACCCAGCCAATGCGTCTGTTTGACTTCGTTTTCGGCCCGCTGGTTCTTCCGCTACAGGATCTCGACGCCCGCGAAGGTGAGTTATTCCTCACCACCGCTCAGTGGCAACAACAGTGCCGCCACGCCGGATTCAGCAAAGTGGCGTGGCTACCGCAGGATGGCAGCCCGAACGCCGGGATGAGCGAACATATCATTCTCGCCACGCTGCCCGGTCAGGCGGTTAGCGCCGTAACATTCACCGCGCCATCAGAACCCGTGTTGGGGCAGGCGCTGACGGATAACGGTGATTATCTCGCCGACTGGTCTGATTGCGCAGGTCAGCCCGAACAGTTTAACGCTCGCTGGCAGGAGGCATGGCGTCTGCTTTCACAGCGTCATGGCGACGCTCTGCCTGTGGAACCGCCCCCCGTCGCCGCCCCGGAGTGGCTGGGGAAGGTTCGCTTAAGCTGGCAAAACGAAGCCTTTTCCCGCGGTCAGATGCGCGTTGAAGCCCGTCATCCTGCTGGCGAGTGGCTGCCGCTATCGCCCGCCGCGCCTCTTCCTGCGCCGCAAACGCATTATCAATGGCGCTGGACGCCCCTCAACGTCGCCAGCATTGACCATCCGCTTACCTTTAGCTTCAGCGCCGGTACGCTTGCGCGCAGCGACGAGCTAGCGCAATACGGCATCATTCACGATCCGCACGCCTCTTCACGACTGATGATTGTTGAGGAGAGCGAGGATACGCTGGCCTTAGCGGAGAAAGTGATAGCAGCGCTCACCGCCAGCGCAGCCGGATTGATTGTGGTTACTCGCCGCGCGTGGCGAGTCGAGGAAAATGAAGCACTCTCTGCATCCCATCACGCGCTATGGGCCTTGCTTCGCGTCGCGGCCAACGAACAGCCGGAACGGTTGCTTGCCGCCATCGATCTCGCCGAAAACACCCCGTGGGAAACGCTGCATCAAGGGTTGAGCGCAGTCTCACTATCACAGCGCTGGCTCGCCGCACGGGGTGACACCCTTTGGCTTCCTTCACTGTCGCCCAATACGGGATGCGCCGCTGAATTACCGGCAAACGTGTTTACCGGCGATAGCCGCTGGCATCTGGTGACCGGAGCGTTTGGCGGATTAGGCCGCCTTGCCGTGAACTGGCTCAGAGAAAAAGGGGCGCGACGCATCGCCCTGCTGGCGCCGCGCGTGGATGAGTCATGGCTACGCGACGTGGAGGGCGGGCAGACGCGCGTCTGCCGTTGTGATGTGGGCGATGCCGGGCAACTGGCCACGGTTCTTGACGATCTGGCGGCCAACGGCGGCATTGCCGGAGCGATTCATGCCGCTGGCGTATTGGCTGACGCGCCCTTGCAGGAGCTTGATGACCACCAGCTGGCTGCCGTTTTCGCGGTAAAAGCGCAGGCGGCAAGCCAGCTGTTGCAAACCCTGCGCAACCACGACGGACGCTATCTTATTCTCTACTCTTCCGCTGCCGCCACCCTCGGCGCGCCGGGTCAGAGCGCCCATGCGCTGGCCTGCGGCTACCTGGACGGGCTGGCCCAGCAGTTTTCCACCCTTGATGCGCCGAAAACGCTCTCTGTCGCCTGGGGCGCATGGGGAGAAAGCGGTCGGGCGGCCACGCCGGAAATGCTGGCGACGCTCGCCAGCCGAGGTATGGGCGCGTTAAGCGATGCCGAAGGCTGCTGGCACCTGGAACAGGCGGTGATGCGCGGCGCCCCGTGGCGACTGGCGATGCGCGTTTTTACCGACAAAATGCCCCCGTTACAACAGGCTCTGTTTAACATCAGCGCCACAGAAAAAGCCGCAACGCCGGTCATTCCTCCTGCTGATGACAACGCCTTTAACGGCAGCCTGAGCGATGAAACAGCGGTGATGGCATGGCTGAAAAAGCGGATTGCGGTTCAGCTAAGGCTGAGCGATCCGGCGTCACTGCATCCAAACCAGGATCTGTTGCAACTCGGCATGGACTCGCTGCTCTTCCTTGAACTCAGTAGCGATATTCAGCACTACCTGGGTGTACGCATCAATGCGGAACGGGCGTGGCAGGATCTGTCTCCTCATGGACTCACGCAGCTTATCTGTTCTAAGCCAGAGGCGACGCCTGCCGCTTCGCAGCCGGAAGTGTTGCGGCACGACGCCGACGAGCGTTATGCGCCCTTCCCTTTGACGCCCATTCAGCACGCCTACTGGCTGGGGCGAACCCACCTCATTGGCTATGGCGGCGTCGCCTGTCACGTCCTGTTTGAGTGGGATAAACGCCACGATGAGTTCGATCTCGCCATACTGGAGAAAGCATGGAACCAGCTCATCGCACGCCACGATATGTTGCGTATGGTGGTTGATGCCGACGGGCAGCAGCGAATCCTGGCGACAACGCCGGAGTATCACATCCCGCGTGACGATCTGCGCGCGCTTTCCCCGGAAGAACAGCGCATCGCGCTGGAAAAACGGCGGCATGAACTGAGCTATCGCGTTTTGCCTGCCGACCAGTGGCCTCTTTTTGAGCTGGTGGTCAGCGAAATCGACGATTGCCATTACCGTCTGCATATGAACCTCGACCTTTTGCAGTTTGATGTGCAGAGTTTTAAAGTCATGATGGACGACCTGGCGCAGGTCTGGCGCGGTGAAACGCTGGCACCGCTCGCTATTACCTTCCGTGATTATGTGATGGCTGAACAGGCGCGCCGACAGACATCGGCATGGCACGATGCCTGGGATTACTGGCAGGAAAAACTGCCGCAACTGCCCTTAGCGCCAGAGCTGCCGGTGGTTGAGACGCCCCCGGAAACGCCACACTTCACCACCTTCAAATCGACGATCGGCAAGACAGAATGGCAGGCCGTGAAACAGCGCTGGCAGCAGCAAGGCGTCACACCGTCTGCCGCGCTGCTCACGCTGTTTGCCGCCACCCTTGAGCGCTGGAGCCGTACCACAACATTTACGCTGAACCTGACGTTCTTCAATCGCCAGCCGATCCATCCGCAAATCAACCAGTTGATTGGTGATTTTACCTCCGTCACGCTGGTTGATTTTAACTTCTCAGCGCCGGTGACGTTGCAAGAGCAGATGCAACAGACCCAACAGCGCCTCTGGCAAAACATGGCGCACAGTGAAATGAACGGTGTTGAGGTGATCCGTGAGCTGGGCCGCCTGCGCGGATCACAACGTCAACCGCTGATGCCGGTAGTGTTTACCAGTATGCTGGGGATGACGCTGGAAGGCATGACTATCGATCAGGCGATGAGCCATCTGTTCGGCGAACCCTGCTATGTATTCACGCAAACGCCGCAGGTCTGGCTGGATCATCAGGTCATGGAGAGCGACGGCGAGTTGATGTTTAGCTGGTACTGCATGGACAACGTGCTGGAACCCGGCGCTGCCGAGGCGATGTTTAATGACTATTGCGCCATCCTGCAAGCCGTCATCGCCGCCCCTGAAAGCCTGAAGACTCTCGCCAGCGGCATCGCCAGGCACATTCCCCGCCGACGCTGGCCGCTGAACGCGCAGGCGGACTACGACCTGCGGGATATTGAGCAGGCGACGCTCGAATACCCCGGCATCCGGCAGGCCAGAGCGGAAATAACCGAACAGGGCGCGTTGACGCTGGATATCGTGATGGCCGACGATCCGTCGCCATCAGCGGCGATGCCTGATGAGCACGAACTTACCCAACTGGCGCTGCCGTTGCCTGAGCAGGCGCAGCTTGATGAGCTGGAGGCGACCTGGCGCTGGCTGGAGGCGCGTGCGCTACAGGGGATCGCGGCTACGCTAAATCGTCACGGCCTGTTTACCACGCCGGAGATCGCCCATCGCTTTAGCGCAATAGTACAGGCGCTGTCCGCGCAAGCGTCTCACCAGCGTCTGCTGCGCCAGTGGCTACAGTGTCTGACGGAAAGAGAGTGGTTAATCCGCGAAGGTGAAAGCTGGCGCTGCCGCATTCCGCTCAGCGAGATTCCTGAGCCTCAGGAAGCGTGCCCGCAAAGCCAATGGAGCCAGGCGCTGGCGCAGTATCTGGAAACCTGCATCGCCCGGCACGACGCCCTCTTCTCCGGGCAGTGTTCTCCGCTGGAATTGCTGTTCAACGAGCAGCATCGCGTTACCGACGCGCTGTATCGCGACAACCCCGCCAGCGCCTGTCTGAATCGCTATACCGCGCAGATTGCCGCCTTGTGCAGCGCAGAACGGATTCTGGAGGTTGGCGCCGGAACCGCAGCCACTACCGCGCCGGTGCTGAAGGCCACGCGGAACACGCGACAGTCGTACCACTTCACGGACGTCTCCGCGCAGTTCCTCAATGACGCCAGAGCCCGTTTCCATGATGAATCGCAGGTGTCTTATGCCTTGTTCGACATCAACCAGCCGCTGGATTTCACCGCCCACCCGGAGGCGGGTTACGACCTGATCGTTGCCGTCAATGTGCTCCACGACGCCAGCCATGTCGTCCAGACGTTGCGCAGATTAAAACTGTTGCTGAAAGCCGGCGGACGTTTGCTGATCGTTGAAGCGACGGAGCGAAACAGCGTATTCCAGCTGGCGAGCGTGGGCTTTATTGAGGGATTAAGCGGATACCGCGATTTCCGCCGCCGGGATGAGAAACCGATGCTCACCCGCTCCGCATGGCAGGAGGTTCTCGTTCAGGCCGGGTTTGCAAACGAGCTGGCGTGGCCCGCGCAGGAATCGTCGCCGCTGCGCCAGCATCTGCTGGTAGCGCGTTCGCCTGGCGTAAATCGCCCGGATAAAAAAGCCGTGAGCCGCTATTTACAGCAGCGCTTTGGCACCGGTCTGCCCATTTTACAGATCCGGCAAAGAGAAGCGTTATTTACGCCGCTGCATGCCCCGTCTGATGCGCCGACTGAGCCAGCCAAACCCACGCCAGTTGCCGGGGGGAATCCGGCACTGGAAAAACAGGTGGCTGAACTCTGGCAATCGCTGCTGTCTCGCCCCGTGGCAAGGCATCACGACTTTTTCGAACTGGGCGGCGACAGCCTGATGGCGACAAGGATGGTCGCGCAGCTAAACCGGAGAGGGATTGCCAGGGCTAACCTTCAGGATCTGTTCAGCCATTCGACGCTGAGCGACTTCTGCGCCCATCTACAGGCGGCTACATCAGGAGAGGACAACCCGATACCCCTTTGCCAGGGCGACGGTGAGGAAACCCTGTTTGTCTTCCACGCTTCAGACGGCGATATCAGCGCCTGGCTGCCGCTCGCTAGCGCGTTGAACAGGCGCGTTTTCGGCCTGCAAGCAAAATCGCCGCAGCGCTTTGCCACGCTCGACCAGATGATCGATGAGTATGTCGGGTGCATCCGTCGTCAGCAGCCTCACGGCCCTTATGTGCTGGCGGGTTGGTCGTATGGCGCGTTTCTTGCGGCGGGCGCCGCACAACGCCTGTACGCCAAAGGCGAGCAGGTTCGGATGGTGTTAATCGATCCCGTGTGCCGACAGGATTTCTGTTGCGAAAACCGGGCGGCCCTGCTGCGCCTGTTAGCCGAAGGACAAACGCCTCTGGCACTGCCCGAACATTTCGACCAGCAGACGCCCGACAGCCAGCTTGCCGACTTTATCAGCCTCGCTAAAACGGCCGGTATGGTGTCGCAAAACCTGACGCTGCAAGCGGCAGAAACGTGGCTCGACAACATCGCGCATCTGCTGCGTTTACTGACTGAGCATACGCCGGGCGAAAGCGTTCCGGTCCCCTGTCTCATGGTGTATGCCGCCGGGAGACCCGCGCACTGGACGCCAGCAGAAACCGAGTGGCAGGGCTGGATAAACAACGCCGACGACGCTGTGATTGAAGCCAGCCACTGGCAAATCATGATGGAAGCCCCCCACGTTCAGGCTTGTGCGCAACACATTACGCGCTGGCTTTGCGCAACCTCAACGCAACCGGAGAACACGTTATGATGCCGTCCGCCTCCCCAAAACAACGCGTACTGATTGTGGGCGCCAAATTTGGCGAAATGTACCTGAATGCCTTTATGCAGCCCCCGGAGGGGCTGGAACTGGTCGGCCTGCTGGCGCAGGGAAGCGCTCGTTCAAGAGAGCTGGCTCATGCGTTTGGCATTCCGCTGTATACCTCGCCGGAACAGATAACCAGGATGCCGGATATCGCCTGTATTGTCGTGCGTTCGACCGTCGCCGGAGGAACCGGTACGCAGCTTGCCAGACACTTTCTGACGCGCGGCGTACACGTCATTCAGGAGCATCCCCTCCACCCGGATGACATCAGTTCCTTACAAACGCTGGCGCAGGAACAGGGCTGCTGCTATTGGGTAAACACGTTTTATCCGCATACGCGCGCGGGACGCACATGGCTTCGCGATGCGCAGCAGCTGCGTCGCTGTCTGGCTAAGACGCCGCAGGTGGTCCACGCCACCACCAGCCGACAGTTGCTCTACTCCACTCTGGATTTGTTGTTGCTGGCTCTGGGCGTTGATGCCGCCGCCGTGGAGTGCGACGTGGTTGGCAGCTTTAGCGATTTTCACTGTCTGAGACTCTTCTGGCCGGAGGGAGAAGCCTGCCTGCTGCTTCAGCGCTATCTCGATCCTGACGATCCAGATATGCATAGCCTTATCATGCACCGCCTGCTGCTGGGCTGGCCGGAAGGTCATCTTTCGCTGGAGGCGAGCTACGGCCCCGTCATCTGGTCATCCAGTCTGTATGTCGCAGACCATCAGCAGAACCCCCACAGTCTCTGGCGCAGACCGGAGATCCTGCGCGATCTGCCGGGTCTGACGCGCAGCGCGGCGCCCCTGAGCTGGCGCGACTGCTGCGAAACCGTCGGGCCGGAGGGCGTCAGCTGGTTGCTACACCAGTTGCGCAGCAATCTGGCGGGCGAACATCCACCAGCGGCCTGCCAAAGCGTACATCAGATCGCGTTATCACGTTTATGGCAGCAGGTTTTACGTAAGACCGGCAATGCGGAGATCAGACGCCTGACGCCGCCGCACCACGACCGGTTAGCCGGTTTCTACAACGATGATGATAAGGAGGCGCTGTGACGCAATCTGCAATGTGCATCCCGCTGTGGCCCGCCCGGAACGGCAATACTGCGCATCTGGTCATGTGCCCTTTCGCTGGCGGCAGCAGTAGCGCGTTTCGCCACTGGCAAGCTGAGCAACTGGCTGATTGCGCGCTTTCTCTGGTGACCTGGCCGGGGCGCGATCGCCTTCGCCATCTGGAACCGCTCAGAAGCATTACACAACTGGCGGCACTGCTGGCGAACGAGCTGGAAGCATCCGTATCGCCTGACACGCCGCTTTTACTCGCCGGGCACAGCATGGGGGCGCAGGTGGCGTTTGAAACCTGCCGACTTCTGGAGCAACGGGGGCTTGCGCCACAAGGACTGATTATTTCCGGGTGCCATGCCCCGCATCTGCATTCTGAACGCCAGCTCAGCCATCGCGATGATGCCGACTTTATCGCTGAGCTGATAGACATTGGCGGATGTTCTCCTGAACTGCGGGAAAACCAGGAATTAATGTCGCTGTTTCTTCCTCTTCTGCGCGCTGATTTTTACGCCACCGAGAGCTATCACTACGACTCGCCTGACGTCTGTCCGCCGCTGCGCACGCCTACGCTGTTATTGTGCGGCAGCCACGATCGCGAAGCCTCCTGGCAGCAGGTCGATGCCTGGCGTCAGTGGCTGAGCCACGTTACAGGCCCGGTGGTGATTGACGGCGATCACTTCTATCCCATTCAACAAGCCCGGTCCTTTTTTACGCAGATTGTCCGCCATTTTCCCCACGCATTTTCTGCAATGACCGCGTGGCAAAAACAGCCCAGTACTTCAGAAAGGTGACGCATGAATTCTTACTTTGAATCTCTGATTGAACAGTATCCCTTACCCATTGCCGAACAGTTGCGCCACTGGGCGGCCCGTTATGCCTCGCGAATTGCCGTCGTTGATGCAAAGGGGTCGTTAACCTACAGCGCGCTTGATGCACAAGTTGACGAACTTGCCGCAGGTCTGTCATCACTGGGTTTGCGTTCGGGGGAGCATGTAATTGTGCAGCTTCCCAACGACAACGCGTTTGTTACCCTGCTGTTCGCCTTGTTAAGACTGGGCGTTATCCCCGTGCTGGCGATGCCCTCGCAACGGGCGCTGGATATCGACGCGCTGATTGAGCTGGCGCAACCCGTCGCTTACGTTATTCACGGGGAAAACCACGCAGAGCTGGCCCGACAGATGGCGCACAAACACGCCTGCTTGCGTCATGTTCTGGTCGCTGGAGAGACCGTGAGCGACGATTTTACGCCGCTCTTCTCCCTTCACGGTGAGCGACAGGCATGGCCGCAGCCTGATGTTTCCGCCACCGCGTTGTTGTTGCTCTCAGGCGGCACAACCGGCACGCCCAAACTCATCCCGCGCCGACATGCCGACTATAGCTATAACTTCAGCGCTTCTGCTGAACTGTGCGGCATCAGCCAACAGAGCGTGTATCTCGCCGTCCTCCCGGTGGCGCATAACTTTCCGCTGGCCTGCCCCGGTATTCTGGGAACGCTTGCCTGCGGCGGAAAAGTGGTGCTGACCGACAGCGCCAGCTGTGATGAGGTGATGCCTTTAATCGCGCAGGAAAGAGTGACTCACGTCGCCCTGGTTCCGGCGCTGGCGCAATTATGGGTGCAGGCCAGGGAGTGGGAAGACAGCGACCTTTCGTCGCTGCGCGTCATTCAGGCAGGCGGCGCCCGGCTCGACCCGACGCTTGCTGAGCAGGTTATCGCCACCTTTGACTGTACCCTGCAACAGGTTTTCGGTATGGCGGAAGGCCTGCTCTGTTTTACCCGGCTGGACGATCCGCATGCCACCATTCTCCACAGCCAGGGGCGCCCGTTGTCCCCTCTGGATGAAATCCGCATCGTTGATCAAGACGAGAACGACGTCGCGCCGGGCGAAACCGGGCAATTGTTAACGCGCGGCCCTTATACCATTTCGGGCTATTACCGCGCCCCTGCCCACAACGCGCAGGCCTTTACCGCGCAAGGGTTTTACCGCACAGGCGACAATGTCAGGCTGGATGAGGTGGGGAACCTGCACGTTGAGGGACGCATAAAAGAGCAGATCAACCGCGCCGGAGAAAAAATAGCCGCGGCTGAAGTGGAATCAGCACTGCTGCGTTTAGCGGAAGTGCAAGATTGCGCGGTGGTCGCCGCGCCGGACACGCTGCTTGGCGAGCGGATTTGCGCGTTTATCATCGCGCAGCAGGTGCCAACTGACTATCAGCAGTTGCGTCAACAACTGACCCGTATGGGGCTCAGCGCGTGGAAAATTCCTGACCAAATCGAGTTTCTGGACCACTGGCCGCTCACCGCCGTCGGCAAGATAGACAAAAAACACCTGACGGCTCTCGCCGTCGACCGTTATCGCCATTCTGCCCAATAAGCGCAAACCGACCCGAAACAGGTTGAAATAAACCCGTTTCGGGTAGCACCACCATCAGAAATAGTTATCATTTTCAATTCACCATTGTCGGTATTTTTTGGCGTTTCGCCGTCTTACAGGGACTCACAACAATGAAAATGACACGGCTTTATCCTCTGGCCTTGGGGGGATTATTGCTCCCCGCCATTGCTAATGCCCAGACTTCACAGCAAGACGAAAGCACGCTGGTGGTTACCGCCAGTAAACAATCTTCCCGCTCGGCATCAGCCAACAACGTCTCGTCTACTGTTGTCAGCGCGCCGGAATTAAGCGACGCCGGCGTCACCGCCAGCGACAAACTCCCCAGAGTCTTGCCCGGGCTCAATATTGAAAATAGCGGCAACATGCTTTTTTCGACGATCTCGCTACGCGGCGTCTCTTCAGCGCAGGACTTCTATAACCCCGCCGTCACCCTGTATGTCGATGGCGTCCCTCAGCTTTCCACCAACACCATCCAGGCGCTTACCGATGTGCAAAGCGTGGAGTTGCTGCGAGGCCCACAGGGAACGTTATATGGCAAAAGCGCTCAGGGCGGGATCATCAACATCGTCACCCAGCAGCCGGACAGCACGCCGCGCGGCTATATTGAAGGCGGCGTCAGTAGCCGCGACAGTTATCGAAGTAAGTTCAACCTGAGCGGCCCCATTCAGGATGGCCTGCTGTACGGCAGCGTCACCCTGTTACGCCAGGTTGATGACGGCGACATGATTAACCCCGCGACGGGAAGCGATGACTTAGGCGGCACCCGCGCCAGCATAGGGAATGTGAAACTGCGTCTGGCGCCGGACGATCAGCCCTGGGAAATGGGCTTTGCCGCCTCACGCGAATGTACCCGCGCCACCCAGGACGCCTATGTGGGATGGAATGATATTAAGGGCCGTAAGCTGTCGATCAGCGATGGTTCACCAGACCCGTACATGCGCCGCTGCACTGACAGCCAGACCCTGAGTGGGAAATACACCACCGATGACTGGGTTTTCAACCTGATCAGCGCCTGGCAGCAGCAGCATTATTCGCGCACCTTCCCTTCCGGTTCGTTAATCGTCAATATGCCTCAGCGCTGGAATCAGGATGTGCAGGAGCTGCGCGCCGCAACCCTGGGCGATGCGCGTACCGTTGATATGGTGTTTGGGCTGTACCGGCAGAACACCCGCGAGAAGTTAAATTCAGCCTACGACATGCCGACAATGCCTTATTTAAGCAGTACCGGCTATACCACCGCTGAAACGCTGGCCGCATACAGTGACCTGACCTGGCATTTAACCGATCGTTTTGATATCGGCGGCGGCGTGCGCTTCTCGCATGATAAATCCAGTACACAATATCACGGCAGCATGCTCGGCAACCCGTTTGGCGACCAGGGTAAGAGCAATGACGATCAGGTGCTCGGGCAGCTATCCGCAGGCTATATGCTGACCGATGACTGGAGAGTGTATACCCGTGTAGCCCAGGGATATAAACCTTCCGGGTACAACATCGTGCCTACTGCGGGTCTTGATGCCAAACCGTTCGTCGCCGAGAAATCCATCAACTATGAACTTGGCACCCGCTACGAAACCGCTGACGTCACGCTGCAAGCCGCGACGTTTTATACCCACACCAAAGACATGCAGCTTTACTCTGGCCCGGTCGGGATGCAGACATTAAGCAATGCGGGTAAAGCCGACGCCACCGGCGTTGAGCTTGAAGCGAAGTGGCGGTTTGCGCCAGGCTGGTCATGGGATATCAATGGCAACGTGATCCGTTCCGAATTCACCAATGACAGTGAGTTGTATCACGGTAACCGGGTGCCGTTCGTACCACGTTATGGCGCGGGAAGCAGCGTGAACGGCGTGATTGATACGCGCTATGGCGCACTGATGCCCCGACTGGCGGTTAATCTGGTCGGGCCGCATTATTTCGATGGCGACAACCAGTTGCGGCAAGGCACCTATGCCACCCTGGACAGCAGCCTGGGCTGGCAGGCGACTGAACGGATGAACATTTCCGTCTATGTCGATAACCTGTTCGACCGTCGTTACCGTACCTATGGCTACATGAACGGCAGCAGCGCCGTCGCGCAGGTCAATATGGGTCGCACCGTCGGTATCAATACGCGAATTGATTTCTTCTGATTATTGTAAAAGGGATACCGAAAAGGTATCCCTTTTACACCACTAGTTAAAACCAGTAACTCAGCAGAGTCGCAAAAAATATTAATCCATAGTGATTATTTAAACAATGAAATTGCGATTAGGATAAATAGATTTAACTTTCTCGTTCCTTTCTCTCCTTATACTAAAGAAATAATCATATCAAAATAAAAATTCACAACAGTGCAACATTAAAAAATACAACCAACAAACAATCCTATATACAAGGCACATCTCCAGAATATAAAAGCACAGACAAACAACCTAAAAAAAAAACCCATACATATAAATTATTTTATAGGTAAAATAGATTATATATTCTCATAGCTACCACAAACTATACTAGCCTGAACTATATTTATTCTGCTGCAATCAATGCATACATAACACAAATATCACTCAGGTACACTACTCAAACCACGCTGGGATTTTTCCTCAAGTTATAATCATCACCCCGAAAATCATTCGGCATTTACTCATTAAATAGTCACCCCATAGGCCTGTACATGTTTACTCAGAAATATACATCCTTTTCTCTGTCATAAACCCTCTGATTAATCATAGATAAATACTTGTGACACCAATCTTTTTCCTTAAAGGAACGAATTGTTGTGTAGAAGGAGATAATATTATGTCAAAAAAATATCAGCCATTGCTTATAACTCATTATATGTCAACATGGGTCACTATAACGGAAGCAGTTGAGATCACTACCAAAGCCATAAAACAAAAAATTACTCCTAGCGATATTTATCGTCATGCCTTGAGTGGCAACATCCTACTATCGGTCTATTTCCAGTCTCCTGTGATACTTAAGAAGATACAAACTTTTAATGGAAAAATAAAATTCAGGCAGTTTGTGGGAGACCTACTTGATAAACTATGCATGCTTGACAGGGACGGTTTTATTTATGGTCAAAATTTAAGACTCTGTACAGAAGCCAGATATATTTGTCCTGTGCAACAAATTATAGATACCCCCCTGTTACGCAAACTCAACCAGTTTCGTACGTTTGTTCGTAATGTCCGCCCGGGTGATGAACTGGATGTCCCGGCACAAGTTAGTGAAAAAAATTTAACCCCGCCGCCGGGTAACAGCAGTGGCAACCTTGAGCAACAGATAGCCAGTACTTCACAGCTAATTGGATCTCTGCTCGCCGAAGATATGAACAGCGAGCAAGCGGCAAACATAGCACGTGGATGGGCCTCTTCTCAGGCTTCAGGGGTAATGACAGACTGGTTAAGCCGCTTCGGTACCGCAAGAATCACGCTGGGCGTGGATGAAGATTTCAGCCTGAAGAACTCCCGTGACGGCAACCCTCGAAAATGGCGATTCGATGCAACAAACAGTGAACTATGTGCCGAACGTCACGAATGCTGAAATCACGCTGGCAGCCTCGAAGGATCCGGTGATTGCCGACAATAACGATCTCACGACACTAACAGCACCGTCGCTGATACAGAGGGCAATGCGATAGCCAACACTGAGGTAACATTTACTCTACCGGAAGATGTGAAGGCGAACTTCACGCTGAGCGATGGCGACAAAGCGGTTACTGATGCCGATGGCAAAGCGAAAGTCACGCTGAAAGGTACAAAAGCAGGCGCTCATACCGTGACAGCATCGATGGTTGGCGGTAAGAGTGAGCAGTTGGTGGTGAACTTTACTGCGGATACGCTCACTGCGCAGGTTAATCTTAACGTTACCGAGGACAATTTCATCGCCAATAACATTGGAATGACCAGGCTACAGGCAACAGTGACTGATGGAAACGGCAACCCAGTAGAAGGTATAAAAGTTAATTTCCGCGGAACCTCCGTCACGCTAAGCAGCACCAGCGTTGAAACGGATGATCAGGTTTTCGCTGAAATTCTTGTGACAAGCACCGAGGTCGGACTAAAAACAGTTTCAGCCTCTCTGGCAGATAAACCTACTGAAGTCATCTCGCGATTACTGAATGCCAAGGTAGATGTTAATTCTGCGACGATTACCAGTCAGGAGATACCTGAAGGTCAGGTCATGGTCGCACAAGACATAGCAGTTAAAGCTCACGTTAACGACCAGTTTGGCAACCCGGTGACGCATCAACCCGCGACATTCAGTGCAGCGCCATCCTCGCAAATGATCATCAGCCAGAATACGGTCTCTACTAATACGCAGGGAGTAGCCGAGGTCACCATAACGCCTGAAAGAAACGGCTCGTATACTGTAAAAGCATCCCTAGCGAATGGAGCTTCACTTGAGAAACAACTGGAGGCTATTGATGAAAAACTAACACTCACGTCCAGTCCGCTTATCGGTGTCAATGCTCCTAAAGGCGCTACTCTGACGGCAACGCTAACCTCTGCAAATGGCACTCCAGTGGAGGGTCAGGTCATCAACTTTAGCGTAACGCTAGAAGGTGCGACGTTAAGTGGCGGAAAAGTGAGAACCAACTCTTCAGGTCAGGCTCCAGTCGTTCTGACCAGCAATAAAGTCGGTACATATACGGTGACTGCATCGTTCCATAACGGCGTCACAATACAGACACAGACAACCGTGAAGGTTACTGGCAACCCAAGCACCGCACATGTTGCTAGCTTTATCGCTGATCCGTCGACTATCACCGCCACCAACAGTGATTTAAGTACCTTAAAGGCAACGGTTGAGGATGGCTGTGGTAACCTGATCGAAGGTCTCACTGTGTACTTCGCCTTAAAAAGCGGCTCCACCACATTAACGTCATTAACAGCGGTGACCGATCAAAACGGAATCGCGACAACAAGCGTGAAAGGAGCGATAACGGGGAGCGTCACTGTAAGCACAGTCACAAGCGCAGGTGGAATGCAAACAGTAGATATATCGCTAGTGGCAGGCCCAGCAGACGCCTCGCAGTCCATCCTTAAGAACAACCAGTCATCACTGAAAGGGGACTTTACCGATAGTGCTGAGCTACATCTTGTTCTGCACGATATATCAGGCAATCCGATCAAAGTTTCTTAAGGGATAGAATTTGTGCAATCAGGTACAAACGTGCCCTATATGAAAATTAGCGCAATTGATTACAGTCAAAATATCAACGGTGATTACAAAGCTACTGTTACAGGAGGCGGAGAGGGTATCGCAACGCTGATCCCCGTATTGAATGGTGTTCATCAGGCGGGTCTGAGTACCACGATAGAATTCATTAGCGCGGAAACCAGACCAATGACGGGTACAGTGTCAGTGAATAGTGCAAACCTACCGACAGCTTCATTCCCTTCGCAGGGATTTACCGGGGCGTATTATCAGTTGAATAATGACAACTTTGCACCAGGAAAAACGGCGGCTGATTATTCGTTTTCAAGCTCGGCCTCCTGGGTAGGCGTTGATGCTACTGGTAAAGTGACATTCAAAAATGACGGTGATAGCAATACTGTAATAATCACAGCGCCCCCAAGATCCGGTGGTGCTATTTACCAAACAGTTCCTCCTGAATCGCGTTCGGTGTGACTATGATCATTTTCGGTGAGTATTGCTTTGATCCAAAGGCTGGTTTTCTGTGATGATTGACCAGCCTCAGAGTATTGATGACACCACCGTTCATAACAGATCGGCATTACTATGCATAAGTACTGCCTCAAATTCTCGCCAAAACACTTTTTAATGCCTTTGCGAATTCATCCAGACTTATATTGTCAATTTTTTGCCCAACGACGACTGACTCCGAAACATCGGCCATTGCGGGCCATCGCGTTTTGTAATCAGCATAAATTGCAACAACAGGGGTATTATAGGCACTTGCCATATGTAATATTGAGGTGTCAGGAGTTATTGCAATATAAGCATCTTTTATGATTGCTGCTGAACGTTTAATCGAGGGTGATAAGGATAAACGGTAGACATTATTATAACAATCCACTAATGCCCTGGCTTTATCTTCCCCTTTGGGTCCATAAACGATCACTATTGGCATATCTGTTTCACTTTGAATTTTTGCTATTAGATTTTCTGCAATCGATAATGAAAATGTACGTTCCTGCGAGCTACCTTCTAAATTGAGCGCAATGTAAGATCCTAACGATCGCATTTCCTCGCGTACCTCATCGAGTACATCATCGCTTAATGGCAATTCATATATTGACCTGACTGCCGGAAAACCCGCCTCACGCATCATAAATGCCCATGTCATGGGTACAGGAGCCCGGAGATTCTGATCCATCCGGGACGCGTTCTTACACAAAGGGGAATAGCACTTCATGGTTAAACCGACGACCTGGAAATTCGTTTTTGCTTTCAACTGACTGATAAATATCATCGTTTTCAGGTTCTTTTTACGCATCGCCTCTATACAAAGATCCGGCGTACCGTATTGCAGTGTTATGTTCTTCGCTAAATCTTTTATTTCTTTTAATGTTGCGTGATCCTGCATAGTCATTGTGACTAATGTTAATTTAGTCTGTTCAAGTTTGAGCGCATTAAAGACTTCTAAATTAATTGTCGACGTAACAATTAATAGATGCTTAATTTTATGCAATTCAAGCGCCCGAATAACAGGAAAGATGGCCATAGCATCGCCAATCTGATCGGGAATATGTATGACAACAAAGTCTGTTTTTTCAATATTAAAATTATAAGTTTTATAATCGTAGTAACTAAATGCAATACGTCTCAACAATGATACTAAAAACATAACTAACCTCGCCTCCCTACTGGTTATAATGCAATGCAGTCTATCAGAATCATCAGGGTGCAATTTTGTGCATATGCGGACTTTTATGTTTCATATCTCGAACCTGTGGGCCCTCTGCTTAATCCTTAAACAACACCAGCAACTCCTGCGCTTTCATCTTCCATCGAATTTTTCATGTTGCCGCTAATCAGCCATAAAATCATTTGCAGATGCGCTCTGTCGAGGTAGTCTCATAAGGTTCGTTTATAGATCGACGGCAATGTGAGTTACCTTTTCCATACTAATTATAAAAAGACAGTACAAACAGGATCATTATGGACTCCACGCTCATCTCCACTCGTCCCGATGAAGGGACGCTTTCGTTAAGTCGCGCCCGACGAGCTGCGTTAGGCAGTTTCGCTGGTGCCGTCGTCGACTGGTATGATTTTCTACTCTATGGCATTACCGCCGCACTGGTGTTTAATCGCGAGTTTTTCCCGCAAGTAAGCCCGGCGATGGGAACGCTCGCCGCATTTGCCACCTTTGGTGTCGGCTTCCTTTTCCGACCGCTCGGCGGTGTCATTTTCGGTCACTTTGGCGACCGACTGGGACGTAAGCGCATGTTAATGCTGACCGTCTGGATGATGGGCATCGCGACAGCCTTGATTGGTATTCTTCCTTCATTCTCGACCATTGGGTGGTGGGCACCTATTTTGCTGGTGACACTGCGTGCCATTCAGGGATTTGCCGTCGGCGGCGAATGGGGAGGCGCAGCGTTGCTTTCCGTTGAAAGTGCGCCGAAAAATAAAAAAGCCTTTTACAGTAGCGGTGTACAAGTTGGCTACGGAGTAGGTTTACTGCTTTCAACCGGACTGGTTTCATTGATCAGTATGATGACGACTGACGAACAGTTTTTAAGCTGGGGCTGGCGCATTCCTTTCCTGTTTAGCATCGTACTGGTACTGGGAGCATTGTGGGTGCGCAATGGCATGGAGGAGTCCGCGGAATTTGAACAACAGCAACATAATCAAGCGGCCGCGAAAAAACGCATCCCGGTTATCGAAGCTCTGTTACGACATCCCGGTGCTTTCCTGAAGATTATTGCACTACGACTGTGCGAGTTGCTGACGATGTACATTGTTACTGCCTTTGCACTTAATTATTCAACCCAGAATATGGGGTTACCGCGCGAACTTTTCCTTAATATTGGTTTGCTGGTAGGTGGATTAAGCTGCCTGACAATTCCCTGTTTTGCCTGGCTTGCCGATCGTTTTGGTCGGCGCAGGGTTTATATCACAGGCGCGTTGATCGGAACGTTGAGCGCATTTCCTTTCTTTATGGCGCTTGAAGCACAATCTATTTTCTGGATAGTTTTCTTCTCCATAATGCTGGCAAACATTGCGCATGACATGGTGGTGTGTGTGCAACAACCGATGTTTACCGAAATGTTTGGTGCCAGTTATCGCTACAGTGGTGCTGGAGTCGGTTATCAGGTTGCCAGTGTGGTTGGCGGTGGATTTACACCTTTTATTGCCGCTGCACTCATCACTTACTTTGCCGGGAACTGGCATAGCGTCGCCATTTATTTGCTGGCTGGATGCCTGATTTCTGCAATGACCGCTTTATTGATGAAAGACAATCAACGCTCGTGATAGCCTGGCGAAGATCATCCGATCTTCGCCTTATACTTTTGTTTCACATTCCTGTGACATACTATCGGATGTGCGGTAATTGTATGGAACAGGAGACACACATGAATAATAAGGGCTCCGGTCTGACCCCAGCTCAGGCACTGGATAAACTCGACGCGCTGTATGAGCAATCTGTAGTTGCTTTACGCAACGCCATTGGCAAATATATTACAAGTGGCGAATTACCTGATGAAAACGCCCGCAAACAAGGTCTTTTTGTCTATCCATCACTGACCGTAACCTGGGACGGTAGCACAACTAATCCCCCCAAAACGCGCGCATTTGGTCGTTTTACTCACGCAGGCAGCTACACCACCACGATTACTCGCCCTACTCTCTTTCGTTCGTATCTCAATGAACAACTTACGTTGCTGTATCAGGATTATGGTGCGCATATCTCTGTGCAACCCTCGCAGCATGAAATCCCTTATCCTTATGTCATTGATGGCTCTGAATTGACACTTGATCGCTCAATGAGCGCTGGTTTAACTCGCTACTTCCCGACAACAGAACTGGCGCAAATCGGCGATGAAACTGCAGACGGCATTTATCATCCAACGGAATTCTCCCCGTTATCGCATTTTGATGCTCGCCGGGTTGATTTTTCCCTCGCACGGTTGCGCCATTATACCGGTACGCCAGTAGAACATTTTCAACCGTTCGTCTTGTTTACCAACTACACACGTTATGTGGATGAATTCGTTCGTTGGGGATGCAGCCAGATCCTCGATCCTGATAGTCCCTACATTGCCCTTTCTTGTGCTGGCGGGAACTGGATCACTGCCGAAACCGAAGCGCCAGAAGAAGCCATTTCCGACCTTGCATGGAAAAAACACCAGATGCCAGCATGGCATTTAATTACCGCTGATGGTCGGGGTATTACTCTGGTGAATATTGGCGTGGGACCGTCCAATGCTAAAACCATCTGCGATCATCTGGCAGTGCTACGCCCGGATGTCTGGTTGATGATTGGTCACTGTGGCGGATTACGTGAAAGCCAGGCCATTGGAGATTATGTCCTTGCACACGCTTATTTACGCGATGACCACGTTCTTGATGCGGTTCTGCCGCCCGATATTCCTATTCCGAGCATTGCTGAAGTGCAACGTGCGCTTTATGACGCTACCAAGTTAGTCAGCGGCAGGCCTGGTGAGGAAGTCAAACAGCGGCTGCGTACAGGTACTGTGGTAACCACAGATGACAGGAACTGGGAGTTACGTTACTCAGCTTCTGCACTTCGTTTTAACTTAAGCCGGGCCGTAGCAATTGATATGGAAAGTGCAACCATTGCCGCGCAAGGATATCGTTTCCGCGTGCCATACGGGACACTACTGTGTGTTTCAGATAAACCGTTACATGGTGAGATTAAGCTTCCCGGCCAGGCTAACCGTTTTTATGAAGGCGCTATTTCCGAACACCTGCAAATTGGCATTCGGGCGATCGATTTGCTGCGCGCAGAAGGCGACCGACTGCATTCACGTAAATTACGAACCTTTAATGAGCCGCCGTTCCGATAATAAGTTATGAACCTTCTTATCAGAAATAGATGTGAAGGATTAAGTAAGACATCTGGCAAATAGCCTGCAATAAACGCGGGCTGTTTGCTTCCTTGGGCAGATGCGAGTTTTATTATCATCTTAATGATTTCCACATATTAAAAGCAAGTATGCTTTCAAAACACAATTATAAAAAATCCCGCCAACAACATTAGTTTTTATAAAACTAAATATAAGATTATGGCTTTAGAATATTTTTATTTCTAATAGACGAGATTTTTCCTGTTATGATATAATATGCCGAATTAACACATGTTAACGATTTACCAGTAATGTAAATAAATTTTCGAGGAGATCATTCCAGTGGGACGTAAATGGGCCAATATTGTTGCTAAAAAAACGGCTAAAGACGGTGCAACGTCTAAAATTTATGCAAAATTCGGTGTAGAAATCTATGCTGCTGCCAAACAAGGTGAACCCGATCCAGAATTAAACACATCTTTAAAATTCGTTATTGAACGTGCAAAGCAGGCACAAGTTCCAAAGCACGTTATTGATAAAGCAATTGATAAAGCCAAAGGCGGCGGAGATGAAACGTTCGTACAGGGACGTTATGAAGGCTTTGGTCCTAATGGCTCAATGATTATTGCTGAGACATTGACTTCAAATGTTAACCGTACGATTGCTAACGTTCGCACAATTTTCAATAAAAAAGGCGGCAATATCGGAGCGGCAGGTTCTGTCAGCTATATGTTTGACAATACGGGTGTGATTGTATTTAAAGGAACAGACCCTGACCATATTTTTGAAATTTTGCTTGAAGCTGAAGTTGATGTTCGTGATGTAACTGAAGAAGAAGGTAATATTGTTATTTATACTGAACCTACTGACCTTCATAAAGGAATCGCGGCGCTAAAAGCGGCTGGAATCACTGAGTTCTCAACAACAGAATTAGAAATGATTGCTCAATCTGAAGTTGAGCTTTCCCCAGAAGATTTAGAAATCTTTGAAGGGCTTGTTGATGCCCTTGAAGATGACGACGATGTACAAAAAGTTTATCATAACGTCGCAAATCTCTAATTATATTTTAAAGAAATCTGTCTTTATGGCAGATTTCTTTAATCTCATATAATTCTTATAAAAATATAATGTTTAACTCGTTATATTGCTTATAAAAAATCCTCGTTCCCAGAGAAATAATATTTATTAAAATGGCAGGTCTTCTTTTTCTGATTACCGAAGACAAAGTGGCAATTACGTATAGTTTCCCGATAAAGACGCGACAGCTACATCCCGCATAAGGCATTTTTCTCTTTATCTTTGTACGGTACTTCATGGAACAGAATTTTTGACCTTGTGAATCGTGATATCTGTTGGGGAGGGGCAATTTGCTCACTGAAGCGTGAGACTCGATTAAGCGCACGAAACACAGAAATCAAAAACCCGGCCACTTTTTTACAAAGTGACCGGGTAAAAATAATTTTTATTTTTTAACTGTCCTGAGACTCATAGAGATGTCTCAAAACTAAAATTTGGCTCCTCTGACTGGACTCGAACCAGTGACATACGGATTAACAGTCCGCCGTTCTACCGACTGAACTACAGAGGAATCGTGAGAACGAGGCGAATATTAGCGATGCCCACCCACAATGTCAAAGCCTGTTTTTTAAATTTGAAATCGTTTGCTGAAATAATCTGCATTTTGTCGTTTATTCCGACACAACTGGCTTTTTTTCACACTTTTGCGGCTCGGATCGAGGGTATTTCCATAGCCAACGTCCAGTAACCATTCGCCAGTAAAACAGCACGGCCCGCACAGCCCAGTCGGCAAACATTCCCATCCAGACACCAACCACACCCCAGCCAAGCATGATTCCCAGCACATAACCGACTACAACCCGGCAACCCCACATGCTCAACATAGAAACCCACATGGCGTAACGGGCATCACGAGCCCCCTTAAATCCAGCGGGTAGCACCCATGAGGCGGACCAAATAGGCATAAATAAAGCATTTAGCCAAATCAGAATCACAACGACGTGTTTAACCTGTGGATCCTGGGTGTAAAACGATGCCATAACCCCGGCAAAGGGAGCCGTTAGCCAGGCGATGGCCGTTAATCCAAGAGTGGACAGCCAGAACACATGCCGCAACTGAATCTCTGCTTGCGCTATCTGCCCTACCCCCAACCTTCGGCCTGTAATGATCGTAGAAGCAGAGCCGAGCGCACTTCCGGGTAAGTTGATAAGAGCCGCAATTGAAAACGCGATAAAATTTCCGGCAATAACGCTGGTCCCCATCCCGGCAACGAACATTTGGGTTAATAACCGACCACTGGTAAATAGCACTGATTCGACACTCGCTGGAATACCAATCCCCATGACTTCCCAGATAATGCTAAAATTCAGCGGTTTAAAATAGCTCTTTAATGAAATCCTTAGCGCAGGATTAAAACCAATCGCCAGCACCCACAAAATTGCAACTGCGCCAATATAACGAGAAATGGTTAAACCCAACCCAGCCCCGACAAATCCCAGTCCCGGCCAGGAGAAAAGGCCGTAAATCAATATGCCGCTAATAATAATATTAAGAATATTCAGGCTACCGTTAATCAGTAGCGGTATTTTCGTATTCCCTGCACCACGAAGTGCCCCGCTACCAATAAGAGTGATGGCAGCTGCTGGATAACTGAGTACGGTCAGCTCCAGATAAGTCAACGCCAGTGCTTTAACGTCTGTCGTGGCATCACCCGCGACGAAATCAATAATTTGTTCGCCAAAATGATGAATTAGCGTTGCCAACAGTACGGCAAACAACGTCATGATCACCAATGACTGCCGCGTCGCCACCCTCGCTCGTCGTCGATCTCGCTTACCGAGACTAAATGCTACAACGACAGTAGTACCAAGATCGATAGCTGCAAAAAAAGCCATAATGACCATATTGAAGCTGTCCGCCAACCCCACGCCGGCCATCGCATCTTTTCCCAGCCAGCTGACCAGAAAAGTGCTCAGGACCCCCATCAACAGGACACAGGCGTTCTCCATGAAGATAGGAACAGCAAGCGGGGTTATCTCGCGCCAGAACAACACTTTGTAGCTCTTGCGTTTAGAGTGCCAGCGAGTGCCGTGAACAACCTGGCGTAAAGCAGAGGAGATATTCAAAGCCGACCTTAATTGCAGAAAGTGAAACCACATTTCAAATGATGAGGGAGAATCAGCAAAGCTGCAAAGATTTTCGCCAACAAATTGTCTGCAAATGCAACAAACTGTTGATAGAAACGGCAAACAGTTGGGAAATTTAAAAATCGGGTTTGACAAAATATTTTTCGCCGTTAAGATGTGCCTCAACAGCGATTCCTCTGTAGTTCAGTCGGTAGAACGGCGGACTGTTAATCCGTATGTCACTGGTTCGAGTCCAGTCAGAGGAGCCAAATTTCTGAAAAGCCCGCTTTTATAGCGGGCTTTTTGCTATATCTGATAATCAATTTCCTCTTCACTGTTTTCCATCACCTGGCGCTTGATATCCTCAACTGACAGTCCTGCATTACAAAGTTCCAGAAAGCGCCAGACATAGTTACGCTGAAGTTGCCCTCGCTTCAGTCCCAACCAGACAGTATTAGCATCGAAAAGATGCCGCGTATCCAGGCGGATTAAATTCTTTTCCTCTTGTTCGCCGCTGGATTGTTCGGCAACTAATCCGATCCCAAGCCCAAGAGCAACATAGGTTTTAATGACATCAGAATCCTGTGCACTTAATACAATATCTGCCGGCAAACCTTTGCGGGCAAATGCGTCATCAATGCGTGAGCGCCCCGTAATCCCCTGTCGGTAAGTAATTAACGGCCACTTCGCTATTGATTCCAGCGTCAATGGTGTAATTTGCGTTAAGGGATGATCGAGTGGAACAAGCAAACTATGGTGCCAGCGAAACCACGGGAAGGCGACGAGCTGCGGGTCATTACTCAAACGCTCGCTGGCGATACCAATATCAGCTTCGCCATTTTGCAACAACGTCGCAATTTCCTGTGGCGTACCCTGGATTAGCTCGAGCCGAACCTCCGGGAAAAGTTCGCGAAAAGCTTTAATGACCTCTGGCAAGCTATAACGTGCCTGAGTATGCGTCGTTGCAATAGTGAGAACACCAGACGTATCGTTGGTAAACAGGTCTGCAAGCCGACGAACATTACTGGCTTCATTCAGAATACGTTCTGCAATGACCAGTAATGCTTTGCCCGGTTCAGTCATGCCCAGCAGTCGCTTACCTCGTCGAACAAATATTTCGATGCCCAGTTCATCCTCCAGTTCCCGAATATGACGGCTAACGCCTGACTGTGAGGTAAAAAGCATATTCGCAACCTCTGTCAGGTTGTAATCCTGACGTGCAGCCTCGCGGATTATCTTTAGTTGTTGGAAATTCACGGTAAACTCCGGGCAGTTCAGATATCCCGTTATTGTTAAAGTCTAATGCCCGGCATAACAAATAATAAAAACCCGCATCTTATTCCATCCCGATATAACGCTTAGCTCACCAATTGCCACTGCCTTTTTTCCATCACTGGAGAACTAATCACTGACATTAACAACTCTTTCACTGCCTGTGCCTGTGGTGACAAGTTTGCTCTGGAGGGTAAATTTAAGGACAAAGAGAGACTCATTGAAGGAGTGGTAATGCGTAACATCCACCCATTTACTGCGCCACATAACGAACGCGCAGCCGATTCAGGTAATACTGCAACGCCCATGCCGCTGGCAATCGCTGCGGTAAGCGTGGCAATAGACTCAATTTCACCAATGACTTTTGCCGTGAGCCGCCGTAGGGAAAAAGCCTCATCAACACGAAGTCTAACAGCGCTGTAATCACTGGGGAGAAAAAGGTTCATTTGCGCAATAGCATTAACATCAACGCTTTGCCCCGGGCAATCTTGAGTTCCTACCAGGAAAAGATCTTCTTTCAGCAAAGCCTGACTGGATACCCCAGCCACAGGGGAATGCTCATAAATCACCGCCATATCGAGTTGGTGATTTATCAGTTTTTCGTTAAGCACTGCACCACTATTTTCATGAAGATAGATAACGACCTCCGGGAATTCAGCGCGAACCGCCTGTAATAAGGGCATGGTGATGGATGACGCAGCGGTTCCTGGCGCAAAGCCAATCGAGACTTGCCCCGATAATGACTGACCAACGTTATGCACCGCCAGTTGGGCCTGCTCACACTGACGTAAAATGGCCCGTGCATGGGTATAGAGAATTTTTCCGGCGTCTGTTGGCGTAACGCCCCGTTTTGTGCGAATCAAAAGCTGTTGATTTAACTCACCTTCCAGTGTGGCAACCTGCTGGCTGAGCGCTGGTTGTGCGATATGCAATACTTCAGCAGCCTGGGTCAGGCTACCAATATCTACAATTTTTACGAAGTATTTCAGGCGTCTGAAGTTCATGTTGCCTCCGGTTTTTAAGAATCGGCCCAAGTGCCGCCATTACTTACAACCAGAATGCAAGATGCTTGCCAGTTCTATTTTGGCGTTGATGCGCAAGCTAACCAACTGTCAAATAAGAGATTATGATAGATTCGTCATTGGCCCTTTTTATCAGCAGTCGCATTCACCTGCCCTATAAAAGGAGGGTATGCACCACGATGGTTCATTACCCAATAAGATTGAAAGCTCACCACTTTGTTGAAATTGGCAGCAAACAAACAAAAAAATGCATTTCACCCTTTGACATCACCATGCACTGCCATTAATATGCGCCCCGTTCACACGATTCCTCTGTAGTTCAGTCGGTAGAACGGCGGACTGTTAATCCGTATGTCACTGGTTCGAGTCCAGTCAGAGGAGCCAAATTCCGATTCTTACGCTTACTTATGAGTCCTTATTCGATTGTGATTCAATAAGTTAGCGTAAAAATCTTTCCAGATGTGTATTCAGTTTTCCCTCCGCATCCGGTTAATTTGGTGGTCAGATTTGGGGTCAGGTTGGTTCGATTCTGGAGTGCCCCCCAAATGTCTTTAAACGATTCAAAAATCCGTAACTTAAAACCCTCTTCCAAACCCGTCAAACTGTCTGATTCACACGGTCTGTATCTGTTGGTCAATCCCGGCGGTTCGCGTATCTGGTATCTCAAGTATCGCTTCAGTGGTAAAGAGTCCCGCGTCAGTCTGGGCGCATATCCGCTGATTTCTCTCGCTGAAGCCCGGCAACAGCGCGATGCTATCCGCAAACTACTGGCGCAGAATATCAACCCCGCCCAACAACGCATGGATGAAAAAGCCGCCACTTCACCGGAAAAGTGTTTTAAAACGGTGGCTCTGGGCTGGCACAAAACCAACAAAAAGTGGTCGCCTGATTATGCAGAGCGCATTCTCGCCAGCATGGAAAATCATATCTTCCCGGCGATTGGTCATTTGCCCGTCACCACGCTGAAAACACAGCATTTCACTGCGTTACTGCGGGTTATTGAGGATAAAGGTTTTCTGGAAGTCGCGTCCCGTACCCGGCAGCAACTCTGCAACATCATGCGTTACGCCGTACAGCAGGGATTCACCGAAAACAACCCGGCGCAGCATCTGGAAGGTGTCACCGCGCCGCCGGTTAAAAACCACTATCCCGCCCTGCCGCCGGAGAAGTTGCCCGAATTGTTTGAGCGCATTGGCGACTATCAGCAGGGACGACAGCTTACGAGGCTGGCGGTGGTGCTGACTCTCCACCTGTTTATCCGTTCCAGCGAGCTGCGCTTTGCCCGCTGGGGTGAGATAGATTTCAGAAACAAAATCTGGACCATCCCCGCCACAAGGGAAGCGATTGAGAAAGTCCGTTTCTCCGGTCGTGGCGCAAAAATGCGTACTCCACATATTGTGCCGCTTTCCCGACAGGCCATTGCCATTCTGAAGCAGATACAGGAAATTTCCGGCCATCTGGAACTGGTATTTCCCGGCGACCATAACCCATATAAGCCGATGAGCGAAAACACCGTCAACCGGGCACTACGTCTTATGGGCTATGATACCAAAACCGATGTCTGCGGACATGGATTCCGGACAATGGCCTGTAGCGCATTAGTGGAATCTGAACTCTGATCTCGGGATACCGTGGAGCGGCAGATGGTAACCGGCTCATTTAAACCGTCTGGTCTGTTTCCTCCGGCTCTACAAAAATAAT
>OGCQ01000075.1_pt1 | contig 179552 bp, 133 predicted proteins | sample 1570161 | NCBI WGS metagenome assembly OGCQ01 (sample SAMEA4384402, study PRJEB24528) | human gut metagenome
TGGAAAATCCCCCTAATCTAGCAACGGTTTAGAGTCTACTAGATTGGGGGGACGGGAGCCAAAGCATGATGGGCCGAACGGTTAGCCACAAGTTCACCTTCGGCGCCAATGGCCTCATCCGTATAACCATTGAGTTCCAGATGACCGACATCGATCCACACCCAGCCAACGCCCGAAACACCTGGCTCGCAGCACGCAACGTTGCCTATAAACATGCTCTCCGTGTCCGCGGTATAAGAAGGCCCGCCCTGCAAAACGCACGGACAGGGCATAGCAACAGGCAACTCGGCGCAAATCGTTTGAGCAGGCGGCGCGCGGAAGGAGCGTATAAGGCGGTTTTCTGCTGGCTGTCAGCCGCGGCATCCTCACGGAAACCTAGTTGTCGCCGGAATTATAGTCCCCGGCGCGGACTCACCTTATCTCCCCGGTGCGGGCTCGATATCCTCTCGGATATCTAATCGTCTTGGACTTTAACCCGCCCAAGCACAGTACAGCTTTTACGTGCCGCCACACGGAGCTTAGCTCGTGGACTATTTTCTAAAATATAGACCTTCAAAGCAACTTGGGTTCAAGCACGGACAAACAAAACAGGCACTGAATACACGACTTGTTTATCAATAGTTATCAATCAAATGCGTTACCAGCAAATATCGTCCGTCTCATACGCTGCGATACAATCAATCTCACCAAATGCTTAACCAGTAAGTCGAAGGGACCAATGTGCTAACAATTCACTATGGTGATATGGAAAACGTTATCTATAATACGTCGGCTTACTTCGATAACATCTATTCGCCCGAATGGTTTCAAGATGCTTTTGCGCAGAGAATTATTAAATCCATTGATAAGGGCGGCGTGGTTGGACCCGGCGCAATAAACACCAAGATCCTTGGCATTATCCCACCGGAAAGGCTATCGGGCGGAACTAAGACGCTGCTACTCATGTACTTCATGCCTCAGAACATATACAACGCCACAACCTGTAGCGACAATTGCGCTTACTGGATTCTAAGAATTGCCACGCAAAAGGACTTAACCATCAGCCTCTACCATTTGGTGGATTTTGGGAACGGCAAATTCACAGCGACCGTTGCAAACACGGGCGATGTCGTTCACACGATGTTCGACCTCGTCCCAATAGCCGCAAAATGCCTAAAGGAAAACTCCTGACACGCGCTTTCGCTAGGCTCTGTTAGACCAAGATTGGCATACATATGTCATCACGGTGCCATATCGTTAGCCCCGTAGACCGCGACGATGGGGACATCATGAACGCCGAGGACCTGGTAATCACCTTCAAGAGGGACATCGCGAGCCTCAGCAGGACCGAACGCCGCCGGCTCCGCCTACGAAGTCGAATACTGCCCGCGCTGCGGGTCCGCCGCGGTCGTGAAGAAGGGGAAGGCCGGGAACGGCGAGCAGCGCTACCTCTGCCGGGGCTGCGGCAGGACCTTCGGCATGGGCAGCGAGCGCATCCTGGGGGCGAGCAGGCTCCCGAAGGAGACCTGGATGGCCTACGCCGAGTGCTTCGAGCTCATGCTGCCCCTGCGCGAGTGCGCGAGGCGCTGCCGCGTCTGCCTCAAGACCGCCTACACCATGCGCCACAGGCTGATCGAGTGCCTCTCGGCCTACTCCCCCTCGTTCAGGATCGAGCGGGGCTGCGGCTGCGAGCTCGACGAGACCTACTTCCCCGAGTCGTTCAAGGGCAACCACGCGAAGGGGTCGTTCACGATGCCGCGCCCCTCCCGGCACCGCGGCAAGCAGGTGCACAGGCGCGGGCTGTCGCGCGAGCTGATCTGCGTCATGACCGGCGTGAACGACCCGAACGAGACGTTCCTCGAGGTCACGGGGCGGGGCGCCCTTTCGAGGGGGCGCGCCATGGACGCGCTGAGGGGCCGCATCGCGGCCGGCTCGGTCGTCGCGACCGACAGGGCGGCCGCCTACGTCGGCGTCCTCGCCGAGCTCGAGGTCACCGCGCACGCGGCCCACGATTCCAAGGACCGCTCCGGGGGGGGGACCATCAACCGGGTCAACGCCGTCCATTCGCTCCTCGGCGCCTTCATGGGGCCGTTCAAGGGCGTGTCGACGAAGCACCTCGATGCCTACCTCGCCTGCTTCAGGTGGTGCCGGACCTTCATGGCGACCGATTCCGGCGCCGCCGAGCGCACGGTCGCGCGGCAGCTCGCGCACGGCACCTGCAGGAGCCGCATCCGTGATATGTTCAACGTGGAGCCGCCCTACATGGACTACTGGGCCGCGCCTGCCGCGCAGGGGCGGTAGAATGGACGCAACGAGATACACGAGGAGGGGCTCAGCCATGCCGTCGAGCATACCGGCCACGACGATTCGGATCGACCCTGAGGTCAAGAGGGAGGCCACGGCCATCCTGGACGAGCTCGGCCTGTCCATGTCCACCGCCGTCAACGCGTTCCTCAGGGCGCCCGTCCGGGAGGGCGGGATGCCGTTCGAGATGAGGGTCAAGGCGCCGGTGCCCGACGGGAAGACGGCGAGATAGCCGGCAAATCGACTTGGAGCGATGGGACCCTCACGATTGACCCGACAGATCTTGAGCACATCGCCCCCTTACCGGATTCAAACCCGGCAAGGGGGCGATTATCTTGCAATTTCAAAAAGATGATTGGGGCAGAATGTCAATCATGGTCTAACAGAGCCAAATCAATCCAACAGTTTAGATAACGGTTAATGATTCGGGAACAGGGCGTTCGGCCGGATGGGACAAATAGATCTGGAAAGAACGAACCCCTTCGGGGCACACAAGTAGAGACAAACAATGGGGTCGCTTCGAGAAGCGATGCTTTCGAAGCGACCCCATTGTTTGCACAATTGAATTAGGCGCTGAGACCAAGTTGAGTCAATCTTAGACTAACAGAGAGAAGCGCCGCCCAAGTCATGTACTATCCGCTCCAACTCGACAATGTAGGACTCAACCGAATCATCCGATGGCGAGACTTCTGCTCGAATAATGTGGTCCCATTTATACAGGAAATTTTCAACCTGTCGATCTGGGTCATTCTTCCACAGTGGAGCAAGTGCAATCAACGCCGCATCAAAAGGATTGAAGGAAAAATTATCAGCATCAATATAGCCACCCATACCGCCCCTGTCGCAGTCATATACACTTCTAACTATTCTCTCCAATTCAATAGCCTGATTATGATTCATAAAATCACCTCCCTTTCTACTCTTGATACCCCAAAATAGAGAGGAAAAGAGTTTCGATAACATTTATCCGGTTGAAAATCATACACAATCGCTAAACATCGGTTGATTTCCGATCTCAGCCGATCACATTAAACCGATAGGCCGTTCCGGCAGTTATCCGGACGCCCCCGCGGACCCCGTGGGCCCCGGGGGCGGCGTTTTCCCAGTTGGAGGAACGGTGGAGATGTGTTTCGATGGGTTCGGTGGCCATGCTTCGCCCTCCGCCTGACACCGCTTCCCAGACCCAGTCGGACGTTCGGTCCGCCTATTCCGTTTTACCTTAAGGATAGACCAGCGGGGTATCGCCCATCTCGGCGCGCGCAGGCTCTATGAGCCCCGGCGTCAGGTCGAGCATGTCGACGGGTGTTAATGATCACTAAAAAGAGGTCCGCGTGATCGCCGGCAATCGAGCACCGTGAGCACCGAAACTGAGCAGTTTGAGCAGAAGGGCCGTACCCCGGGAACCGGGAGCGCGGCCTTCGCCATACGGTTCCCCGGGCGGGAACTTTGGCGAGGCCGCCCAGGAAGGATGGGGAGATGACCGTGCCCCTGGACACTGTGAATGATATACGGTCGACGGAGGCGGCCGGGCGCCCGGGGTTCAAGATAGCCCGGGCACTTCACCTGAGCCGCAACACCGTGGCAAAGTACGCCGACATAGAGAACATGTCACCCGCCGCGACGATACCCCAAAGGAGGGCCAGGCCGACACTCAAGTAAATCTGAATCTACCCCATCCCCTCATCTATCGCCACGAGGAACTTAACCACTTCCCTAGTATGCACGCGAACTCCCGTCCGAACAATCGCATGACCCACCATAGTATCCGCGGCCCCCAAACAAGCAGCGAACTAGAACCGGACAGGAGAAAACAGTTCACACAATTTTAGAAAGAAGCTTGACAGCATTAGAATGCAAAACGGCCGAACCGCAGTTCTTCCAATTGGATAGAAAAAGATATTGTAGAAAAACCCAGTAAACGAACCAGGAAATACGGAAACAGAATCAGCGTTGTGAACAACAAAATGATGAGCCATTACCGTCCACATAAGGACAATGCGGAGTAATTCGATACGGGAATCTCGTATTTTTACCATAATGTCCTCAAGTAAAATCAAAACCTAGTAATACCTCGGCCTAGAACCGTTCGAGAATTTCCTCGGCATTCTCTCGCAGATAGATATCTAGGTCCGGCACGGCAAACTGCACGTAGCCCCTCTGTGGCGCCTGAATAACCTCTCTTTGTAGCAATTTGGCCCTAATTGAACTAATCTCATTGGTCTTTTTACCCATGCGCTTAGCAATCTCGGCTGATTTGGACTGTTGTTTATCCTCGCACATAGCCAAAAGGTATTTAATATCGTTGAGCCCCAGTCCAGAAATCGCGGGCTCGTGAACAACATCGTGAAAACGAGCTTCTGCCAGCGCAATGCCTTCGGCAACATCGCGCTCACTCACGATGGCACTTTTGGCACGATGCAAGTTGACGCGCTGCCAAATGGAATATCCGACCAGTTGCACCAGATAGGCATGGCCCTTAGTGGCCTTAGCGGCTCTCGACAGAAGATTGTCCTCTATGGTCAAACCAGTCGCGACAAAGCTATCGCCCATAGAGAGCGCTACCTCCACCTGGTTGATAGGCGCCAGATCTTCGGGGAGGGCACGACGCAAGAACGTAAGCGCCTTGCCGTTAATAAGATCCATAACGCCGGCGGGCAAGCCGGCAAAGGCAAGTGCGATATCTACTTTTTCCCCTATCAAAAGCTGAACCGTAGACGCAATGGCACGCATATCGTCAATCGGAGCGTCCTGAACTTCATCGATGGCAATAAAAAGACCCTCGGATGACTTCGCCGCCGAACTTAGCAACTTTCTAAGGCTCGACTCTTTGGGTGCAACATCGACTTTCGCAGAAACAAAGCCGGCGTTTACACCGACCGAAGCATTGGCCGCAAGGGAAGAATCAGCAACCTGATCCTTCAAGTCCAGCAATAGGTTAGGGCCAGCAGAAACAATAGCGGTCTTCCATCCAAGCTCTCGCGCACGATCCCTAAGATCGCAGAGCAAAACAGTTTTTCCGGAGCCCCTCGGTCCAGCAATACGCATGAGCCTCGCAGGTGCACCAATTCCCGCATTCAAACTCTCGGTAAACTCAAGGGCAATATCATCACGACCAATTATGCGCGGAGGCTCAGCGCCGGCAGTGGGACGAAACGGATTATGGAATGCTGTGGCGCTCACTTGTTTGCCTTTCTAGGGAATCGATTATTGGTCAATCTTAGCTTTAAAAGTTTATCGTAGACTATATCCGATTATATCCAGTTGTATAAGTCTGTATAAACGTATCGCGGAAGTATCGAGCTTTCGTAATTTGTCTTAACGGACAGTCCAACGTTACTTTCTTCCAAGCTCATAGCGAAAGAAAGTTAAGGACTTCCTAAAATCCATTTTCTAAAGCGAGAAGTACTCGCTCTCAGCGGATAAGTTCGGCCCCAACCACGGATCGCCCGTCAAGAAGAACTCCGGCCAGCGCTGAATGAACAGTGCCTGTTCACGTTTCCAGCGGCGCAGCTTTTCCTCGTTGGCCTCTTCCCTGCCACGTGAGGTGAACTCGTAGTGGTACAGCTCGGCATAGGGCGTAAAGATGGTGCGGAAGCCCGCCTCCCCCTGGCGCCAAATGCCTCGACCGCGAAGCTGTCCAATTCAAGATGGTCGGCATCGGTCCAGGCTCGGAAGCCTCTGAGACGCCCGACTCGTAGTACGTGACCTTGTCTATAAACAGGCTTTCCGCACTCACAGCATAAGAAGGCCCGTGCAACAAAACACAAAGGTAGGCCAGAGCAACAAGCAGGATGCAACGGCGATGATGGCCCAACAAGACAACAGGTATGAGTGCGCCGATCTACACGGCAAGCCAATAAACAGGGTTGGGAAATGCCTGGTGGCAGTACTCATCAGCGTATTAAGATCAAATCCTAGCCCAGACTCATAACAGATCGAATCCCTGTAACAGCGGGAAAAGTCGACGTAAATCGTTTAAGTATGCGGCAAGCGGAGAGAGTGTATGGGCGCTCGCACGCGTCTTTGAATCTTCTAATGAGCAAGAAGAGAGGGATCTAGGAGAGACCTAATAGTTCTTGGAAGCTGGGAATCATCGAACTCACCATCTTTAAACAAGAGGGAATCATATAGCTTCTTATCGTTCTGTCTCGAAAAGATATGAGTGACCAGATGCACATCGTGGGCCTTTGAAAAACAATCTTCGTCCCTTAAAGATTCAGCAATATAACAACCGCCCCTATAGTTCATGAGTAAGGAAAAGTTCAAGTCTGTTGTTCCAAACTTATAGCACTGCGATTTTGTTGATATGTCTTCGAGCATAAAGCACGCGGAGGTTGCAAAAGAGGCAAGCTGAACAATATGGTTGACTTTTCTGCGACACAGAGCGTAGGGATGGCGATTCGAAAAGTCGATCTGCGACGCAGCAAGTTTTCCTCTGGATGCCAATTTGAAAAACTGCTTAGCCGACAAATGACTATCTACGCCAGTTAAATGCTTGAAATTTTCGGCCTTATAAATAACTTCGATATACCTGTCATCGAAAACGTACATGAATGACTTTCCGACAAGAAAACCGCGATAAAGTTTTGCTGCCTGATTAATTTCCGCAACTATCGCCTTCCGATCTTCAGCCCTACCCATACTGCCCCAATCAAAAAAGCCGGGATAACCCCGGCTGATAATCAAAGAGGCGGTTTTCTGCTGGCTGTCAGCCGCGGCATCCTCACGGAAACCTAGTTGTCGCCGGAATTATAGTCCCCGGCGCGGACTCACCTTATCTCCCCGGTGCGGGCTCGATATCCTCTCGGATATCTAATCGTCTTGGACTTTTTACCTGCCCAAGCACAGTACAGCTTTTACGTGCCGCCACACGGAGCTTAGCTCAAGATTATTATCTATAACTCAAGCCACTAAAGCAAGCTACGCACGGGCATGGTCAAATTAAATTCAAACCTTGGTCATCAATCACATCTACCGCGGGCCGATAACGCCCGCCTCATGTGCTGCGATATAATCAATCTCACTAAATGCCAAATCAGCAAGCCGAAGGAGCTAACGTGCTAACAATTCACTATGGTGATATGGAAAACGTTATCTACAACACGTCGGTTTACTTCGATAACGTCTATTCGCCCCAGTGGTTTCAAGATGCCTTTGCTCAAAGGGTCATAAAATCCATCGACAAAGGCACCGTGGTAGGCCCCAATGCAATCGATACCAAGATTCTAGGTATCATTCCTCCCGAAAAACTATCCAGCGGCACCAAAACACTGCTGCTTATGTACTTTATGCCGGAGAACGTATATAACGCCTCAAATTGCGGTGATAATTGCGCCTACTGGATTCTGCGGATCGCCGCGCAAAAGGATTTAGCAATCAATCTCTACCATTTTATGGATTTTGGAAACGGCAAATTCACGGCTGTCATTGCGAACACAGGCGATGTCGTTCACACGATGTTTGACCTTGTCCCCATAGCTGGAAAATGCCTTAGGGAGAACTCCTGATGCGCGGATCATACAAGGTAATTATTCAAAATAACCGTGTTCAGTTTAAACTGACCATCAATAGAAATCTGACCATCATCCAAGGAAACAGTGCTACAGGGAAGACAACTCTGCTTGATATGGTGGCAGCCCATGAAGAGCTTGGGGCACAAAGCGGCGTAACAGTAAGTTGCAAAGTGCCCTGTAAAACAATATCTGGAAAATATTGGCGCAGAGATCTCCAAGAGATTTCCAGCAGTATTGTTTTTATTGATGAGGGCAATACTTTTGTTCGATCAAGAGAATTTGCCCATGAAGCAAAACGTAGCTCAAACTACTACGTAATCGTCGCCAGAGAGTCACTGCGCCAACTGCCCTATAGCGTTGATGAAATCTACGGTCTTAAGAACACCAACCGAACCACAACGAAGTATCCCGTTTACTCTCGTGTCTACACCTCTACATATCGTATTTACGATGATACTGAATTTAGAGGCGAGAGGCCCGAGCTTGTCATCGTCGAGGACACAAATTCGGGCTACGAATTCTTCAGTTTGCTATGCAAAAAGAGCAGCATTAAGTGCATCAGCGCGGGAGGAAAATCAAATATTTGCAACTGCATTATGGACGCACCGGAAAACGACATCCTCGTGATTGCCGACGGCGCCGCCTTTGGACCAGAAATTGCGGAAGCAGCTGCTCTATTGCGCCGAAAGAACATCAAGCTATTCCTACCGGAATCGTTTGAATGGCTCGTGTTGAAGTCGGGATTATTCAACAGCAAACACATTAAGGACATGCTGCTTAACCCCGCCGAACATATCGAAAGCTCAAAGTTCTTTAGCTGGGAGAGGTTCTTTACTGCGGAACTCATCGAATGCTCACGAGACACACGTTTTCGATATGACAAGAGCTGCTTGAACGAGGAGTACTTGAACCCCACCGCCTTTGCAGCTCTTGAGGATACTTTGCCGGAACTTGGCATTACTTCGCACTAAAACGAGAAGTACTCACTGTCGGAGGATAGGTTTGGTCCGAGCCACGGGTCGCCATCGAGGAAGAACTCAGGCCAGCGCTGCATGAACAGTGCTTGCTCGCGCTTCCAGCGACACATCTTTTCCTCGTTGGCCTCTTCTCTGCCGCGCGAGGTGAACTCGTAGTGGTACAGCTCGGCATAGGGCGTAAAGATGGTGCGGTAGCCCGCCTCCCATGCGCGCAGGCAAAAGTCTGCGTCGTTAAAGCCAACGGCGAATTCCTCGTTATAGCCGCCGACCTGCTCAAATACGTCGCGTCGGACCATCTGGCTGGCACCCGTTACGGCGCTAAAGTTGCCCGGGCGCACGGCACGGGCAAGATAGCCCTCGCGCTTTGCCGAGAAGTCCTGGTTGGCATGGGCAAGTGCGCCGCGCACGCCAACCACAATGCCAGCGTGCTGCACCAGATGATCGGCAAAGTAGAGTTTGGCACCCACCACGCCCGCTTCGGAACGCTGCAGATAGCCCATCATCTCTTCAATAAAGTCGGGACTAATGACCTCGGTATCGTTGTTGAGCAGCAGCAGATAATCGCCTTTGGCGTGCTCCACGCCAAAGTTAATGATCTGGGAGTAATTGAACTCGCCCGGCCAGTACACAACGCGCGCGATGCCCTTGCCTTCAGATGCTGCAGCCACGCGCTCTGGCAGGGTTTCGTAATACGCAAACGTCTCCGGGGCTTCGCTGTTGTTCTCCACCAAGACAATCTCGTAATTGGCATACGTGACTCTCTGGGCGATCGACATTACACAGGCGTCGAGCGTCTCAATGTGATCCTTGGTGGGAATCACAATGCTCACCAGCGGCGCAGGCTCCGGCAGCGCATAGCGCATGCGGTAGACAAACGGCGTCTCGGTCTCCTCGACCGTCCCGTGAACGCCCAACGAATCAAAGTGGCGCTGCAGCGCAAGGCGCCCGGCCTCGATGGCATACGGCTTGCTATCGGCAGAACCATCGGCGGTCGATCCCGGATGCACGCGCCAGTGATACAGCACGTGCGCAACATGTTCAAACCGTGCGCCCGCCGCAAGGCAGCGGAGCGTCAGGTCGTAGTCCTGGGCACCCGCAACATCTTCCGGAGACATGCCAATGCGATCGATAAGTGCCTTCTCCACCATCAGAAAATGCGTCACGCAGTTATGGCTATAGAGCAGGTCGACGTTGAGCCGCGTCTTAAAGACCGGCTGGCCCCACTCCCCCGTTTTCTGGAACATGTCCTCGTCGCAGAACAGGACCTGGGGACGCTCGCCCTCGGCAACCTTGTTCAGCGCGGCAACATAGTGGAATAACGCGTCCGGTTCCAGGATGTCATCGTGGTCCAAGAACGCGATGTAGTCGCCCGTCGCTTGCTCAATACCAGCGTTGGTGTTGAGCACAATGCCGCCGTTGCCGGGAAGCTCGATGCGACGAACGCGCTCGTCGTGAGCGCCTGCCGCAAGGGCGGCCACCGCGTCCCATTCGGGCGAGGCGTCCATAAGCAGCAATTCCCAGTTGTCATAGCTCTGGGCTAGCACCGAGTCCAGCAGCTCGCGCAGGTAGACCCGATCAGTCTTGTAGCACGGCACCACAATGCTCACAAGCGGCCTATAGGCAAAGGCCGCCGAAGCGACACGCTGGCACACCAAATCGGCCGGCTTTGCACGATGTTGCTCAAACCAACGCCGATAAGCTGCGTCGTCTGCACGCGCGTCCTTCATGCGGTTCCAGCTATCGTCGACCATGCCGTTGTACAGGCGACCATCCATAGCGCAAAACCCGTTCTGGATCCGCTCTGTGGGATCGCTCACAATCGCGACAAAATCTCGTATATCCTGAGGCATCTCTACGCTCAGATACGTTTTATTGACACGGCATCCGTTCTGCTGCGGCACATTGACCTGCGATTCGAACACATGCACGGTGACATCGATGGCATTCATATGCGTATCGAAGATCTGGAACTCAGGTGCGCACTGGGGGTCTCCCGCCCAGTTGACCTCATAGCGCCACACCGCGCCGACGTCTGCCGGTAAATAGCGAATGGCATCGATCTCGTAGCGGCCGCAGTGTTCGCCACGCTGCGCATCGCGGATAAGCGCACACAGCGCAGGCTTTGCTTTGTAGTTAATCTTGGATTCCAGCTTGGCCACGCGGCTATCGAGGCGAATGGAGCCCAACCTTTGGCAACCGGATGCAAAAACGACATCCATCGACGAGCCATCCAAAAACGGAAGCACCAAGACGGCGAGCTCGCGCTCGTAATCGGAAACGGAAGGGCAAAGCGCCAGCACACGGCCATGATCGACCGGGAGCACCAGCGACGGCACACAAGAGCCACTCGTCGTCGCATGGGCAAACGATTGAGAACCCTCCTGCTCAATAAGCGCGGCGACATCCTGACCGGCAAAACGAAGCAGCACAAACAGACGGCCCTGGCTGCGGCAAAGCGCCAAACGCTTGATACTCATTTACACTTCTCGCTTTCCCAGGGCGTTCGCTGCCATGCGTTTGCAGGCACCCAGGCGCCCAAACCTCAAGACGTCGTAATCGAACATGAGCTTTTTGCACTCACGGGCATTGGGGGCCTTGCTGGTAAGCGCCGCACGCACCATAGCGGCAACAGAAGGAGCGCATTGTGCGAGCGCAGCATCGCTGCCCACAGCAGAGTCGGCAAGTGCCGTGGCAACGGCAGCAAACACCTTACCGCAGTCCGAACCCAGCAACCTGAGCGCATCGTACAGCACCAGATCGCACAGGAAATATGCAAGGTCATCGGCGTGCTGAGCATCGAGACCGTCGCGGCGCCAATCTGCCAGCACCGCGGAGTAAATCTTCACGTGCTCCAGCAGGCGCGTCTCGTCGTCATAGCGCATGGTGTCCATGAGCGAACCCTTGCGCGCCACGCGGTAGTCATACAGCTTGTTCGAGATAAGCGCGGTCTTGTACGAACGACCGTACACGGCAAAATCGAAGACCTGGTCCTCGCCATACTTGACGGTTTCATCGAACACGATCCCGTTGCCCAGCAAAAACTCACGCTTGCAGGCGGTGCGCCATGCAAAGGGGCGAGATGCTTCCTTAAACAGCAAGTCAGAGTTATAGCCTTCAAACGACACATCGCGTGGGCTCAGCACATAGTTAAGCCACGGATACCCCGCCTCGAGCGGGTACGGATTCGCGCCAAAGGTCAACACGTCGCAATCCTCGCGTTCAAAGGCATCGACGATCACGCGGCACGCATCGGGCGTAAAGCGATCGTCGGAATCTAAGAACGCGATGATAGGAGCCGTGGACGCGGCGATACCTGCATTGCGCGCGCTCGACAGGCCACCGTTGGGCTTATCGACAAGCTTAAAGCGCGCGTCCTTTTCGCAATAGGCAGCCGCAATATCGCGCGAACCGTCCGGCGAGCCGTCGTTGACCAGCACGCCTTCCCAATCGGGCATGTCCTGCGCAAGCAGGGAGTCCAGGCACCAGGCCAGGCACTCCTCCACGTTATAGATGGGAACGACAACGGAAATCTTGGGGGTAGCCATAGTCAAGTGCTCCTACTGTACGACCGGAACGTCATCGGGGTGCGGATTATCACCGTAGGTGCGCTGATACGTCAGCACGCGCCAGACCAGCGGCAGCCCGCCAATCTTAAAGTAGTGCTTAAACGTATTGATCTTGCCCGGCTTTTTAAAGCCAAAGCGCGAATCAATATAGGCGCGGGGCGACTTGACCATCAGGCGCAAGTCGGTCTCGCCACGCGGATCGAACAGCGACAGGTCAAAGCGACCGGCATCCCAGTCGGCCTTGAGCTCGGGAGAGGCCTTCTCCCAAAACTGCTCGCGCAGTTCATCGACCAGGCGCTCATCATTCCAACGGTACGTATCGACCTTCATGCGCATTAAAATGCCCTGAAGCTGAGCCTTAAGCTCGGGACGCTCGTCCAAAAAGCGCTGCATCTCGGCATATTCGTCGCACACGCAAAACACCTTGTTGGGCGAATTAACAGAGCTCTTCTCGTTATCCTGGCGATAGCACAAAATGGGGTCCGCGATAAACGCGGCACGCTCGGCGCAAGCCCAAACCTTAAAGTTAAAGCCTGCGTCCTGATACGAGGCACCCGGCGTGGGAAGGAATCGAATCTGATTGTCGTTGAGGAACTCGCGCCGATAGATAGCCGACCAAATGGAAGGTTTGCGGTAGAAGATGCCCGGGCGATCGACGGGGCGATACGCGGCGCCCGTCATATGCTCGTCGATGATCCCAAACAGCTCACGGCGCTCGCTGGGCGTGGACCAATACAGGCAAAAGTCGCCCTTTACCACATCGGCATGCTCCGCATCGGCCTTGGCGACCAGCTTTTGGAGCGAATCCTCAAACATAAAGTCGTCGGACTCAAGGATGCCCACGTACTCGCCGCGCGCCAACTCCAGGCCGCGGTTCATCGAGTCGCCGTAGCCGCTGTTGGCCTTGTCGATCATCTTTACACGGGGGTCGCGCTCCATGTACTCGCGGATGATATCTGGCGAGCTATCGGTGGAGCCGTCGTTGATGCAGATGATCTCGATGTCCTTGAGCGTCTGCGCCACGGCGGAATCGAGGCACTCGCGCAGGTAGCGCTCGACATTGCAGATGGGGACAAGCAGCGAAACTTTAGGGGTATCAGAGTTCTGCAAGAGAACCTCCTGTTGAATAGCGTGTAACAGGGTTATTTTAGCAGCCGAGCTGCGGCGGGCGGCAGCGCTTGGAATTAGAGAAAGCGCTCCAGGCAGGCTTTGAGACCACGAGTCGAAAGATAGAACAGCGTGGCGTCTACCATCGAAACGCTCGAGGTCGCCGCAACGAGCTTGAAGGCAACACGGCGAACGGCGCCCTTAGCAGGCATATCCGCCCACTCCGTTCCCAAAAACGTCGTGAGGTCCACGTTGACGCGAGCCGCCACGCGATGGAAGTCATCGGCATCCAAGCGTGCCAGGTCGAACACAATGAGGTCCAAAAACCAAGTTATCAGCTCGCCGGGACACAGATCCAAAAGACCGTAGGCCGCCCAGTCCTCCAAGACCTCCTCGAGCATCCACATGTGGGCGTCAAGCTTTTTGGCGCGAGCCTCGGCACTGTTGAACTCGTGCGTCGCCGATTCGCTCTCCATCACGTAGTGGTAGAACTTGTCCGGCATGACGACGGTCTTGCGGGCAAGCGCATAAGCCGCAAATTGGAAGACGACGTCCTCGCCCAAAGCCAAACCGGGGGCGAAGCGAATACCTTTGCGATTGAGCAGCTCGCGCGAAAACGCCGCACGGCAGGCATAGGGCTGCGCATTCGAATGAAACAGCAGTTGGGGATCACGGGCGCCAAAGGTACCGGCTTTGGGGCTCATGAGCTGCTGGACGCGTTTGGGGGCAGCATCGGCTGGTTCACAGACGCCGCCAAAAACGGCGGCCTCGGCATCTGCAGGCTCCATGGCATGCAGCACGCGCTCGACCGTCTGGGCATCGATGTAATCGTCGGCGTCCACAAAAAAGACGGTCTCGCCCTCGGCGGCATCGATACCGGCATTTCGAGCGCACGAGACGCCCGCGTTTTCCTGGTCAATAACCAGTACGCGATCGTCGGCCAGCGCGATCTGGCGTAACACGTTCAACGAATCATCAGTCGAACCGTCGTTGACGCAGACAACCTGAATCGAGCGCTCAGACTGGGCCAAAAGCGAATCGAGGCATCGCTGAATGGAGCGCGCAGAGTTGTAAACGGGGACGACAATGGTAGCTTTAGGACACGAGGCCTCTCCCATGCCGACCTACCCCCTCAGCGATTCGATGAGGAAGGCGGCGACCACGCCCGGGCCTCCAACCGAGGCGTAATACTTAGCACGCCCCAAGGCACCATCCGTCGCAAAACTCGGATGCTCGTCAACCCAGCCCTCAGGATCTTTGAGGATGGCAGCGAGATTCGCGCGTTTCCACGGCTTGAGGTCGTCAAGCGAAAAGTCCCCCGCGTCCAAGGCCGCCTGAAATTCCTTGGCCATCTGCGCCAGGAACTCCTTATAGAACTTAGGCGCCAGGCGCACGTAGTTCCACATATACGAATCGTACTTAATGAGCTGATTGAACTTGAGCATGCGCGCGACGTCATCACTTGCGTGGTCGCGGGCATAATCCTCTCGAATCCAACGCTCGATCTCGGCATACTCGGTATTGACGCAAAAGACCTTAGCCGAAGAATTGACCGAGGAATTCTCGTTGTCCTGGCGATACGACAACACGGCATCATGCAGGTAAACAGACTTATCGGCGCACGCGATCACCTTAAAGGCGAATGACGTGTCCTGGAAGGATGCCCCCGGAGTCGGCAGGAACTTAATGCCGTTGCGCTCAAGAAAATCGCGACGGTACACGGCCGACCAAATCGACGGCTTTTGCTTAAAGAACTGTGTCGTATCGCTCGGGTGCACCGGTTTGCCGCAATCCTGAGGTCTAAACATCTCGTGCAGCGAACGGCGCTCCTCGGGCTTAGACCAGTAGAAATCAAAGTTCGCCTTCGCAAAGTCGGCATTATTGCTATCGGCGGCCGAGACAAGCTTTTCGAGTGCGTCGGGCGCCATAAAGTCATCGGACTCCAAGATGCCAACGTACTTGCCACGCGCCATCTCCAGACCGTGGTTCATCGAGTCGCCGTAGCCGCTGTTGGCCTTGTCGATCATCTTGACGCGCCCATCGCGCTCCATATACTCGCGGATAATCGCCGGCGAGTTATCGGTCGACCCGTCGTTAATGCAGATGATCTCAATATCCTTGAGCGTCTGCGCTAGGGCGGAATCGAGACACTCGCGCAGGTAGCGTTGAACATTGTATATGGGAATAAGCAGCGACAGAACAGGGCTGCCAGAGGCGTTAGTAGACAAATGTGCTCCTTAGGAAATACCTGTCGTTTCATGGTATCAAAGGGTTAGCGTGCCAGCGGGCGTTTATATAATCTATGGAGCTCGCAGAGGCAAACCGATAAGAAAGGACGTCATGCAGCCCAAAGCCGCACGCAGCATACCCATCGAAGCCTTGCGCTTAATCGCGGTCGCTGACACGCTCGTGCTCTCAAGCAGTAATCAGCACATCAATGTTACGTATAGCAGTCACCTCGCCCATGGCAGGTTCCTGCGTTTTATTCAAAGCTTGCCGTCAAGGTGCGCCGAGCCTTTACAATAGGACAGTCCCAAGGACGTATTCGATAGCTTCCGTGCAGCGCATGCGCGCCGCGCGTGAAAGGATATATTGCCCCATGCCTTCAACCCTCCCCGCTCCCATCGAGAAGCTCGCCATCGTCGTCGTTACGTACAAGCGCCAGGAACTCCTGGCCAACTTGTTCGACTCTATGACCGATCTCACGGCAACGCCCTGGCGCATCGTGATTGTCGATAACGAGAATTCGCGCGAGACCGAGGCCATGTGCACTGCATTCAACGAGCGCCTGGCCAACCTGTGGGGCATCGACACCGAGCAGCCCGACGCGCAGGGCGGCACCGACCGTGTCATCTACGCCCCGCAGCTCGAAAACGGCGGCGGTGCGGGTGGCTTCTCCGCTGGAACCAAATGTGCCTACGATCTGGGAGCCCAGTGGTTCTGGGTCATGGACGACGACGTGCTCGTCATCCCCGAAGGCATCGAGCGCTTGGCCAAGTGGACCGACCGCTACGATGTTATCCAAGGTTCGCGCCTGGACTTTGACGGCGGCGCTTTCTTTTGGCAATACCAACTCATCCTTTCGCTCGGCATTCCCAACCCTATCGCCAAGTGGGACCTAGGACCCGAGGGCTACCGCGCCATGAACCAGCTGTGCTTTGAGGGCGGCATGTTCTCGCGCCGCGTGGTCGACAAGATCGGCCTGCCCGATGCGCGCTTCTTTATCTACGGCGACGATGCCTGCTACGGCTACGTGGCCAGCCAGCACTTCCCCGCCGCCGTTGTTGCCGACGTGGTACTCAAGCGCGCCCGCGCCGTCTCTAACTGGGATATCGCCGGCAAGCGCCAGCTCAACTCCACGAGCGACACCAACCGTTACTACATCATGCGCAACCGCGGTTATCTGGCCCGCTACATGCAGATTTACGGCGACTACCACCCCGTGCTGTTCCGTCTGGGCAACGCCGCGACCTTCTGCAAGGAATTCATTCGCCTGGCCGCGGTCGACAAGTGCTTTAAGACCGGTATTCCGGCGCTGCGCCGTGGCATGAAGGACGCCCGCAAGATCGTTAAGGATCCCAACTGGAAACCCATGCCGCCCCTGAAGGACGCGGAGCAGTAAAGGGCCTTCGCCCGCCGCTACAGTCGTTGGCACACCACGGACACACGCTGACCGTCAAAACCAAAGCCCCAACGCATGCGTCCGACGGCGGGGCGCGGCACGCGGATATCATCGATGCCGTCGCGCTCTATGTCGAGCAGCGCCTGAACCGCCAACAGTTCCAGGCCCAGGGCATCGACGCCAGGGTCGTACAACATGTTGACCGTAATGAGCGGTCGCTCATCGAGCATGCCGAGCGTGTCGGCCACGTCAAACACCCGACCGGTGGGAATCACCTGGATATCCCAGCGATCCGAGACGCCACTTCGCTTGGAGCTGGGATTGCAATAGCCGGGCAGTCCAAAGCAGAGCCCCTGAAGCGCCAGATGATAGGCTGTCGGCATATCTGATTGGCCCACATCGATGCCCAGATCGCCGATAGCACAGCTCAAAGCTTGCTTTACAGTGTCCTCGTCTCCTCGACACAGTCCGTCATGGAACGAGTCGATAACTCCAACGTCCTCAACGGCGCACTCAAACCATTCCAGAATTACAAGACGGAGCGCCTGACGCACTTCGTTGTTAGGCAGACGCAGGGAACGAAGGCACGCGCCGTCCTCCGAATGCCCTGTCATGTCCGTCGTAAGAAATCCAGACAGATACAGCGCAGTCCAGATATCTTCGGGCTTGGCGGCATCGGCCTCCTCGGCATGCACATGCACTGGCGCCTCAATAAACCCATGCGGCTCAAGCAAATCGAACAATGCGGACAGGCGCATGAGATTCCAGTCGCCGACGCATGCGCTCAGACGGTCGGCGTAACCATACAGATCTGCCCGAACGGGCGCGACGCAACCGCGATGTGCGTAGTCCACCACGCGCCCCGGGATCGAGCAATAAAAACCACCAAACAGATAGCCCTCGAGCCACTCACGCGCGTCATCCAGACAGCCGTTGCGACCGATGCGATCCAACAGCACCTGGACTTCGTCGTCCGAAAAACCAAACCATCGATCACACCAACTCGACAGCGGCGTAGCCGACCGATAGGAAACCCCACGTTGGGACAACGCGAACTCGGCAGGACCGGGGCGCTCGCCCATCAGACACGTCAATCGCAACGAGTCGCCGGCGTCGGCAATGGTGTCGAACAACATTCGGCTGAGCGACTCAAGGGAATCCACGCTACCGTCGTCCTTAGCGTCCAAACGCTTTGGACATACCGCGTCGTAGTCGTCTATCAGAAGAACAACCCGCTCATCGAAAGCCGTCTGGAGCAGTTTAATGAGCGCGCCAAGCGCCGCATCGGTCTCATTATCGCTGGCCACCCCACGCGCCGCCCTCTCGATAAGACGAACCTCACGTCTTGACAGATCAGGCGCGGCAAGCAGCGGCAGCAATCGGGCGCACTCGTGCGCAACAGCGCTGCGAATAGCCACCGCAGGACCAGCGTCGCCCCTCACAGCGGCAGCCGAAAAGTCGATCATGATGACCGGATAACACGCGTACTCATCACGATAGCGACCGCCGCCCGCCTGCCAAATCTGGGTGCAAACGAACGGGCTTCGATCCGGCCGCCGGTAATCAGGTCGTTCCAAATAGCATTTGAGCATCGATAGGTTCATGCTCTTGCCAAAACCCTTGGGCCGACAGCAAAGCGCAACAGGTGCTTCGCTGTCCAATATATCGGCAATAAACATAGTCTTATCGACGAGTAAACACCGATTGATTGCATCGGAAAAGTCGTGTACATCAACCGGCAGAGCTGCGTTATCCGCATAACTGAGCAACCGTGCGCCAAACGCATGAGCAACACCATAATTCGCCTGTTCAGACACCGTAAACTCTCCTTCTAACGCAGCACGATGCCCATTGTAGCGAGCGGGTAGAGCGCAACAATATCGACATGCAAACGTTTCGGGCAACGGTAGCAACAAACCCCCGAGGGGGCATAACAAATCGTTGCACAACAAAAACGGGGCCCGATGCCGCCGCACCGGACCCCGTCCCAAACTCTTATAGAAAACGATCTGGAAGATTACTCCTCCAAGCCGTCCTCCCCTGAAGCCTTGTTCTGCTGATCGAGTTTATGCTTGCCACTCACAATAGACGTGGCGCCCAGCGTGGCCAAGCTTGCACTGGCAAGGCTCGCCATCACAATCAGATCGCCCGTCTTGGGCATATTGCCGCCAGATGACTTGGTAGTTGTAGTCGTCGTGGTTGTAGTGGTCACCGTCTTGGAGTCATCCTGCTCCTGGACCCGGTTGTCAGCACCGCTCTTGTCGTCGTCTTCGGACTGTTTCTTTTCGCCCCCGGCCTTGCTCTTGTCCTTCTCCTCAGATTCAGACTTCTTATCCTCGCCCTTCTTCTGTTCGGACTTGTCGCTCTTCTCCTCAGAGCTAGAACCCTTATCGGATTCGGTCTTCTCGGAAGCCTCGTCCTTGGAGTCGCCCTTTGCGACTTCGGTCTTTTCCGCGGAAACCTGATCAGAGTTGTCCTTGTACTGGGTCGAGCCGTTATTGACGCCAGCCATCAGCGAAGAGCCCAGCGTAGAACCAAGTTGCACGGAGAAAGAAGGCTTCTTGTCCGGCGAAGCAACGGGAACGTCCGGCGCCTTATTCGAGTCATCCTTGGAAGCATCGGAACCAGGGGTTGCGTCAGAGCCGGAGCCGTTGTTAGAGCCGGTGCCAACGGACGAATCGCTCGAGCCGGTGGATGAGTTAGAGGTGCCAGCGCCGGTCGAACCAGAAGTGTCGCTGTCCGTATTGCCGGCAGAGCTTGAAGACGAATCGCCCGCAGCAGAGCCGTTCGAATCAGAGCCGTTCGAGGTAGAGCCGTCGTTGGTAGTGCCACCAGCAGAGCCATCACCGTCAGCACCGGTCGAGGGCGCATCCATCCTGTCATCGTTGGCATCGTCGCTCGAGTCGTCATTCGAATCAGGTGTCGGCGAGGGCGCCGGCGTGGGCTCGGGCTGCACGGGCGTTGCAGCGGCAGCGGCCTCGTCCTCGGCGATATAAACCAAGCAGTCCTTCAGCTCGTTGCGGTAGCGGTTCTTCCAGCCCTCATGATACTGGGGCTGGCTCGAATACTTGGTCGCCACGTTATTGACCACACTGTTGGAAAGCGCCGTCACAAACTCGCGGTCGGACATATCGTTGGAGAGATTCGCCCAACGGAAGAAGTCCCTGCAGCCACCGGTGCCGCACATGTTGGTGATGCTCCACACCATGCCCTTAACGCAATCGGCACGGCCCGAAATATCAATACCCAAGCCGCTCTTAAGCCACGCCTCGGTCACCGCATAGTACGAGTTGTACGCATAGGCATCTTGAAGAGCTGAAAACTCAACAGGATCGGTGCTGTACGCACCTTGGAAGGCATCCTGCGCGATATGGCCCAGCTCGGTGAGCTGGGCGTTCTCGTACATGGCATTGCTCGCGTTGGAAATCTCGCTGCCGCGATCAATCGCATCCTTGAGCATGCTGTATTTTTCGGGGTTGTAGTTGTAGGCCTGCTTCATAAACGGAATGAGCGACCATCGACGGTCAAACTGGTAATAACCCAGCGCGTTATAGCCGTCGCCATACGAAAAGCCCTGATTATAGTTGCCATGGCTCTCGTACTTGGTAAAGTACTTCATCTCGGGGGTCACGTTAACAAACGAAACGCCCTGGACCGACCTCAGCACGCCCGAGAAGGACTGCTGGGTATAGAGACCCTTATCGATATCGGTCGCATCCGAGGCAACGCCCGGTGTGGGCTCCTCGGCGGCAGCGGGTGCGGGTGCGGTAACGGCGCCAAACGAAAGCGCCAGCGTCAGGCCCGCGACAATCGCAGAATGCTTGGGCTGCATAAGATCCTCCCTGCATTGGTGTAGTTAAAGTGCAGTTTGCAAAGATAGAAATAAGTATTGCAGCTCGCCCGTTGTTGCACAACAACCCCTCGGTAAACGGCAACAACCCTCCGCGAAATCTTAAGGAATTGCGTTCAACCTACAGCTTGATGTTGAAGTTGACTTCGGGGACGGCGGCCAGGTCGGCCAACGTCACGCCGTCGACGTACTTTTCGATCACGTCGTCCAGGCCGCGCCAGAACTTGACGGTTGAGCACAAATCGCTGCGGGTGCAGCTGTTGTCGATGCCGTCGCACGCCACGGGCGCCGTGCTGCCCTCGACAGCGCGCAGGATGTCGCCAGCACGCACCTCGGCGGGGTCCTTGGCCATCATGTAGCCACCGCCTTTGCCGCGCACGCTCTTAAGCAGGCCCGCCTTCATGAGCGGACGAACCAGCTGCTCCAAATACTTTTGCGAGATATGTTCACGGTCGGCAACCTCGCGCAAAGCAATCTTGCCCTCGGCGTCACCCAGCGCCGCGATATAGATCATTAACCGGAGGGCATAGCGGCCCTTAGAAGAAATGAGCATACCTACCCTCCCATCGCATCTGGAACAACATAACCAGGTTTGTTTGTCCCAAATCTTAAGTAAGTGGGACAAACACAACAGGTTATTTTGTCCCAGAATTTGAAAAGTCGAGTGGATTAGTCGGGTTTTCCCTTGACTAACGCCGAACCCATAGTAACTTTATTCCGAGAAGATTCCTAGGGTTTAGTACACCTATGAGTACACCATATACAGAGAGGGACAGCATGAGCGCAAATCCGCTGCTTTCCATCGAAGGTCTCACCGCCTCCGTGGACGAGAAGACCATCCTCCACAATGTCAACCTCAACGTCGCCGCCGGCGAGACCCACGTGCTGATGGGCCCCAACGGCGCCGGCAAGTCTACCCTCGGCCACTTGGTCATGGGCGACCCCGTCTACACGGTCAACGACGGCCGCATCGTCTTTGACGGCCAGGACATCACCGAGCTCACCACCGACAAGCGCTCGCGCGCCGGCCTGTTCCTGAGCTTCCAGGCCCCTGTCGAGATCCCCGGCGTGCCACTGTCGAGCTTTTTGCGCGCCAGTATCGCCGGCCGCCCCGGCCTGGAGATGAAGGGCAAGGAATTCCGTCGTCGCGTCAAGGAGCTCGCGGCCGAGCTTAACATGGATACCGCCTACCTCAACCGTGAGCTGGGCGTGGGCTTCTCGGGCGGCGAGAAAAAGAAGGTCGAGATGCTCCAGCTTCTGCTGCTGCAGCCCAAGCTCGCCATCTTGGACGAGACCGACTCCGGCCTGGACGTCGACGCCCTGTCCACCGTCAGCCACGGTATGGACGCCTACCGCAAGAGCTGCGACGGCTCCATGCTCATCATCACGCACAACACGCGCATCCTGGAGCACCTGGATGTCGACCGCGTCCACGTTATGGTCAAGGGCCACATCGTGCGCGAGGACGATGCCTCGCTGATCCCCTGGATCGACAAGAACGGCTTTGAGACCTTCGAGCGCGAGGCCGCCGAGCAGCGCGCCCAGGCCGAGGCCGCCGCTGCCGAGCAGCAGGCGTAAAGGGGCGACGCAATGACCAAGAACCGCACCGAGGTCGCGGACATCGACCGCAGCCTCTACGACTTCACCTACGGCGAGGAGGGATTCGAGCGCCTCGACGCCGGCATCACGCCCGACATCGTGCGCGAGATCAGCGCCAAGAAGGACGAGCCACAGTGGATGCTCGATCTGCGCTTAAAGTCCCTCGAGATCTTCAATCGTTTTCCCGACCCGACGTGGGGCCCCTCCATCGAGGGCCTGGACATGGACAACATCGTCACCTACGTCAAGCCCAACACCGACCAAAAGCACGACTGGGAGTCGGTGCCCGACGACATCAAGAACACCTTTGAGCGCCTGGGCATCCCCGAGGCCGAGCGCAGCTACCTGGCGGGCGTCGGCGCGCAGTACGACTCCGAGCTGGTCTACCACAACATGCAGGACACCGCGTCCAAGATGGGTATCGTCTATTCCGGCATCGAGGAGGCCCTGCACGACCCGCAGTGGGAGCCGCTCATCCACGAGAAGTTTATGACGCTCATCCCGCCCACCGACCACAAGTTTGCGGCCCTGCACGGCGCCGTATGGTCGGGCGGCTCGTTTGTCTACGTGCCCAAGGGCACCAAGTTGGACTTCCCGCTGCAGAGCTACTTCCGCCTTAACGCCAAGGGCGCCGGCCAGTTTGAGCACACGCTCATCATCGTCGAGGACGACGCCGACCTGCACTTCATCGAGGGTTGCTCCGCGCCCAAGTACAACGTTGCCAACCTCCACGCCGGCGCCGTCGAGCTCTTTGTGGGCAAGCGTGCGCACCTGCGCTACTCGACCATCGAGAACTGGTCCAAAAACATGTACAACCTCAACACCAAGCGTGCGCGCGTGGACGAGGATGGCGACATAGAGTGGATCAGTGGCTCCTTCGGCAGCCACGTGGGCTACCTCTACCCCATGAGTGTGCTCAACGGCCGCCGCGCCCGGTCGAGCTTTACCGGCATCACCTTTGCCGGCGCCGGGCAGAACCTCGATACCGGCTGTAAGGTCGTGCTCAACGCCCCCGAGACCTCGGCAACCGTCGAGACCAAGGGCATCTCCAAGAGCGGCGGCATTCAGACCTTCCGCAGCTCCATCGTGGCCACGCCCAAGGCCGAGGGTTCCAAGGCAACCGTGAGCTGCCAGTCGCTCATGCTCGACGACCAGAGCCGCTCCGACACCATCCCCGCCATGGACATCCGCGCCAAGAACGTCGACATCGGCCACGAGGCCACCATCGGCCGCATCGGCGACGACAAGGTGTTCTACCTGATGAGCCGCGGCATCTCGGAGGAAGAGGCCCGCACCATGATCGTCAACGGCTTTGCCAACCCGGTCTCCAAGGAGCTGCCGCTGGAGTACGCCGTCGAGATGAACAACCTGATCAAGCTCGAGATGGAAGGAGCGATCGGATAATGAAACAGGAAACCAACACCGCTGCTACCACCCTTGAGCAGGTCAACGCGATGCCGGCTGCCACTTGGGGCTGGCTGAAGATGAATCAGACCAAGCTCGAGCTCTCTGACGAGCTTGCCGCCGCTCCCGCGGAGGCCGTTGAGGTCGAAGGCTTGGGCGAGCAGTTTATTGGCGTGACAGACGCGTTCGACGCCGCCATGGACGCCATGGCCGAGCGCTTCCCCGAGCGCCGCTCCTCCGCCCCCGGTGATGCCGCCGACCGCGCCCGCATCACGCCCGAGACCGAGCTCGACGTGCCCGCCACCTCCGTCTACCAGGCCGGCGCCATCAAGCTCGAGGAGGAGCTCTCCCCTGCTGAAGCCTTCGAAACCGGCATGGGCGAGGCTGCCTACGCCTACTTGGCCGAGCACGCTACCAAGCGCATCGTCATCGATGTGCCCGCATACCAGCACGCCACGGTTACCGTGCGTGTGAGCGGTGTCGATGCCGCCGCGGCCATCGCCGCCATCGACGTCGTCGCTCGCCCGCAGGCAACGCTCGACCTGCATATTGCCCTAGACTCTCCTGTTACCGGCGAGGGTGTCGTGGGCTCCGTGCTACGCGTGTGCGCCCACGAGTACGCCACCGTCAACGTGACCTGCACGCAGACACTCGACGACAGCTGGATCGCACTCGACGACACCGGCCTGTTCCTGGACGAGGGCGCGCGCGTCAACGTGCAGCACACCGTCCTGGGTGCCGGCGCCAGCGCCACCGGCCTTGCCGGCGACCTGCTGGGCGACACCGCCAAGGTGACCATCGATACCGATTACCTGGGCGCCCGCGAGCAGGTGCGCGACTTTAACTACGAGCTGCGCCACCGCGGTCGCAAGACCGAGTGCGAGATCGACGCCAACGGCGTGCTGACCGGCACGTCCAAGAAGGTCTACCGTGGCACCATCGACCTCGTGCACGGCTGCAAGGGTGCAACCGGCACCGAACGCGAGACGGTGCTTTTGGCCAACAAGGGCGTCGACAACAAGACCGTTCCCGTCATTCTCTGTGACGAGGACGACGTCGCCGGCAACCACGGCGCCACCATCGGTCACGTCCGCGACGAGCAGCTGTTCTACCTCGCCTGCCGTGGCCTTGACCAAAACGCCGCCGAGGACCTGTTCATCCGCGCCAAGCTGGAGGACGCCGCGCTTTCCGCCACCGACGAGCGCACCCGCGCCGCCGTCGTCCGCCTAGGCAACAACCTGATCGACAACTTTGAAGAGGAGCTCGCATGATCGACACCGAGCACGTTAAATGCGATACCTGTACTGCCCCCGAGCCCATGGAGCTCGACGCCAGCGACGAGGCTTCGCGCTGCTGGCCCACCGTGGACATCGAGACCAACCCCTACAAGGGCCAGTTCCCGCTGTTCCAGCAGCACCCCGAGATCGCCTTCCTCGATAGCGCCGCCACCGCGCAGCGCCCTGCCTGTGTGCTCGACGCCGAACGCGACTTCTACCAGCGCATGAACGCCAACCCCCTGCGCGGCCTGTACTCGCTGTCCGTCGAGGCCACCGACGCCATCGCGAAGGTCCGCCAGCAGATCGCTGACCTCATCGGCGCCTCACAGGCCAACGAGGTCGTCTTCACCCGCAACACGAGCGAGTCGCTCAACCTGGTCGCTAAGAGCTTTGCGCCCACAGTGCTCGAACCGGGCGACGAGGTCGTCATCACCATTATGGAGCACCACTCCAACCTGATTCCGTGGCAGCAGGTCTGCCGCGAAACCGGCGCCAAGCTCGTCTACCTCTACCCCACCAAGACCGGCCAGCTCACCACCGAGGAGGTTCTTGCCAAGGTGGGTCCCAAGACCAAGATCCTAGCCGTGGGACAGGTCTCCAACGTGCTGGGCGTCGAGAACCCGGTCAAGAACCTCGGCAAACTCGTGCACAAGTACGGCGGCTACCTGGTCGTCGACGGCGCGCAGTCGCTGCCGCACATGCCGGTCGATGTGGCCGACCTGGGCGCCGACTTCTTTGCCTTTAGTGCGCACAAGGCCATGGGCCCCATGGGCATCGGCGTGCTGTGGGGCAAGATGGACCTGCTCAACGCCATGCCGCCCATGCTTACCGGCGGTGAGATGATCGACTCGGTTACTGAGCAGGACGCCGTCTGGGCTCCCGTCCCCGAGAAGTTCGAGGCCGGCACGCAGGACGCCGCCGGCATCTTCGCCACAGGCGCCGCCCTCGACTACCTCGTCAACACGGTGGGCTACGAAAACATCCAGGCACGCGAGCAGGCACTCGTCCACTACCTGATGGGCGAGCTCATGCAGCTCGACTTTGTCCAGATCATCGGCTCAATCTATTGGGATAACCACCACGGTGTCGTGAGCTTTAATGTCAAGGGCATCCACCCGCACGATGTCGCGAGCATCATGGACATGGACGGCGTCTGCATCCGCGCCGGTCACCACTGCGCGCAGCCGCTGCTCACCTGGCTGGGCGTCGAGAACCTTGCCTGCTGCCGCGCCAGCGTGGCCTTCTACAACGACAAGGCCGACATCGACAAGTTCATCGCCGGCCTGCATCACGTTTGGAGCACATTCAATGGGTAATCTGTACACCTCCACCACATTTATGGAGCACAACTCGCACCCCGACTATAAGTACGAGATGGATGCTCCCACGCACGAGCACGACGGCATCAACCCCAGCTGCGGAGACGAGCTCACCTTGCAGCTGCGTGTCGAGAACGGCGTGATCGAGGAGGCCTCCTTTACCGGCCACGGCTGCGCCATCAGTCAGGCCAGCGCCGACATCATGGCCGACCTCATCACCGGCGAGACGGTCGAGGAAGCGCGTCGCTTGGCAGGGCTCTTCCTCGCCATGATCCGCGGCGAACAGCTCTCCGAGGAGGACCTGGAAGATCTGGACGAGGCCGCCCAGCTCCAGGACATCTCGCACATGCCCGCCCGCGTCAAATGCGCCGAGCTCGCCTGGCGCACCCTCGACGGCATGCTCGAGGGGCAAGCAAACCAGTAGCGTATGCCCCGAATCCAAGGTTTTTGATTGCCGAGCCGCCCGATACGGGCGGCTCTGTTTTTTCTAATGAGCGCGAACGCACAAAGTCCGCGCGTCCGGCACCCCGTCTGTCATTTACCACACAGCCAGACGCGAACACGGGCGTTTTCCACAGCACCAAAGGCCTGCGGCAGGGCCACGAGCACGCCTAGCATCGTCCCATGCCCCATCCAGCTGGGCTCCGATTCGCTTCGCGCCTGCTGCAGACGGGTCCCATAGGGAGCGGCGTGCATTTTTGCGAATATTCAGCACGCCAAGCTGTGTGTATACGCATCGAAAGCGTTAATCAACGTCTCCAGGCGCATATATAGTGCGTTTTAGAACAAGCATCGTGGTCTCAGGGGCGCAAACATGAGCTTCGGGAGCGCATCGGCAGGCATAAATAGCTTCGGGGCCCGTATGTTGCAAAATTGCGACGGTAGTGGCAGTACCGCGATGCTGAAAACTCCATTTTTTGCACGGCGCAGATGGGGGTAGGCACGGGCAAACCCGGACTGAGCCCTTATTTTATGCAAGATGGCGATTGTTCTATGCATATTAAGAAGTGCAGTTGCCGCACCAAGCTTTTGAACGCTTGTTGCGGCGTATGGACGACCCCATCTGCGGCGCACAGGCGACCCTACATCACGTTTCCGCCAGTCCGCATCGCCGTCCGCGCGCGGGCACGCACAATACGAGAGACGGTACTTTTGCCAATCCCGGTATAGCGCTCAATCTGGCGCACCGTGAAACCGGCATCGTGCAATCCAAAAATAACGGTATCGCGCTGCGCCGGCGGTGCGGCTTTAACCCCGCGAAGCGGAACCCCGAGTTCCTTAGCCATCTTGCCGGCAAAGGCGTGGCGTTCCCACTCCGTCTCTTTCATATCGCCCAGCGCTGGCTCGCCGCCGTCGGGCGTCGAAAGTGAATAGGCAATAAAGCCCTCGGCAGAACCAAAGAGCTCAAGCACGCAAGAAGGATCAGAAAATCCCCTCGCGACATCAGCCGCGTCACCGTCGTAAGCGCGCAAATGCTCCGCAAAGCTGCTCCAGGGATAACGCTCGATTAGGCCAACGCCCGCCTCCTGTGGATCGGCGTGTACGGAGCGAATAGCCTCCATCACCTGCCAGTCGGTATCGAGCGAGCGCCGGTCAAAACGGTTCTGGAACAGATGACCTGTGCGCCCCGTGCGTTTATTGAACCGCCGCGCGTACGTCAAAAGCAGCCGGTGCATCGCCGCGCTCATCGCGTCCTCGTAATCTGCCAGCACCAGATGCACGTGATTGCCCATAAGACACCAAGCGATAACCGTGACGCCTGCCTCCCGGCAGCAGTCGCGCATCAACTCCAAAAACTCCCACCGGTCTTCATCGCCCTCAAAGATGAGCTGCTTGCCCGTACCGCGGGCACAGACATGGTAAAAGCCGGTAACCGTTCTCCAAACGCGCTGCATGGCGCTCCCTTCGCCGGGATCTGCTTGCCATCCAATACAGCACGATTGAAGCGTGCCATCAAAACATCCACGCAAAACAATAGACTCGCGCGGCCAAAGGCAGTAAATAGGCGGCGAACGGCACCGTTGCAACAGGTCAGCCCCTGCAACGCTTACAAGAGCTGACCAAAAGCTTGCCCAAGACGAACCCCCTCTACGGAAGTTCGCGACCACAGAACATAGAGTTAAACCGTTTCAATTTAAACTTCCGGACTTCTCGCTACGAAAACTGAGCCGTTCGCCGAATATTCCGTGCATTTCGCGGTATTATAGGGGCTGCATGTCATGTCCCTTTCGAAGGGTCGCCCGGCAATCGCCAGCCACGACCCCCAGACGGGACGCCAACACGATAGAGAGGAGAGGCATGCAGTACTCACAGGAAGTGGAGAACATGTGCCCCGTTGCCAAGGGTGCATACCACGGCCCCGCACCCATCCCCGAGGAGGGCAAGTGGGTCCAGGCTAAGGAGATTTCCGACATCTCCGGTCTTACGCACGGTGTGGGTTGGTGCGCACCTCAGCAGGGCGCCTGCAAGCTCACGCTGAACGTCAAGGACGGCATCATCGAGGAGGCCCTCGTTGAGACCATCGGCTGCTCGGGCATGACCCACTCTGCCGCCATGGCTTCCGAGATCCTTCCCGGTAAGACCATCCTCGAGGCCCTCAACACCGACCTCGTCTGCGACGCCATCAACGTTGCTATGCGCGAGATCTTCCTGCAGATCGTTTACGGCCGCAGCCAGACCGCGTTCTCCGAGGGCGGCCTGCCCGTGGGCGCCTCCCTCGACGACCTCGGCAAGGGCCTTCGCTCTCAGGTCGGCACCATGTTCGGCACCAAGGCCAAGGGCGCTCGTTACCTCGAGCTCGCTCAGGGCTACGTCACCCGCATGGCTCTCAACGACAAGAACGAGATCATCGCATTCGAGTTCCTGAACCTCGGCAAGTTCACCGACGCCGTCAAGGCCGGCAAGACCCCCGAGGAGGCCATCGCTGGCGCTATGGGCCACTATGGTCAGTGGGAGAACGCTGCCAAGTACATCGACCCGCGCACCGACGAGGAGACTCACTCCGTCGCCAGCGTGTTCCCGGTTCACGAGTAGAAAGGGAGGGAAATAACTATGACTGTTACGTTCGAAGGTTACGAGCGCCGCGCTGACAAGATCAACAAGTGCCTCGCCGACAACGGCATCGCCTCCCTCGAGGAAGCTCTGCAGATCTGCACCGACAAGGGCTTCAACCCGCGTGAGATCGTCAACAACACCCAGTCCATCGCCTTCCAGAACGCCGAGTGGGCCTACACCCTCGGTTGCGCTCTCGCTGTCAAGCGTGGCGCCAAGACCGCTTCTGAGGCTGCCGCCATCATCGGCGAGGGCATCCAGGCCTTCACCGTTCCCGGCTCCGTCGCCGAGGACCGCAAGGTCGGTCTGGGCCACGGCAACCTGGGCGCTATGCTGCTCTCCGACGACACCGAGTGCTTCGCCTTCCTGGCTGGCCACGAGTCCTTCGCTGCCGCTGAGGGCGCTATCGGCCTGGCTCTGAACGCCAACAAGGCTCGCAAGAAGCCGCTGCGCGTTATCCTCAACGGTCTGGGCAAGGACGCCGCTCAGATCATCGCCCGCATCAACGGCTTCACCTACGTGAAGACCCAGTTCGACTACTACACGGGCGAGCTCAAGGTCGTCGAGACCATCCCCTACTCCGATGGTCCCCGCGCTGCCGTTAACTGCTACGGCTCCGACGACGTCCGCGAGGGCGTTGCCATCATGTGGCACGAGAACGTCGACATCTCGATCACCGGTAACTCCACCAACCCCACGCGCTTCCAGCACCCCGTCGCTGGCACCTACAAGAAGGAGCGCCTCGAGGCTGGCAAGAAGTACTTCTCCGTCGCTTCTGGTGGCGGCACTGGCCGTACCCTGCACCCGGACAACATGGGCGCCGGCCCTGCCTCTTACGGCATGACCGACACCATGGGCCGCATGCACTCCGACGCCCAGTTCGCCGGTTCTTCCTCCGTGCCTGCGCACGTCGACATGATGGGTCTCATCGGCATGGGCAATAACCCCATGGTCGGTGCCACCGTCGCCTGCGCTGTCGCCGTCGAGGAGGCCCTCAAGGCCTAGTCGCGCCCGCGCGATGCTCACATAGTTGAGCTTTGGAGCCGCTACCTTTCGGGGTAGCGGCTCTTTTTGTTTACGCTGTCGCAGGGCAGCTAATGCCGATATATCAGTTGGGGCGAAATACGAGATGTGATGAGACGGAGCGTCAGAACGTCCATGACGCCCACCTGCCATATTTGCCCTTTACCGATTTGCCGAGTCTTTGCGGCCCCATTGCCGATCACCCATGCGACAATGCGCCGGACGAGAAAGGAATCCGATGGAATCGACTGATGTACTGGTAATTGGATCTGGCATTGCGGGCCTTTGCGCCGCCATCGAAGCGGCACGCACGGGCGCAACCGTCGCTGTGGCAAGCGCCGGCAAGACTATGAGTGGATCGAGCTTCTTCCCCGGAACCTGGGGCCTGGGGCTTATCGGACCCGTTAACGAAGACGACGAACAAGACCTCATCGATACCATCCAGACCGTTGGTGGCGGCGTCGCCGACCCCGAGCTTGTCCAGACGTTTGTCCACGGCATTCCCCAGGCAATTGAATGGCTCGAGCAAGACCTGGGCGTTGAGCTCCAGCGTCCGCAAAGCGCCGAGAGCGCCCAGCAAAAGCAGTTTATCCCCTGCTTTGACCACAAGACGCGCATGTGGCGCGGCCTCACCCGCAAACCCCTTGAGGACGCTCTGACAGCCCGGATCGAGTCGCTCGGCATTCGCCTGCTCCCCCGCCATGAGCTTATCGACCTTGTTGAGGACACGAACGGCAGAATAACCGGAACCGTGCTCTACGACCTCACCGAAAATCGAATCGTGCCCTTTGCCGCCAAGGCCACGATCATCGCAGCCGGTGGCACAAGCGGCCTGTTCGAGCGCAGCCTTACGTCGGCTGATGTGCTCAGCTCCTCGCAGGCCATCGCGCTGGCGCACGGCGCAACACTTACTAATATAGAGTTCATGCAGATGATGCCCGGCTTCATCGAGCCCAAGCGCAACCTGGTCTTCAACGAGAAAACCTGGCGCTACGTACATGTAGACCAGCCGGTAGATATTGCCGACGACAAGCTGGACGACCTGCTCGAGCAGCGCTCTGGATATGGTCCCTTCACGTCACGCTTGGCCTCCCGCGCTATCGATCTCGTCATCGATCAGACAAGTGTCGAAGGCCTGGCACTCCACTACGACTTCCCTCGCGAGGATGTCCCAGAGTTTGTGCAGACCTTTGCCACCTGGCTGCAAGACGAGCACGGCATCGCCCCGACTGACGAGATGCGCGTTGCGATGTATGCCCACGCCGCTAACGGCGGCATCAAGATCGACATGACCGCGTACACGGGCATTGAGGGCCTCTTCGCCTGCGGTGAGGCAACAGGCGGCATGCACGGCGCCGACCGCATCGGCGGCTTGTCAAGCGCCAACGGCATCGTGTTTGGGCGCATCGCGGGCGCATCGGCAGCCCAAGCAGCGCTGGACGCTCCCGAGGCGGCCGCTCCGATGGATATCGCCCTCCCTCAGTATGGCATTGCCACAACAGATGCCGAACGCCTGACACACAGCCTTAAGCACACGATGAGTACCTATTGCATGATCAACAGGACCGAAGCAGGTCTATCCAAGGCCCTGCAACAGCTTGAAAGCCTGAAAGACGAGGCAACGGCGCTGAGCAAGCCGCATGCCAAAGACAGCGAGATCGCAGCCCTCGCCCGCCTGCAATCGCAGAATCAGCTGGCAACGGAGATGGTCAAAGCCATGCGCAAGCGGACCGAAAGCCTGGGTTCGCACTATCGATCGAATTAAACTGGACACCTATCTAGAGCAGAGCACAACTAATCGATATCTATGGGCCCCGTGACCTCGAAGTGGCACGGGGCCCATTCGTGTCCGCACGGCAGCGTATCCTTATTCTGAGTACAGAGCGGGCAAAGCGCGCATAGACAATAGATCAGCGAGGAGGAGATATGGACGGTAGTGATATCGAGAAGTGGCGTGTCGAACTTGATAGCTACGCCAATGTGGAAGACGGCGTTGAGTATTGGCTCGCACGCGATTTAATGGAACCCATGGGATACACTCGATGGGAGAACTTCGCCGAAGTTGTTAAGAGGGCAAAAGTCTCGTGCGAAACAAACAAAACTCCAGTTGATTCCCATTTTCGTGACACCACGAAAATGATAACTGCCGGTGTCGCCGCTCGCGCGGTTAAAGACTACAAGCTTACGCGCTATGCATGCTATTAATCGCCCAAAACGGAGATTCAAACAAGCCAGAGATCGCGCTCGCCCAGGCATACTTTGCCGTGCAGACGCGCCGCCAAGAGCTCATAGAGCAGCGCTTCGCAGAGATTCAGCGCTTACAGGCGCGCCACTCGCTATCCGATTCAGAGAAACAGCTCTCGGGTATTGCGTTCAAACGCGGCGTGGACTCCAAAGGATTCGCGATCATCAAGTCGAAGGGCGACGAAGCGTTATTCGGCGGCAGAAGCACGGCGGAAATGAAACAACAGCTCGGCGTATCCAAGAGCTCGGCATTGGCGGACAGGCTAGCCGATGTTCTCATCAAAGCAAAGGACCTTACGAACTCGATGACGGCCTTCAACGCCGAGGAACACGACCTGTACGGTCTGGACCAGATCAAGCAAGAGCACGTCGAGAACAACACAAGCGTGCGTGGCAGCCTCATCGACCGCGGAATTGTACCCGAGAACCTACCGCCTGCCGAAGATACAAAGAAGCTCGAACGTCGCGTGAAAGCAGACGAGAAAAAGCTCAAGGAGGGTACAGACGGATTCACCGACCCCCAGGGCAGGCTCGACTTGTAAAGCGTCTGTGCCCTTACGGGTTCGGCCCCATGCGAGGTTAATAAAAAAGACGGCCAACCGAAGTTGACCGTCTTAACAATCTTTGGTGGGCCGTCAGGGGGTCGAACCCTGGACCTTGGGATTAAGAGTCCCCTGCTCTACCAACTGAGCTAACGACCCAAAGCTAAAGTCCGTTGTGGCGGACTTTAGAGGAGATATCGTGTGGTGGGCCGTCAGGGGGTCGAACCCTGGACCTTGGGATTAAGAGTCCCCTGCTCTACCAACTGAGCTAACGACCCGATATCAACACGAAGCAAGAACTGGGGTGGGTAAAGGGACTCGAACCCTCGACCTACGGGACCACAACCCGTCGCTCTAGCCAACTGAGCTACACCCACCGTGTCCTGTGCGCTTCGCGCTCGACTATTATTGCAAGGAACGCCACGCGATGCAAGCCCCAATTTTCAAGAATTTTGAAAAGAGTTTTTCGAGACCATTTCGAGCAATTCCCACCGGTTTCATAGGAGTAAACTTGCCCCACTGCAAATGCTCGAAAGGACAAGCATGAAAGAACTCTCCAACCGTACGGCAACGTTTACCGATTCGGTCATCCGCCGCATGACGCGCATCTCCAATAAGTATGGCGCCGTCAACCTGTCGCAGGGCTTCCCCGACTTCGATCCCCCGGCGCAGCTGCTCAACAGCCTGAGCGCCATCGCCAGCGACCCCAAGCCGCTCTATCACCAGTACTCCATCACCTGGGGCTCCCAGGCCATGCGTGAGGCGCTTGCCGCCAAGCAGGAGCACTTTATGGGCATGCCGATCAACCCCAACGAGAACATCGTGGTCACCTGCGGCTCCACCGAGGCCATGATGGCCGCCATGATGACGGTCACAAACCCCGGCGACAAGGTCGTCATCTTCTCGCCATTCTACGAGAACTACGGCGCCGACACGATCCTCTCGGGTGCCGAGCCCATCTACGTGCCGCTTAACCCACCTGCGTTCGACTTTGACCGCGAGACACTCGAGGCGGCCTTCCGCGACAACGATCCCAAGGCCATCGTCCTGTGCAACCCTTCCAACCCCTGCGGCAAGGTCTTTACGCGCGAGGAGCTCACCTTTATCGCCGACCTCTGCAAAAAGTACGACGCCTACTGCATTACCGACGAGGTATACGAGCACATCGTCTACGCGCCCCACGAGCACGTCTATATGGCCACGCTGCCCGGCATGTTCGATCGAACCATCAGCTGCAGCTCGCTGTCCAAGACCTACTCCATCACCGGCTGGCGCCTAGGCTACACCATCGCTCCCGCCGAAATCACCGAGCGCATCAAAAAGGTCCACGACTTCCTCACCGTAGGCGCCGCCGCTCCCCTGCAAGAGGCCGTCGTCACCGCCCTCAACTTCGACGACAGTTATTACCAGGAGGTCCTCGACCTCTACACCGCCAAGCGCGACCTATTCTGTCAGGGACTCGACAGCATCGGCCTCACGCACAACGTGCCGCAGGGCGCCTACTACGTGATGATGGACATCTCTGAGTTTTGCTATGACAGCGACCTCGACTTCTGCGAGGACCTAGCCTCAAAGGTGGGCGTGGGCGCCGTGCCCGGCTCGAGCTTCTTCCGCGAGCCTGTCAACCATCTGGTCCGTTTCCACTTTGCCAAGCGAGACGAAACGCTCAACGCAGCACTCGAGAACCTCAAGTCCCTGCGAGATAAAATCAAGCCGCGCGGGTAGAGACGGCCCAACAACTAAAAGCACCAAAGAAACCTCGCATCGTCCGTTGGGCTGCAAGGTTTCTTTTTATAGCGCTTTCTTAGTTTTTTAGGGCGCTATACTTTAGAGGTGAAGTAACTCGCCCAATAGAGAGGGACGCTATGGCAGAGCAGCAGCTTATCGGAGCGCTCGAGGCCGGCGGCACAAAGATGGTGTGCGCCACGGGCTATGCGGACGGCACGGTCCTGGAGCGCGAGCAGATTGCGACCACAACCCCGCAGGAAACCGTTGAGGCCGTCAACGCATGGTTTGCAGACAAAGGCATCGCCGCCCTGGGCATCGGAGCTTTTGGCCCCACCGCAGTCAACCCCGCCTCGCCCCAGTACGGCAAGATCTTGGAGACCCCCAAGACGGCATGGCGCTACTTTGACCTGCTGGGCACCATTCAAAACGAGCTCGACATTCCCTGCGGCTACGATACCGACGTCAACGTCGCCTGCTTGGGCGAGGTCACCTTTGGTTGCGCCCAAGGCCTCACGGACGTGGTGTATCTGACCATCGGCACCGGCGTGGGCGCCGGCGTGCTTTCGGGCGGCCAGCTCGTGCACGGCATGATGCACCCCGAGGCCGGTCACATCCTGGTCACGCGCGACCCGCGCGACACCATTGGCGAGCACAGCGGCTGCCCCTTCCACGACAACTGCCTCGAGGGCCTCATCGCTGGCCCCGGCGTTAAAAAGCGCTGGGGTGGCAAGAGCGCCGGAGAGATGGCCGATGACTCGGAGGCCATGGACCTGCTCGCCGGCTATCTGGCGCAGGCGCTCATGACCTACATCCTGTGCTACGCACCGCAGAAGATCGTCATCGGTGGCGGCGTGGCCGACCACACCCCCATCGTGCCGCTCGCACGCAAGAAGTGCGCCGAGATGCTCAACGGCTACATCGTCACGCCCGAGATGGCCGACATCGATAGCTACATCGTCAACAACAGCCTCGAGGGCAAGCAGGGCATTATGGGCTGCCTGGCCCTGGGCGCACAGGCGCTTCAGTAGCAGACGCACCCACAGGACGTGGCGCGCCCGGCAAATCCGACCTACGGAACGACGCCACCACGCCTCATATAAGCTCTCAAATAAAAAAGGCCGCCTAGGACCAAACAATACGTCCTAGGCGGCCTTTTTGGCGCACATCAGCGACCGTAAGAGATATCGGAGCACAACGCCCGTTGCCGCACCACAGCAGTCGATCATCACATCGGTGATCATGCCGGCGCGTCCCGGCACAAAGAGCTGAATCGTCTCGTCGATCGAGGGAATCAGCAGCAGGAACACCGCCGTGGGCAGCAGCACGTCAAAGGTGCGCCGGCCCTCAAAATCAAAGGCGTGCGTTGCCAAGATGCCGAGCACCATATACTCGGTAAAATGCGCGCACTTGCGAACAACAAAGTTGGTCACCCATGCATATGGGAGTCCCACGCCGCGCAGGAAACCGCGGATAGCTTCCATGACCGTTAGGCTCAGCGAACCCGACCCCGAGCCGGGAACCAGCGAATTGCCCCAGATCAAGAGCGCCATCAGGCAGGTCACGACCGCCCATTTTCGATTGATCTTAACCATGCAGAAGTTATGCCTCCGCGCGGAGCGGCGCGAAGCTGGCGGTACCGCCCTCGATAACGCTCAGATAGGCACGGCCCGTACGCTTGGCGGTAGAGGACTGCAGGCGCTCGATCTCTTCCTCGAGGATCTGATTGACGCGCTCGTGACGACGATTTTCCATAATGCCGGCGGCAATAGCCTCGGCTCGCTCGATGCCCTCGCGCGAGATACGGGCGGTATCCTCGGGGAACACAGCGCTGTGACGGCCGACATAGGCGGGTGCAGCAGGCTGAGGGGCAGCGACGGGAGCGGGAGCTGCAACAGGAGCAGGCTCGTCGATCTCGTCCAGAATCGCGGTGGCAGCGGCCCACATGTCCTCGTGGCCCGAGTAATCGGCCATGGGGACATCAACCTCGAGCGAGGCATCCGGAAGGTCGCCGGTGTCGATGCGATCTTGGGCATCAATCGATGCGGTGATGGCTGCAGGCTCATCGAGGTCATCGAGATCGATGTCCGCGGCACCGGAAATGATAGGCATGCTGGCGAGGTTTGCGTTGTACGGCGCAGCCTCAGCCGCCTGCTGCTGGGCAGGAGCGCCCCAAAGCGAGCTTTCGGCGGCACGGCGGGCGGCAACGGCCTCCTCGTCCGCGGTCATGGCTTCATCAACGTACGAATTATCGGCAGAAGCGTTCGCGTCCGCCGAGGTAGCGCTGTAGGCGTTATTGACTGCCGCGTTGGCAACGAGTGCCACGAAAGCCGCCGTGCTGCCCGCAGGGGCGGCCTGGGAGCCCGACACGGCGCGTGCCGCGGCGGCGATATCATCGCGATTGAAGGAGCCGGTCTGCCCGCCGTTGGTGAGCTCGTCGATGGCGACTTGATAGACGTCGCGCGAGCGTGCAGGGTCGCAGCTAACCGGCGAATCGTCGTCGAGCATGCTGTCGATCATGGACCAAGCCTCGGCCTCGTCCATAGCATCTGCGGCTCGAGCGATGGTAGGGACACCATCATCGGCATGACGGCGCTGGAACGCACCAGTCAGGCCGGAAAGGAATGCCGAGGTAGACTGCTCCGACTGAGCCTGAGAAGCAGAAGCCGCAGCGTACGGAATCGCATCCTGCTGCTGAGCTGGAATCGAGGCGGTCTTGAACTCGCTTTGATGCTGATTGAGATTGGCGGCACCGCCCATGGCATCGGGCTGGAACAGACGCTCTTCACGCTGCGCACGATACTCGGAGATACCCAGCGAGGCGGCATAGATACCCACGCCCGCCACCGCGCCCACGGCGAAGGGAACTGCACCCGCCACGACCGTCTCGTTCACCGACGAAAACGGCAGCGTCGCGGCATACATAACCACGGGAGCGGCAAGGCCGATCCCGCACGAAAGTCCGGCAAGGACTGCTCGTTGTGTTGCATCAGAAGAAGCCATGAGCTCTCCCCATCTTCCAGCACCCAAATCGCATCATTCAGTTGGCTGCGCGAGAGAAGATGAAGCGGGGCTATGCCCCAAAGCAACGGTATATGGTTCGTTTCATCTGCGTTTTCCGTCGCGAAGCTTAAAAGCTATTATGCGAAACCGCCCTGTCGATTGCAAGCGACGATGTCGGATTGAAACGGGAAACCTGCTGCTTGCCAGTCTTATGGTCAAAAATAAGCGCGGAGCGGCGATATGGAAAAGGGCCGAGGCTCAAAGCCCCGACCCTTTATCGCATTGATGACTATCGCTGCGCGTGGATGACAACCTAGAACGTCTGCTCGTAGTCGCTGTGCTTTTTGGCCGAACGCACCAGGAACTCCTGGTTGGTGTTGGTGCCCTTAAGACCCTTGATAAACGACGCGGCTGCGCGCTCGGTGTTGTTCATGCCGGCAAGAATGCGACGCAGACCAAAGACAAACGGACGCATCTGCTCGTCGACCAACAGGTCTTCGTTGCGCGTACCGGAGGCAACGGGGTCGATAGCCGGGAAGATGCGGCGGTCGGCCAGGTCGCGGTCGAGCTTAAGCTCCATGTTGCCGGTACCCTTGAACTCCTCGAAGATGACCTCGTCCATCTTGGAACCGGTGTCGATGAGGGCAGAGGCCAGGATGGTGAGCGAGCCACCGTTCTCGATATTACGGGCTGCGCCCAGGAAGCGCTTGGGAGGATACAGGGCCGCCGAATCGACGCCGCCCGAAAGGATGCGGCCCGAGGCGGGCGCCGCCAAGTTGTAGGCGCGGGCAAGACGCGTAATGGAGTCGAGCACCACCACGACATCGCCGCCCAGCTCCACGATGCGCTTGGCGCGCTCGATGACGAGCTCTGCCACGCGAGTGTGGTTGTCGGCGGGCATATCGAAGGTCGACGCCACAACCTCACCCTTGATGGAACGCTGCATATCGGTGACCTCTTCGGGGCGCTCGTCGACGAGCAGGCAGATGAGGTGCACCTCGGGGTTGTTAATCGAGATAGACTGGCAGATCTTCTTGAGGATCGTGGTCTTGCCGGCCTTGGGCGGGGACACGATCAGGCCACGCTGACCCTTGCCGATCGGCGACACGATGTCGATGGCGCGACCGGTAATGGAGTCTTTGCCGTGCTCCATGCGCAGCGGCTCGTTGGGATAGACCGGGGTGAGGTCGCCGAACTTGGGACGGTTGCGAATCTGCTCGGGGTCCAGACCGTTGACGGTCGTGATTTTGGCGAGGCCGGCGCGCTTGTCGCCGCCGCGCGAAGGACGCAGCGAGCCCTCGATGACGTCGCCCGTGCGCAGGCGCGCGGAGCGGATGAGGTAGGCGGGCACGAAGGCGTCGTCGTTGGACTTCATGTAGCCATGGGCGTGGATGATGCCGGAGCTGTCCGGGCGAATCTGCAGAATGCCCTTGATGTCGCGGAAGCCCTCGGCCTTCGCGGCGGTGACGTAGATCTCCTCGACGAGCTCGGCTTTCTTCTTGCCGGTCGTCTCGATCTCGAACTCCTTGGCCTTCTCGCGAAGTTCGGCGACCTTCATGGCAGCGAGCTCCTCGCGCGAAAGCGTGGGCTCGGTGGGAGCGGCATTACGCTCCTTGTTGCGTTGCTTGCGATCGCGCTGGCGGTTGCGACGGTCGTTGTTGCGCTCGTCCTTGCGCTCGTTGCGCTCCTCGTTGCGCTTGTGCTGGCGACGGTTGGGGCGAGCGCCGTCTTCGCCCTCGGCGGGGGCGGCACCATCGGTTGCGGCGGTGTCAACATTGGCCGCAGCGGCGTCATTGGCCTCGGCGCCAGAATCAACCTGCGCTTCGACATCAACCTGCTGCTCGGCGGCCTTAGCCTTAACGGACTTCTTGCGAGCGCGCTTGGGCTTCTCGGATGCAGGCCGTTCGACGTCCTGGGGCTCGACGGCATCAGTCGATGCATCGGCGGTCGTCTCGGCGGAATCCTCGGACGCACCCTTCTTGGCAGCCTTAGCCTTGGACGTGCGCTTAGCAGCAGTGCGACGGCTGCGACCGAGACGGACGTCGGCGGGCTCGGCATCGGCAGAAACGGCCTTGGAAGTCGTAGCATCCTGGACGGGTGCATCGGCAGCAGTTGAGGACTTGGCGGTCGCCGCAGCATCCCGAGCGGCGGCGGCTGCGGCTGCGGCCTTCTCGGCCTCGACAAAGGCCTTGGGCTTGCGACCGCGACGGTGCGGGCGCAAAGCCGGATCGACAACGGGAACTTCGCTGGCCTCGACAGGCGCAGCGGGCTCAACAGGCGATGTGCCCTCCCCTGCCGCGGAACGGACCGAAGCCTCAGTGAGCTCGGGGGCTACCTGTTCCGCAACCTGCTCGGCCTTAGCAGCCGTGCGGCGGCGTGTGCGCGGTGCCGGCTTCTCGGTCGGCAGGTCGGCGGCAGGGGTCTCGGGCACAGACGGAGCTGCAAGCTCGGTCAGAGCCGCGGCCTCGCGCTCGGCAGCACGACGGCGGGCGCGCACCACCTGAGCCTCGCTAATCTGCGCCAACGCACGTGCCTGCGCGACCTCATCGGAAATCGGCGCCGAGGAGTCAGCTGCAACGGTGCGCTTGGCGCGCGTCGTGCGCGTGGTACGGCGCTTGGGCTTGGTGACCTCCTCACCGTCAGTGGCAGGCTCGGCCGTGTGGCGCGTGAGCTTGGGCTTTGCCGGAGCAGCCTCCTCACCAGTTGCAGGCACGGCCTTCTCAGCCGCCACAGGCATAGGCGTCGAAGCAGCCTTAGGCGTCTCAGGAGCCGAGGCTTGCGCGGGCGCCGCGACCTGGTCCGACGCAACCGGTGCAGCGGGAGCGGCCTGCGTCGTCGTTATTTCGTTTTCTTGCTGTTGATCAGACACAGTGTTTGCTCAACTTTCTTTTCAAGCCCTGTGATCACATGCTCCCTGCATAAACCTTCAGGGCGGCTAAACAGTCTAGTTCCGTTCAAAACAACGAACATCATTGATCTGTATCGAGATGATTGCGTCAACTACGCAGCGTTAGTGTAACACAACCGCCGTCACCTGCAACTTAGTCATCGGGGACGTTCATAAACGACTAGTCAAAAGGGACACTCTTTGTTTGCCACCCACAAATCCGACTGCCTCCGCCAAAACTATGGCGGTTTACTACGATGAATCGCTCAACCGCGACCACTCCGAAACTTGTTGAACTAAAACCGCAGGTAGACGCCTTGCACTTTTTAGCAAAACGCCGGCGTGGTTAGAATTCCTCAATTCATCGTAGTAAACCGGCATAGTTTCGTATTTCCAGCAGTTCCAAATTCATCAATACGTCGGCGTTTGCGAAAAAAGCCCGACCTCCGTGGGAGATCGGGCTTATAGGGCTCAGTTAAACCAAACCTACACGGTCAAATGACCCGCAGGTTACATCTGCTCGGGCGCGGAAACACCAACGAGGGTGAGCACCAGGGCGAGCGTCACGCGGACGGCATCGCAAGCGGCCAGACGGGCACGCGAAAGCTCGGGGTCGACGGGACGACCCTCGCTCGGCAGAACCTGGCAGGCAGCGTAGAAGCTGTGGAAGTCACCGGCGAGCTCCTCGGCAAAGTGCGTCAGACGGAACGGAGCGCGGTCGCGAGCGCAGCTGGCGATCAGCTCGGTAAGCTCGTTAAGCTTGCGCGAAAGGGCGAGCTCGGTCGGGTCGGTCAGCAGCGAGTAATCGACGTTCTCACCGATGGCCTTGGCGGCAACGGCCTTCATGCCCATCTCGTCGGCCTGCTCAGGCGTTACGTCAGCGGCACGGCGCAGGATGGAGCAGACGCGAGCGTGAGCGTACTGCACGTAATAGACCGGGTTGGAGTTGTCGCGCTTCTTAACGGCCTCAATGTCGAAGTCGACCATCTGGTTGGAGCTCTTGGAGATGAGCGTGTAGCGAGCGGCATCGGAGCCGACCTCGTCGACGAGCTCCTGCAGGGTCACCATGGTGCCCTTGCGCTTGGACATACGGACGGGCTTGCCGTTACGCAGCAGGTTGACGAGCTGGCCCAGTAGAACCTCGAACTTGCCGGGGTAACCCAGAGCGTCGCAGACGCAGCGGACGCGCTCGATGTAACCGTGGTGGTCGGCGCCCCAGATGTCGATGACGTGATCGACGCGCTGGAACTTATCCCAGTGATAGGCGACGTCGGAGGCGAAGTAGGTGTACTCGCCGTCGGACTTGATCAGGACGCGGTCCTTGTCGTCGCCCAGATCGGTGGAGCGGAACCACAGGGCGCCGTCCTTGGTGTAGAGGTAGCCCATCTTGTCGAGCTTCTCAAAAGCGCGGTCGACGGCGGAGGTGCCGGCGGTCTCGCCCTCGGTGTCCTTCACATACAGCGAGCGCTCGGAGTACCAACGATCGAAGTCGCAGTTGACGGCATGGCAGAGGTCGCGCATGTTGTCGACCATCTTCACATAGCCGCGCTCACGGAAGCTCTCCATACGCTCCTGCGGATCGGCGTCGACCCACTTGTCGCCGTCGGTGCGCCAGAACTCGGCGGCCTCGTCGATGATGTAGTCGCCGCCGTAGGAGTCCTTGCCCAGAGTCTCGGCAAAGTTGTCCTGATACGGATGGGTCTCGGGATGCTCGTCGTTCTCGTCGGCAACAAAGGCGTCACGGTCGGCGATCAGCAGCTTGTGAGCCTCGTCGATATCAACGCCCTGCTTGGCGATGATGTCGGCAAGCTGCATATAGCGCGTGCTGATGGAGTTGCCGAAGGTGTTCATCTGAGAGCCGTGGTCATTGATGTAGAACTCACGCTGGATGTCGTAACCGGCGTGGTCCATGACGCGGCAAAGGGAATCGCCCAGCGCGGCCCAGCGGCCGTGGCCGATGTGCATGGGGCCGACGGGGTTGGCGGAAACGAACTCGACCTGGGTCTTCAGGCCACCACCGACGTTGGACTTAGCGAAGTCCATGCCCTTCTCGCGAGCCTCGCCAAAGATGGCATTCTTGACGGCAACGGAGAGGTAGAAGTTGATGAAACCGGGGCCTGCGATCTCAACCTTCTCGATCGCGGGATCCTCGGGCATATGGGCAACGATGGCCTCGGCGATCTTGCGCGGGGCGCAGTGGGCCAGCTTGGCGGACTTCAGGGCCATGGTAGAGGTCCACTCGCCATGAGAAGTGTCAGCCGGTCGCTCGATAGCGCAATCGTCAAGTTCAAATGCGGAAAGGTCGCCGGCCTCCTGGGCCGCAGCAAGCGCAGCGCGTACCAGCTCTTCAATCTTCTCGGGCATAGATCCTCCTTGTGTTAAAGCCCCCGAGCTCTTGGTCACTCGTAGGGCAAAAGCCAGAGTTTGTAGCACTCTATCACAAGCGACGGACACTGTCGCAGGGTAAAGCCAATCGAAATTGCATATGCACAAAATTGACTACAGCTTGTATGGACTCACTCAAAGATGCCGGTCTGCCTGCAGATTATGCACGCGTTGAAAATGCATAAAGGTGTGGATGAGCTGTGTCTTTTATCGAATACTCTTACCTATCAGAGTTGTGTGCTTTTCCTGCATAAAGTGAGGATTTGCGCACGTCAGCGTGTTATTCTAGACATACGTAAATTCGTATAAGTTGGAGGTAGCATGTTCTCAATCGGTCAACACGTCATTCATCCGGGTCAGGGAGTCTGCACCGTCGTCGGTTTTAGGGACGACACGCCGCAGCCCATGCTGTTGCTCGAGACCAAGCAGGGACATGCGCAGACGATCCTTATGTACCCCGTGGCGCAGGCCGACCGTTTGCACGCTGCCATCTCGCAGCAAGATGCCGAGCACCTGCTGAGCCACTACGACGAGCTGGAGTGCGACACCTTTACCGAGCGCAACAGCTCGCTTGAGGAGACGCACTTTAAGCAGCAGCTCAAGCTGGGCGCGCCCGAGACGGTCCGCGTGGCAAAGACCATGATGCACCGCATTCGCCAGGCCGAGGAAGCCGATAAAAAGCCCAGCTCTTACTATATGCGTGTACTCAAGGAAGCCAAGCGCCGCTCCATCGAGGAGTTCGCCGTGGCATTGGGCGTCACCGAGGAGGCCGCCGAAGCCCGCCTAGCCCAAGCCGCCCTCAACTAACCCATCCGCGCCAAAAACCACCACAAAGGGGACAGGCACCTTTGTGGTGGTTTTTTCGTTCTAGTCGTTCTAGTAGTATTCATTCTTAGCGATACCTGCGAGCACAAGGAGTCTTTTATGGCAGAGCCACTTTCCGCCGGAATCACCCGCGATCGCGCGTTCGAACTGCTCAACGAGCACAATAAGGACCCGTTCCACATCACCCACGGCGAAACGGTCGAGGGCACCATGCGCTACTTTGCGCGCGAGTTCGACCCCGAGAACGAGGAGTTTTGGGGCATCGTCGGTCTGCTGCACGACCTAGATTGGGAGGAGCATGAGGACGACCCCATGAACCACACCATCTATGCGGCCGAGATCCTTGAAGGCGAGGGCGCCTCTCCCGATCTCATTCGCGCCATTCAGACGCACACGTCGGACTTCAACACCTCGCTGCCCAAGCCCGAGCTGCAGATGGAAAAGATCCTGTTTGCCTGCGACGAGCTCACCGGCTTGATCGGTGCTGCCGTCATCATGCGTCCGAGTAAGAGCGTCATGGACTTTACGACCAAGTCGCTCAAGAAAAAGTTCAAGGACAAGCGCTTTGCCGCCGGGTGCTCTCGCGACGTGATTACGCAGGGTGCCGAGATGCTGGGCTGGGAGCTCCCCGAGCTCTTCGACCGTACCATCGCGGCCATGCAGTCCTTCGCCCCCGACCGCGACACCTTTCAGGCTTAATTCCAAAACCATCACAAAGGGGACAGGCACCTTTGTGGTGGTTTTTGTTTGCGCGGGCGTTAGGGGCGGACCTGGCCGGTGCCGCGGAGCTTGTATTTGTAGGTGGTGAGGGCCTCGGCGGCAAAGGGGCCACGGGCGTGGAGCTTTTGGGTCGAGATGCCGATCTCGGCGCCCAGGCCAAACTCGCCGCCGTCGGTAAAGCGCGTGCTGGCGTTGGCGTACACGGCCGAGGCATCGACCGCGTCCAGGAAGCGCTCGCAAGCATCCGTGTCCTCGGCAACGATGGCCTCGGAGTGCATCGTGCCGTAGCGGTTGATGTGCGCGATGGCCTCGTCCTCGTTTGCCACGACCTTCACGCTCATCTCGAGCGCCAGATACTCGCGACCCCAGTCCTCCTCAGTCGCGGCGGCGTAGTCATCGCCCTCCACAAAGCCGGCGTCGGCGCACGCGGCGCACGTGGCCTCGTCGCCGTGCATGAGCACGCCGTGGTCATGCAGCACGGCCACGACCGCGGGCAAAAACGCATCGGCCACGGCACGGTCGACCAGCAGCGACTCGGCGGCATTGCACACGCCCACGCGCTGCGTCTTAGCGTTGACGATAATATTGAGCGCTTTATCGAAGTCGGCGGATTCATGCACGTAGATGTGGCAGTTACCCGTGCCCGTCTCGATCACCGGAACGAGCGACTCGCGCACGCAGCGCTGGATCAGGCCCGCACCGCCACGCGGAATGAGCACATCGACGACGCCGCGGAGCTTCATGAGCTCGCCGGTGGCCTCGCGGTCGGTAGACTCGATCATCGACACGGCCTCGCGCGGGAAGCCCTTGGCCTCGAGCGCATCGGCCAGCAGTTCGGCAATCATGGCACACGAGTGATAGGCCAGCGAGCCGCCGCGCAGAATGCAGGCGTTGCCGGTACGGATGCAGATGCCTGCGGCGTCGGCCGTCACGTTGGGGCGCGCCTCGTAGACCATAGCGACCAGGCCCAGCGGCACACTCACACGGGTCAGGTCCACGCCACTTGCAAGCACGCGGTGGTCGAGCACGCGGCCCACGGGATCGGGCAGCTCGGCGAGCTTTTCCAGGCCGGCGGCCATGCCCTCGACGCGCTCGGGCGTCAGCAGCAGACGATCGAGCAGTCCGGCCGAGGTACCCGCATCGCGCGCGGCGGACATATCGAGCTCGTTGGCGGCAACGATGGAGTCGATACCGTTGCGCAGCGCTGCGGCCATGGCGCGCACGGCCTCCTGGCGCTGTTCATCGCTCGCCGTGGCAAGCGAGGCCGACGCCGCCTTGGCGACAACGGCAAGATCGTGGACATACGTGGCTATATCGACCGACATGGGCGGCCCTTTCTCCTAGAAGTTTGCAACCATGGTAGCCGATTTGCGCATGGCCTCGCCCACGGCGGTAGAATTGGTCAACCCGAAACACCGCAACGAACGGAAGACTCACATGGCCCTCATCACTTCGTACCACGTCCCCGGCCTTTACGTCGAGGACCACAGCATCGACGTCCCCCTTGACTGGCGCGGCCTGGAGCCGATGCTCCTGGCCGTCGGCAGCACCATGCGCCGCGGCGCTATACCGACACCCATCGCCGGCGCGCCCGAGAGCATCAAGCTCTTCTACCGCGTGGTTTGCGCACCCAACCGCATCAACGACGACCTGCCGCTCCTTCTCTTTTTGCAGGGTGGCCCCGGTGGCGAGAGCCCGCGTCCGCTGTCGCCCACAAGCGATGGCTGGATCGAAGAGGCCGTCAAGCACTTCCGCGTGGTCCTTCCCGACCAGCGCGGCACCGGACGCAGCAGCTGTGTTGACGGACGCACGATCGCGGCCTTGGGCGAGCGCGCCGAGGCGGCAGGCTCCGATGCGGCCCGCTCGCAGGCGGACTTCCTCAAGCGTCACCTCGCCAGCTCCATCGTGCGCGATTTTGAGTACCTGCGCCTGGTGGGCTTTGGCGGCAAGCCCTGGGTCACGCTCGGACAGAGCTACGGCGGTTTTTTGACGCTGAGCTATCTGTCGCTCTTCCCCGAGGGCGCGGCGGCGAGCTTTACCTGCGGCGGCATTCCGCACGTGCCGGCGAGCGCCAGCGAGGTCTACGCGCACACCTTCCCACGCATGGCAGCCAAGACGCAGCAGCATTACGACCGCTACCCCGCCGACGTCGAGCGCGTGGCGGCCCTGGCAGATGCCCTCGAGGAGCAAAAGCCCGTGTTGCTCGACGGCTCGCCGATGACGGTCGAGCGCCTACAGCTCATGGGCAGCGACTTTGGCATGAAGCCGAGCTTTGAGCGCATGCATTGGATTATCGATCACGCGTTTGTTACAGGCGACGGTACACTGAGCTGCGGCTTCTCGGTATCCGACAGCTTTTTGATGCGCGCCTTCGAGCGTACCAACACGCGCACGAATCCGCTGTACTGGACGCTGCAGGAGTTCATATACGCCGACGGTGACACTATGCCCATTGGCTGGGCCGCAGCTGAAGAGAAGGCCCATCGCGCCGAGTTCGACACCCTCGCGCGCCCGCTCATGTTTACCGGCGAGGCCATGTTCCCGTGGATGTTCGAGCAGATGCCCGAGCTCAAGCCCTTCAAGCCCGCCATGGACCTGCTGATGGAAGACACCAGCTGGGACAAGATCTATGACCCGCAGCGCCTGGCCTGCAACGAGGTGCCGCTCCAGGCCGCGGTGTACTTCGATGACATGTACGTCGATTCGAGTCTGCAGCTCGACACGCTCAGCCGCGTGGGCAACTCGCACGCCTGGGTAACCAACGAGTTCGAGCACGACGGCCTGCACGGCAGTGTGGTATTCAAGCACCTCTTCGACGAGGCCCTCAACCGCGGAGACCTGCGCCGAATCTTCTAGCAAAGGAGTGTCCCAAAGTGCCGGCACATAAGGAACGTCCCCAAGTGCCGGAAAAGGAGAGGCAGCACTGCTGGCAAAACGAGCCGCAGCGCTGCCTCTCTTTATGCAAACACTATCAAGTTGTCCCTATGGATCGCGGGCTTCTCGGCCAGGTCTGCGAGCAGGCGGTTGCTGGCAATCTGGTCCTGGCGGCGGCCGGCGGCAAGCTCCAGCACGTCCGAATCGGCCTCGGCGATACCACGGGCGACAACCATGCCGCTCGGGTCGCACACGTCGAGCACATCGCCCTCGGAAAACACGCCATCGACCTCGCGAATACCCACCGCGAGCAGCGACGAACCGCGGCTGACCAGCGCCTTCGCGGCGCCGTCATCGACCGTCACCGAGCCGTGCGCCTTGTCGCCCAGTGCGATCCACAGCTTGCGCGGCGCAATGTCCAGGCGCTCCGCCGGCGGATCGAACAGCGTACCCACGCTCTCGCAGCGGGCCAGACGCACGAGCGCATCGGGCTCCTCGCCCGAGCAAATCACGCTCTGAATGCCCGCCGTCATGAGAATGCGGCTCGCGCGGATCTTGGTAATCATGCCGCCCGTGCCCACCGATGTGGAAGAATCGCCCGCCGAGGCGATGATCTTGGCGTCGATCTTATGCACGACCGGGACGAACTCGGCCGTGGGATCCTCGTGCGGATTGGCGGTGTAGAGGCCATCGATGTCCGAGAGCGTCACGCACAGATCGGCAGAAACCAGGCAGCTCACAAGCGCCGCCAGCGTGTCGTTGTCGCCAAACTTGATCTCATCGACGGTGACGGTATCGTTCTCGTTGACGACCGGCACCACACCCAGCTCCACAAGGCGCAGCAGGGCGTCGCGCGCGTGCAGGTAGGACGTGCGGCGCGCCGTGTCGTGACGCGTGAGCAGCACGAGCGAGGTGAGCAGGTCGCGCGCATGGAACTCCTCGTCGTAGGCCGACGAGATGATGCACTGACCGGCCGAGGCGCAGGCCTGCAGGCTCGGCAGGTCACCGACCGGCTTACGGTCGAAGCCCAGCACGGGATAGCCGCAGGCAATGGCGCCCGAGCTCACCACGACCAGGCGCCAGCCAAGCTCGCGCAGCGCTGCGGCCTGATCGGCAAGCCCGCCGATAAAGGCGCGGTTGACCTTGCCGTCGGCGCCCACCACCGTGGACGAACCGATCTTTACCACCATCGTTTTATAAGAAGTCGTCATACGTCAAACCAATCAACTGTTCAGCGGACGGCCGAGCCGGCGGCAAGGGAAGCGTGACTCGCCCCTACCGCCCAAGGAATTAGTGAGCCCAGGGAAAGGCAGAGGCCGCGGCCATGTTCTTGCGCACGAGCTCGTCGCGCACCTGAGCCAGGCCCTGCTCCATACCCACCACATAGGTCTGCGGGTACAAGAAGCGCTTGAAAGCTGCGTCCAGATGGTCGAGCGCCCAAGCACAGCGCTCGCGCGCGTCCTGGATGCTCTCACGTGGAGCCACCGCACTGCCATCGCGCACGATCGGCACCAGCAGCTCGCGATACTCAAGTTCGGACACGTCGGTCACCAGGGCGGCATCGTTCACGGCCACAAGGGTATTGCCGCGCGCGGCGCCCTCCCCTGCCAGATGGTCCTCGTCATAAATCATGTCGCAGACCGGGCCGCCAAAGCCGTCGTAATAGCGTCGTACGCGCTGCACGCCGGGGATCGTGCGCTTGTAGGGCTGCTCGGAAAGCTTCACCACCGGCGTCCACGGCTCCGCGTCGCTCGCACGACGGGCCGAAAGCTTGTACACGCCGCCCAGCGCAGGCTGATCGTAGCAGGTCGCAAGCTTGGTACCCACGCCAAAGCTGTCGATGGGCGCGCCCTGGTCGAGCAGCGACTGAATCGTGTACTCATCCAAATCGTTAGAAACCGAGATCCCCACATAGGGCAGGCCCTCGGCATCAAAACGGCCGCGCACATACTTGGAGAGCTTGGCGAGGTCGCCGGAGTCGATGCGAATGGCCGACAGGCGCTCGCCCACCGCTTCCATCTCCTTGGCAACCGTAATGGCATGCTCGCAACCCTCGCGTACGTCGTAGGTGTCGATGAGCAGCGTGCAGTTCTTGGGACTCGACTTAGCAAAAGCCCGGAATGCCTCGAGCTCGGAGTCGAAGCTCATGACCCAGCTGTGCGCATGCGTGCCAAAGACGGGAATACCGTAGCGGCGGCCGGCGAGCACATTGGACGTAGAGGAGCAGCCGGCAACGTAGCTCGCGCGCGCGACGGCCAGCCCGCCATCGGGACCCTGGGCGCGGCGCAGGCCAAACTCGGCAACGGGACGGCCGTCCGCCGCCAGCACCACGCGCGCCGTCTTGGTGGCGACAAGCGTCTGGAAGCCGACGATGTTGAGCAGCGCCGTTTCGAGCAGCTGGCACTCCAGCGCGGGACCGGTGACGCGAACCATGGGTTCGCGCGGAAAGACGAGCTCGCCCTCGGGGACGGCGTCGATGTTTACATGTGCACGAAAATCGCGCAGGTAGTCGAGGAATGCAGGCTTGAACATCGCGCCGCCGGCCGGGGCCTGGAGTGAGGCGAGGTAGTCGATATCCTCGGGCGTAAAGCGCAGGTTCTCGACCAGCTCGGGCAGCTCGGCGGTGCCGCACATGACGGCATAGGCGCTGCCAAAGGGATGGTCGCGGTAAAACGCGGTAAAACAACCCTGCTCATTGGCCTTGCCGCTCTCCCACAGGCCCTGGGCCATAGTGAGCTCGTACAGATCGGTGAGCATTGCAATGTCGGTGGGATGAGAGATATCGGTCAAAGCCATGGGGCGACCTTTCGGATGCGTTGTGCAGAGGTTGAGGGTTGGCGAGGCGGGCGTGCGGGCATGGAGCCCAGCGCGAACAGGCTAGTGCAGACCCATGCTGGTCAGGATCGTGTAGCCCATAAAGATGACAAACGCGATGAGGGCAAGGACAATGATGATTTTTTGAGCCGGCGCCATACCGGGGATCTCGTTCTCGCCCGTGGGCTCCTTAGAGGTGACCATGCGCTGGGCAAAGGTCATCTCGTCACGGCTCGGTTTGGGCTCGACGGGCTTGGGACGAGCGGCCCTTTTAGGCTGAGGTTTGGGTGCGGCGGGCGCGGGCTTCGCGGCGGCGGGCCTGGGCGCGGGGGCGACGTTCGCGGCGGCCTCCTCGGCCTTCTCGCGCTCGGCACGCAGGGCGGTCAGCTCCTCACGCTCGCGACGTGCCTCTTCCTGGGCCTCGCGGCGGGCCTTCTCGGCGCGGAGCTCTTCCAACTCGGCGCGTTCCTCGGCAGACAGTGGTTGGGACTCAAGCTCGGCCATGGTACAGCCCTTTCTTTTAAAAAAAGCCGCCGACACAATGTCAGCGGCTTATCAAATCCAAGGGTGGAGACGAAGGGAGTCGAACCCTCGGCCTCTGCCATGCGACGGCAGCGCTCTCCCAACTGAGCTACGTCCCCAGGACAAGTCGATATTTTACCTACGGCTCGCCAACTGTCAACGCCCAATAACCAGTCTTTTTGGGGCGCGGCTATTTTGACAACTTTTCGAGCAGGCGATCATCTCGATGATTTTTTAATCCCCGTCCCAGAAAAATCATCGACGAACGCACTACTTTGCGCTGGTAAGAACACCGGTGGTGTCGAAGGCCGGGGTGAAGCTCTCGTCTACCGCGCCGCCCTCTTGCCAGAACATCGTCGTAAAGCCCAGATCGTCGGCATGGTCGAGCACTTGCTCGTACTCCTCGCGCGTCACGGCGCGTGCCAGGTCGCCGCCCTGCTCGCGCATGAGCGCATTGGGCGTGTACTGGTTCATGACCGAGATCGGCACGTCGCCCACCGTCTGCCACACCAGGTCCAGCACGCGGCATGAGTCATCCGCATGCCCCGGCAGCACCAAGTGGCGCACGATGATGCCGCGCTTCATAAGCCCGTCGTCATCCACCAACTCTCCCCCGCGGCGCTCGATCTCGCGCGCCATCTGCGCCAGACCCGACACGGCGACGCGCGGGTAGTCCTGAATATGAGAGAGCGACTGCGCAAGCCCCGCATCGGCATATTTAAAGTCGGTAAGCCACACATCGACCAGATCGCCGAGCGCCGCCACGGCGCTCGCCCGCTCATAGCCGCTCGTGTTGTAGACGATGGGGATGACCAACCCCCGCGCCCGCGCCGCGGCAATCGCGGCAGGCAACAGGTGCGCATAGTGCGTCGCCGTCACCAAATTGATGTTGTTGGCACCCTGGTCCTGCAGTTCCAGCATAATCTCGACCAGGCGCTCAGGCGAAATCTCAAGGCCAAAATTGCCGGTCGAGATCTCATGGTTCTGGCAGTAGACGCATTTGAGCGAACAGCCGCTAAAGAAGATCGTGCCCGAACCGGCCTCGCCCGAGATAGGCGGCTCCTCCCACATATGAAGCGCCGCGCGGGCCACCTTGAGCGTGTCGTTAGCACCGCATACGCCGCGCGCACCCTCATCGCGCGCCGCACCGCAACGGCGCGGACACAAATGGCAGGCAGGCGAAAAAAGTTCGGTCAACGACGTCGGCATAAAAACATGCTCCAAAACAACGATTCAGCAGCTCAAACGTAAAGGGCCAGGCCGCGTAGACGGCTCCGTCCCTAAGGCGCCGTAATCGTCCGACACGATTTTTGTAATGTCAAGACTGGAATCGACAAAGTGCCGCTTTATGATGTAGGTATTCCGCCCCCCGCGGAGCAACTGGGTGAACCGTCGCGTTTATTTAGGGAGCCCACACAGTCGTACTCAGTACAGGTATCCTTCGTTGTTAAGGACGCTGGAACGGTCGATGAGGGCACCCACCTGTTTTAGGTGGGTTCATTTTCGTAACGTGGGGGGTGGTTTTCTTTTGCCAATTTTTCTGAATACCGCCGCTGCAGACCCCACATGGACGCTCAGCGGCATCCAGCAGAATCCCCACCAACATCCCATTATCTGGTAAGCGCGTGATAATCGCACGGTGCAAACCTCCGCACCCCCTCGGTCGAGTATCATGGGTCAGCTATGCCTTTTTGCGTAGCAACCTTTGACCTTTTCCTTCGACGCTTGGCGGTTTTTAGATTCATGGCTTCATCCCCGAGCTACATACCGTATCTATGCGTGGCAGCGGCGGCCTTTATCACGACCTTCCTCACGGTGCCCCTGGTCAAGCGCTTGGCAATTAAGCTCGACGCCGTCGACTACCCTTCTAAGCGCCGCATCAACACCAAGCCCATCCCGCGTTTGGGCGGAACGGCGGTGTTTTTGGGCCTCGTCGTGGCCTGCATTGTGCAAATACTAGGCACCTGGCACCTAGGCTGGCCGCCCGCCCTGGTGCCGCACCCGCGCCTTCACATTAGCTATCCCATGCTGGCGCTCTCCTTTACCGTCATCTTTGCGACCGGCGCTATCGACGACGTCTATCAGCTCAAGCCCAAACAAAAACTAGCCGGTCAGGTACTCGCCGCGCTCATCGCCTGTATCGGCGGCTTGCGGATCGGCGTCATCGTCAACCCGTTTGCCCCCGGCGAGATCATGCTCGGATGGCTCGCCTACCCCATCACCGTGATCTATCTGGTGGCATTCACCAACATCATTAACCTCATCGACGGCCTCGACGGCTTGGCCACGGGCATCTGCGGCATCGCGTCGTTCACCATGTTTTCGATGGCCGTTCTCTCGGGCCGCATCGACGCCGCCGCGCTCTCCATTGCGCTCTTTGGCGCTTGCCTGGCCTTTTTGCGCTACAACTTCAACCCCGCAAGCATCTTCTTGGGCGACTCGGGGTCGTTGCTTCTGGGCTTTGCACTGGGCTCCATCTCGCTGCTCAACGTGAGCCGCACCGCCGCGCTCACCTCGCTTATCATCCCGCTCATCGTTGCCGGCGTGCCCATCATCGACACGTTTAGCGCCATCGTGCGCCGCAAGCGCGCCCACATTAGCATCGGGCAGGCCGACAAGGGCCACATCCACCACCGCCTGATCCAAGAGGGCTACAACCAAAAGCAGGCAGTGCTCCTCATCTACGCCTGGTGCATCATGCTTTCGGCCGGCGCCGCCGCGATTAACCAGGTCGAGGTGCCCATGCGCGTGCTCATCTTTACCGTACTCGCCATTGGCTCGGCGGCCTTTGCCAAGCACCTGCACCTGTTTGAGCCCGTGCTGCGCCACCATTACAACAAGCGCACGCACGAGGACGAGCTCGTCACCCCCGACGATCCCGCCTTTAAGCAGGAGGAGCAGGCGGCAGAAGAACGCAGGGAGGAGCGCCACCACAGGCGCTAGGGTAAGCTGCCGAGGCTGCGCCCAGGCGCCGCCGGCCAAACGCGCAGCCACGCCGCGCCCATCGCACATGCCGCCGCTCTCCCGCCCCTCGCGTACTTACGCCCCGACCCTCCAATAAACGCGTTATCATCTTGACCCATGAACATACGTTAGGAGCAATCATGCCAAACGAGAACAGCTACGAAGTCGCGCTGCAAAAGAGCAACGCCATTCGCGAGGGCCTGGCCAAAACGCCCGAGAAGTTCACCATGCTCACCGGCGACCGCCCCACCGGCCGTCTGCACCTGGGTCACTACTTCGGCACCCTCAAGGGCCGTGTTGAGCTGCAGAACATGGGCGCCAAGACCAACGTGCTCATCGCCGACTACCAAGTCATCACTGACCGCGATACGACCGAGCACATCCAGGACAACGTGTACAACATGGTCATGGACTACCTTGCCTGCGGCATCGACCCCGACAAGACCATGATCTACGCGCACTCCGCCGTACCCGCCGCAAACCAGCTCATGCTGCCGTTCCTGTCGCTGGTCTCCGAGGCCGAGCTGGCGCGCAACCCCACGGTCAAGGCCGAGATGGAGGCCTCGGGCCACGAGCTCACCGGCCTTCTGCTCACCTACCCGGTGCACCAGGCCTGCGACATCCTGTTCTGCAAGGGCAATGTGGTGCCCGTCGGTCGCGACCAGCTGCCGCACATCGAGCTCACCCGCACCATCGCCCGCCGCTTTAACAACCGTTACGGCAAGGTGTTCCCCGAGGTCGACGCGCTGCTGTCCGAGACCCCGCTGCTGCCCGGCCTGGACGGGCGCAAGATGAGCAAGAGCTACGGCAACGCCATTAACATCTCGATGACCGCCGAGGAGACGGCCAAGCGCATCAAGAAGAGCCAGACCGACTCCGTGCGCATGATCACGTTCGATCCCGAGAATCGCCCCGGCGTGTCCGGCCTGCTTTCAACCGCCGCCATCTGCACCGGCCGTTCCGAGGTCGAGATTGCCGAGGAGATTGGCATGGGCGGCTCCGGCCAGCTCAAGAAGTACGTGACCGAGGCCGTCAACGAGTACTTCGCGCCGATCCGCGAGCGTCGTCAGCGCTATGAGAACGATCTGGACTATGTGAAGGACGTGCTGCACGAGGGCAACCGTCGCGCCAACGAGATTGCCGAGCAGACCCTGGCCGAGGTTCAGGACGCCATGGGCATGGTGTACTAGATCGATCTGCTGGCTAGAACTTTCGATTGCTATAGGGCGGGCGCTACGGCGTCCGCCTTTTTTGGTGCCCGACCGGTTCGGCTCTGCCCATTGCACTCCCTCGACAAACAGGAACAGGCCCGCTGGCAGTTAGTTGCCAGCGGGCCTGTTCCCGAAGTACACCGTTGAATCGCACAGAGGGGAGGAATGCGAATCAAACTCAACAGGGCAGGCTTTTTCATCGCCTATTGCCTGCTCCGTTGCTGAATACAATATAGTTCACCGTGGTTTACTTTCTAGTGTGAAACTACCTCACCATACCTTCTCCATAAGTTAGCTCAGGTAAACTAGAACCACCACAGGGGGGCAGGCACCTTTGTGGTGGTTTTGGCGCGAGCAAGCCGTTAAAGCCCGGCCGGCCAACGACAGGCGCCCAGGTCGACGTGCATGGGATCGGTAAACGTCACGCCCTCCCCCATTAAGAGCTCACGCTGAGCATCGGGACCGCCAAAAGCAAAACCATCGCATATGCGGCCATCGGCAAACACCACGCGGTGACAGGGAATCTCGCCGGGGCGCGGATTGCCATGCAGGGCATACCCCACGTACCGCGCACTTCGTGGACGTCCAGCAAGCAGCGCCACCTGACCATACGTGGCGACCATCCCCTCGGGAATCTGCTCGACCACCTCGTACACCCGATCAAAAAAGCCCTCAGACGCCATTGCTCGCTCCCTTCCACCCGGAATAGCATAAACCACCACAAAGGTGCCCGCCCTTTGTGGTGGTTTTGGCAGGTGGGCTAGTTAACGGGCTGGAAGAAGGCTACGGCTACGGCGCCGGGGCCTACATGGGTGCCGATGGTGGCGCCGATGGTGTGAACGGGCAGTTCGCCCTCGGTGTGGCCAGCCCACAGTGCCGCGCTGTCCTCGATATACTTCTTGAGCACCGCATCCGAAAGGCCCGTATAGCCGAGCGCCAGCGGCATGGAAAAGTCGATGCCGCCCGCCTTTTCGACCTTCTGGTTGAGCAGGTTACGTCCGTTCTTGGAACCGCGCGCCTTGCCCAGCTGCACGATCAGACCGTCCTCGGCAGCCACCACGGGCTTTACGTTGAGCAGCGTACCCACGGCACCGGCCGCAGCAGACAGGCGACCGCCGCGCACCAGGTACTCCAACGTCTCGAGCAGGCCGATGACGACCACGCGGTCGCGCACGGCCTCGACAGCCGCCGCAACCTGAGCCGCGCCCTGGCCCTCGTCCACCAGGCGCAGCGCATACTCGACCAGCACGCGCTCGCCCAAGGTCACGTTATTGCTGTCCACGACGAACATGTCGCCGCCCGGCGCCTCGGCAAGTGCGGTGCGGGCACTCTGATTGGTGCCCGAAAGCTTAGCGCCCACGGTAATAATCACCGCCTCGTCGCCGGCCTCACGCGCTTCGGCAATCGCCTGTGAAAAGGCATACGGGTTGACCTGACCAGTCTTGGGCAGCTCATCTCGCTCCACGAGCATCTCGTAAAAGCGCTGGTGATCGATGTCGACGCCATCCATATACACATCGGTGCCAAAGGTGACGGACAGCGGCAGAACGCGCAGAGCGGGGTGCTCCGCCGGCGACATATCGCTTGCGGAATCGGTAATAATGCGGACGGACATAACGAATCCTTTCTTGCGCAGGTCCCGCGCGGGGAATTTTGACAGCAATGCCCCGGCACGGCATACGCGCTCAAACGGGACTATGCAGTTTTTAATGGGAAGCAAATGCCTTGGCGGCCTTAGATCTCACGCAGGGTGTTGAGAATCGTACGCAGCGACGCATACATCTGCTCGCGCTGCTCCACACCCATAGCCTTACCGGTGGTGTCGAGCACCTCGCGAATGATGCGGTCCGCCTCGCTCATGCTCTCGCCGCCCAGAGCGGTCAGGCGCACCGGAGCACGATACTTAACGGCGGCGTCGCCCGAATCATCGACCTCGACGTAGCCGCCCTCCTCCAGATGCGCGAGCGTGCGCGAGACGGCGGCACGGGTCACGCCTGCCATGCGAGCCAGGTCAGCGCCAGTCAGGCCGTCCTTGCTGCGCTCAAGATAGTACAGGCACATAACGTCGGAGCCCTTGAGGCCCAGCCTTGCGCCCTCGGATGTCTTAATGCGCTGGATCTCCTTGTAGAGCCCGCTGATCAGTCCGACAAAGTCCTCGAAACGTGTCTCGTCGTTCTGCTGCATGGGAGACGACCGCCTTTCGCTTACATGATGCTAACGGGTAAACATCTTAGCCGCACGAGGCAACACCCATACCCAAATATCCCATTTGTTAACCCATCAACATAAAAACCACCACAAAGGGGACAGGCACCTTTGTAGTGGTTTTGACCGGCGAACATGATCCGCAGGCGTCGTTACAGTTCCACGCAGGGATTGTCGCGGGTCACAAGCGTCTTAACGACAACCGTCGCTCCCAGATAGCGCTCGAGCAACTCGGCGAGACGATCAACGGCAGCCTGGCAATCCCCCATCCGCTCGGGCTCCACGCACTCAATCGCCAGGAATGCATCGGCCGAATCGTCGGACAGCGCCGTGCGAACGCCATCGCGCCAGTTCCAGCAGCGGCATACGGCGCCCGCATCATCGATGTAGGCGAGCTCGCCGGGCAGCGTCGGGTCATCCGTTTCCTCGCCAAGTGGCAGGAACGCATCGCCGCCGTCAGTCACCTTCAAGCAAAGATCCCCCTCAATCGCATGCAGGTCCTCGCCGCCAACGGGCAGCGCGTAGGTCAGCGACACCGTGTTGTAGATGTCCACCGCGGGCGTAATGTGGCCCACCGGTTTGCCCTTGAGCACGCGCTTGAGCAGGTTCTCAATTGAGCAACGCGCGCCCTTTTTGGTCTTGAACAGCCGATAAGCCTCGCGCCATGCCTTGACCGGTGCGTTCTCGCTGATAGTATCGCTGGTCAGATGACGCTCCGCGTCGATATTGGCGCGGTCGAGCAACGCCGCAATCGCGTCCACGTCCTCTTGAGGAATCTGAGCCGCGGGCTTCATGCCCTTTACGACCACAACACCGACAGCCGCCTGCGGAAATAGCTCCCAAAACGAATCCTCGGCAATAAAGCTCTTCATGTGCTCTCCCTTCATAGCATGCGCCCGAGCCCGGGTGCCTAAACAAAAAGCGCCCTTACGACGGCCACCTTCAAAGTCCTACGGTGCCGCCACAAGAGCGCTTACGCTGCCCCCATCCGGAGAAGGGAGCGATATGTCAGGCGTATTGTAACCCGAGTCATCCGCGCGAGTAAAACCACCACAAAGGTGCCTGTCCCCTTTATGGTGGTTTTGGGTCTGAGGCGACGCTAGTGGCGAAGTCCCAGCAGGCCGTGGCCGCGATGACGGGCGTCGGCGTGCACCTGAGCATGCGGACCGGCGGCCTTGACGGATTCGGGCAGGTGCGAGTACTTCTTCTCGAAGTTCTCCTCGAACATCACGGCCAAGTTGTGCGCGGCCTCGTCGTAGCGCGCGGTACTCTGCCAATACTGGCGCGGCACCAGGATGCCGTCGGGTACGCCGTGGCACGTGGTGGGAATGTCGACGTTAAAGATGTCGTCGTGCACGAACTCGCTGTCCTCGATGGTACCGTCGAGGGCGCGGGCCACCAGGACGCGCGTGTAGGCAAGCTCGATGCGATGACCCACGCCGTAGCCGCCGCCGATCCAGCCGGTGTTGACCAGGTACACACGCGTGCGGCCGTCGGCGATGCGCTCACCGAGCATCTTGGCATAGACCATGGGGTCGAGCGGCATAAACGGCTCGCCAAACAGCGAAGAGAACGTGGGCGTGGGCTCGGTGACGCCGACCTCGGTGCCGGGGATCTTGGCCGTAAAGCCCGTCACGAAGTGGTACATGGCGGCATCGGCCGTCAGGCGTGAGATGGGCGGCAACACGCCAAAGGCGTCGCAGGTCAGGAACAGCACGACGCTTGGAGTGGTGCCCATGCCCTTGGTCCACGCGTTGGGGATATGCTCGACGGGGTAGGCCACGCGCGTGTTGTGCGTGATCGAGATGTCGTCGTAGTTGGGCTTGCGGTTCTCGTCGAGCACCACGTTTTCGCAGATCGCGCCAAAGCGGACGGCGTTGAAGATCTCAGGCTCGTGAAACGCGTCCAGGCCCTCGCATTTGGCGTAGCAGCCACCCTCGATGTTGAAGATGCCCATGTCGGACCAACCGTGCTCGTCGTCGCCGATCAGTAGGCGCGTAGGGTTGGCCGAAAGCGTGGTCTTGCCGGTGCCCGACAGGCCAAAGAACACCGCGGTCTCGTGCGTGACGGGATCCATACTGGCCGAGCAGTGCATGGGCAGCACGTCGTCCTCGACGGGCAGCAGGTAATTCATGACGCTGAAGATGGACTTTTTGATCTCGCCGGAGTAGCCGGTACCCGCGACCAAAATCACGCGCTCCTGGAAGTTGATGACCACGGCGGCGCTGGAGTTGAGGCCCTTGATGGCGGGATCGCACTGGTAGCCCGGCGCGGCGAGCACACAGAAGTCCGGCTCGCCGGTGCGCGCGATTTCGCGGGCAAGCGGGCGGGCGAGCATCTGCTTAATGAAGAGTGCCTGGCTGGCGCGCTCGCAGGCGACGAGCAGTCGGCGCGTGTGGTTGCGGTCGGCGCCGGCCATGCCGCGGGTGACGAACACGTCGCGCTCGTTGAGGTAGTCGACGATGCCGGCCTTGATGGTCTCGTAGCTCTCGACGGACAGCGGGCGGTTGACGGCGCCCCAGGCAATCTTGTCGTGGACATCGGGGGTGTCGACGATAAAGCGGTCATTGGGGGAACGGCCGGTACGCTCCCCCGTCTCGATCACCAGCGCGCCGTTGGATGCCATGCGGCCTTCTTCGCGGCGGATAGCGTGCTCGACGAGCTCCGCGGCGGGTAGATCGACCAGCAGACGGGGCTGATTCTCGGCGGGATCTTCGACCAGCGTAATACCAAAGTTGGACAAAACATCTGCAGGGGTAACACCAGGCATGGGGCCTCCTTTAAAAACGCGACACGTGGACGCGACGCGCACTTTACTCACGTAAAGCCCGTTGTACCCGATATGCAAAAACGTTTTTGCGGCAAGGGCGGCAAGCCCGCCCAACGGTCAAAAATCGCACGCAAGCGGCCTAGTCATTGGAGACGTTTTTAAACGACTATTCGTTGGGGACACTCTTGAACAGGCAACAACCAAGGACCGTCCTCGGATGCCGGCACATAAGGAACGTCCCCAAGTGTCAACTACAGCGGCAGGCCTTGGCCGAGCATGGCGATGGCGCTCATGAGGACCAGCATGCCAGCAGCGTAGGGCAGCACCGCGCCCAGGAGCTCGGCGTCCTTTCCGCGCACGTGCACGGCGGCAAGGCCAATCGCGAGCGTCTGCGGAGAGATCATCTTACCGGCGGCGACACCCAGGGCGTTCAGCGCGACCATCCAGTAGTCGCTCACGCCCAGCGCAGCGGCAGCCTGGCTCTGGATGGGACCAAACAGCATGCCCGAGGACGTGCCCGAGCCGGTCACAAACGCACCGACCGCACCAATCCACGGAGCCAGAATCGGGTACAGACCGCCGGCGACCGCAATGCAAAACGCGCTGATCGACGAAATCATGCCGGCATAGCCCATCACCTTAGCGCAACCCAGCACCGAAAGCATGGTAATGACCGTCGGCATCATCTGCTTGACGGTCGTGACCAGCACCTCGCCCATCAAGCGCGGCGATGCGCCCTGAATGGCACCGCCGACAAACGCCGCCAGGAAAATCCAGACGCCCGGCGTGTTGATCCACGAAAACGTAAGTGTACCGGGGTTCTCGCCGCAATACACCTGCACGTGACTCGCAAACGGCGCGAGCGCGGCGTGCACGTCGGGCACCAGGTTGGAGGTACCCAACAGCAGCACAAAGATCAGGATGAAGCACGACCAAGCCGAAAGCGCCGACTTAGCGGTGAGCTGTTCGCCGGCCTCGATATTCATATGGAAGCGCGCATCCAGATGTCCCGACTTCTCGGTGCGCATGGCAAGCGCGGCGGTCAGCGCAAGCGACACGATGGAGCCCACGACTACGGCCAGCTCGGGACCCACAAACATGGCAACGACCAGGGCCGCACCTACAAAGGACACACCGGAAAGCAGTGCCACACCGGCAACGCCGTGCAGACGCTCGCCCACGCTCGCAACGTTGCCTTGACCATCGCTGACACGGCCCGCAACCAGCACGATAAGCAGCGGCATCGCCACAAAGAAGGGCGCGAGCTGCACCAGCTGAACGGTCGCCAAGTGCAGGGAATCCAGGCCCACCAAGTCGGCAACGGACACCGTGGGAATGCCAATGGAGCCGTAGGGCGTGGGCACGCCGTTGGCCAGCAGGCAGATGAGCACGGCGGGTACGGCCTCAAAACCCAGGCCCGCGAGCATGCCGGCGGGAATGGCAACGGCGGTACCAAAACCGGCCATGCCCTCCATAAAGCCACCGAAGCACCAAGCCACGAGCAGCGCCAGCAGACGGCGGTCGCTGCTGATGGAGGTGATCATGCTGCCAATCACGTCCATGGCGCCCGTGCGCACACACAGGTTATACGTAAACACCGCGGCGATAATCACCAACACAATGGGCCACAGGGCCATCAAAAAGCCCTCGAGCGAGGCCGAGGCAATCTGCATCACCGGCAGGTGCCACCATGCGAAGGCGAGCACGCACGAAAGGACAAACGATCCGATAGCGGCCTTCCAAGCTGGCCATTTAAAGCACAGCAGCATCACGACCAGCCAAATAATCGGCACAAGAGCCAGTAAGAATGCGGCGACGTCCATAGGTAGAAGCTCCTTGGTGCCGCGTGGGCGGCATCGGGGGGGTGTCACAAAACTTCAACAGGATACCGCACACTTACCGACAAATTACAGCCGCCTGCCGAAAATATTGAACAATCCGTTCAAAAACACGAGCGAACACCGTCGCGTCTATACTAGAGCGCAGCAATAGAAAGGACCCCGCTTTGAGCATCACGCCCCTCGATAGCATTCGCCGCGCCATCGCCCGCCGCAATGGCGTCGCCGACCCCGCCGTAGCGGGCAGCGGCACCGCAAGGGCCCAGGGCGGACGCATCGAGAACGGCCTGTTCCCCGCCTCCCACACGGCCGAAGAGCTCGCGCGCATCCAGGAGCTGAGCCAGCGCAACGCCGGCGGCCCCGACAGCAGCCAGGCCACGCGCCGTCGCCGGCGCGAACGCGATCGGGAGCCCGGCCCCGTCCGCCGCATGGTCAACGCTTGGTGGAACCGTCTGCTCGGCGCCGTCTACGGCGGCGGCTTCTCCATGCAGGAAGCGGAATACGAGGAGCACGCCACCAGTCGCGACTATCTTTGGAACACCCTCGGCACCGCCGTGTGGGGCTTGGCGTTTCCACTGCTCACCATCGTGTCTACGCAGCTCGTGGGCGCCGAAGAAGCAGGCAAATTCTCCATCGCCTTTGTCACCGGCACGCTCATCATGATCGCGTGCAACTACGGCGTGCGCAATTTCCAGGTCTCGGACATCGACGAAAAGACGTCCTTTGCCTCCTACCAGCTCAACCGCTGGCTTTGTGGAGCGCTCACCCTAGGCTGCGGCCTCATGTACAGCAGCGCCCGCGGCTATGACGCGCAGATGGCGACGATCGGCCTGGGCGTCTACCTGTATAAGGTCATCGACGGCGTCGCCGACGTGTACGAAGGTCGCCTGCAGCAGGCCGACAAACTCTACCTGGCTGGCATGAGCCAAACGCTACGCTCCGTCGGCGTCATCGCGGTCTTCAGCGTGGCGCTGTTCCTCACGCGCAGCATGCCCATCGCGGCCATGGCCATGGGCATCGCCGCGATCGCCTCGCTCGTGCTGGTCACCGCGCCGCTCGCCCTGCTCGAGACCGAAAAATCGCGCCGCGTGAGCCTTCGCGAGGTCGGCCACCTGTTTGTCCAGTGCGCTCCACTCTTTGGTGCACTGTTCTTGTTCAACCTTATCGAGAGCATGCCCAAGTTTGTGATGGAAGGCACGCTGGCATACAAATATCAGCTGTACTTTAATGCCCTGTTCTTTCCGGCGCAGGCTATTTTGCTGAGCATTGGATTTATCTATAAACCGCAGCTCCTGCGCTTGTCGAGCATTTGGGCTAATCCTCGCAAGCGTCGTCGCTTTGACCTGATTATTGTTGCCGTTATGGCGCTGATCGTGGTCATCACCGGCATGTGCGCCGCATTTATGGCAGGTCCCGGTATTTCCCTCATGAGCTTTATGTACGGCCTCAGCTTTGAACGCTACCGTACGCTGACGCTGCTGATGGTCGTCGCCGGCGGCGTCACCGCGGCCATCGACTTTATCTACGCCATCATCACGGTGCTGCGCCACGCTGGAGACGTCACCAAGATCTACCTGATCTGCTTCGCCGTAAGCGTGGTGCTGCCGGTGATCCTGATTAAGCTGCTGGGTCTGATGGGCGCCGTCGTGAGTTACCTAGCCATCATGGCCCTACTGCTGGTACTGTTGATTATCGAGTACGCCCACATCCGCCAACGCATAGAACGAGCCCGCAACCCATACGGCGCCTAATTAGCTGCCCCCGGAACCGGAATTTGCGATGGAATCACCCCGGCTGCAGTCTTGTTGCGGACAATATGCATCATGCAAAACTAAGTGAGTAGACTTTTACCGAATCCCCAACCACACCGACAAAGCACAAGTCTGCGACCTGCGGTTTTATTGAGGCAAATATGTTGGGTGCTCGGCATTTCCAAAAAAGTCTACTCACTTAGCCAGTGGGCAGCCAAATGATTATTTAATCCCCGTCCCAGAAAAATCATTTGATGGGCAGAAGGGCAAGTAGTCAAAAAGGCTCCGTCCCAAATTAGCTACCCCTTGCGCCATCATTCTCCAGGATTGATATTCGCGTAGAACTCAGCCCCATCATCCAGCCGCAGGATACCTACGCGGCCAAACTCCGACCCAGTGGCGGCGGCGCAGTCGATGTCGATGCGATCGGGCACACCGGCGGTATCCTCGCCGCCCAGGCGTACAATCCGCCCGCGACCCGACTCCTCATCGAGCCCCGCCAGGCCGCCCACCTCGCAATAACGTCCGAGCGACACCGTGGGCGTGTGGCCGCTCACCACGACCGGGCCCTTGCCGTCGGCAGAAAGCAACCCTGTCGGCACATCCCAATAGCCGTGACGAATCCACAGCAGGTCATCGGACGACTGCACCGCGAGCATTTGCTGCAGCAGCTCGCAATCGGCACCCACCGCTCCGACGCCATCGGCACAATCGACGCCATGCTCAAGCAAAAACGCGCGCGCCGCCTTTATCTCGATTCCAGCATGTACCAGCAGATACGGGCGCTCCTCGGTCTCGACCACCGCGTAGAGCGGCAGCGCGGCCATCCATCGCACGAGCTCCTCGTATGCCTCAAATTCCATGTCGTTGAGCTGCTGACGGGTAGTCCAACCGCCGTTGATATCCCAGGTCTCGGCATCGAGCGGATCCTGGCCAATGATGGCGTCGAGCATGATCTGCTCGTGATTGCCCTTGAGCACGCGAGCGTTGGGTAGCGAGCGCACGAGCTTAATAACGCCAACCGGATCGGGCCCGCGATCGATCATGTCGCCCAGCACGTACAGCGTATCGTCGGACGTCAGCGAAATCTTGGACAGGGCCTCGTCAAGCGCACGCACGTGCCCGTGAGCATCGGATGTCACATAGATCGCCATGGAACGCCTCTCTTTACATTGCGACCGAAGCCCGGAGCCGCAACTAAAACTTCAAGTTGAACTTAAACGTTACCCATTGTACTCCGTTGCAATAAAGCTGGAAAGGGTTGCATACCGTCAACGGTCGCCAGCGCACGCCTGCCAACCCGCGCCGCCCACGCCACGCCGTCTGGCCCAGCGCCCCGACCAGCGACGCTCGCATCGCAGCCTCGTGTCGAAAATGCGCACGCCCGCAATCCGCCCCCATAAACCCACCATCTTTGGGTACAAATAACCGCAGACAACTGACCGTGCCACGCAAACCACCCAGGAGCGGACACCATCCATGAACCAGATACTTCTCTTTATCGGGCTCGTCATTATTCTGTGCCTGACCATCAAACCCGTCGGCAAAAAGCTCCCCTTCCCCACCCTGCTCATCTTTATCGCGCTCGGCATGCTGCTGGGCGTCAACGGCCCGGCGCACATCGACTTTAGCGACTATGCACTTACCGAAACCGTCTGCAGCACGGCGCTGCTGTTCATCATGTTCTACGGCGGTTTTAACACTAACATCGACCGTGCCAAACCCGTCGCCGTGCCCGCGGTGCTACTGAGCACGCTCGGCGTCGTCATCACCGCTGGCATCACGGGCGTGTTCGCGCACTTTGTACTGGGCTTCGACTGGATCGGCGGCCTGCTGCTGGGATCAGTCGTGGCATCGACCGACGCGGCGAGCGTCTTTAGCGTGCTGCGCGAGCACAGCCTGTCGCTGAGAGGTGGCACCGACTCGCTACTCGAGGTCGAATCGGGCTCCAACGACCCCGTCGCCTACATGCTCACCGCCGTGCTCGCGACCCTCGCGGCGGGCGGCAACATCGACATTCCCGTGCTGCTGGCCAAGCAAATCATCCTAGGAGTGGGCTTGGGCCTTGCCATCGGCTGGATATCCAGCCGCCTGATTGAGCGCGCGCACGCAACGGCCGAGGGCGCGCAGACCATCTTTTTGTTTGCCGTGGCCATCGTGGCATATGCGCTGCCGAGCTATCTGGGCGGCAACGGCTTTTTGGCCGTATACTTGGCAGGCATTGTGCTGGGTGCGAGCGACATCACCGGCAAGGTCGAGATGGCGCACTTCTTCGATACCCTCACCGAAATGGCCGAGATGACCATCTTCTTTTTGCTCGGCCTGCTCGTGACGCCCGCCCGCCTGCCGCAAATGCTGCTACCGGGCCTGGCGCTCATGACGTTTATGCTCTTCGTGAGCCGCCCCATCGCCGTTGGCGTGCTGCTGGCGCCCTTTAAGACGAACCCTCGCCAGGTTGCGCTCATAAGCTGGGCGGGTCTGCGCGGCGCGGCTTCGGTCGTCTTTAGCCTCTTTGCCGTGGTGACCGGTATTCCCGGCGGTCACGACCTATTTGACCTGGTGTTTGTGATTGCCGTATCGAGCATCGTGGTGCAGGGCTCGCTGCTGCCGGCGGTGGCGAAAAAGCTCGACATGATCGACGCAGAAGGCGACGTGCGCCGCACGTTTAACGACTACCGCGACGAAGACGGCATGTCGTTTGTTAAGCTCAAGGTGGGAGCTGGACATCCGTTTGCCGGGCGCTCGCTTGCCGATATTGGCAGCGCTACGAACATGCTCGTCATCCTGGTGCTGCGCGATGGCGCGCACCCGGTGCTGCCCAACGGGGATACCGTGATCGAAGAAGGCGACCTTCTGGTTATGGCCGCGCCGACGTTTGAGGAGCGTGCCGAGGTTACGCTGCGCGAGGTCACCGTGACGCCCCATGGACGCCTGGCCGGTCAGCGCCTGCGCGACGTGCCGCAAGGCAAGCACCCCTTTATCGTCGTGATGCTCAAGCGCGACGGCCAAACGATCATCCCCGACGGCAACACCCAAGTCCACGCCGGCGACGAAGCCGTCATTGCCACGCTGGCGTCGTAGCGGCCAGGGACAGCCGTCCCGTATTGGCTACATTTGAGCATCAATCGCCCCGACAGGGGTCTCGTTGAGGACAGTTAGTGTCTCTCGAGACTAAGTGAGTAGGCTTTTGTCGAATCGCCGACTACGTCACCAAAGCACAAGTCTGTGACCTGCGGGTTTGTTGAAGAAAAGACTTCGGGTGCTCAGCATTTCCAAAAAAGCCTACTCACTTAGCCAGCGGGTGGCCATAATAGAACCGCCGCGACGTCGTTGGACTCCGTTACGACGGTTTATCATGCATTTTCGCACAGCCGTGGGCACAAACACCCCGTCGCCCCATATGACAAAGGGGCAGTCCCTTTGTCACATTAAATAGAACTTCAGCAAGAAGCTGAGGAAAAAGAAGGCCGAATGAGCCACCGCTCGCATCGCAACCATGGTATAAATGGATTGCGCTCCTTTATGGAGGGCAGTCAAGGGCCGGGGGATCCCCCCGGCATTTTTGTTTTTAGGTCAACAGGAAATCGAGCGAAATGTCTCGTGTAGACCCGACATGCGGTTTCTGTTATAAAGATGTCGGTACCCTCGAATAGAGGGGCCTCCAAGAGCCGGGGTCTTACCTCCGGCATTTTTTATGCAATACGAGGCCTGTCCATTAGACGACAGCCTTCTTTCTTATTTCTTTTAGTAAGCCTTTTTTAAACGCAGTACTACCACCAAAAAACTTCTGGTCAGTATTAGTCTGCTTATTCGCCTGATATTTCAGACTCGTGAACTCAATGGTACAGATATAGTCCGCAGCCTGAGCCAAATAGTAATCCGATGAAGTTGTTGGCTTATAGATAACTGCATTTTTAGCCAAAGCGTAATCGATTGCCTTGTGAAGCGCACTCGAAACCGAACCCTGTCCTCCGTCGTAGTAAATCTTCACAGCATCAAACTGCTGAAACCAACTCAAATTATCGAATATGAAATCGATGATTTCACGCCGCATCGCATCAGCGATCTGTTTGAGAGTTCGATACCGATGCGTCTTGAATACAAACACCTTGTACGAGATGGGCAAATGTCGAAACATAACTCGAAATAGTGAAAACAGCCTTTTTCTCTCACAGATGTCCAAGTCTTTGAACTGATCTTTTCCATTCATGAGAGGAGAAGCATGGAACGGAAGGAGCGGCAATCCGCTATCGGCTACCGCCCTTTCATATTTCTCTATTCCCTCAGCGATGGGAATATTTTGTTCATGAAAAACAAAGGCAACAAGATAGTATTTTTCACGAAGATCATCGCTTCCAGATTCATCAATAAAGATACTCAGCTCTCGCATGGGCAATCCTTAATAAAAAAGCCGGGGAAAACGTCCCCGGCACTTGGAAGCCCTCTCTTAAGAGATGACCACCTAATTTATACCATGAAGTTGGGCGTATATTCAAGCATGAGTATAAAATACAAACATATGTTCGTCAATAGCAAAGGTGGCCATCATTCAGCGTCGTCATCGACAGCAAAGTCGCGGAGGTCGAGGCCTTCGCGCTCGGCTCGTGTTAGCAGCTCTTGGGGCGACTCGTCCTCGATATCCACCACGTCGAGCATGGCGGCCGGAAAGCCCACGCCGGCTGCACTCCCCGCACGGTCGAGCAAACTCTCGCGCAGCTGGTCAACATCAACATCGATCTTCATGGTGAAACTCCCTACCGGATCTGGCCCCTGCTCAGCAGCGCCGAGCACATTCACGGCTGCAACGAAAGCCGCAGCCTTCTTGTCATCCATCTGTGTGGCCAAACGCCCCACGGGCTCGTCGTAAGCAAACTGTACTTTATCGATAAAGCAATCCCAGGCACGCTCGTCCACACGCACGGCGGCCTCGCAGTACTGGCTGAGCTTTTTGAGTCCATACCAAAACGCATTCACATGGCGTGCGGGATCCTCGTCTGGCACACCATCGTAGCGCCGTCCGTTAAACTCGCGCATGCGCGCCACGGCAACCTCGAGCGAGTCGCCGCCGTCGGCCGAAGCCTCGTCCACAAGCTCGGGAATCGCAACTTCGCGCCGAACATTGTGCCTGGTAGCACCGTCGTACTCGCCCACCAACACGTCTTCGTCAAACCGATCATCGTAGTCGAAATAGCTACTGCCGCGGCAAATCCCATGCAGCGAACCGGCACCAAAGGCACAGAACAACCCGCCGTCGGTAACAACGTGCCTATAGGTCTCAAACGACTTCTTAACTTGAGCGAGCAACTCGGCAAGCTCCCCGGCATCGCACCCCGTCTCGCACGTAATGCAAACAAGCCCCGGCAACGATACCGGCTCCACCATGCTCCCTGCAACGCGGGCAGCGCGTTCGGCCCGATACGTTTGGGCTGCCAAGCGCGCTCGCTGCGCAGCACCGCGCACATTAGTAAGCTCGCGCTCCAGCGCCACATCGCCAGCCACATCGCTCGCAAACGTGTCAGCACCCTGCGGGCCGGTCGCACTCAGCTCGGACTCAAACGTCGCCGTGATCATGCCGGCAAGGTCCGTTGCGTCGGCGGCACAACGCAGCTGCTCCAGCTGCGTGCATAGCAGATCGGCATCCAAGGGCGCGGCATCCACAACGCGCACGTCACTTAGACGCGCCGCGCCCTGCAACACCAAAGCCCCCGCAGCATCGTATGCCGCACAAACCCTGTCCGCCGCATTGGCACGCAGCTTTACCTCGATAAACGCAAGCGTCTGCTCCAGACGAGCCAACAGCTCAGCCTTGTCCTCCATACGCAAAAAGGCAGCGTAGCGCCGCTCCATCTGCAACGGACCCACAACGCCTACCTGCTTGCGAGCCCGCGCAAGAGACTCAGATTCAACGCGGCAAACATACCCGTCAACGGCCCGCACGGCAGACTCGCGCGCAGCACGCTCGGCGGCCTCGACGCCCCCGATCACGCCCAGCAGCTCGCGGGAGCGCGCCTTGCGCAATAACTCCCCGCGATCGTACTGCTCAAGCGCCGTCTGACGCTTTGCTACCGACTCAAAGCCAAAAAGCTCATCGAGCAGCTCACCAATAGAACGCTCTTCTATCATGGCAAGGCCTCCTCACGCGCTGCGCGTCAACATGCCCGCGGGCTCACGTGCGCATCAAACGTCTCACGCACGCAAGCCCGCACGCTCGCACCCCTACAGATCCAGCGCCTTTTTCGCGGCATCGACCGGGTCGCCATCCATGTAGAACACCGGGCTCAGCCCCGAGATAATCTCGGACGAAACGCTCTGCAGACCCGCGATGGCACTCAGCGGCAAAATCACACGCTTGGCGCCGGCGTTTTTGGCCACGCGCATAATGTCCTCGAGCCCACGAATCTCGTCCATGGAGCCCGACATACGTAAGATTCCCGGAATCGCCAGCGCGGGCATCACCGGACGGTTGCACGCCGCAGAGCACAGGCCCACAAACTCGGCGAGCGAAACTTCTTCGGACAGGCCCTTGCTCTGCAGGTCGTTGTAGAACAGCAAATAATCCTTGGAGCCGATGTGCATGCCCGGCGCCACGCGGTTCGCCAGGTTCACAAAGTTGTCGAACGCGGCCTCCAGCGTATCGCGCACCGGCTTGTTAAAGGCCACGCCCTCGTGCTTAAACTTGCACTCGCCGGCAACGGCCTTGTTCTCCAACTTGTACACGGCAACCTCGCCGCCCTGCGACCTGCCCACGCCAAACACGTGACCGGACAGCAGCGGCCCGTCGGGAATCAGCGTATCCTCGGACTGCTCGGGCACGCGCACCACGTGCACGTCCTGCGGATTGTCGGCATCCATATAGCCCAGGTTGACGTCGATAAACTCGACGCCCGCCATAATCTTGAGCTGCTCCTTTACGCGGCGACGGCCCTCGATGGCGTAGTCCAGCAGCCAACGAACGTCGTCCTTGTCCATAGCCTCGTCGGGGAACAGCAGCTTGGCCAGGCCGCTAAAGGACTTGCGCACGGCGATCTCGTCACGCTTGTTAAAGTCGCTGTTAAAGCGGAAGTAGCGGTCGATATGATGCGTAAAGTCCTTGCGGCGCATCTCCTTGCAAAACTCCGACAGGCAGTCGGTGATTAAGCCGTAATGCCCGGTCAGCAGGCTCGAGCGCATCTTGGGAATCTCCCAGCCCGGCAGGTAATAGTGGATACGGTCGAAGAAGGCCGAATCGTTGTTAAACTCCGGCGGGAACGGATCAAACAGGTGCGTGGTCTTAAGAACGTTTTGCACGGTGTCGTTGATGTTGCCCTCAAAGACCATGGAGGCATCGGCGTTAATCTGGTCGCGGCCACGCGCGTAGCTGCCGCTGGCCATGTAGTCCTTCATGATCTGCACGGCGTTGGTGTCCTTAAAGCGCATGCCGGCGACCTCGTCGAACGTCACGCAATCCCAGTGACCCACCAAGCCCACGCGATCGGCGCGCATGGAGTTCATGCGGCCGAACAGGTTGGCCGTGGTGGTCTGCCCGCCCGAAAGCAAGATGGCGTAGGGCGAGACCTCTTTGTAGATATGGCTCTTGCCGGTACCGCGGGGACCAAGCTCGCACAGGTTATAGTTGCGCTCGATCAGCGGCACCATGCGCTCGATAAAATGCAGGCGCTCCTTCTCCGAAAGCTCGCTGGGCTCATAGCCGGCAGAGCGCAGCAGCATGTTGAGCCACTCGTCGCGCGAGAAATACTGGCGCTCGTCGATCATGGCGTCCAGGTCCAGGTTGGGCATCTGGATGGGCGTGAGCGAGGCCACGCTAAACGGAGAGTCCTCGGGCCCGCGCTTTTTGCGCTTGGCCTTGGAGCGGCGCGGCGCATCATCGCCAAAGACCTCCATGCCAAACTCGTCTTCCTCTTCCATGGGATGACGATACTCGATGCTCATGATGCACCAAATGCCGCCCTGCAGAATCTTGGAGTAGTCGCGCACGTACTCGGCCGGCATCACAAACGGCTCAATGGTCAGATTGGCAAACGACGCCACGTAGATGTCTTTGTACTCGTCGAGCTTGGCCGTCACCTTATCGATGATGGTAAAGCGCCCCAGCTCGCGAATCTTGGACTTGATGCGCTCGGACTCGTCGGGGCGCACATAGTTATCGGTGAGAATCTTGCGGATGCGCTCCAGGCCCTCCGCCACGGCATCCTCGTCGTCTGTTGAGCAGTACATGCCCAGCAAGTACTCCAGCACAAAGGTAGGCACGTTGGCGCCACGCTTCATAAGGGCCGTGAGGTCCTTGCGCACGATCTTGCCGCCAAAGTGCTCGAGCAGCTTGCCGTCCAGTACATCCATGTCATAGCCGTCGTCCTCGGGAGCGTCGGCCACGGCCTGGGCATAGCCATCGGTCGAGGACTCGTCCTCGGCGGGTGCCGCAACCTCATCGGGCGCAGCGGCCGCCACCGGCTCCGGAACAGGCGCGGCGGCCACGGCCTCCGGGGCAGGCACAGCCTCCACCGCAGGCACCGCGGCCTCCACCGGCGCACTCACATCAATCGAGGGAACTTCCCACAGATCGTCGTCATGGCTATCAAACATAGGGCACACTCCTAAAAACCAAAGTCAGCAACAGGGGCAAACGAAACAGCGATGGTGTACGTCTCGCGCCAAACGATCTTGCCCGTCTCGCGCTCGCGGCAGACCAGATAGTACGGACCCTTGGCCGAGAATCCATCCGCTGCATGCAACGCAAACTTGGCATGCACCACGCGCTCCTGCGAGTTAACAGAAGTCTTGTTGGCATGCGCCTTGACCGTATCGCTCACCTCGTTGCCACTTGCATCGGTAAACACCAGCTCGTACTCGCACGGCAAGACCTTACCTTGGGCAGGTTCTTCCTGGATCAAGTTGACCGAGAAGAGCGAGTTGGTCACTCGGCGTCCCTCGCTTAGCACGCGCAGCGTCGCCGCGCGCGTGTCGACAAAGTCCTTGGAACCCGAGCGCGCACGCCAAAAACCGATAACGGGCACGCAGAGCTCCTGCAGGCTCATGCCGCCGTGGACGTAGTTGTTAGTGCCGCCGGGACGCTTGAAGTGCACGTTCTCGCGCGGGGCAAATCCCTCAAAACCGGCACCCAAACGTCCCATGCCAACATTAACAAACACCCCGCATGCCTCTTCCGAAAGCTTGGCCACGGCCTCGTTGGGCACCACCAGATGACGCTTGCCGTGCATGACAGGAGCGTCAAGGAAGGGAAGGTCTGGCTTGCCGAGCATCTGGCACTCGCTGAGCTCCCGACGCGTGTAGATAAAGCCGTGGTCCGCCGTTATAACAACACGCGCGCCCGGGGCGTCGGTGCACACGCGACGCGCCAACGCAGCAAGTTCCTCCACGGTGTCCGCACAGGCATCGAAGACGTCATCCTGCGTAGCGGCCTTCTCGCCCGTAGCATCGATCTTGTTGTGGTAGAGAAAAACGAGCTTGGAGTCCTTGAGCAGTGCCTTGCGCTCGGTTCCCGCCATGTTGAGGTATGCGCTCGAGCGCAAAGCGCGGGCCGTGGGCTCAACGTGGGTAAGTACGGCCTCGCGCTGCGGAGTCGTCGCAGTGGGCATGCCGTCAGCCAACACAAGCGAGCCATCCGCTGCAAGTTCAAGCGCTTGGTGCGGCAGCAGCGCGGGCATGCCCACCTCGGTGATGGAGGGAAAGACCGCCTGCATGCTAGAAACCCTGACGTTGCCGCCGCGCTCGCGCTCGAGAAGCGCCGCGACATCACGGGCCACCTCATAGCGCAGCGCGTCGCTTACGATAACGACCGTCGTTTTGGCAGACCCCACAAAGGTGGGCAGCACATGCCAGTAGAATTCATCCTGCCGTGCAGGGCCATCGATGTAGCCGCAATCGGCCCACTCCCCTTGCGCAGCGGATGTCCAGCAGGCATTGGCATCGGCCAAAAACCAGTTGCTGTAGAGATTCTCCGCCCAGTCCACCACGGCTCGGGCAGGCTCCTCGAGCACATCGCACTCGACAGAGCGCGCCCGCAAATACGCGGTGCACATATGGCGATAGGCAGCATCCATGGAATACCAATCGGACGTATAGGCATCCCACACCTGCTGGGGTTGCGCCAGATGGAACCCGCCCGCGTGTGCCTGCCTAAACGCGCACATATCGGCCACAGCGGGAAGCAAGTCAAAGTAGCTCTCAACACGACGGTACCAGCTTAGGTCGCAACGGCGCGCAGCAAATGCGCGCGCACTCTCAACACGGTCCGCACCCTGAGCAAACGAGCTGAACAACTGTGAGAGCACAGCCTCGTTGACGCACGGGAACACGTCAAGCGAGACCAACGCATCGATTGGCAGGGTCTCGAACCGCGCAAAGAGTCCACGGGCATCCTCTACCAAACGGCAGATCTCAAATAGGTCCTCGCTCGATGCCTGGACATCGGCGGCCTGGTCCCACGTACGCACCGCCTCAAGACAATAGGGGCCGTAGGCGGGAGCCACATAGCTTTCGAGTCCCTTGAGCGCCCCCTCGGGAAGCGCGGTGGATGCCGCCGTAAGGAGCACATGGGATGCAAGCATAAGCAGTGAGTCGCGCTCGTACAGCGGCCCATCAAACCCATAGCAGCGCAGCATAAAGGCAGAGAGGACGTCGCGCAAGCTGTACTTATCCACCAGCGCAGCCAGCGCCTCGGGGCCCTCGTGCAGCAGTGTGGCCATGCAGCCGCGCAGCACAAACGCGGGCCGCGCGTCGCCCGGCTCCTTGCCGCCAAAGATCACCGTAAGGATTCCAAGCTCGATATCGGATGCGCCCGCGGCGTGCGGAACGCACGCGGCAAACTTAGCACAGCGGGTCTTGGCATCAAAGAAGGTCTTGTGCTCGCGCAGGCTCTCGCGCACGGCGTCGATATTCTCGATGCCCAGCTGATCAGCTAAAAGCGAAAGATAGTCAGCCTGGAACTGATCGGCATACAGCTCAACATCGGCAAGCCAATCGCCCTCAAGCCTGCCGCGCGGGCAACGGCGATACAGCAAGATATCGTTCGCAAGGTCATCGCGGTTGATGAGCTTCTTGACGGCAAACATGCGGCCCTCGCAGGCCTCAACAAACCGCACCGGACGCTCAAAGTCACCGTGAGCAGGCATTACGCCAGCATCGGCCCCCACGCCGTCGAAACCCTCGGCAGCCAATCGCTCAAACTCAGGAGCAAACTCGCCGTCCGCATCGTGCCAAACCACCACACGGCGCGGCGCGCATGCGGACAACGGCTGCAAAAACCGCAGCTTAAGCTGTTCTTCTACATCGATCTTGGGCATGAATATCCTTACCGTATCTGCATTTACTTGATCTTTGCCAGTACATCCTGAAACTTGGCGTAGTTGACCTTGACGCCGTCATCCAGGTCGATCTTAATCATCTGGTCTGCCAAGTGGTGCAACTTCTCCTCGTAGCCGATGGTCTCTTTAAGCTGGTCATTGAGCTTTTTGACACGCTTATCCAAGCGCACGCGCTCACCACGCTCAGCACTGGCAAGGGCATCGTTGGCATAGCCGATCTGCGAGCGATAGCGCTCCTGCTGCTCATGCACATAGTCGGTTCGGATGCGAGCCAACAGGTCGGGCTGATAGCGATGCATGTAAACAAGGCACTTGAAGCCGTTCTTTTTGCCACTGTCGAACAGCCAGTAGATGGGGCGCTTCTTGTAGGTCTGACAGTGGTCCTTAAAGAAGTCCTTCAAAAAGTAGGTGCGGATGACCTCACGCGAGGTGCCCTTGCCGCCGAGCACCTCGGCAATAAAGGCCAAGTTCTGCTCGAGCGTCTCCTCGCCGTACACGGTACGCACAAAGTCAATAAAATAGCGCACGATGTCGTCGTCAAAGTACTCGTCATCGGTAATGGGCAACACGTTGTCGCCATCGGGCATAAAGGTCACGTGATCGGGATCGGGCATCTTGGCCAGATAGTCAGAGACCGTGGCGCCCTGGTCGGCCAGGACCAGACCGTCCACGTCCAGCGAATAGCGGCCAAACATGCAGCCCACGGCATAGCTTATGAGCGAGGTGATCTCGTCGCGCTTGGTACGCACGTGTTTGTTGCCCTTATAGCTCTCGGGAATCTCGTCGGCGGTGTCAAAGATGCGCGCCACCGAAACGTACTTGTCCTCGACCTCGATGGGCACTTCGCCCTCCATGTTGTAGATCTTGGCAAAGATTCGGTTGAGCTCTTCCTCGTTAGCGCGAAGTTGCTCAAAGCGAGCATTGACCTCGGCCTTGCGAGCCTCGTATTTATCTTGAAGCAAAGTGGCCATAACTACAGACCTTTCAATTTATCAATACAGTAGAAGTTAGAAAACCCGAGCCCATTCCATCAATCAATAAACACCAAGACTCGTGAGCTGAAAAACAGCGAAAGCCTTCCGATGCTCGACCGATATCTTCAGGACAAGTCTGGCTATCAATAAATCCCATAAGTGAGAGACGACAACTACAATAAAGTCAATAAAAGATGGGACAGAAAAACGAATGCCATGATTAATGACAGAACAGTCAGGCCAGTTGATATTTTCAATCGCTTCCACATGTTGTTATGTTTCAAAAGGTAAGCCCGATAGGTAATGTTTAGGGAAGAGCAGTAGGACTTAAGCAAGTCCCGTTCCCTAATTTGCCCGCCCTCGTCGCAAGCCTCTTTGTAAGTAGTCGAATACCTATCAAATTGTTCAGAAGGAGATGCGAGTGCAATATTGCTCCTTAAAAATATTGCACTGACAGCTATAACAAGAGCACAGCCAAGAAGACCAAGAAGAATCAAATAGACAAACAGTATTTGCCTCGTTGAAATCCCATAAACTTCCTCAAGACCTTGAATATTTGAAATATAGTCGAGAGGCGCCAGGTACGCAACGGACAGAATCGTGATGGTAACCATGAGGTTATCAACGTAGCGATTTAAGCTATCCCCCCTCTCTTTTTCAAATTCAAGTGAGGAAAGAACAATGTCTCTCAAGTAATCGCTAATCTGCCCCTCCTTGGAGAGAGCGCTTTTATCGACGTCATGTCGCTTGTTCTTTTTGCCCATGAAAGTCACCTTTACTACTTGGTTTTTCGATCAGGTAAACCCGCCGGTTTTTCATAAGTAAATTGCGTTAACCTTGTTATGGGTCCAGGAATCGTGACCGGCTTCTTTGCTCCCGCCCCTTCATCTTTTCTTGTCATCTTTCTTTTTTTCAGACATATTTAATTTCAATCCAATCTATCCAATGACGTTCTTTTGTTAAAGATAGGTGAGTCCTAACAAGACAGCTAAATTAAAGGATGACGCTTGAAATCCCAAGAAGTTTCAAACGAGTCATAGTCAGCCTTTGAAATTGAGCGAGAGTCTTCAACGAGTGAACAAACAGTCGGTTCGGCGGCCTTATCTTGGATGATCGGTAACTGACCGATTTGGCCTACCTCAAAGTTTAGAGTCGGCGACATAAACGCCAAATCAATTTCGGCAATGGAACAGTTGCAGAAAGCCTGGATGTATCGAAGCTCGTTCGGCTCCGCAAAAAGACATGCTCCAGCTACCTCAAAAAGCATCCCTCGAGGTGCAAACCTAAAGGAGGCGAGGCTGGAAGAAATTTTAGACCAGGAAACTGCGGGCTTGAAATAGTCGTTCTGGTTCTTGATCACAAAATCAGGTGTAGAGAGATAGGTATACTTGGACAGAATTGCTTCCTTCATCTCCCGACCGTCATCAAACCAATTAACCACCTCATCGTAGTCACCCCACCACTTTCGATAGGAGCCGCCCCGAATAATCGGAAACCAACGGGAACCACTTTGCTTTGCCTCGGGCCTGCCACTGCAATCTCGCGATGTGTTGGAAGGCACCACTTCCCACCATTTCCTCAAAAAGCGGCCATTATCGCTCGTCGCCAAGCCCTGTCGCGGAGTAGCAATGGCATCGAGCCTCTTTCCTTTTGTGAACGATTCAACAAGAGCATCGCTGGCCCAGTAGGCTATGGGGGTGCCAGGGATCTGCTTGAAGGTGTCGGCGTTGCGGCGGTAGAACCAGCCGCAGCCGGGGTTTTGGATGGCCTCCAACGTCTTGCCCTCTTGCAACGACCAATGATCAAAATCGTTAAGACGAATATAGCCACCGCGATAGCCAGCAACATGAGATCCACGAAGAACAAAAGTGCAGACCTGCGCAGCTATACCATGGAAGCCGTGGACAGAGAGCTGGATAAGGCTATCGATAGTGTTTTCTTCGATTATTTTGTTGCGCAGCTTCTCAAACGAAGATAGGAACATCCAACTGTTTGAAGTAGTAATGCCGGCAAAACCAGAATCCTCGCACAGGTCAATAATACGCTCGATAAAGCACGTGCACAGGTCGCTCTTCACGTCGGGGTAGTTCTTCTTGACCCACTTGCTCATAAAGGGGTTAAAGCTGCTGCTGCCCATATACGGAGGATTTGCCACGACGCAGGTAAAACGACGGGACAGTTTCTTGCAGATAACGGCGGCGCTTTCAAGCTTAGTTTTGGTCGCAGAGGCAAAAAGGTCATCGGAACAACTCGCGGCGGCAGCCTTGAGCTCGTCGATCTCGTCCTCTGAAGGATTGAGCAGCGAACCGATCTCGCCCAAATGGCTCAGCTCCTCGGCGAGCTTCTTGTTGCCCGGGAGCTCGTCCTCTCCCAGCGGGATGCTCGAGAGCACGGTAACGTCGGCGCGCACGGCGCGCTTGAAAAAGCGACGATCGTGCTCGTGGGCGCACATGGCAAGCGCCAGTTCCGCGATCTGCGCTGCACGGGGATCGATCTCCATGCCAGCGAGGTTTTTAGCAAGAATGAGCTCGGGAATTTCGCGCTCACGATAGCCGCGCTCCTCGTACATATGGAAGAGCAATTCGAACGCATAGACCAGGATATGGCCCGAGCCACATGCGGGGTCACAGAGGGTTATCTCCTCGGGGCTCGAGATGTGGATGAAGTCCTCGTGCTCAGCATCGGGCTCGATGTAATATTCCATGCGCTCGCGCAGCGAACTCCCCGGGTTATTGAGCATCCACAGACGGCCGAGCGAGTTCTCGACCATGTAACGCACGATCCACTCGGGGGTGAAGAGCTGCGTGGCGGGCGCGATGTCCGCCGCCGCTGCCTTGCGCTTGGACTTGAAGAACTCGTCTTTAACGTCAGCGTTGTAGTACTGATACATCCAGCCCAGAACGGTCACGCCCTTGCGCCAGCGTTCGTCAGTGAGGACGGCATTGAGCTTGCCCACCACGCCGTCGGACATCATGAGGCCCTGGGGCAACAGCAGCTCCATGGCTCCGCCCACGCGTTCAAAGACGCCCGGTAGGCAATCGGCAAGCTCCTCGCACTGAGCAACAAACAGGTAGCGCCACAGCGGTTCATCCAAGCCCGCCATCTTGAGCTCGGCTATGCGATCGGTATCGGCCGTCGCTATCTCCACGTCCAGTGCGTTCTCCACGGCCTCGCTGCCATGGCTGCCGTCCGCACGACTTAACATGCGCATGCGGCTGGGAAGCCATCCGCGTGCATCCATGAAGCGAATGGCCACGATGCGGTTGAACCAGGTGTAGGCCGCACGGTCGCGCAGCGCCTCGTGACCCACCTCTGCCTGCATGCGCAGCAGTTCGTCGCGTTGCTCAATCTCAGCCGGACTTAGGGGCAGGCCGCTAACGGTCTCGGACCCAACGGGCGCGGGTGCAGGTTCGGTGATGCCGTAGCGCACCATCTGCGCCTCCACGCCTTTGATGAGCTCCGTACGGGCCCAGGTGCAGAAGCTCTTAAGAGCAGAATCGTTCATGGTTGATGAGCCTTTCTAAACGCCATAAGCCACCGGTGCGCGCTTTGGCACCGGTGGCTCCGCGGGTTAGTTGATACGGATCTCGTCGTTTGCAGCGAGCGCCTGCATAAGGCGGGAGCGCAGGTCGTCCACGTAGCGCTCCACGTCCCCTGCGGACAAGAGACGACTCGGCTTGGCCAGATCGGCGCGGCGCACAGTCTTGATCCTGCGTTGGGGCTTGGGCGCGGGCACGGGAGCAGACGATGCGGCGCCCTTGTTGGAGACCTTCTTGACCACCTCACCCGTACTCATGACCTCGGTGGTGCGGCGCTCGTTGTCCATACGCACGCGGGCCTCATCCACAGCGTCGTACATCTCGTTGGCCGCCGCACTGAGCCAGTCGCCCCAGTTAGTTGCAACAACGCTCAGTTCGTTGAGACTTTGAGCGCTGTGGGCACGGTTTTTGAACGACTCGTATTTGGTGCCGGCGTCTGCTATGGCATCCTTGGCCTGATTGACAAAGCCCTTTTGACTCTCGGCCTGCGCCCGCAGGTCTTGCAGATCGCTCTCGATGCGACACAAAAACTCATTGCGGCGGATGCCCAGCAGCTTTTTCATGTCTTCCTCGACGGGATCCATAAGCGGCTGCAGGTCTTTAATACGGCCGTAGGGCTTGGGATCTTTGAGGATCTCGCGCACCTTTGCCACGTTCTCCACCGCGCTGGGAATGTCATCGGAGGCATACTCGATACCCTCGGTGCGGTTCAAGAAATCCCTGGCGTGGTCAAACGCTGTTCGTTGATTGGACTCGAAGAACTCAACCACCTTGTCAAAGTCTTCCTTGGCATCGAGCAAGCGCTCCTCATGCTTGGTGAACGTGGTCAAGAACGCCTCGGCCTCGTTCTGGTCCTTAAGGACGTCGGCCACCTCCGAGCGCATCTTCTCGCACTCGTCCTCACCGGGATACGGGTAGGCCGGCTTGATGCCCGTGTAGTAGTCGCGTGCTATGGCGAGGCACGCCTCGCGCAAGCCCTCAAGGCGCTCTTTGAGCTCGGCCACGAGCTTATCCTCGTTGGAGGGCACGGTCTTGAGGTCAAACAGGTCGCGCATGAGCTCGCCCGTGGCACGCAGCAACCGGTCGCTCATACGCACGCGCAAGCGCACCTGGGCCTTATCGGCATCCTTGCGCAGGAGTGCCACCATACGGTTGTCGTTGGCCTGGACCGTCTGGCCGCCAAACAACACCTGCGCGCGCTGCTCCACCACGAGCTGCGCCACCACATTGGCGATGTCGACCTCACGCCAGCCAAAGGGCCTTTGCTGGTACTGGCGCTGGATATCGCCCATAGCGGTATCCAGATGGCGCTGGTGCTGCACTTTGAGGTAGTCCTCAACTTCCTTAAGCGCACGCGTGTTACCCGCGTTCATGTCAGCGAGCCCCGCTTGAACGTTGCCCGCCAGAGTGGAGCGGATATCGGAATCGCTCGTGACCGGCGCGCCGATATAGCCGGCCTTTTCAAAGACCACATCGCACAGCTGCGCCAGCACCTGCTCAAAGACCTGGGCGGGCTTGGCCGCGCGGATCTCAATCATGCGCCCGTTGACGGCGCATCGTGCATGGAGCACCGCCTCAGCCAAAAGGGCGTCAGCCTCTTTCTCGTTAAAGTCCTTCTCGCGCATTTTGGCCTCGACGATCTGGCGGGTACTCGGCGGTAGCTCCTGCAGGTTGCGCGTCTGGACGTACATGCGAATCTTAGCGGCGTTGACGAGTGGGGCCCAATAATCCACCTCGTCGCTCAAGGCCACGATGGCCTTATCCACGGATTTCAATGCCAGCTCGGCATCGTCCGCACGGCCCAGATCGCTGGCCATGGTCACCACGGATAGATCCATGCCGCCCATGTTGGATCCATGAATCGAGCCATCCACGTAGCGGTCAAAGGGGAAGTCGTTGGTCCCGCGGTTGAGCTTGCGCGCGGTGTAGATGCTGTCGAACAGGCGCTTCTTGATAGACTCGATCACCTGCGCGTTATCGATCGGGGTGCGTGCGATCTCCTGCGCTATCTCCTGCTCCTCGTCGGTGAGGAAGCTATAGGTATCGCCCTGGCGTGCCACGTAGTTCTCGCGCTCCAAACGGGCGAGGGATTCCTTGACGCGGTCCTTGAGGGCGCGCTTGTCCACGTCGAGGCTATCGATCATGAGGATGGAGATGTTTTCGACCGTGGCCTTGACGTAGCCGATGTAACGAATCAGGTACAGGAGCTTGAGCACCTGAACGTCGTAGGGTTCAAGGCCCTCCGCGTTCTCGGCCGCGCGGACCGCGCGGTCGACCACCTGGATGATGCCGTGCTCAAGGTCTTTGGAGATAGTGTCGAAAAAGCGCCAGAACGGCACGAGCGCACCGGTCTGGTCATGCTGGATGGTCTGAGCGCTCTCCTGGAACGCGCTCAGCATGGAGCGCTCGCCTGTGGACATGTGTTTAGCCTTGACACCGTGTTTGCGCACCTCGGTCATCACGTCGGGTAGGAGCTTAAACTGATAGCCCACAAACGGGTAGCTGGCCACAAAATCCTTGGAGTTGGTGTAGCCGGCAAGGTCGGAGCGCGAGCCACCCTCAAAGGTAAAGTTGTTTTTGAGGACGGCGGCGTCTTGCTCGTAGACCTGTGCAAGCATATCGGCCGCCGGTGCGGTCTTCTCGAGCACACGGCGCTGGATGACCTCGTCCACGCTGGAGCTGGAAAGCGAGAGGCGGGTATTGAAGCGGCCTTGGATCTTTGAAAAGTCGTTGCCCACGGGCAGACTCAGGTTGTCGATGGCCTCCTGGCTCGTGACCATCACCCACACGCGGCCACCGCAGGCGGCACCCAGCTCCTCGACGATGGTCTGAAGGCTCAGCATAAGGCTTGGGTCCTGGTCGTTTGTAATAAACTGACCCACCTCGTCGACCATAAAGAGCAAACGGAAGTTGCCGCCGTGGGCCGCTGCCCGAGCGTCTACGTAGTCCTTGACCTTTTTGGCAAAAACATCGGGGGCCAAAACCTCGTCCTCAGAACCCTCGAGCCAGTTCCATGCGGCCTTTTCGCTCATGCCGAGCACGCTCTGCAGCACCTCGACCACGTCGTCCTCAAAGTAGCTGTAGGTGTCGCGGGTCTGGAGCCAGGACTCGCCGTTGACGCGCTCAAAGGCCTCGCGGAACTCCTGGGTCTTGCCCAGGGAATCGATGTAGTCCTCGAGCTTTGCAAGCTTGAGGTCCTCGCCGTAGAAGCCGCGCGCCTCGTAGAACATGCGCTCAAAGCCGCGAAGCAGCGCCGTGGGAGCCGTATCGCCCTGCTTCCACTGGCCCGCCTTACTATCGATGTTAAAGAGGATGGCCTGCGTGGGCACCGAGCAGGCGCGCTCCATGGCAGCCGCGACCATGGGGTCGACGATCTTGCCATCAAAGTAGCGGATGGCGCTCTTACCGCCAATCTGGCGATTCTCGAGCAGGTAGCTCAGCATCTTGAGAAAGTGCGATTTACCGGAACCGAAGAAGCCGCTGATCCACACGCCGATCTTGTCGGTGCGCACATCGATGGCATCGCCGTAGGCCTTGAAGAACGTGGCAAAGTGCCCCTGCAGCTCGCGCGTCACCACGTACTCGTCAAGCTCCTGACGGATGGACTCGTCTTTTGAATCCTGGACCTTGACCACGCCGTTGATGGAGCGGTTGATGTCTTTTGCAAAGAGGTCGCGAATGATCGTGTTGTCCATGGGTGCTCCTTTGGGTTTGGGAACGTTATGGCAAAGGGTTGTTACCGGCGGCAGGGCCTTGTATGCGGGGAGCCGTGCTTACGAGATATCGATGGCGCGGTAGTAGTTATCGGCCGGCAGACGGTTAAAGAGCTGGAAGGAAGAGCCGTTGAAGCTGCCCGGATAGGCGGCGATCACCGGCACATCATCAAAATCCGCGAGCATGCAGTGGAGAAGCGTGTGCATGCGAAAGAACGGGAAGACCTCACCTGCACCGGTGAGGAGGATGACGTCTCTGGGCACGTGCGGCTCGGTTTGTTCAAGGATGCACGCGGCGACTTTCTCGGGCGAGGCGAACTTGGCCACGTCCTCGAGCACGCGCTGGGTACCGCGACGCTCCTCTTGGCGCGGGATGGTCTTGAGGACGCGGCGCTTTTCGAGAATTGCCAGCACGGCGTCGTAGAGATTCACGACCTTGAGCGTGCACGGGAGCTTGCCGGCCTCGGCATCGCGTGAAAGGACGTCAAATAACGCACGCGCCTCAAACTCGAGCGCAGGGTCGTAGCAGAAGGTATGGAAGCCGATCTCGTTACCTATGCCCTTGTTGGCCAAAAAGTCCTCGCTGCACAGGCACTCACGCAGGAGCTGCGCGCGGCGCTCAAATTCTTGGCGGGCGCGCTCGGAGCGGGCATGCGCCGCCACGACACTCTGGCGGGAATGGATGCCGATATTGGTGGTGAGATCGGTCGCCGGGGTGACTACGGAATCGGAAGCGCTGTTGACGGAAGCCACGCTACATCACCGCCCTGCCGGTAAGGGCCGCGATAAGAGGCTGCTCGCCCAGCTGGACCAGGCCCTGCTCGACCTCGGGGTCGAGAAAGAGCGGGGACAGGCGTTCGGACTCCGGGCCCTGACCCTCGCCTATAAGGCCGGCGTGGCGGAGCGTCTGGCGCAGCGAGCCCTTAATGCGCTTGACCGTGGCCTCGGTCCAGCGGGCCGCGTCCGGATACTCCGTGGTAAAGCGCGTCATAAAGGCGTTGAGGTCAGCCGCCGTGAAGGCATAGTCGAAGTTTTGCAGGCGCTCCCCCACCTCGACGAGCACGAGCTCGCGCACGATGTCGTAGCGGCAGATCATGCTGTAAAAGATGGCCTGGTCCGCCTGCGTGGGAGTACCAGATGCCATAAGGCCGGTTAGGGATAACGCAGCCTCGGCGGCAGTATTGGGGTCGATGCCGCGCGCGGCGCACGCGGCGTCCGTGGGCATCATGGCGTCGAGGCGGCGAAGGCACACGGTTGCGCGGTTGGCAACCATGCGCTCCGTAGGATATTGAAAGAGGTTATCGCTCTTTACGCGTACAATGACCTGCTCGTCGCTTGCGCCCTGCGTGCGCAGAACAGCGACGATGCGCATCTCATGCGGGAGGAATTGCTCGCGGGTGAGCACCCCCCCCCCCGAACGCTTTTTGTGGTTACATCCACAGTGCACGCTCCAAGGGTGTCAAAGGCTGTCACAAGTGCGCCGCAGCCCGGCAGGCAGGCGCGGCGCACATGACAATAATCATACCTGTTGGTAAAAAAGTTACCACGACCAGCGTGTCAAATGTTGAGCAACAAAATTAAATCCGGTTAACGGTTATTTTCGCAGCTCAGCAGCTTTGACGAGATCGCCCCAAATCACACTTGCCAGATAAACGCGCTTGCGAATGCAGACACGCACACGCCCAAAGCCACCTCGCATCGGACCCCCACCCTCCACTACACTCAACATTGAGTTATACATATGATTCCATGTAAGGAGCTTCATATGCCAGACGTAAAGCCTATTTCCGATCAGACGGGCGCACTAACCGCCATCCAAGAACGCGAGTATCGCATTCAACGTGCCATCACGCGTGGCTACGACGATCTGGTAAACGGTCGCATTCGACCCTGGAAACAAGCGAAGATCGAGGCGGATCAGATGCGAGCCTCAAGACAACCCTCCCCCATGTAACCATCCTGTAAATCATAGCGGCGCACTCGAGTTTTACCGTGATGCGGTCGCGCCTGGCGCTCCACTGTGCTAAAGTATCCCGAACGTTCAAACGACTACGAGGGGGACCTAGAAGATGGCACGTGTGCACAACTTCTCAGCAGGCCCGGCCGCACTGCCCACCAGCGTGCTTGCCGAGATCGCCGACGAGATGATGGACTACCGCGGTTGCGGCATGTCTGTGCTCGAGATGAGCCATCGATCTAGCATGTACCAGCAGATCATCGACGACGCCGAGGCAACCCTGCGCCGCCTGCTGAGCATCCCCGACAACTACCGCGTCCTGTTTTTGCAGGGCGGCGCCACGCTGCAGTTTGCGGGCATCCCCATGAACCTCATGCGCCGCGGCCGCGCCGGCTACGTCGTGACCGGCAACTTTGCCAACAAGGCGTACAAGGAGGCCGCCAAGTACGGCGAGGCCGTGCTGCTCGCGAGCTCCGAGGACACCAATTTCGACCGCATTCCCAACATGGCCGACATCAACGCGCGCATTGCCGCCGAGGCCGCGGGCAAAGGCCTTGACTACGTATACATCTGCCAGAACAACACCATCTTTGGCACCATGTACCACGAGCTGCCCGATTGCGGCGACGTACCGCTGGTCGCCGATGTCTCGAGCTGCTTTCTGTCGCAGCCGCTCGACGTTGAGCGATACGGGCTCATCTACGCCGGTGCGCAGAAAAACGCCGGTGCCGCGGGCGTAACCGTGGTCATCGTGCGCGACGACCTGATCGCCGACGGTCCGGCCTTTGCGCAGACGCCGCAGTACCTGGACCTTAAGACCCAGGCCGCCAAGGGCTCCATGCTCAACACGCCCAACACTTTTGGCATCTACGTGTGCGGCAAGGTGTTCCGTTGGGTTGAGCAGACCGGCGGACTTGCCGCCATGGCCGAGCGCAACTGGGCCAAGGCCAACCTGCTCTATGACCTGCTCGAGCACAGCGAGCTGTTCCATGGCACCACGCAGGCCGACAGCCGCTCCATCGCCAACGTCACCTTCCGCACCGGCGACGCCGAGCTCGACGCTGCCTTTGTCGCGGGCGCGGCCGAGCACCAGATTCAAAACGTCAAGGGCCATCGCCTGGTGGGCGGCATGCGCGCCAGCGTCTACAACGCCGTGGGCCTAGAGGACGTGCAGGCACTGGCCACATACATGAAGGACTTCGAAGCACAGCATAGTTTGAGTCCGCGATCTAACTAGCCCGCAACGCGCGGGCCGACCAGCCACTTCAAACCATCTGTTTACAACAAACCTGCTAAGGAGTTTTCCATGCGTAAGATTAAGACCATCGACGACATCACCAAAGACGGCAAGGTTGAGTTTGGCGAGGGCTACGAGTTTGTGGCCACCGCCGAGGAGGCCGACGCCATCCTGATGCGCTCGACCGACCTGCACGGCTACGAGCTGCCCGAGGGCATTCGCGCCATCGCCCGCTGCGGCGCCGGCGTCAACAACATCCCCGTCGAGGAGTACGCCAAGAAGGGCGTCGTCGTCTTTAACTCCCCCGGCGCCAACAGCAACGCCGTCAAGGAGCTCGTCCTAGGCATGCTGGTGCTCTCGAGCCGCGGCGTGGTACAGTCGATGAACTGGGTGCGCGACAACGCCGACGACCCCGAGATCCAGGTCGATGCCGAAAAAGCCAAGAAGGCCTTTGTGGGCCGCGAGCTCAAGGGCAAGCGCATCGGCGTCATCGGCCTGGGCAACGTAGGCTCCAAGGTCGCCAACGCCTGTGTCGACCTGGGCATGGACGTTTACGGCTACGATCCGTTCATTTCCGTCGAGCACGCGTGGGTGCTGAGCCGCGAGGTGCAGCGCGTGGGCACGCTCGAGGATCTGTGCCGCGGCTGCGACTACCTCACCGTGCACGTGCCCAGCAAGGCCGACACTATCGGTATGATCAGCACCGAGCAGATTAACCTGCTGGCGCCCGACGCCGTGCTCATCAACTACGCGCGCGAGACCATCATTGACGAGGACGCCGTCGACGCCGCCCTGCGCGAGGGCAAGCTCAGCTGGTTTAGCTGCGACTTTGCCACGCCCAAGACCGTCAAGATGCCCAATACGTTTATCACCACGCATTCGGGCGCTGGCACCGGCGAGGCCGAGGCCAACTGCGCCGACATGGCCATCAGCGAGCTCAAGGATTACCTGGAAAACGGCAACATCGCGCACAGCGTCAACTACCCCGCCTGCAGCATGGGCAAGGCGCGCGCCGCAAGCCGCATTGCCTGCCTGCATGCCAACGTGCCCAACATGATCGGCCAGATCACGGCGATCCTGGCCAAGGACAACGCCAACGTGCAGCGTATGACCAACGAGTCCGCTGGCGAGAACGCCTACACTATGTTCGACACCGACGAGCACCTGGACAGCAGCACCATCGAGGCTCTCAAGCAGATTCCCTCGATGTATCGCGTGCGCGTGATCAAATAGCGCCGGCTGATCTGACGGGCAGTTCCCCATGTGGCCTGCCCGTCACTGACATTGAATGCCCGCGGGGGGCGCCTTTCGCACGAGAGGCGCCCCCGTTTTTGTAAGCACTCCATTAAATGCACCGAGCCGCTTCTTGGCATACAATCTGTATGTTGACCTAACTATCTGTGAGGTGCCTATGGTTGATACAGATTTTGCTTGGCGGCTTACGCAAGGACTCGTGCGGATCGACAGTTCCGACCCAGGTGCGTATGAGGGCGAGATTGAACGCTATATCAAAGCGTTGGTTGAGGCTCAACTGGGGCGGTTGAGCCATCCGGTGCTCCATGCCGTGCAGGTTGAGGAACTCGAGGTGCTGCCCGGGCGCCGCAATCTCATGGTCACCGTGCCCGGTTTGAGCGACGAGCCACGGCTCGTCTACATCTGCCACATGGACACAGTCACCTTGGGCGACGGCTGGGACGCGGACATTACGCCGCTCGGGGCGGTCGTGCGCGACGGCAAGCTCTACGGCCGCGGTGCCTGCGATATGAAGGGTGGCCTGGCCTGCGCCATTGCCGCACTGCTCCATACGCTCGAGCGCGTGGCGGCGGATGGCGCGTTGCCCCGCCGCGGCTTTTCGCTCATCTGCTCGGTCGACGAGGAAGACTTTATGCGCGGCTCAGAGGCCGCGATCGATGCCGGCTGGGTCGGCTCGCGTGAATGGGTGCTGGACACCGAACCCACCGACGGACAGATCCAGGTGGCGCACAAGGGGCGCACATGGTTCGAGATTGAAATGGCTGGCGTCACGGCGCACGCGAGCCAGCCGTGGAAGGGCGCGGATGCCGTCGCCGCCATGGCCGAGGTCGTGTGTTCGCTCCGTCGCGCGTTTGTGGCGCTGCCCGCGCACGATGAGCTGGGGTCTTCGACCATCACGTTTGGCCAAATCGAGGGCGGATATCGCCCCTATGTCGTGCCCGACCGCGCCAAAGTCTGGGTCGACATGCGTCTGACCCCGCCGACCGATACGGCCGCCGCGACGCGCATGGTAGAGCAGGCCATCGCCGTCGCCGAAGCCGCCGTTCCCGGTTGCCATGGCAGCTACACCGTGACGGGCGACCGCCCCGCCATCGAGCGCGACCCGAACTCTCCCCTTCTAGCAGCGCTCAAGCGTGCCGCCGATGACGTGACGGACGCGGGCACGGCCGTCGGCTTCTTTACCGGCTACACCGACACCGCTGTCATTGCCGGCAAGACAGGTAACCGCAATTGCATGAGCTACGGTCCCGGGTCGCTCGCGCTCGCGCACAAGCCCAACGAATATGTGCCCCATGCCGATATCGTTCGTTGTCAGCAGGTGCTAATCGCGCTCGCCGATAACGTGCTCTGGGACGCGAGCGGCCAAGTTGGGGCATAATAAGCCGCGAACAAACCGACTCGTGCGTTAGGACCGCCCATGAAAGCACTCCCGTTTCCCTGCATCCGCCCGGCTCAGGACCGCGTGCTCGAGGCGCTGCCTGCAATGGGCAGCATCCTGAGCGGCAACGATGCTCTGCGCGGAGCCATCGCCGACGGGCTCATGCTCAAAGATCCGGGCTCGGCATATTACGTGTACGAATGCTCGGGCGAGCCGGGACGTGTGACGGGTGTCGTGGCGATCTGCCCGGTTAACGTGCTGACGGGTAGCGACGAGGCCGCCGAGAGCGTCGACGCACTCGCCGCCGCGTGCGCGATCGCCGAGCTCAAGGTGCAGCCGCGCCCCGTCTCGCTCGCCTACGAAGCCTCGCCCGTCATGGATATCATCCTGGGCGCCGCCAAAGAGGGCGCATCGCTCTACGCCGTCACCGACCCCGCGGGCATTACGCACCGCGCGTGGGAGGTCAAGCGCGAGGACGCCGTCGGGGCCATCCGCGCTATGCTCGACCAAGCACCGGAGCCGGCACTGGCCGACGACCCCGCCTACGCCGCCGCTCTGACCGGGGCGTCGCAGCTGCTGGCCGATGAGGCCCGTGCCGCCGGAACGTACACCGGCAAGGAGCCGTTCAACTTTACCGTTGCCGTGCTCTTCCCCGCCGCGCAGGTCAGCGGCGCCGCGCCGCAGGTTCCGACGGGTCTGCTCACTCACCAGATTGCACGATACTAGCAGGGCTTAAACGCTTAGCGCAAAGACTCGGCAGTCCAACAAACGAAGGGGCGGAGATGCAATGCCAGCGCATGCATCTCCGCCCCTTTCTCATCGAGCAAGTATGCCGGCGACCCGTGCCGCCGCGCTCGCGTTATCCGCGCTGCGGTCCCGCAGTAGCCACGAGTGGTTCAAGCCCCAGCTCGCGCGCGTAATCCTCCTGCGTAAAGACTTCGACCAGCTCAAACGTGTCGGATTCGTCGTCAAACGCAAAGTGCAGCACCGAGCAGTTGCCCGGCACGCGCTCGCGCTCGTCGGCCTCCGTGCCCTTCACGTGATCCAAAAACTCCTTGATGGCCGACCCGTGGCTCACCGCGAGCACGCACGAATGGTCCGGGCGTCGCATAAGATCGGTCAGCGTCGTCACCATGCGCTCGCGCACCTGCATCTGGCCCTCACCGCCAAACTGGCGATAGAAATCGCGCCACGGGCGCTCGGGCATAAGCATCACGCGCTCGGCCTCAAAGTCGCCAAAGAACCACTCGCGCAGACCGTCCAGGCGCTCGTACGTCATGCCCGACCACAGGTTGGCGATGGTCTGTTCGGTGCGGTGCAGCGTAGAGGTGTAGGCGTGGTCGGGCTCAATGCCGCGCGCACGCAAGAACATGCCGGCACGCGCCGCCTGATCGCAGCCCAGCTGTGTGAGCGGCGAGTCACTCCACCCCTGAATGATACGCTTAAGGTTGAATATCGTCTGTCCATGACGCACCAGATACAGATCTTTATTCATAGGGGTCCTTTCGTTCGTTACCAACCCAAGAGCGAAAACGCCCCATCGCAATAGCCAAAATGAAGCACGGCACCGTTGTCGGGCAGCTCTCCCCCGCCAGTCACATACTCAAGAAACTCCTGGCAGGCTGAGCCGTGGGAAACCGCCAGCACGCAGTCGTGCTGCGGCCTGGCCATGATGCGGGACAGCGCCGCGACCATGCGCGACTGAAGCTGCACTTCCGACTCGCCGCCAAAGGCCACCGGATAATCGCCCCAGGGCTGCGGCGGCATCTCGCGATTTGATGTGCCCTCCAGCGAGCCAAAATGCCACTCACGCAGGTCATCGACCAGCTCAATGGAACGGCCCTCGCCAACGATAAGCTCGGCCGTATGCCGCGCCCGGCCCAACGGCGAGGAATACACATGATCGAAGGCCACGCCACGCGCCGCAAACGCCGTACGCGCCGTCAGCGCCTGCTCGCGCCCGCGCGCCGTAAGCGGCGAATCGTGCCAGCCCTGCAAAATGCTCTGCACATTGAGCTCAGTCTGCCCATGCCGCACCAAATACAGATCTGCCACACACCCTCCCCTCGTACCACCACAAAGGGGACAGGAGCCTTTGTGGTCATTTTGCCGCCGGATTGCACCGCAACGACGCACAACTACAGCAGCACGTCGGCAAGCGGACGCTTGGGTACGTGGTGCACCCGCGCCTCGTCGCGCCAATAATTGATGGAGCCGTCGGGGTTGGAATCGATCGCATCGATCACCTGTGTCTCGGCCGGAATGCCAAACGCCATGATCAGCTTGAGCTCATACTTGTCGTTATCGAGCCCCATGGCATCGATCGCGTGGGGCGTAAAGGCCTTGAACATGCAGGCTGCCACCTCGGGCGTGGCGCTGCGGGCGGCGAGCATCATCGTCTGCGCGGTAATGCCCGTGTCGACATCGGTAATGGGAGCGGCGGGCTTGCCCGGAACGGCGCGCTCAGCAAGAATCGCGATGTAGCCGGTCGGGCGCTCGCCCTCATCGGGACCCGGCCAATCCTTGAGCGCACCGGCCCATGCAAGCTCGTCAAATACACGCGCGCAGTCCTCTGCACCGCTCACCACGTGAAAGCGCAGACGCTGAGCATTGGCGCCGCAGGGAGCCAGGTGCGCCAGTTCCGCCAGCTCGAGCAAAAACTCGCGCGGCACGCGCATAGACTCGTCAAAGCGACGGCACGTACGGGCACGACGGACCAGCGCATCAAACGCTTCCAGACCGAGCTTTTCGCAACCTTGCTTTGCCATCGATTCGGCACTCGACGGTGCCTCGGGAACTGCTTCGTTCATAGGGACCCCCAATACAAGCCAATTGTCCTTAGGAAAATCTAACCTAAAACGTAGGCAATAACGAACAGGGCTGCAATGTTCTACACCTGTTGAATAGAAAACCGCGACGTGGGGAACAACGGAAACAATTCGGGACCTTTGGGTTACGTTTCGCCCTCCCCGACCCATACGCCAGCGCCTTTAAGCGATACTGGTTGTAACGATCAAGGCTTACGCCGCACGGAAAGGAGACGTTATGGGTATCTTTAGGAACGATGACCAAAAATCGAGCCAGTTTGGATTTGACGAGAAAAGTATGGCGGGCAAAGCCGTCAAGGCCGTGCGCTGGATCTACGCCATCACGGGCGTCGTGGCGCTCATTGCTGGCATCGCGCTGCTTTTTGCACCCGCCAAGTCCCTCGTCTTTTTGACGACCGTCCTGGGTTTTTACTTTGTAATCACCGCTGCCATCAGGCTGTTCACTGCCATTTTTGAGCCGCTGCTGCCCACTGGCTGGCGCGTGACGAGCATCATCTCCAACCTACTCATTATCCTGGGCGGCGTCATAATCCTGCGCAACCAGGCCTTCTCGACCGCGACACTCACCACGATGGTGGTTATCGTGGCCGGCTTTGGCTGGATTGTCGAAGGTGTCATGTCCATTCTGGAGTCCGAGCTTTCGTCCAACCGCGCCCTTGCCATCCTGAGCGGCGCGCTCTCCATCATCGCCGGCATGTTCGTGTTTATCTATCCGCTGTGGTCGGCCAAGATGCTCGTCATCTTTAGCGGCGCCGCGCTGCTGGTGTTTGGCGTAACGCTGATTGTTCGCGCTATTCAATTTGGCAAACTGGTGCACTAGATGCCGCGAACGCTCTTTATTGATGCCGACGCCTGCCCGGTCACGCGCGAGTCGATTGACTGCGCGCGGCGGGCGGGCGTCGCCGTTGTTATCGCCGGCAACAGCACGCAAAACCTGGAACGACACATTCGCCGCGACGACCCGCGCGATGCCGAGCACGCGCGACGCGGCTTTTGGGTCACGACGCTCGACGTGAGCGTGGGCGCCGACAGCGCCGACTTTGCCATTGTCGAACGCCTGCAGGCGGGCGACGTGGTCGTGACGCAGGACATTGGCTTGGCGAGCATGGTGCTCGGGCGCGATGCCGCCGCCATCGGTGTGCGCGGGCGCGTCTACGACAAAGCGACCATCGACATGCAGTTGTTTATTCGCCACGAGGAAAAGAAGGTACGCCGCGCCGGCGGACGCACTCGCGGTCCGGCAGCATTTACCAGCGAAGACCGCGCCCGCTTTAAACGCAACCTCACCGAGTTGCTGCACTAACCAAGGTAGATTTTTGAGACATGCCTAAAATCTACCTTTTTGTTTTGAGCGGTGTGAGCGCTCGGAATCCATGGCTCAACAAAAAACGGGCTTCAAAATGCCATGCGTCGCCGCATTGCGCAGGCGCTGAGCATGGCTATTTGAAGCCCATTTTTTAGGCCTACTTAGAGGCCAACGGCGGAGAGGATGAGGCCCCAGCCAGCGCCGATGACGTACATCATGATCAGGAACACGGCATTTTCGCGGGCGCTGCGGTTGGTGCGGAACAGCACCAGATAACCCACGCCGGCGGAAATGAGCGTGCCGGCGAGCATCGGCGCCAGTTGCAGCGCGCCTTCCAGATACAGCTGTGTAATGACCACGCTCGCCGAGCAATTGGGAATCAGCCCGACAAGCGCCGAACCCAGGACAGCGAGTGTCTCGTTGCCGCGCAGGAACTGCTCGATCGCGGACTCGCCGAACGTCTCGAGCACGGCGACCAGAATCAGCGTCACCAGAAAAATGAATACCGAGACCTGCACGGTGTGCGAAATCGCACTGCGGATGATCGACAGGACAGGCGTCCCTTCGTGGGAGTGAGAGTGACCGTGACCATCATGGTGTTCATGTTCGCCCTCATGACCGTGATCGTGGCCATGTCCGTGTTCGTGCTCGTCCTCGTCTTCATCACAACCGCAATGGTCGCGCTCGCACAGCTCGTGGATGTGGTCGGCGCTCACGCCTGCCTCGGCCACCTCGTCGATGATGTCACCGCCGCTGTGGTCGTCGTGCGCGCAGTTCACGTGGGCCGGGTTGGCCGCGGTTCCCAGCACGGTACGGCGAATCGCCGCGTGCGCGCGGGCGTTACGGCGCAGGCCGCGAATGGCAGCGTCCACGATAAAACCCGTGACCAGTGCGATCAGCGCTTTCGAAGCCAAAAGCATCGCCATAGTCTGCACGGGAACCTGCTCGGCAAGCAACAGCGGCAGCATCTCATCGGAGGTCGAAAGGAACACCGCCACCAACGTGCCCAAGGTCACGACACGGCCGGCGTACAGCGTTGCTGCCATGGCCGAAAATCCGCACTGCGGCACCATGCCCAGCAGCGAGCCAAACACGGGACCCGCAGCGCCGGCGCGCTTGATAGCGCCGTTGACGCGGTCGCCCGCAACGTGCTCAAGTGTCTCGAGAGCAAGATACGTCACCAACAAAAACGGCAGCAGCGACAGCGTGTCCTTGCCGGCGTCGAGCAGAATATCAATCAGTAAATCCATGACGGATGGAACCTTTCGTGTCTTTCGGCAGCATTGTAAAAGTCCTAGCGGTCAACTAGGGTATTGTAGTTGTCCCGGGCGCGGTGCCAATAGTTGCCTATGGTAAACTATCATCTCGCCATAACTCAGTAACCTCGAGCCGCACAACGCGGCCCGTCCAAGGAGTAGCATATGAACGTATCGCAAGCACTCGAATACGAGCGCCAGCCGTTTATCCCCATGTTTATCTACGGCGACCACGGCGCCATGGAGTCCGAGCGCCAGAAGGGCGAGGAGGCCCTCAAGGTGCTCGAGACCGAGTACTTTACCGCCGAGGGCGACCCCGGCTTCGACTTTGTCACCGTGCGCGACCTGGCCGACCGCAACCGCGACCTGTGCGACCAGATTGGCGAGGCGCGTCTGCGCAACGTGACGCCCGCGACGCTCTCGCGCGGCCTGTCCGATGCCGACACCTGCGCCGCCATCGGCAAGATGCAAAAGCGCACCGCCGCGTCCGTTATGCGCGAAATCCGCGGCGACCGCGACGCGCTCGGCGTGGCCTACGCCCGCAAGCCCATCCAGGGCACCGTGCTCGGTATCGACATCGAGACCACCGGCCGTGCACCCGAGCGCGGCTATATCATCAACGTGGGCTGGGAGATCATGGAGCTCACCAGCGACGCCGTCCCGCATGACGCCGAGGCACACTACTGCGGCCTGCCCGACATCTACCGCGGCGAGGATGTGCCGTTGTCGAATATCCACCACATCACCTGGGACGACATCGACGGCAAAAAGCCGTTCCGCGAGAACAAAGAGCTGCAAAAGCAGCTGCTCAAGCTTATGAAGAAGTACCCGTACATGGCACACAACGCCGCCTTTGAGGACAGCTGGTTCAAGATCCACCTGGACGGCTACGCCGAGGCACGCCGCGCCGGCAAGATCATCGTCATCGACTCGCGCCAGATCTGCCGCAGCCTGGACGCCGACGTGCGCTCGCTCCCCCGCGAGTCCGCGCCAGCCGCGCTCGAGAACTGGGCACGCCGTCGCGGCACCCTCACGCCCGACGCCAACGAGCAGCATCTGGGTCTGGACGACACCGACCTCATGCTCCGCACGGTACAGGCCGAGTTCAACCTCAAGAACCTATTCGCGAAATAGCAACGCCTACGACAAACACTGCTTGCTCACGAGCGGCCTCGCAGCGGGAAACACCGCAGCGGGGCCGCCCTACGTTCCACAGATAGATCTGCCATCACAAATTCTGAACCCTCATTTTGAACGATTTCGGCCAATTCCCGACACGTAATTCGTTGTCGGATGGTGATGCATCGATATCAAATGTGCAGCAATTGAGTTTTTATATGCTATAGCTAAGCTGCGAGAACATTGATTTTAGGCGTGCCAGCCCATAATCGCGTCAAGCTTTTGGACAGCATTTGGTTAGACCTCTAAAACGGCTTTTCCACTCAGCGCCATCAACACGGCATTAGCTGACACGATATATACCATGAGTATCGTATTGTCACATACCACTGCAAAAGCGGTCTACCAGGCCGCGCATTCGGTGTCTGCGAAAGGCATCGAGTCCTGTAACCCTGTCGCGATTTACGGATCATGTCCCACCGGAACGCTCCTTGACGCAGCCGCAAAATGGCTCACCAAACATGATGTTTCCCTCGACGCAAATGATTCCCTCGAGGTGATGGTGTTTGGTCGCAGGAATGCGCGCTATGCAATGAACTGTCAATGCCACGTTTCGTCAAAACGATTCTCGAATTCACGCTTTATAGAGCTCAAAGATGGCATCTTCATTGTTGGCGTCGAGCTTTGCGCACTTCAGGCCGCCACCTATCTCCCTTTTCGCGAACTGGTGGAGTACTACTTTGAATTGTGCGGCGCTTACTCCCTTGGAACCGACTCTTCCACCTCGTATAACGAGCGTTTCGCGCTCACCTCGACCGAAAGGTTAAAACAGTTCTTTAATTCCATTACCAGATGCGACGGTCTGGCCCTTGCCCGAAAGGCGATCCAATGTGTGCGCGACGGATGCCGGTCTCCTATGGAAACAGCCTTTGTCATGATGCTAACGCTGCCCAAAAGCGAAGGAGGGCTTGGTATTAAGGGAATTGAGACCGATTACGAGGTGCAGGTCACCGCTGCCGCAAAGAATCTCACGAGACGCAAAAAGTTCTTTATGGATGCGTATCTAAAGAAATCTCGCACAGACATTGAATACAACGGGTTTTATCATGACGCGGAAGAAGACCGCGCCATCGATGAGGAGCGCAAGAATGCGCTTGCGTCCATGGGATACGGAATCATCACCGTCAGTCGTTATTCCTTTATGCATGCCAGCGCTTTCGTTAGGGTCATGGAGGCGATCCAACGGAAAGAGGGCATACGCCCCTCGCGTCTGCCAAAAGACTTTCAAATCATGCAAGAGGACCTGAGACAGTTTGTGCTCAGAAGGTTTATAGAAGAGAAAAAGCGAATTCAGAAGCAGCTTCGCCAGGATTCCGAAGATCGTCAACGAATCGACCTCGAAAAAGCAACACTCGAAGGTATCACGCTGGATGACCCGACAATAAATGAAGTTCCGGCAATCGATGACATGCAGACTGTCGAATCCGACAGCCCATCATTTGCCCAAATAAGCAGCCTCGCGCCCGAGGGCAGAATCTTCGGGGCCGGAAGCTAGACCGGCTAACAAGGTGGGTACCCTAGCGATGTGCAAAATTGCGAGTATTCAGCAGGGTCGGCCCTCCAGCACCCACAAGTTAATCCAAATGAGAAACAAAAACGCTATCGAACGGGAACGTTAGGCAACATTTGAGGAAGACCTTGTCTGTTTACCGCCCTTGGATAACTCTTGAGCGGCTTTATTTGGCCTGGAATAGATTAACGGACCCCCTATAGTTGCAGAATACTCCAATTTTTGCACGGCGCGGGGGCACCCACCCCGGCATCGGCTATCAAAACCGCTCAGTCCGGAATCTCGTCCACTATTCCCCATCATTTTGTGCGACGAATTACCTGAACGTCATTGACATATGAACATGCGCTCATATAATCGGAAGTAAGTTATATGAGCGCATGTTCATATGAAAGGATGTTGCAATGAGCAGCCACGCTGATGAAACAAAGACTGGCATCGAGGCCACCGAGCCGATCGTCCCCACCACCTGCTCGCCCGAGGACCTTCCCGACGAGGAGCTGTTGTACGACCTGGCCGACCTGTTCAAGGTCTTCAGCGACACCACACGCATCAAGATTCTCTATGCCCTCATGGGTCGCGAGCTCTGCGTGGCTGACATCGCCGAAGCGACCGCGACCTCGCAGTCTGCGGTGTCGCACCAGCTGCGCACGCTTAAGCAGTCGCACCTGGTCAAGTTCCGCCGCGACGGCCGCAACATTCTCTACTCGCTCGCCGACGATCATGTCTATACCATGCTCAACCAGGGCATGAGCCATATCTGCGAATAGCAATCAACCACGGTATCAGCGCGGCCGGCACCCAGACCGCTAACACAGGGAAAGGAACCCACCATGAAAAAGCAGTTTAAACTCGACGAGATCGACTGCGCCAACTGCGCGCGTGAGCTTCAGGACGAGCTGGCCAAGCTCGAGGGCGTCAAATCCGTGTCCGTCAACTTTATGACCCAGAAGCTGACGCTTGAGGCTGATGATGCTGAGTTCGACGAGGTGCTCAACCGCGTTGTAGAGTTTACGGCCGACGCCGAGCCGGACTGCGAGATCATTCTCTAGCCCAGGTTTACGCCAACCTGCAAGGCCGCGATTGCCGCGGCCTTTGCTCGCGAAATTATATGAGCGAGTGTTCATACATTCAAATGGGAGGATACGAGTCATGGCCACCGCCGACCCCAAGAAGAAAAAGAAGAAGCGCAAGAAGAAAGAGTCACTCGAGCATAAGCGCAACCGCATCCTGGTAGCGCTGGGCATTTTTGCCGTGGTGTACGCCCTCGATGAGTTCGGCACCCTCACCGCCGCATTCGGTACCCCGGGCGACATCTACGCCAGCTTTATGCTGTTCCTCATACCGTTTTTGATTGCCGGCTACGACGTGCTGCAAAAGGCATTCAATAACATCCGCCGCGGCAAGGCCTTCGACGAGAGTTTCCTTATGGCAGTCGCGACCATCGGCGCGTTTGCCATGGTGCTCTTCCCCGATACCGACCCGCACATGGCCGAAGGCGCCGCCGTCATGCTGTTCTACCAGGTCGGCGAGCTGTTCCAGGCGTACGCCGTGGGCAAGAGCCGCAAGTCGATCAGTGCCATGATGGACATCGCGCCCGACTACGCTAACGTCGAGCAGCCCGACGGCACACTCGAGCAGGTCTTCCCCGATGACATCGCCGTCGGCACCGTGATCGTGGTCAAGCCCGGTGAGCGCGTGCCCATCGACGGCGTCATCGTCGAGGGCGAGACGCAACTCGACACCGCCGCGCTCACGGGCGAGTCAGTCCCCCGCCCCGCCAAGTCCGGCGACGATATCATCAGCGGCTGCATCAACATGACGGGGCTCATCCACGTGCGCACCACCAAGCCATTTGGCGAGTCCACTGTCGCGCGCGTCCTGGAGCTCGTAGAAAACGCCAGCGAAAAGAAGGCGCGCACCGAGAACTTCATCACGCGCTTTGCCCGCATCTACACGCCCGCCGTCACCGGCGCTGCCGCGGTGCTCGCGCTCGGCGGCGGCTTGGTCACCGGCGCCTGGTCCGACTGGATCCTGCGCGGCCTGACCTTCCTGGTCGTCAGCTGCCCGTGCGCGCTCGTGATTAGCGTCCCGCTCAGCTTCTTTGGCGGCATTGGCGGCGCATCCAAGCTGGGCGTCCTCATCAAGGGCTCCAACTACCTCGAGACGCTCGCCGATGTGGACACCGTCGTCTTTGACAAGACCGGCACGCTCACCAACGGCACGTTTTCGGTCGTGGCGGTACACCCCGAAGCCGGCTATACCGAGCAGTCGTTGCTCGAGGTCGCCGCCCTTGCCGAGTCGTTCTCCGACCATCCCATCGCGCAGTCCGTGCGTGTCGCCTACCAGGGCGAGGTCGACCCCAAGCGCGTTAGCGACTCCGCCAACGACGCGGGCCACGGCGTGACGGCAACCATCGACGGCAAGCACGTCGTCGTTGGCAACGCAAAGATGCTCGCCGCGGCCGGAGTCGAAGCGCCCGATTGCGAGGTCGTCGGCACCATCCTCCACGTGCTAGTCGATGGCATCTATGCCGGCCACATTGTAATTGCCGACACCATAAAGGCCGATGCCGAGCAGACGATTCGCGACCTGCACGCCGCCGGCGTCAAGCGCACCGTCATGCTCACGGGCGACCGCGAGGAGGTTGCGGCGTCTGTGGCTAAGCGGCTGGGGCTCGACGAGTTCCACGCGCAGCTACTGCCGGGCGACAAGGTCGAGCGCGTCGAGGCATTGCTCGCGGGCGAAAGCGGCAAGGGCAAGCTCGCTTTTGTCGGCGACGGTATCAACGACGCACCCGTGCTTACCCGCGCAGACGTTGGCATCGCCATGGGCGCTATGGGCTCGGACGCCGCAATTGAGGCGGCGGACGTCGTGCTCATGGATGACAAGCCGTCCAACATCTCCCGCGCGATCCGCGTGGCGCGCAAGACCATGTCGATTGTTTGGCAGAACATCATCTTTGCGCTGGGCATTAAGCTGCTGATTTTGGTGCTGGCAGCGCTCGGCATCGCCAACATGTGGCTTGCTGTGTTCGGCGATGTGGGTGTGGCGATCATCGCCATCCTGAACGCCATGCGCGCGATGGGTGTCAAGAACCTGTAGCTTGCTTGTGGTCCCTCCGGCCGGGGCCGGGCTTGGTTTTGAAAACGTCCTCGCGCATGAGGCCCGTCTTTCCTGCTCCTGCGGAGCAACGGAAAGGCGGGCCTCGCGCTGCGGAGTGTTTTCAAAACCAAGCCCGGTCCCGGCCTGCGGTGACGTTGTTGACGGTTCTTGGGCATCGCTTGCTGGCGGGGTTCCTTGTCTGAGTTGGAGTTAGTTGGTGGGGCTACTGGTCCCGATCGCTGTCCCGCGCCTTTGGCGCGGGAGGCGCGCCGCTGCGGGAATGCTAGTCGGTCATTGTTGGCGCCGAAGCGCCATCCCGCCTCAGCATCGACCTTAGCTTCTCGAAGCTCTCCTCGCTCAGGCAATGTTCCATGTGGCAGCCCTCTTGCGAGGCAACCTCAGGCGCTACGCCTGCGTCCTCGAGCAGCCCTACAAAAAAGCAATGGCGCTCCCACATTTGGCGAGCGACCTCCAGACCGCGTTCCGTCAGATGCACATCGCGTTTGCCCATCTCCACGTAGCCGTTACTCTCTAAGGTCGCCATGGCCTTGGAAACGCTCGCCTTGGTTACGCCCAGGTATTCGGCAACGTCAATCGATCGAACGATGCCTTGGTGCTTCGAGAGCACATAAATAGATTCGAGATAGTCTTCTCCGGATTCACGTAGGGCCATGGGCCGCCTTTCGCGATGATTGCTAGTTAGCCTTTGGATACTTTCCACGGCTAACTTTACCGCAAAGTTGCCCATGTCTTACTACGTTGTTTAAAAAGTTAACCGTGTTTCACAAAACGCACGGGACGAAAACAAAACGGGGACACACCCCGCAAGGAGCGTCCCCAGCTGCCGGCAGAAAAGGAACGTCCCCAAGTGCCGGGTCGCAGCTACACGAGTCCAAAGTGCTTCGCAGCGTTGTAGATGCCGTCGTCGTCCACGGCAGTCGTCACATAGGTCGCCGCAGCTTTCACCGTGTCCTGTGCGTTGCCCATGGCCACGCTCGTGCCCACGGCGGCAAACATCGACAGGTCGTTCTCGCCGTCGCCAAAGGCAATCGCCTCGCTCGCGTCGATACCAAGCCGCTCGAGCGTCGCCGCCACGCCCAGGTCCTTGCCGCCGTTAGCGGGAATAATGTCGCAGAACAGGTCGCACCAGCGCGTGGTGAGCGAATGCGACACGGCGTCGGTCACGATATGCTCGTCGGCCGGGTCCACAAAGGCGCAAAACTGGTAGACCGGTGCGTCAAAGGCGTGCTCAAACGGCTCCTCGTGGTAGACGATTCCCGCGTTGCTGCCAGCCGTCACCACGCGCTCGGACAGGCGGTTCACAAACGAGTTCTCGCCCTGCATGCACAGCGAGTCGTAGCGCCCCTGCGCCACCTGGCCCACAATCACCGCGACGTCGTCCGAATCGATCGGGCAGCTGCGGTAAACCCCCTCGGCATCAAAGCAGTGCTGGCCCGAAAGCGTAATGTACGCATCCCAGCCCAGGTCGAACAGCCAGTCCGGCATCTGGTAGGTCGGACGGCCCGTGGCGATCACGCACGCAATCCCCTGCTCGTGAAAGCTGTCGAGCACCTGCTGCGCCGACGCCGGAATCCGGTGGGTCTTAAAGCTCAGCAGCGTGCCGTCGATATCGAAAAACGCGGCTTTGATCATTCTCGCCTACTCCTCGCCCTCGAGCTTTTCGCTCGCCTCGAGCCACGCCATCTCCAGCTCGTCCATGGCAGCGTGAGCCTCGTCGATCTTTGCCTGCTGCTCGCCGAGCGCCGTGTAGTTGGTGGGATCGACTTGGGCCATTGCTGCCTCGGCCTCCTCAACGCGGGTGCGCTGCGTCTCCATCTTGCGCTCGAGCGAACTCACCTCGCGGTGGAGCTTCTGGCGCTCGGCGTTGGACAGGCCGTTGGGCTGACCGCTCGACTTGGGCTTTTCGGCCGCAGCTGCCGCGGCACCGGTGTCGAACGTGCCGGTCTTGGCGCTCGGCGCGCCCACGGGCTCGCCCTCGGCGGTAGCGTTGCACAGGCGCAGGTACTGGTCCACGCCACCGGGCATATGCGTCAGGTGGCCGTCGAGCAGCGCCCACTGCTGGTCGGTCACGCGCTCCATCAAGAAGCGGTCGTGTGTCACCAGGATCAACGTGCCGGGCCAGCCGTCGAGCAGGTCCTCGACAATCGCGAGCATGTCGGTATCCAGGTCGTTGCCGGGCTCGTCCAGGATGAGCACGTTGGGCTCGTCCAGGATCGTCAGCAGCAGCGACAGGCGACGGCGCTGGCCGCCCGAAAGATCGCCGATGCGGCTCCAGAGCTGCTGCGTCGTAAATCCCAGGCGCTCGCAGAGCTTCTCGGGCGAAGTCTCCTTGCCGTCGATGACGTAGTACTTCTTATAGTTGCTGAGCACCTCGCGGATCGTGTCGCCCATGTAGGGCTCGAGCTCCTCGAGCTGCTGCGACAGCACGCCAAAGCGTACCGTCTGGCCAATCTTCACGCGGCCGCGCGTGGGCGCAATTTTGCCCTGGATCACATCAAGCAGCGTCGACTTGCCAGCGCCATTCTCACCCAAAAGACCATAGCGGTCGCCCGCACCAATGAGCCAGGTCACATCGGAGAGCACCTGCTTGGGCGCGCCGCCGGCATCCGCATAGCCGGCGTCCACGTCGACCACGTCGATAACCTGCTTGCCTAGGCGGCTCACGGCGAGGCGCTTGAGCTCCAGCTCGTCACGCATGGGCGGCACGTCGGCGATCAGCTCGCAAGCGGCATCAACGCGAAACTTGGGCTTAGTGGAACGCGCCTGGGCGCCGCGGCTCAGCCACGCGAGCTCCTTGCGCGCCATGTTGCGACGGCGCTCCTCGGTAACCGCGGCCATGCGGTCGCGCTCCACGCGCTGAAGGATATATGCGGAGTAGCCGCCCTCGAAGGGATCGACCTGGCCGTCGTGGACCTCCCACATGCTGGTGCAGACCTCGTCCAAGAACCAACGGTCATGCGTGACCACGAGCATGGCGCCCTGGCCACGCTGCCAGCGGGCCTTTAAGTGACGCGCGAGCCAGTTGATGGTGCGCATGTCCAGGTGGTTAGTGGGCTCGTCGAGCATGAGCACGTCGTAGTCGCCGATCAGCAGGCGCGCGAGGTCCACGCGACGGCGCTGGCCGCCCGAAAGCTCGCCCACCGTGCCCTCCCAGGGCACATCGCTAATAAGGCCGGCCAGAATCTGGCGCGTGCGGGGGCTCGACGCCCACTCGTACTCGGGGACGTCACCCACAACGGCATGATGCACGGTGTCGGTATCGACCAGCTGGTCCTTTTGGCCGAGTAGACCGATCGTGGTGCCGCGACGGTGCGTCACGCGGCCGTCGTCGGGCTCCAACGTGCCGACGAGCACGCTCAGCAGCGTCGACTTACCGTCGCCGTTTTTACCGACAATACCAATACGGTCGCCCTCGCCCACGCCGAGCGTAACGCTATCGAAAATATGCTTGGTGGGAAACTCTAGGCTGACGGAATCGCATCCCAAAAGAATCGCCATATGCCCTGCTCCTTCGTAGAAATTCAACGTTGTCCATGATAGCAGCGAGCCCCACCCCAAACCACCACGAAGGCGCCTGTCCCCTTTGTGGTGGTCGTTTCGGTCGCAGAGCAAAAGGCGGGCCATCTCCCGCAAGAGATGACCCGCCTCTCCAATCAGTCCTGCGGCAACCGTGGCCGCTGCAGGCCTCAAGCATGTCCCGGACTAGGAGAACATGCCGGTGAGGTAATCATTCAGCCGCTTATCCTTGGGCCGTTGGAAAATCTCGTCAGTCTCGTCGTACTCGACCATATCGCCCATGTAGAAGAACGCCGTGCGGTTGGACACGCGCGACGCCTGCTCCATGTTGTGCGTCACGATAACGATGGCGCGGTCGGCCACGATCGATGACATGAGGTCCTCGATCGCCAGCGTCGAGATGGGGTCGAGCGCCGAGCAGGGCTCGTCGAACAGAATCACGTCGGGGTTGAGCGCCAGCGTACGCGCGATGCACAGACGCTGCTGCTGACCGCCCGAAAGCGCATAGGCGCTCTTATCGAGCTTGTCTTTGACCTCGTCCCACAGCGCCGCGCCGCGTAAGCTTTCCTCGACCATGCGGTCGAGCTCGTCACGGTCGGTGATGCCGTGGCGCTTGGGCGCAAACGTGATGTTGTCGCGAATGGACTTGCGGAACGGGTTGGGCTGCTGGAACACCATGCCAATGGAACGGCGCAGCTCGTAGGTGTTTTCGGTCTTGGTGTTCACGTTGCGCCCGCGATAGTTGATCTCGCCCTCCACGCGGCAGCCGCGAATCTCGCGATTCATGAGGTTGAGGCTACGCAAGAAGGTCGACTTACCGCAGCCCGAAGGCCCAATGAGCGCCGTGATCTCGCCCTTGTGGAAGTCGAGCGACGTATTGTGCAGTGCATGGTGGTCGCCATAGTACACGTTGACGTCCTTGGTGGAGAGCACAACCTCGTCGCTCACGGCCTTGCCGCTCACGCGCACGCGCTTCTCGCTCTCCCCCACGCTCGACAGGAAGTCCCGGGTGTCGGACGATGCCGCTTCGGTTGCGGGCGTTACATTCATCTCGCTCATTCGGCCGTCATCTTCCTTGCCAGTTGCTTGCCCACAATGCGGGCGATTACGTTAAACAGCAGCACGCAAATCATCAGCAGTGCCGCGGTACCCCAAACGATCTGCTGGGCCTCGGGGCTGCCTTCGCCATAGATCTTGTAGATATGCACGGCGAGCGACTCACCGGGGCGGAACACGTTCCAAGCGCAGGTGGGGCTCGACAGGTTAAAGCTCAAGAAGTTCAGGCGAACCGGCGAGCTCATGCCCGAGGTAAAGAGCAGCGCTGCGGCCTCGCCAAACACGCGACCGGCCGAAAGCACGATGCCCGTCACGATGGCAGGCATGGCCTCGGGGATCAGGATGTGCAGCGTGGCCTCCCAGCGAGTGAGGCCCATGGCCAGGCACGCATCGCGCTGGGCCTGCGGCACGTCCTCGAGCGCCTGCTGGATCACGCGCACCAGGATGGGGATGTTGAACATGGTGAGCGCGACGGCGCCGGAGATGATGGAGTACTTCCAGCCCAGCTGCACCGAGAACACCAGAAAACCGAACATGCCGACGACGATGGAAGGCAGCGAGGACAACGTCTCGATGGCGGTGGAGGCGATGTCGCGGATGGGTCCGTCCGGCGCGTACTCAACCAAAAAGACCGCGCCACCCAGGCTGATGGGCACCGAGATGATCAGGGTGATCAGCAGCAGGTAGAACGAGTCGAACAGCTGGTAGAGCACGCCGCCCTGCGTTCCGTTGGCGCGCGACGGCTCCGTGAGAAAGCCCGGCTGGAACAGCGTCGAGATGCCCTCGAACAGGATATAGGCCACCATGGAGACGACGATGAGCATGACGATGGCGACGATCGCCGTCAACACGCCCGTGGCGAAGCGGTCCTGCTTTTGGACACGCCCGAGCCTCGCCTCGTCGATGTGGATACGCGTGCTAGCCACGAGCCTTCGCCCCCTTGCGGCCGATAAGGTGGATAATCAGGATGAAGATGAGACTCATGCCCATCAGCAGCAGGCCGAGCGCCCACAGAACATCGTCTTGGGCCGAGCCCTCGGCATAGACTGCCATGGACGTGGTGAGCGTGGTGGTGATGGTGGACGCCGGCGACAGCAGCGACGTCGGCATGGCCTCGATGCCGCCGATGACCATGCGCACGGCGAGCGTCTCGCCAAAGGCGCGGGTCATGCCCAAGATAACCGCGGTTATGAGCGACGGCATGGCGGACTTGAGCACCACGTGCCAGATGGTCTGCCAGCGGGTGTAGCCCAGCGCGAGCGAGCCCTGGCGGTAGCCGTCGGGCACGGCGCGCAAGCCATCGACCGAAAGCGTGGTCATCGTCGGCAGAATCATGACCGCCAGCACGATGGCGCCGGGCAAGATGCCCAGGCCCGTGCTCACGTGGAAAACGCTCTTCATAAGACCGACGACCACGTGAAAACCGATCAGGCCAAAGACGACCGAGGGGATGCCGGTCAAAAGCTCAATGAGCGGCTGAAAGATCTTAGAGCCAAACTTAGGGCTAATCTCGACCGCAAAGATGGCAGAGCCGATGGCGATGGGCAGCGCGATAAGCGTGGAGAGCACCATGACCGCAAACGAGGTGACGATCAGGGGCAGGGCGCCGGTATAGGGCAGGCCGTTTTCGGCTGTGTTGGCCAGGTCCCACTTGGTGCCGGTGAAAAACTCGACGACCGAGACGCCGTCCTTGACAAAAGCCGAGAGGCCCTTTTGGGCGACCATAAAGATGAGCGCGGCAACGACAAGCGTCACGAGCGCTACGCACGCGCCCGTGACGCCCAGGCCCACGTTCTCAAGGTCGCGCTTTGGCAGCTGTTTTGCCATTGCAAACCTTTCCGGGGCGATTACTTATTTAGCAGAGACCTTGCCGCTGGCGTCCTTGACGACCTTCATGGCAGAGACGGGGATGAAGCCCTGCTCCTCGACGAGCTTGCCCTGGACGTCGTCGGAAAGCATGAACTCCAGGAAGGCCTTGGTGGCCTCGTCGGCGTCCTTGGAGCAGTACATGTGCTCGGTCGCCCAGATCTTGAAGGAGTCGTCGGTGACGTTTGCGCTCTTGGGCTCGACACCCTCGACCTTGACGGCGTTGAACTTGGAGTCGTCGAAGTGCGAGAAGTCGAGGTAGGAGATGGCGTTGTCGGTGCTGCCCATCTGAGTCTGGACGTCGCCGGACTTGTCGAGCTCGGCGTCGCCCTTAAAGTCGACGGCCTCGTCGCCAAAGACGGCGGCCTCGAAGGTGGCGCGGGTGCCGGAGCCGGCCTTGCGGTTGAGAACGACGATGGTGGCGTCGTCGCCGCCGACCTCCTTCCAGTTGGTGATCTGGCCAGAGAAGATGCCCTTGAGCTGCTCGAGGGACAGGTCATCGACCGTCACGTTCTTGGAGACGACGGGGCCCATGCCCACGACAGCGACCTCGTGGTCGACGAGGTTCTTGACCTGGTCGGCCTCGAGCTTGGTCTCGGCGAAGACGTCGGAGTTACCGACGGTGACGGTGCCGGCGGCAACAGCGGTCAGGCCCTTGCCCGAACCGTTGCCCGAGCCGGAGACGGAGACATCCGGGTTGGCGTCCATGAACTTCTCTGCAGCAGCCTCGACGAGAGCTTGGAACGAGGAGGCGCCGTCGTAGGTCACCTCGCCGGAGACGGACTCGGCAGCAGCGCTACCCTTGTCGGCGGCGTCGGATGCGCCGGAGCCGCCGCAACCAACGAGACCGAGACCGACGATGCTGGCAAGACCACCAGCGAGGCCGAGGAACTGACGACGAGAATAAGCCTGATCGAGCATGATCTTCCTTTCATACATGCGACTCGCGGGCACCCCGCCCGCTTTGCTGTTTGGAAAGATACGACCCCGATCGGGTAGCGCCCGCGCCAACTGCGGTTTCTTACGGGCATTTGATAGACCCTTACCGCAAGCTCTGCCCAGCCTTTACAAACGGATAACAATCCCCACCCAAGCATGGCACGCTTTTTACACCAGAGCGAAGTAGTCATTGGGGACGTTCTTAAACGACTAGTCGTTGGGGACGTTCTTGTTTGACTAGTCATTTAAGAGCGTCCCCAATGACTACCCTCAATGATCACCGCATCCGGAGCAAGGCAACGCCGCGGGTAGAGGACGGACAGCGAGCGACGTCCAGAGCGAACAAGTTGGCATGAAAAAGGCAAGGCATAGACCTTCTGGTCATGCCTTGCCTTTTGAATGACAAATTGTCGCTCTGGACGTCGCGCAGCGTCGAGCCGTTACGCGGTTTGGTAAAACCGCGTAACTATAGTTCGAGTTCGTTGAGACGCAGGATTGCCACGATATAGATCTTGAGCGCCTGCTTGAGCTGCTCTTCGTTGGCGCACTCGTTGGGACCGTGCATCTGGCCGCCCCATGCGGGCAGCTCCAGGCCGGTCTCCTCGGGGCCAAACGAGACGGCGCGGGCAAAGTTGCGCGCGTACGTACCGCCGCCCATGGCAAAGGGCTCAGCATGCTTGCCCGTAAACTCGTTATAGGTATCGATAAGCGCCTTCACGGCCGGATCATCGGCAGAGACCGAGAATGGCACCTTCGCATGGCCCACGCGACACGTCACGCCAAAGCGGCCGACGAGCGGGTCGAGCTGCTCGCGGATGGTATCGGCACTCGTGCTGTCGGGGAAGCGCACGTCGATGACCTGCTCGATGTGGCCATCCACCACACGGATGACGCCGGGATTGCAGGTGAGCGGGCCAAACGCCGGGCTCGTCGCGTCGATACCCAGGCCGCGGCCATAGGCGTCCGCATGCACAAAGGCCAAAAACTTGACGAACTCGTGCTCGGCAGGCGTCAGCAGGCGCTCGTCGCGTGCACCAAACGCGTCCTCGGCCTCGCGCAGATACGCCACGATCAGGCCGACGGCGTTAATCGTTCCCTCGGGCATCGAGGCATGACCGCCAATGCCGTGGGCAAAAATCTGCGCATGCCCGTTATCGAGCGTCGTGATCTCCAGGCGGTCGGCGTTCTCAACCGGCGCCGGCAGCTCATCGGCGGCAATCGCGAGCTCGCAGATGGACTGCGACGGAATGGCGTTGCTCGCCTCGGCACCGCTCCAGGACACAATGCGCCCGCCGTCGATCTTGGTGCTCACAAACGTCGCCCCAAACTGGCCCTTCTCGGCATTGCAGACCGGGAACTCGGCATCGGGCGTAAACAGAAAGTCGGGGTCTGCGTGGTTCTCCAGATAATGGTGAACGTCGGACATCCCCACTTCCTCATCGCAGCCCAGCAGCGCGCGGAAGGTGTAGCGCGGAACAATGCCGTGCTTGAGCAGGTACGCGCCGGCATAAAGCGACAGCACGGCCGGGCCCTTGTCGTCGATCACGCCGCGACCGAGCAACCAGCCCTCGCGACGCTCCATCGCGAACGGGTCGGTGTTCCAGCCAGGGCCGGCGGGAACCACGTCCACGTGGCAGATAGTCGCGAGCTGCTTGTCGCCGCGGCCCGGGATATCGGCGATTCCCACATAGCCCTCGTCGTCGCTCGTCTGATAGCCGAGCTTCTGCGCGATGCCGAGCGCGCAATCGAGCGCATCACGGACCGGGCGGCCAAACGGCGCGCCGGGCTCCGCATTGGCAGCAACGGCCACGGACGGATAGCTCACCAGCTGCTCGATATCGGCGACGACATCTTCCCAGACCTCGTCGACATACTCGGTAACGCTCTGCTCCACCTGATTCATGGACGACCTCCTTACCAATGAGCGACGGGTACGCCCGTCCCTCACATCACATACTTATATAGCGAAAAGTTTAGCAAGCTCGGCCACCGAGTGCACCACTGCATCGGCACCCGCCGCCTCGTGCTCGCCCGGCGCCGCCGCGCCCGAATAGATACCAATGCACGGCACGCTCATCGCGTGCGCGCCCTCGACGTCGTTAAAGCGATCGCCGATCATCACGGCATCGCCCGCCGTCGCACCGAGCTCTGCCAGGGCATCGCGGACCGAATCGGCCTTGGTCTCGCGCCCCTGCGGCGGATTCATGCCAACCACCGCCTCAAACTGAGAAAGTCCCAGCTCTCCCACCATGTCGATACACTTCGCCTCCATGCGTGACGTTGCCACGGCCAAGCGATGCCCCTGCGCGACAAGGCCATCGAGCAGCTCGGGGATTCCGTCGAACACGGGATACTCTTCCGGTCCCAGCTCATCAAAAAAGGCACGGTACTCGTCAGCCACCACAAGCGACTCCTCGCGGGAGAAGCCATAAAAGTCGTGAAAGCTCTTCCACAGGGGCGGCCCGATCATGCGGCGCAGGTCACCCATCTGCGCCTCCGAAAACCCACGCGCGGCCAACGTCTTGCGCGTCGAGGTCATCACCGCCCGGCCCGTATCGGCCACCGTGCCGTCAAAATCGAACAGCACAACCGGCCGCCTGCATATCTCCAACGCCTCCATCGGCATTCCTCTTCCCCAGTTGATGATTTCCACACCGACACTTCAAACTGTTGACTATTCAACAATTGAACCTAGCAATGTAGAGCAACTCCACTATACTTGTCGCACTTTGCTCTCAGAAGGCGGCGCGCAGGCGCCCCAACGAAAGGTGCAATTATGTCTTTTGCCATCATAACCGACTCCACGTCGGACATCTCCCCCGCCCGCGCCCAAGAGCTCGGCATTTACGTGATTCCGCTACATGTGATTATCGAGGGCGAGGACCTGCTCGACCAGGTGCAGATTACCGCCGAGGAATACGTCGCCCGCATGGCCGGCTCCGAGCAGCTGCCACACACCTCGCAGCCGAGCGCCGGCGAGTTCAAGGCACTCTTTGACCGCGTGCGCGCCGACGGCCACGATAGCGCCATCTTTATCTCGCTGTGCAGCGAGTGGTCCGCCTGCTATGCCAACGCCAGTTTGACGGCCGAAACGCACGAACTCGACGTGCGCTGCATCGACTCGCGCACCGGCTCGGGCGCCGAGGGTCTGCTGGTGGAGTACGCGCTGGCCATGCGCGAGGACGGTCGCAGCTTGGACGAAACCGAGGCACAGATCCGCGCGACGCTGCCCGACGCCCACCTGCTGCTGATTCCCCGCACGCTCGAGAACCTCGTTAAGAACGGCCGCGCGCCCAAGCTCGCCGGCCAGCTCACGCAGATGCTCAACATTCGCCTAGCCGTTTCGCCGGAGTGGCAGTCGGGCGAGATCAAGGCGATCAAAAAGGGTCGCGGCGCCAAGCGCATCGTCGCCAACACCATGGCAGATTGCCTCGCGTTTTTGGACGAGCACCCGGGCTCAAGCGTGCGTGTGCTCACGACCGGCGCCGCCGAGGAGCAGGAGCTTGTCAACGAGGCACTCGCGGGCCAGGATTACGTAGACGCCGGCACCGGCCCCATCGGCTGTACCATCGCCACCCATGTAGGCGTCGACGCCATCGCCATCAGCTACTGCCCCCGTTACCAGCCCATCCACTAGAGGCACCTTTACCACTTGCGGTAAAATAGGGACTGTTTTTGGCTTATTAGCCGCCAATCAATCCCTATTCCACCGCAACTTAGAAATCGGCGATCAGCCCAGCGGACCCTGAAACAGTTCCTGATGAGTGCCCATTCTCACCAGCCTAATCACTGGGTTAGTCTTATGGGGAAGATAAAGAACGACCACATCGACCAAGCCATCGGATAGGTGGAAATCGATGTGGCCGTTGTAGTTTCCGCCCGGGTTTGAGAGCTCGTGGGCGCCATACTCCGCCGGAAGTGACCCATGAGCCACAAGCTCTGCAACCGCCGCTTTAAACTCACTTTTTAGCTGCGGATGCATGCGCATCGTTCGTTTGTAGTCCACCTTAAATTGAGCCTCGACTTTAATCTCGAACATCGCTATTCCTCATCGAGGAATGACATAAGCTCATCAGCGTTATTGAATGACAGGCTATCGTCCGGCAAAATCCCCAGCTCATGAGCCTCGGCGATCACCATGGCGCGCCTCGTCACCTCGTTGGGCACCTCCGCCCTTCCTACAATCTCAAAAGGAATCTTTCGCTGATTTACCAGCTGCCGAACGGCAAGATTGAGATAGGAATTGAGGCTGAGGCCGACCGAATCCAAGAACTCAGTCGCCTGCTCCTTGAGCCCCTCTTCGATTCGAACCGTCGTAGGCTTAACTGTTGCTGTAGACATTTGCGACCTCCTCGCCCTCGTCTTTTACACCAGTATACCCAATATAAATGGCAATCTGATGTTAGATAACATCAGATTGCCATGCGTATTCATGTCGCGTGGGCACGATTGATCTACATCAGCCCGCTGAGCGCAATGTCAACGGCCTCGTTGAGGTCGTCGGTAATGTGTACCAGATCCGGATCGAGCGGGCTAATCATACCGGTGCTCATCACCGGGCCGTTGAGCCAGTCGAATAGGCCCTGCCAGTACTCGGTGCCCACCAGCACGAGCGGCATGCGCTTGACCTTGTGCGTCTGCACCAGCGTGAGAACCTCGAACATCTCGTCGAGCGTGCCAAAGCCGCCGGGAAATACGATGGCGCCCGAGCTGTACTTAACGAACATGGTTTTGCGCACAAAGAAGTAGCGGAAGTCCATGCCGAGGTTCACGTATTTATTGAGCCCCTGCTCGTGCGGAAGCTCGATACCCAAGCCGACCGACTTGCCGTTGGCGCTCGCCGCTCCCCTGTTGGCCGCCTCCATGACGCCGGGACCACCGCCGGTGATAACCGCCACGCCGCGCTGGGCGATCTTGCGGCCAACGGCGCGTGCCGCCTTGTAGAGCGGATCGGTCTTGGGCGTGCGGGCACTGCCGAAGATGGTCACCGCAGGACCAAGCTCGGCAAGTGCGCCAAAACCATCAACGAACTCTGCCTGAATGCGCAGCACGCGCCAGGGGTCGGTGTGCAACCAGTCGGTCGAGTCCTCGGGCGCCAGCAGGTTGGCGTAGGTGTTGTCCTTGGGAATCATGGGGCCGCGCATGACCACGGGGCCGCGGCGGTACGTCTCGTCGTAGGCAGGCTCGCCCTCGACGTTCTCATTCTTAATCATGGGTACTCCTATCGAGAAAAAGAAAAGCGGGCGGGGTCGACGCCATGCGTCAAACACCCGCCCGAACATCAACTATTCGGTATGGTACCCACGATGCATCAAGTGCTTGCAAGCTATCGGTCATCGGTCGCGCAAGCGGTGTTAGCAAACGTGATGACCGGCCGGCGCTCGCCCCTTGCCGTTGCCCGCGCTCTGCAAGCGCCCGTGCTGCTCTTAGTAATCCACCGCCGCAGGGCTGTTCATCCAGTCGCTCACGAACGCGCCGTAGCGGCCCTCGATAATGGCCTGGCGGGCCCGCTGCATAAGGTTGAGCAGGTAGTAGATGTTGTGCATCGAAAGCAGAATGCCGCCGAGCATCTCCTTCTGCGTGACCATGTGACGGATGAGCGCACGGCTGTAACCGCCCGTGCACACCGGGCAGGTGCAGGTGGGATCGATGGGACCGTCGTCGTGCGCAAAGCGAGCGTTGCGGAAGTTGAGGCGACCCTCGCTGGAGAATGCCGTGCCCATACGGCCGGTGCGCGTCGGCAGCACGCAGTCAAACATGTCGATGCCCACGCCAACGCCGCGCACGAGCGTGGTCGGGTTGCCGACACCCATCAGGTAGCGCGGCTTATGCTTGGGCATGTACTCGCTCACGAGCGGCGCCAGGGTCTCGAACATGGTCTCGTGATCCTCGCCCACCGAATAGCCACCGATACCATAGCCCGGGAAGTCGCCGCACTCCTCCAGATGGCGCAGCGAACGCAGGCGCAGATCCAGGTGCATGCCGCCCTGAACGATGCCAAAGAGCGCCTGGTCATCGCGGGTATGCGCCTTATAGCAGCGCTCGGCCCACATGCTCGACAGCTCAACGGCGCGCTCAACGTAGGCGCGCGTGGCGGGATAGCCCGGGCACTGGTCGAGCTGCATGCAGATATCGGAGCCGAGTTTCATGGCGATTTCCATGTTGTCCTCGGGCGTCCAAAACACGTGGCGGCCGTCGTAATCGTTGACGATAAAGCGCACGCCCTCATCGGTGAGCTTGACGGCATCGTTGTGGCTGAAGACCTGGAAACCGCCCGAGTCGGTGAGGATGGGGCCGTGCCAGTTCATGAACTTGTGCAGGCCGCCCAGCTCGGCGATGGTATCCTCGCCGGGACGCATGGACAGATGATAGGTATTGGCGAGCACGATCTGGGCGCCGAGCTTCTTGACAGTCTCGGTAGGAATGCCCTTGACGTTTGCCTTGGTGCCCACGGGCATAAAGATCGGCGTCTCGATGTCGCCGTGCGGGGTGTGCAGCACGCCGGCGCGCGCGTGCGTCGTCGGATCCTCGGCAATCAGGTCGAATTTAAAAAGGTTCTGGTCCATAAACTGGAACTCCTTGGTTGCGGTTCATACGCAAACCATTATACGGGCAACCCGCAAGAAGCACCGACTCGACAGAAACTGGTGCGAGGAGGATACGGCAGGGACACGGCAAATGAGCGTGGATTTTTGGACGCTTACCGGATGAGCGTGGATAATCTCCCACTTTTGCCCAAAGCACAGCCCAAAAACGGGAGATTATCCACTTTCATTCTGCGGGCACTCATTTAAGTACGTCCCCGATGAGTGGAGCTATTTACCAGCCACGGCAACGCCGATATTTTGGCAACGTCAGCGAGCGGGTCGCATTTGAGACAAGGTGCCGTGAAATGAAAGGGCGCTGACCTTCTGGTCGCGCCCTTGAAATTGAACGGCAGATTGTCCAAATGCGGCCCGCACAGCGTCGGCCGGTCCGCCGTTCGGTAGAACGGCGGAACCCCTAAGGACGCTGGCCCATGCCACCCTCGAGGGTGACGGTCTCGCCGTTCATATACTTAAAGTCGGGACCGCAGAGCTGAACGACAACGCGGCCGATTTCCTTCTCGACGTCGCCGTAGTGACCCGCCGGCGGCATGTGGACGTTGGCCTTGAACGCCTCGGGATAGGCATCCTGGAAGTTCTCGAGCGCGGCGGTCCAAGCAAGCGGGCAAACGATATTGACGTTGATGCCGTCCTTGCCCCACTCGTTGGCAGCGACGCGGGTCAGACCGCGGATGCCCTCCTTGGCAGCGGCGTAGCTGCACTGGCCATAGTTGCCAAACAGGCCGGCGCCCGAAGCAAAGTTGACCACGGAGCCCTTGGTCTCCTTCAGGTGCGGGTAGGCCTTCTGCATGTACAGGTAGGTGGCATACAGACCGGAGTAAATGGCGAGGTTGAACTGGTCCATGGTGTGATCGGCAATGGTCACGCCCGAGGCGCTGGCCTGAGCATTGTTGACGACGGCGTCGATGCGGCCGAACTCCTCAATAGCCTTGTCGATGACGTTCTGGACGACGGCCTCGTTGTCCTGACCAGCCGAGACATCGGCCTGAACAGGCAGAACCTTGACACCGTACTCGGCCTCGAGAGACTCCTTGGCGGCCTCGAGCTTGGCGACGTTGCGGCCAGTGATGACAAGGTTCGCGCCCTCCTTGGCAAATGCGATATCGATGCCGTAGCCGATGGAGCCAGCGGAGCCGTCCTTAAGCGTGGCCTTGCCGCCGCCGGTAACGATCACGGTCTTACCAGTGAAAAGTCCCATATAAAGTCCTTTCAAATCGCGACGGGCCTGCCCGTCGACTGCGCGCATCCAACTTCACGCGCCAAAAGCTGAAATGCAACTTTAGCGGGTTCAAGTGAAAAATAAAGCCCATGGCAGGCGAACGGCGCAACGTCTTTCGGCGAAGGGAATGTCAAGTACAAACTGGATAAAGTGGCCGAGTTTTTGCTATCGACGCGAGCCATCGAACACGTTTTGAAACTTTGCTGCAGTGCGCGGGATGTCGGCGCGAGACTTTATCATAGGGTGACAAACAACGATGAGGAGCACATGCCTATGACAGACGAGCTGGACCCCCAGACTCAACAGCATATTGATGATTCCGCAGACGTCACTGCAGATGCCGACGCTGTGACCTGCGATGATATTGACCTCGACGACCCCATCTTGGACGAAAGCGCTACGGCGGAAACCCCCGGCGCCGAAGATGCCGGCGAGCAAAACGACGATGCGCCCGCTCAGGACGACGACCCCGTACAGGATGCCGCTTCGCAAGCTGCGGGCCCTATCGAGGTTTCTTCGGAAGAAGAGCTCGACGCCGTCATGGACTCCATGATGGATGCCGTCAAAGCGATGAAAGACGCCGTGGCCGACGCTGACGTTGACGCCGAGGAAGAGGAGGCCGCCGAGGCAGCCTCGACCTTCGTACCCGGCGAGACTCCGGTTGCCGACCAGGGCAGCGCCATGCCCTCGTTTCTGCAGCTCGAGCATCCCACGATTGGCGCTGATGCGGTCGACCCGCACGCAGCAGGCTTTTCTGTGGTCGAGGGCGGCACCGGCAATATCGCCGCGCCGCAGGCTACCGATGCGGACGCTGCCGACACCGCTCGCCCGACCGCCCCGCACTCCCCTGCCGCGAACCGCGATCTGGGGACCGCTGTCTCGAACACCGCGAACGCCGTGGGCACCTTTATCGCCCAGGGCGCCTCGGCCATGCGCGAGATGAACGCCGCGAAAAAGGCACTTGCCGATGCCCGTGCCCACTTGGCCGAACTTGAGCAGCGCATTGCCGATCAGGCCGAGGAACTCGAGACGCGCCAGGATATCGCAGGCCGCTACGACCAGATCGTCGCCGACCAGCGCCAGGCGATTGCCACGGCCCAAAAGACTGCAGCGGCCGCCGAGATTGATCGTGATGCCCACGCCTCCAAAGCGACAGAGCTCAAGGGTCAGCTCGAACAAATGAAGACAGAGGATGACGCGACTGAGCTCCGTCTGAAGGCCGCGCTCGACGCCGTGGAGGCCCGCGAGGCGAGCTCACGCGAGACCGGCAACCGCCTCGTTCGACGTCTTGAGGATTCCAAGCGCATCCGCGACAAGGTGAAGGCAGAGCGAGACGCCGGCATTGCCGCCGCACAACAAACCGTCGACGCCACGCGCGCCCAGCTCGAGACGCTGCGTCATGAGTATGCCGAGCTGCAACGCAATCCCTCGGCAAATCCCGCCAACTATACGGTGCGCACCAGCGAGCTCTCGATGCAGATTTCCGACACGGCAGATGCCCTGCGTAAAGCCGAAGAAGATGTCCCGCGCATCACCGCCGACCTTGAGCACTCGCTTGCCGCAGCCGAGCAGGCCGTCGAGCAGGCTCAAGCCCCTATCGCCGACGCAAAACGCGCGCACCAAGCCGTGACGACCGAAGCCGATGCCGCGCGCGACGAGCTGCAGACGGCGAAGACAGCCGCCGCGACTCGTCAGCGCGAACTGCGCGAGAAGATCACTGCCGAGGACAAGGCACGCCGCGACCAGGAGCAGAGCATCGCCAACGCCCAAGCAGATGCCGCACATGCGCAGTCGATCATCGGACAGGCGACCGAAGTGCACGACCACCCAGAGATCACTGAGTCGCTTGCAGGATCCTTGGCCCGAGACAAAGCCGAACACGCCGAGACCGAGCGAGAAGTCGCCCAGCTCGAGGCCACCGAGGACGCGGTGCGCGAACGTACCCGCGACTCACGCATCAAATTCACCGGCGCCATCGTCTGCATCGTCGCCGCAATCCTGGCGATCATCCTAGTCTGGCTGTTCGCAAGCAAGTAGTCATTGGGGACGTTCTTAAACGACTAGTCAAACAAGAACGTCCCCAACGACTAGCCCAATGACGAGAGTGGATAATCTCCCACTTTGAGCCCCCAAGCAGGCCAAAAACGGGAGATTATCCACTCTCATTCTGCAGGCACTCATTTAAGTACGTCCCCAATGAGTACCTGCCGATGCTTTGGCAAAGTCAGCGAAAACGCCCCTAAGCGAGCAAGGTGACGTGAAAGAGGGGGGCATTGACCTTCTGGTCATGCCCGACGATTGAACATCAGATTGCCGCTTAGGGGGGTTTGCAGCGTCGGCCGGTTACGGCGTTTGTAAAACGCCGTAACCTACAAAATGAGCATCGCGTCGCCAAAGCTGAAGAAGCGGTAGCGCTCTTCGATAGCAGCGGCGTAGGCATCCATGATCTGGTCGCGGGTGGCAAGCGCGCTTACGAGCATCATGAGCGTGGAGCGCGGCACGTGGAAGTTCGTGATCAGCGCGTCGACCACGTGATAGGTCGAGCCGGGCATGAGGTAAAGCTGCGTCGTGGCGTTCTCGCGCGCCACGATGTCGCCGCGGCCGAGCGTGTCGGCACCGTCCTCGCGGCCTTCAAAATAGCGCGCCGTCACAGCCGGATCGGACACCGGCGCGTCCGCGTCAAACGCACTCTCGAGCGAGCGCACCGCGGTGGTGCCGACGGCGATCACACGATGACCCTCGGCCTTCGCCTTATGCACGGCGTCGACAACCTCCTGCGACACGTGGTAGCGCTCGGTGTGCATGACGTGCTGCGTAGGGTCGTCCTCCTCCACCAAGCGGAAGGTATCGATGCCCACCTCGAGCTCGACGGCGGCAAACTTCGCGCCCTTGGCCTCGATAGCGGCCATGAGCTCGGGAGTAAAGTGCAGACCCGCCGTAGGAGCGGCAGCCGAGTGCTCCTCCTTCATGGCGTAGACGGTCTGGTACTTCTCGGGGTCGCCCTCGTAATCGGTGATGTAGGGCGGCAGCGGCACGTGGCCGGCCGCATGGATGGCCTCGTCGAGCGTGCGCGGGTCGCCGGCGGCATTGCAACCGACCGGCTCAAAGCGCACCAGACGGCCACCACGGCTATCGGTGACAAAGTCGATGACCTCGGCCGTCAGCACCACGGGAGCCCCCTCGGGCGCATGGGCGCCACCGGCGCGATACTCAATCTGGGCACCGGGCTTCAGGCGCTTGCCCGGCTTGACCAAGCACTCCCAAACATGGCCCAGCGGGTCAACATCCTCACGGCGCTTGAGCAGCAGCGTCTCGACCACGCCACCCGAGCCTGCCTTGCGACCGATCAGGCGGGCCGGCATCACACGCGTCTTGTTGATGACGAGCACGTCGCCCGGCTCGATATAGTCGATGATGTCGCGGAAGATGCGGTGCTCAACGGTGCCGCCATGCTCCAGCGGCGTTCCCGCCTGGGAGCCCTTGCGATCCACCACCAGCAGGCGGCAGGAGTCGCGCGGCTCGGCGGGAGCCTGGGCGATCAGTTCCTCGGGAAGGTTGTAGTCAAAATCATCGGTACGCATAGACACGTCGGATTCTCCTTATATAGCTAAAGTCCGCCCTACATCCTAGCAGGCTGACGTCCCAAATGAACTACTTTTTGGCAGCCTTGCGCTCGTCGCGAATGCGAGCGCGGTCCATGGCCGCCTCGACGGCAGAAAAGCGGCAGCCGCAGTAGTTCTGTCGATACATGCCCAGTTCGCGCGAACGGCGCGTAGCCTCGGGATAATACGGGCGAAAATCGCGGATCACCGGGGTAAGCCCACGTGCCGCCGCCAGGCGCTCGAGTACGTCATTGCAGGTGTCGAACAGCTGGTACGGCGAGACGGCGAGCGTCGTACCCACATATTCAAACCCGCGCTCCTGGGCAACGCGGCATGCCTCGGCCAAGCGCAAGGCATAGCACACGCGACAGCGACGGGGACGATCGGCACCCAACGGGGCCACGCCGGTCTCCCAGCGTTCGCGGTCCTCCCCGGCCTCGATGAGCTCGATGTCGCCGTCGGCACACCACCGGCGCAGCTCGTCCAAACGACGCTGCCATTCATCGCGCGGCTGAATATTGGGATTGGTCCAGCAAATCGTGGGCTCAAACCCCTCCTCGCGCAGCAGGCGAACCGGCTCAAGCGAGCATGGCGCGCAACAAGCATGCAGCAACAACGGCTTCATCGACATCTCCTCCCCCGCAATGATTTTTTAATCCCCGTCCCAGAAAAATCATCCCAAAAAGACTACCTTGCGAAAAAGCGCACGCCAAAGGACGTGTCCTCGCAGGCGGCAATGCGGCGGTCGCGCAGGATCGTCCGCACGTAATACCAGTCGCCCGTGCATCCCGAAAGGTGCAAACCAGCCGCCAGGTAGCACAGCAGCGGATACCCAGAAAACGCAAATCCCAGGGCAAACGCCGACGTCACAACAACCGTCGGCGCCAGGCAAACCGCCATATACCGCCGGCGCGAATACACAATCCCCTCGGCGCAGGCATAGATCATGCACGTCTCACGGTTCGCTCCAAAAGTCACGTGCGCACTCGCGGGCGCCAGCAGCTTAAAAAACACACCGTGCACCAGCTCGTGCACGGCAAACGACGCCATTGAGACCGCAGCCAAGCCGACTATCCAGCCCAAGACCGCCGTCCAGCCGCCCGCGTCAGCCGCATCCAAGTCTGCAGGCCCGCCCAGCAGCATAAACACCGGCACCAGGCACACGGCAAACACGCCGACTACGACCATCCCCCACACAAAGCAGGCGTGCAGAAAATCCTCGTCCTCAAACGCATGTATGTTGGAAATCTCATTCATAGCATCTTAGGATAGCGCCCCTGCCACGTACCCGTCCGCATGTGCGATAATGTCGAACGATATGCACGAATTGACCACCGCGCCGCCGAACCCCGTGCCCGGCTGCGCTCTTACAATATGCGAAGGAGTCCCATGGCATCCAAATACTCCATGAACGACCGTCCCAGCTGGCCTCGCCGCGCCATCGTTACCGCCGGCGAGCCCTACGGCAACAAGGGCCTTCACTTTGGCCACGTTGGCGGCGTCTTTGTCCCGGCCGACTTCTTCGCCCGCTTCCTGCGCGACCGCCTGGGCCGCGAAAACGTCATCTTCACCTCGGGCACCGACTGCTACGGCTCGCCCATCATGGAGAGCTACCGCAAGCTCAAGGAGAACGAAGGCTACGATAAGTCCATCGGCGAGTATGTCGAGTCCAATCACTCCCGCCAGGCCACGACCCTCAACAACTACAACATCAGCTGCGATATCTACGGCGGCTCGGGCCTTGAGCCGGCGGCCCAGATCCACAACGAGGTGACTGCCGAGATTATCGAGCGCCTGCACGAGCAGGGCACCATCTCCAAGCGCTCCACGCTGCAGTTCTACGATGCCAAGGCCGGCACGTTCCTCAACGGCCGCCAGGTCATCGGCCGCTGCCCCATCCAGGGCTGCAAGTCCGAGAAGGCTTATGCCGACGAGTGCGATCTGGGCCACCAGTTTGAGCCCGAGGAGCTCATCGCGCCCAAAAGCCAGCTCACCGGCGAGGTGCCCGAGTTGCGTCCGGTCGACAATCTCTACTTTGACCTGCCGGCCTACCTCGACTTCATGAAAACCTACACCGCCAAGCTCGCCCAGAACCCGCAGGTTCGCTCCGTGGTCTCCAAGACCATGGAGGAGTGGCTGCTGCCGGCTCAGCTCTACATCCAGAACAAGTTTCGCGAGGCCTTCGACGCCGTCGAGGACCAGCTTCCCGAGCACACCGTGCTGGAGCCCGAGGGCAACAAGAGCAGCTTTACCGTCACCTTCCCCAGCTGGAAGGAGCGCGACGACGCCCACGCGGTGCTCGCCAACGGCGGCGTGCGCTTCCGCAGCGGCAAGGCGCTCGTGCCCTTCCGCATCACCGGCAACATCGACTGGGGCGTTCCGGTGCCCGAGGTCGATGGCGTCTCCGACGTCACCTGCTGGTGCTGGCCCGAGAGCCTGTGGGCGCCCATCAGCTATACGCGTACCGTGCTCGCGCGCGATGCCAAGGCAGCCGGCGTGACCGAGGGCGTCGCCGCCCAGGATGCCGCCCTCATGGGCGAGCCCGCTGCCGACTCCACGCAGGTCCCCGCGCCCACCTACCAGCACAGCTCGCTCGACTGGCGCGACTGGTGGTGCTCGGACGACGCGCAGATCTACCAGTTTATCGGTCAGGACAACATCTACTTCTACTGCATCGCGCAGACCGCCATGTGGGAGGCCCTGGGCTGGGACCTCACGCAGAGCACCGTCAGCGCCTGCTACCACCTGCTCTACATGGGCAAAAAGGCCAGCTCGTCCTCGCAGACGCCTCCCCCGCCGGCAGACGACCTGCTCAACCACTACACCTGCGAGCAGATGCGCGCGCACTGGCTGTCGCTCGGCCTGTCCGAAAAGCCGGTGAGCTTTAGCCCCAAGGCATACGACACCCGCGTGACCGGCAAGGACAAGGACGGCAACGAGGTGCGCGCCTGCGACGACAAGCGCGTCATCGATCCGGCCCTTAAGGAGAGCGCCCTTTTGACCGGCGTGTTCAACCGTCTGGCCCGCAGCTGCTTCTACGGCGTCGCCGTCAAGGAAGGCGACGAGAGCCCCTATCGCAACGGCTGCATCCCCGCCGGTGCGGCCTCTGCCGCCGTGGTCGAAGCCGCCGAGCAGGCAGCTCTCGCCTTTGAGCAGGCTATGTACAAGTTCGAGACGCACCGCGCGCTTGCCGTGTGCGACGACTACCTGCGCGCCGCCAACAAGCGCTGGAGCGACGCTTCCAAGGCCGCCAACAAGCTCGAGGGTAACGAGGCAAACGCCGCAATGACGCAGGCGCTCGTCGACGCCTTTACCGAGCTGCGCGTGGCGACCGTGCTCATGCACGGCATCGTCCCTGCCGGCTGCGAGCTCATCTGCGAGTACTTCGACATCGACCCGGTCGCCTTCTTTAGCTGGGATAACATCTTCGCCTCTACGGATGAGTTTGTGGAGAGCTTGGGCGAGAAGCCCGGCGAGCACCGCGTAAAGCCGCTGCCCCCGCGCTTCGACTTCTTTAGCAAGCACGAGAGCCAGTACTAAACACTCGACATGTAATGGAATGGGAAGGAAAGACGGATGTCCAAGCCGCGTCGTCGTAAGCAGAAAAAGCAGGTCAAGGCCGAGCTCAAGCTCAGGCAGTTTGCCGCCACCGAGCTTTCCGACCAGCTTGCCGCCCTTCCCTGCGCCGCCGACCTGCCGCGCTTTATGGTCGACACGATCGCCGGCGCCTATGCGCCCGCCGATGCCGAGCTCATGATCGAGGGCTTCGGTGCTGCAGCCACACGCCCGGTCACGCTGCGCGCCAACACGCTCAGGGCGACCGCCGAGGACATCGCTGCGGCGCTCGATGCCGCCGGCATCGCCCACAACCCCGTCGCCTGGTACCCAGACGCCTTCATCCTGCCCGACGCCCAGGTTTCCGACCTGTGGGACCTCGACATCTACCGCGACGGCAAGATCTACCTGCAGAGCTTGTCGTCCATGATGCCTCCTTTGGTGCTGGGCGCTCAGGCAGGCGAGGACATCCTGGACATGTGCGCAGCCCCTGGCGGCAAGACGACGCAGATCGCCGCCCTCACGCAGGGGCAGGCGCACCTTACCGCCTGCGAGATGAGCATTCCCCGCGCCGAGAAGCTCGAAGCCAACCTCCACCGCCAAGGCGCAAAAAACGTGCCCGTCATGCGCACCGACGCACGCGAGCTCGACGAGTTCTTCCGCTTTGACCGCATCCTGCTCGACGCTCCCTGCACCGGCACGGGCACCGTTATCAGCGGCAACGAGAAAAGCCTGCGCGGCCTGACCGAGCAGCTGCTCGTCAAATGCGCCCGCTCGCAGCGTGCGCTTCTGGACCGCGCCATGGGAGCCCTCAAACCGGGCGGCACGCTCGTCTATTCGACTTGTTCGATCTTGCCGCAGGAAAACGAGGACGCCCTGCAAGAGGCCCTCGACAAGCATATGGACTGCGAGCTCATCCCCCTCGACGGCACGCCAAGCGAAAGTGAGGCACGCCGCGCCCAGGAAGCTGGCGAGGAGCCGCGCATCGAGTCCAACGCCCTGACCGAGGCCATTGCCGCGGGTCAGGTATCGGCCATCGCCAACGGCCTGTCCGGCACGCTCACCATTCCGCCTAGCCGCGACTTTGAGGGCTTCTACATTGCCCTGATCCGAAAACGCAGCTAGCGCACGGATCCAAAACTCAACAAGCTATCTCCGTGCGCGTTTGCTCTGCTGGTCGCGATGCTGTTTAAGCGTCGCGCGCTCCTTGCGTTCGGCCCTTTTGCCCTTAATGGCCGTGACCACAAAGTAGATGACCGCGGCGGCAACGATTGCGCCCACGCACAGGCCAATCGAGCTAAACATTGCTGTCAATTCCATACCGCGTCACCTCTCTTTTAAACGGGACATTCAAGATAGCACCTCAATACCCGCCACCACAGCTCCTTCACGTTCGCCGGCCCTTCGGTCTAACGGATGGCGCGGCGGGGAAAAATCAACTCGTCAAACGATTTAGCAAGCACAACGCTGCCGGTACCCTGCCGGCCGTCATCACATAGAATCGAGCCTCCATGGATACCCTCAACGATCTAAACGAGCGCGTCGACGCCTTCGTCGGCACCAGTTCCTTCGACACGCCTGCCGCGGCAAACGACCAAGCTCCCATCGATGTGCCCGCCGAGGTTCACGAAGACATCGTCGCCTCGGTCGATTTCTCCGAGGTCGAGCTCGCAGACGAGTTCACCGAGCCCCAGGTAGCCGTGACCCCCAACGGACTGCTTCCCATGGAGCCGCTGCCCATCGACGGACGCCTGCGCAAGGCTGCCCTTCGCATGCCCGACGAGATCGAGGAGGCCAGCGGCTTCACGCTCTTTGGCCGCCGCATCAAGTCGCTCATTTACACCACCGATGTCGCGGTTATCCGCAACTCCAACGCCGATGCCGTCTTTGCGGTCTACCCTTTCACGCCGCAGCCCGCCATTACGCAAGCGCTGCTGACCGTCGCCGAGTGCCCGGTCTTCGTAGGCGTGGGCGGTGGCACCACCACCGGCAAGCGCTCCGTTCAGATGGCAGCCGTCTCCGAGATGCAGGGCGCGGCGGGATGCGTGGTCAACTCCCCCGCCACCGCCGAGATGGTCGAGCACATCACCAACATCGCCGACATCCCCGTCATCGCTACGGTCGTTCGCTGCGACGACGATGCCCACGCCAAGGTGCGCGCTGGAGCCAAGATTCTCAACATCGCCGCCGGCAAGAACACGCCCCAGGTCCTACGCGAGCTGCGCAAGCACTATCCCAACCTGCCGCTCATCGCGCCGGGCGGCAAGACGCCAGAGAGCATCCGTGAAACCATCGCCGCCGGCGCCAACGCCATCATCTGGACGCCGCCTTCGGCCCAGCAGCTACAGACCGACATGATGCAGCGTTATCGCAAGATGAAGGAAGACGCCACACCTGTCATCTCGCACGACGATGTGCCCATTATCGACCAGGTCTCCGCCGCCGAGGTCAGCCAGGTCGAGAACATGAATCCCGACGTGCCGATTCCCGACGAAGTCATCGAGCGCGTCGCCTCGATCCACGAGCGCGTCGAGGAGCGTCGCGCCAACCGCGGGCTCAAGCCCTCGCTGCACGGCTTTTTCTTCCGAGGAAAGAAACGCTAGCAAAACATCTTGGCCCGCCCCACAAACGTGAGGCGGGCCGTTTTCGTTTGGGCAATCATGCAGCGATGTGATGGGGCAAATTAATCCACGCGCTTGTCGCCCATAAAGAAGAGCGCCACCGTACCAGGTCCGGTGTGTGAACCGATCAGAGTACCGATGTTATTGATCTCAATCTTGCCTTTAAGCTGCGGAACCTGTTCCTCAATCAGCACCGCAACGGCCTCGGCATCCTCGCGGCACGCCGAGTGCGACATGATGCACTTACCCGAATAATCCGCACCGTCCTGCACGTGTGCCATCATGGTCTTAGCCATCTCGGAAATCGCGCGCTTCTTAGTGCGAATCTTCTCACGTGGCGACAGCTTACCTTCGCAATCGACCGTCATAAGTGGGCAAATCTTAAGCGCCGTGCCGATAATCGCGCTCGCAGCCGAAATGCGACCGCCGCGCAGGTAGCTCGACAGATCGGTCGAGAAGAACCAGTGGTGCAGGTTGAGCTTGTGCTCCTCGATCCATGAAGCCGTCTCGTCGAGCGAAGCGCCGCTATCGCGAACGTCGGCGGCACATCCCGCCAGCAGGCCAAAGCCCGAAGACGCCGCCAGCGAATCGATGACGCGCACCTTGCCGCCCTGGGGATAGCGATCCGCGAGCATCTGCGCCGCAACGCAGGCCGATCCATACGTGCCCGAAATACCCGATGACAACGTCAGGTGCAGCACGTCTTTACCCTCGGCAACAAACGGCTCCCAAAACTCCTCGTACTCACCCACGCTCACCTGAGACGTCTTGGGCATGGCGCCCGCGGCAATCTGGGCAAAAAACTTGTCCGGCGTAATCGACTGATACAGATCGTCCGTATAGACAACATCGTCGATCTCGTAATGAAAACACACGACAGGGATATTGCGCGACGCAAAGAACTCACGGGTTCGATCGGCGGCGGATTCACAGGTCAGGACAAAATCACTCATATGAGGCTCCTTACTCATTGCTGCGCAAATTATCGCACAGTGAGCCTACATACGGTACATATGTCCACTATTTACCAAATCGAACCAAAAATAGCGAACATCTTTACCACCATCGTCTCCACCGGCCCCACGCATTAATATCTGAGAAAACACCCTCTGTCGTCTCCACTCAACCGCCATATCTACCTCAACTAAATCGATTTACCAAACCGTTCAGCCGACAATTCAGCCGCTGGCGCAAAATCGAAACAAAAGCGGCGCATACTGATAAACGTTTTACGCTGTTTATCAGTTTTACCAGCCCTATCGGAAGGTGTTTCATGGTCGCATTCGATCGCAATCCGCAAGACTTCAAGTATCTGCGCCTGCTGTCGAGACAGTTTCCCACCGAGCAATCCGCGTTTACCGAGATCATCAATCTCTCAGCCATCCTCAACCTGCCCAAAGGCACTGAGCATTTTATGAGCGACGTGCATGGCGAGTACGAAGCCTTTATGCACATCCTCAACAACTGCTCGGGCGTCGTGCGCGAGCATGTCAACGAGATTTTTGGCGAAACGCTCTCCTTTGACGAGAAGGGCGAGCTGTGCACGCTCATCTACTACCCGCGCGAGAAGATCGAGCTGGTCCGCAGCCAGCGCGAGGACTCGCCCACCTGGTACAAGACGATGCTTGACCAACTCATTATGGTTGCCCGCTCGCTTTCGAGCCGTTATACGCGCTCCAAGGTGCGTAAGGCCATCCCACGCGATTACGCCTATATCATCGACGAGTTGTTGCACACGCACCCGGACGAGAACAACTATCGCGTGCGCTATCACGAGCGCATCGTGGAGTCCATCCTGGAGACCGCAAGCGCCGACGACTTTATCGAGTCGCTTGCCTCGCTCATCAAGCGCCTGGCCGTCGACCACCTGCACCTGGTGGGCGACATCTTCGACCGCGGTGGCGGCGCGGCCAAGATTATGGACCGCCTGCTCACCTACCATTCACTCGACATCCAGTGGGGCAACCACGACCTGCTGTGGATGGGCGCTGCGGCCGGTGAGCCCGCCTGCATCGCCACGGTGCTGCGCAACAACCTACGCTACGACAACTACGAGATCCTGGAGAACGACTACGGCATCTCGCTGCGTGAGCTTGTCGCCTTTGCCGATGCCACCTACACCGCCGGTGAGTCCATCACCCCGCTGATCAAGGCCATCAACGTGCTGCTCTTTAAGCTCGAGGGTCAGATTATCCAGCGCCATCCCGAGTTCGACATGACCGACCGCCTGTTACTCGACAAGATCGACCACGACACCGGCACGGTCACGCTCGCCGACGGCAGCGTGTGGCCGCTCACGACCAACGACTTCCCCACCGTCGACCCGACGGACCCCTATACGCTCACGCCCCAGGAGCAGCACATCATCGACAAGCTCGTGTCCGAGTTTGTCACCGCCGATCACCTGCATCGCCATATCGATTTCCTCTATTCCCACGGCTCGATATACAAGGTCGCCAACGGCAACCTGCTGTTCCATGGCTGCGTGCCGCTCAACGAAGACGGCACCTTTAGCAGCATGAACTGCCTGGGCACCTGGCACGCTGGCCGCGATTATCTCGATTTTTGCGACCACATCGCCCGCCGCGCCTGGCGCGTGGGCGACCGCGACGCTCTCGACTGGATGTGGTACCTGTGGATTGGCTTTAACTCACCCGCCAGCGGACGCCTGGTGCGCACCTTTGAGCGCGCCTATATCGCCGATAAGAACACCTGGGTCGAGCCGATGGACCCGTACTTTACGCTTACCAAGTCGCCCTCGGTCTGCGATGACATCATGCGCGAGTTTGGCGTCGCGCCCATGGCATGCTCACCGACCGGTCACATCATCAACGGCCACACGCCCGTCAAGACCACCAAGGGCGAGCAGCCCATCCGCGCCGAGGGCAAGCTGCTGGTCATCGATGGCGGCTTCTGCCGCGCCTACCACCCCAAGACGGGTATCGCCGGCTATACGCTCATCTCGAGCTCGCGCGGCTGCCGCCTCAAGTCGCACCGGGCCTTTACGACGGTTGCCGAGGCACTCACGCGCAACGTGGACATCGAAAGCGAGACCAACCGTTTTGACCAAGCAGACCGTCGCCGCATGGTGAGCGATACCGATTCCGGAGCCAAGATCCGCAGCCAGATCCAAGACCTGCGCCAGCTGCTCGATGCATATAGAAACGGTGCTATCGAGGAGCGCGCCTAGCACCACCCGTGGGGATTGGCTAAACTTGCTGACTTTGTCATCCCCGCGGCGCCCCGGCGCCACCATAAGGCAGGTACCATGCAAAAGCTCCTTGCGCAGATCATGAAATTTGGCGTCGTCGGCGTCATTGCCACGGTTATCGACTTTGGCATTATGAATCTGCTCCACTACGGTCTGGGCCTCAACATCCTAATCGCCAATACCAGCGGCTTTATCGTCTCGCTCATCTTTAACTACCTCGCAAGCATGAAGTACGTGTTTGCGCACAAGGAAGGCATGAGCCGCCGCCGCGAGTTCATTATCTTTGTCGTGCTGTCCGTGATCGGCCTGGCACTCAACGACGGTATCGTGTTGACACTCAACGCCGGCCTGGGGCTCGAGGCCAATATCGCCAAGATTTGCGCCACCGCGCTTGTCATGGTCTACAACTTTGTGACCCGAAAGTTCTTCCTGGAAGGCGATGAGACCAAGTAACTCGCAACCTTACAGCTTTACAATGCCCACGGATGACGCGCGTCGTGCGCTGTGTTGTTCGTGGGCATTGCTCGTTTACGGGCAAATTTTCAACGTTTGCGGATTAGCTCTTGAAAATTTGGCGAGTTCGTATAGTTCTTGGCAAGGACCTTACGTTTCCCTTGCAAAAGCTCTAAAGTATCCTCTGCTCGATTCATCAACGCATTGGATGTGATTACGTGCGCAAGGCACTGGCACAACCTCATACCAAGCAGTTCCTCAAGTTCGCTGTCGTGGGTCTTATCTCCTTTGGCATCGACTGGGGTATGCTCATTGCGCTCGTCGAGCTGTTTCACCTCGACTTTTTGATGAGCACCACGGTCTCGTTTACCACGTCCGTCGTGGTCAACTACTGGCTCAGCATGAAGTACGTGTTCGACCATCGCGAGGGCATGAGCCGCAAGCGCGAGTTCACGATCTTCACCATCCTGTCGGTGATTGGCCTGGGCCTCAACGACCTATACATGTTTGTGGGCGTCACGTTTTTGAGCATCGGCTACCAGGCCATGAAGGCCATCGCCACGTTCTTGGTCACCTGGTACAACTACTTTAGCCGCCGCTTCTTCCTCGAGGGCGCACGGTCGTAGTCGATTCATTATTAGCTTGAATGTATAACCGGTTGGAATTCCCGTTCCAACCGGTTTTTTGTTTGCCGAGAGGCCCGGCGACCCGGTCTCATTCGCATGAAAAACGGGCGGCCCGGATGTTTGTCCGAACCGCCCGTATGGCGCGCTATGTCGAGGCCTCTAGCCTGTAACGTAATACCAGACCACGTTGTCGCCGTTGGAGAGAACGTAGTTGCTGCAGGCCGTCATGGGCGTTGTGCCGTTGACGGAGTACATCCAGCCGCTCGTGCCACCGTACTGTTTCTCGGCCAAACCACCAATCGCGGAGACATACGTGCCGTACGACGAGCCATGTGCGTTGACAGAAAGGCCCAGCGCGCACAGGGCATCGTAGACGGTAGCGCCTTCGTTAAAGGTAAAGGTGCCACCAGAAGACACAGGATTGCCCACAGCGCTCGATGTGACCGAAACCGTCACTGTTATGTAGCTGGACTCCTGCGAGCCGCTCTGGCCGCCCGAGGAGGCGTTTCCACCATTAGAGGATGAGGCTCCATCGGACGACTGGCCACCGCCAGACGCATTGGAAGTATCACCGACTCCCGTATTTTGGGCAGCGGATTTATCGCCAGACTTCTTGCCGTCCTGACCATCGGACTTCTTGCTATCCGAGCTTTTATCCGATTCCTTGTTTGAAGACTCGGAATCGTCCTTGGACTTGGACTCATCAGAATGCTTGGACTCATCTTTTGCGTCATTCGATGACTTGGAATCCTTGGAACTGGCCTCGCCCGAAGTCGTAGTCGAGCCAGACACCTTGGTGTCCTTGGTTACGACGCTCTCCCCCGTCACGGTCTGAATGATCCAGTCGATGGACCAGGCACCGCTCTCGGAAGGATGGACGAAACCCAGCGAGACGACGATCAGAATGGTGCACGCGGCAGTCAAAACGCCAAGGAGCGCCTTGCGACGAGGGGCGGACGCCGCCGAAGCGGCGCCCTGTTGCTTTGCATCGTCGAACTGAATGAACGAGGAATCTGGTTGCTTGGGGTCAGCGTCCTTGGATTTATTGGACACAGCCCTCACCTACCGACGTTTGGTGAACACGAACACGCCGACGATGGCGAGACCGATGACGCCGGCGGCAACGCCAACAATGGCGAGCGGGTTGGTGCCAGTCTCCTGCTCGGAGGCACTAGAGGACTTCTTAGCAGTGGTCGTGGAAGCAGCACCCGTATCGGACTTGGAATCGGACTTCTTGTCGGACTTGTTGTCCTTCTTGTCAGACTTCTTCTCGTCCTTCTTATCGGACTTATCGGTGTCCTTCTTGTCGGACTTGTTGTCCTTGGTCTCGGTCTTGGTCGACACCGTCGTCTTGGTCGTCGGCTTATGACCCGGGGCGATAGCGCCGCCGGCCTGCTGGCCCTTCGTGCCGGAGCCGGAACCCGTGCCCGTGCCAGCACCGGAACCGTTGCCAGCGCCACCGTTGCCACCATTAGTGCCAGAACCACCATTGCCGCCAGGGTTAACAGCATTCTTGGTCCACTTGGCATACAGCGTCAGATCGGCCGTCACTGGCGTACTGAAGTCATACGCCTGCGTGCAAGCCTCATCGGTGAACCAACCGCCGAAAGTGTAGCCATCGCGCGTCGGATCGGCCGGCTTGACCAGCTTGCCGTCGGCCGTAGCAACGAACTTAGTGTCGCAAGCAGACCCGCCGTTGGAATTAAAGGCAACCGTCCAAGACTCAACAGCCCCCAGCTTGAACAGCGTGCCCGAATCATTGATGTAGTACAGGTTGCCAGATGCATCGGCAATGACCGGAGAGTCGCAGTGCTGGTAATGGCCAGCCGCATCATAAATCTGCGTCGCCTCTGCATCGCCGAGCGTATAGCGATACACGCCACCACCAGCAGAGTAGTTGACGTAATCCTTGCTATCCGCGCTGTTAACGGTGAAGTACACATAGGTCTTGCCGCCCTGAACACTCACCAGCGGAGTAGCAGCAATACCGTTAAATCCGGCCGGCAGTTCTTTACCGTCAGCAGCGGTGACCATCGTGGTTTTACCGGTCTTCAGATTATAGAAAGCCAGAGCAGAGCCAGTAGCCGTCTGTCCGCCGACAATCAAGTTTTCGCCAGCCACCGCCGGTGCGCTCATGTTATTCGTAAGACCCAGGTCGACCGTCTTCTGCTCGCTCAGTACGCCCTTCGCCGAAAGCGAAATCACATGGAGCTTTCCATCGTGCGTCATCTGATAGAAGGTCGAACCATTGGACGGATCGGCGACACAGTCGGCGTTCGCGAGAGCGCCGAGCTTCATGGTCGAAACGACATCGCCCGTCGTCTTATCAATGCACTTAAGCGTACCCGCGCTCGTAGGAACGATGGCATACTTATCCGTCAAAGCCGCACCAGTCCAGTAATAGCCCTCGGCAGGGTCGATGTTCTGCCAAGAAACTTCGCCCGTGGCAATCTTAATGCGCGCAAAGGAGCCGTTGCCGTAGGTCGCGTTGTAATTCTCGTCATACGAAATATCGACCGAGCCTACATAGACGTACTCGCCGTCCGAAACGACGGTGCAGGAGCTCTGCGTCAAGTCCGTCAAACCAGGCGTCAGCCACTTGCAGATCAGCTTGTCAGCAGTAATCGCCTGGACCGCACCGCCGTTGAGCGGAACGATGATAAGACCATTGGTATAGATCGGACGAGAGGTATAGCTCACCTTGGAGGCAAGCGGCGCAGAGGCAACCTTTTTGCCCGTGGACGAATCGATCTTAATGAGCTCGTTCTCGGTCGCGATGTACACAAAGCCGTTAGCGATGACAGGCTCGCTGCAGTTGGCATACTGCTGGCCAGACTCGGCCTTCCAATCGAAGGCCCACTTAAGACCAGCGGCCTGCGCAGGCGTCTTGGCATCCGTTACGGTCGAACCGTTGCCACTGTTGCCGTAGCCGGCCCACTCGGCATCCCAATCAGGAGTCGTCGCACTCGGGTCCACGACAATCTTGTCGGGATCGGGCATGGGCGATTTATCAGTTGTATAGGCAAGCGTAACCTTATCGCCGCTCTTGAGCGTAATCTGATTGGCGCAGAGTAAGGAGGGCTCTCCATTGATATACAGATGCCAATATTTATTGGTCGCAGCATCCCAGACATACGGCTTGTGATCGAACGGCGAAGTAATGGAATTCAGGAACCAGTATGCACCGCTCTGGGAGGCGTTGTAATCAACGCTCTTCGCCTTCAGAACCGTCTCAATAAGGTCCTGGGCCGTAGAGCCTTCGGGCAGAGAAACATTGCTTGCCGAGCCCCAGCGAGTATTGTTGCCGTTGACATCGGGACCGATAACATCGACGGACCCAAGAACCTGACCGGGGAGGGCATCGGCGTCAGCACCATACATAAAGGTGACGGCGTCACCCTCCTGGAGCTTGTAGGCACCGGCGCCAACGTCGGCGAACTTGCCATTTACGTAGAAGCGCCAATAGCTATTGGTCGCAGCATCCCAGCCATAGGACTTACCATCGAACGGCGAAGTAATGCCGTTGAGGAACCAGCCCCAAGACGATTCGCCAGCATCGAGAGTAAGGCCGGTCTGCTCAAGGAGATCCTTGGCAGTAGAGCCCGCCTTGAGACTCGTCTGGCCCGTCGAGGCCCAAACCTGCTGCTTGCCGTCCTTGTCCTTGCCAAGCACCTGAACGGAAGCATGGACGGAATCAGAGGGCAACTGGTCGCCCCAGCCACCGTAGAACCACGTAACGGTATCGCCAGCATGAATGGTGACATTGTCTGCCGTGAAGTCGCTCGACTTGCCGTTGATGAACAGCTGCCAATAGGTCGAATAATCGAGCGGCGTACCCAGCTCAACGCCGTTGTACTTAAGGCTCAGAATGAAGGAGCCCGCAGCAACGGCGTCGATGTCATTCGCCTCGAGCGCGACCTTCGTAAGGTCAAGTGCGCTCGAGCCGGACGTCACCACATACTGCGCGTTATCGACCCAAGTCTGAGTCTTGCCCTGGGCATCGCGACCAATGACGGTCACATTTGCGGCAAGCTGGTCCTTAACGGCAGGGGACGAGCTACCAGCCGTATAGGCAAACTCAATCTTCTGCCCCTGGGTGAGCTTGACGCTGCTCGCGCCAACCGCGGAAGACGCACCGTCAACAAAAAGCTGCCAGAAGGCACCAGTTGTCGCGTCGTAGGCAAGCGTGCGGCTATCTGTCGGGGACGTGATGCTTTTGAGGTAGAACCCGTATGCCGTGTTTGCATCGTAGTCTGCCTTGAAGCCCGTCTTCTGCTGCAGCTTAACGAAGGCGTCCGCAGCCGTCGCGCCCTCGTCGAGCTTGAGTTGCGTAGGTGCCACCCAGGTCTGAGCCTTGCCGTCGGCATCGGTGCCGATAATCGAGAACGAGACCTCGACTTGCTTCTTGGCGACATCGCTGGTTTCTGTCGGGTTCTCTGTCTGGACGGCAGTCGCGGCGGCAGATCCTACTTGGCCAGCGGCTACCGTCGAAGACTGCTCGCTCGCGGCAGGGTTCTCCCCCGTCGCCGAGCCTTCGTCGCCAGCTGCCGCCCCTGTTGTGGCAGCACTAGCCGCGGGCGCGCTCCCAGAATCCGAAACCTCAGCGTTGCCCTGGTCGGCAGCACCGCCCGCAGGCGCTGCACCCTCGTCCGGCGTCGCAGCCTGAGCCACAGCCTCGGCAATGCCCTCGGCGCCCTCGGCCCACAGCTGAGCCGGCGTGGTGCCAAAGGCCATCGCGAAGGCCAGGAATGCCACCAGGCCGCACTTAGCTACACCGCGCGCAATCGCGCCACGGCGATGCGAGACGCGCTGGCGCTCGTCCACAAACATATCCATTTGTCTCCTACTGTCTGTACTTGGAGCGTTGCCTTGAGGCTGCCCCACGTCATCGCGCATGTTGCGCTCGAGTTCCCCCATCGGGGTCCCCCTTCCCTCCAGAGCCCTATGCACACCGGCGGCATACGCCGCAGCCGCATGCAAGATGGGAGGCGATCCGACTTAACCTTAACGACTCGGGCACGTCGTCCGATCTGCGACGCGAACATCCCGAGCCAAGAGGAATTACGGTTACTGGTACAGCCGGGGACTTGCACCCCAATTCTCCCAAACGCGCAGGTAAACCGCGCATTCATGCGTCTCCGCACCACCATCTAGGTCATCGATTATTACCGTCAAAATGGTATCACGCAAAAGGGCCTCGCACGCAGGCGAAGCCCAAGGTAAAAGCTATTGTTTGCGATAGGAAAATGCGGTGACGGTCGCGGCCTCTAGTGCTTGCCGCCGTGACTGTTGAGCCAGATATTGCGGCCCAGCATAAGCGCCAGCACCAGTGCGCTGACGTAGCCCATAAAGCCAATGACCGGAATACCAAACACAACCGGCTCGATGCGCGCGTAGTACACCACCGACGAACCGATAAACAGGCCAGCAATCACAATTGCCATCGACATACGGTCGATAATTCCGCCCAGCTGTCGCAGCGCCTTATCGCTGCTCATGATCTGCGTGTTCACCTTAAGCTGGCCGCGCGTGAGCATGCGCGAAGCCAGGCCAAGATACTCGGCCGCCTCGAGCGAGCCCTTCGCCGCGCGATAGCTGCTCGCGGCAAGATCGCGCCCCATGTCGCGCACGCGCGCATAGGTGCTTTTCTCGTTTTTAATGTGCGTTTGGATGATCTGGATCATGTTGACGTTGGGCATGTACTCGGTCAGCAAACCCTCGAGCGTCACCATGCCGCGCGCGAACATCGTCACCACGCTCGGCAGCTCAACGTCATTCTTACGCGCGAGGTTTAACAGCGAGGTCAAAAACTCGCCGATATCCAGATCCTTCAGGTCGAGGCCCGCAAAGTCTGCGACGATAAAGTCCAAATCGGACAAAAAGGCCGAATGATCGAGCTCTGCCGAATCGCCACGCGTCACGGCGAAGCGCATGAGCGAATCCTTGAGCTTGGGCACGTCACCCTCGGCCACGGCGAAAATCATGTCCTTGACGATACCGCGATCGTGACTCGACATGCGTCCGACCATGCCCAAGTCGATAAAGTAAACGATGCCGTCCTTGAGAATAATGTTTCCCGCATGCGGGTCGGCATGGAAAAAGCCGTCATCGAGCACCTGCGTCGAGTAGTCCTCGACGATTGCGGCACCGATCTTTTCCAAGTCATAGCCCTCGGCCACCAAGCGTTCAGGATCGGCGATCGAAATGCCGTCGACGTAGTCCATAACCACCACGTGCTCGGTGCACAGGTCCAGATAGGATTTAGGGCACGTCACGCCATGAACACTCTTATGGAACTCGTAGAAGTCGTTGAGGTTTTTGGCCTCGGCCAAAAAGTTGGTCTCCTCGCGAAACGAGGTCCACAACTCCTCGACTACGCCGTGCAGGTCAACGAATTGATCGGTGTTGACGAACTTGGAAACGATACGCACCACCGAGCGGATGATATCGATGTCCTGTGCCATAACCTGCTGCGCACCGGGGCGCTGCACCTTGACGGCCACGTCCTCGCCCGTCACCAGACGAGCGCGGTGCACCTGCGCGAGCGATGCGCTACCAAGCGGATTGGGGTCGATCGCATCGAACATCTCCCCCAGGCGCAGGCCGTATTCTTCTTCCAGACAACTGAGTACGACCTCGTACGGCACCGGCTCCACGTCGGAGCGCAGACGACGCAGCTCGTCGCAAAAGCGTTGCGGCAGAATCTCGGACCGGTTGGCCAGAATCTGCCCCATCTTGACGAACATGGGGCCGAGTTCCTCGAGCAGGCGGCGCAAACGAACCGGCGTGAGGTTATCCCACACACGGTACTTTTTGACCAGGCGAACAATCTGCCCGATGCGTTCGCGACGACCCGCCGGCGTGAGCTGGTATTCCTCGTCCGGCGCCATCGCGTCGGGCTCCTCGGGGACCATATCGACAGCGCGCGGCTTCTTGCGAGCGCCCGAGACGGCGGCATCGACCTCATCGACAACCGCCGCCTCGTCACCCAAGGGATCTAGATTGTTGTAATCGGTGGTGGAATCTGCCATCTGCGCTGCTACTCGGCCTCTTCGGTATCCTTCGCATCGTCGGGCTCAACGGACTCGACGGGCACCGAGGTCACGTTGTCCTCGACCGAATCGACGATGTCGCGCACATGGGCCAGGAAGGCCGTGCGCTCGGGCGCGGTCATAACGCGGACGCGGGCAAGGATGAGTTCGTCGAGCACGCGCTGGGCCGCGATCTCGCCCTGCATGCCCAAGCGCTCGGTCAGATCGGAGATGGTACCACCGGCCTGCTCGAACATGTCGGACACACTGCGGGCGATATCGGGAGCGCCTGCGTCCTTGCGCACCTGCTCGCCCTTGGTATTAAGGTCGTCGAGAACCTTCTTGCCGCCTTCGACAGCAACGGCGGCAGCGCCAAAGCCCACGTTAATGGCGCCGTTAACAAGCTGATCGAGTTTCATAACCATGGTTGTCTCCAATCACAAACAACTGCATTGGCGTTCTTGTACCCAAGATTGAGCGAAAGCGACAAAGCGTTTTAGCGCTATTCAATCGACGGGAAATCCCTACCTCACGTTGTCGTTCATCGCGAAAGAGTTCTTCATGGCGCAGCTCGTGGTGTAGAGCACCTTGCCCAGTAGAGCATCGGTCTCCACGCGAACACGCTCGGCAAAGGCCTCATTGGCGCGTGCAAGCTCGGCAGGTACCTCGGCCTCGGGCAGAGCGGCTACGGCAGCATCGACGTCATGGATCTGCTTGTGGCCCATGCCACCGACCTTCTCCTGGTAGTCCTCCACAGCGCGGCCGCACTCATGGAAGCGGACGTCGGCCAGCGCGCCGATCAGGCGGTTGGCCCAGTAGAAGTTTTCGGACGTCACGCGAGCCTGCGTGTCGGCATAATACTCGGGCATGGTCTCGACGTTGGCGTACAGCGGAACCAGCGCGTTAAACGAGTTGGAGCCAAAGGCCATCCACTGCACGGCGCGGTAGGCCGGCTGCGCATAGGGGCGCAGCTGCAGCACGGCGAGCTGGCTGTTACGGTTGATGCCGATGGGACGATAGGCGCCGCGTGTGGCGGGCGTACCCTTGCTGCCGTAGCAGTCGTACTCCGTGCCCTGGTAGTGGCTCGAAAGCACGTACTTGATGTCCTCGATGGTCACCTTGCGCTCAGGCACGCGGCTCCAGGGGATGTCATCGCTCTCGGGCGTGTAGTCGGCCTCGGGACCGTCCCACACATCGCTGGGGTTAAGGCAGCGCTGCATATACCAGGCGCGCGGCGTGTTGTAGACGTGGTCGCTGTCGCTGTGCGAGCCAAAGGCCTCGCGCGGGTTGAAGACCGCGGCCGGACCGTCGCCCTCGACGCCCAGCGTCAGGTCCAGATGCCACTCGGCCATCCAGGAGCGCAGGTCGGCGGAGCACATGTGGTCGGCCTGGGCGCCCTCGGCGTCATCCAGGTCAAAGCTATCGATACCCAGCTGGTTGGGCATGGTCACATAAGCGTCATCGGGCACGCGCTTGGCGATCCAGTGGTGACCGCCGATGGTCTCGAGCCACCAGATCTCGTCCACGTCGCTAAAGGCGATGCCGTTGTTCTCGTAGGTGCCATAACGCTCGAGCAGGTCACCCAGAATGCGTACGCCGTCGCGGGCGGATTTGGCATATGGCAGCACCAGGGTCACCATGTCCTCCTCGCCCAGACCGCCGGGCTGCGCCGGAACATAGCCGTCCTCGCCCTCGTTGCCCTTGGCGGGCACGTAGTCGACGAGCGGGTCGGCGCCGCGAACGCGCTCGTTGGTGGTGAGCGTCTCGGTTGCGGACATGCCCACATTGAGCTCGTTGAAACCGGCCTCGGCCCAGATGCCGTGGCCCGGGACAACATCGGGGACGCTCGTGTAGCGCATGGGGTTATCGGGCAGCTCAACGGTCAGGTGACTCAGGACGCTCGTGTAGACGCGCGGCTGCTCGTCGGGATGCACCACGCGCATGCGCTTGGGCTCAAACACCCCGTTGGACGAGTCCTCGTTGCGAGCAACCAACGTCGACCCGTCGTAGCTCGCGTTCTTACCAACCAAAATCGTTGTGCACGGCATGCGCATCCTCCTTGAGCGAAGAAATCAAACGATAACAGTGTATCGCTTCGGCGCAGAAAGGGCGAAACCGCGGCCTCGGCAGCCCTTGTGGTCAAAAGCCTATTTCGATGCGCGCTCGGCCGCTTCGATCACGTGTTTGGCGAGGATCGCCGTCGTCACAGCGCCCACGCCGCCCGGCACGGGCGTGATGGCGTTAACGACCGGCTCCGCAGCATCAGAATCGACGTCACCCACCAGCTTGCCAGCGGCCTCGTCCCAATTAATGCCAACATCGATGATCGTCTGGCCCTCGCGAACCGCATCCACGCCAATCGTACGTGCGCGTCCAACGGCGGCAACCACAATGTCGGCAGCACGGCACTCGGCAGCAAGGTCGTGCGTATGCGTATGGCACGTCGTCACGGTCGCATTGCTCGCCGTAAGCATGGCGGCAACGGGACGGCCAATCACCAGAGACCGACCGACCACAGCAACCTTAGCTCCATCCAGCTCAACGCCGTAATGATCCAGCAAAGCAAGCACGGCTTCGGCTGTGCAGGGGGCAAAACCCTCGCCGCGCCCCGAAAGCGTGGTGAGCAGCGAAGCCGGCGTCATGGAGTCAACGTCCTTGGCGGGATCGAGTGCCGAGGCAACCGCGTCCTCGTCAAGGCCGGCGGGCAGCGGGCGGAACATCAGGCAGCCATGAACAGCGGGGTCGGAATTGATGTCCTCGATGGCCGCCAACAGCTCGTCCTGCGAAACATCGGCGGGAAGCAAAACGCGGCGAGCTTCAATGCCAACCTTCTCGCAGCGCCTGAGCGCACCGCGCTCGTAGGATAGGTCGTCCTCGCGTTCACCCACACGCACGATAGCCAACGTCGGAACAACGCCCCGCTCGCGCAGGGCTGCGCAGCGAGCAGCAAGTTCCTCAGTCAAAGCGCGAGCGACGGGAGCACCCTTCAGCAGTTCAGCCATGGCTATCCTCTCTTCCTTGCAGCGTCGGCGGCGCGGCGCGCCAGCGCATCGGCGCGCGGCAACCACGTGTCGAGCAGCTCATCGCACGCGGTCTCGAGCTCCTCGGCGCGCGCCCGGTCCTTCATAGACGTGGTGTTCGCAAAGAGCGTCAAGCTCGCGCCCTGCATAGCGGAACGGCAGAACACGGCGCCGCACGCCACATCGGACAGCAGCTGACGCGAACCCTTGTCGGCCATGTCCTCGAGCAGCGCCAGCGCACGCCCGCAGGCATCCATAATGCGATACGGCGGCATAGCGGCCACATGCAGCGCATCCTGAATCGCGGTCGCTCGAGCCGGATCGTCACGCGGAATACCGTACGCCGCGGACACCTGCCCATAGGCACGAACGTCCTCGGCAACCAACTCGACAAGCTCCTGGGCCAGCTCATCAGCATGGACAAACGCACGCGTCAGGTCATCCGCACGATCAGCAAGCGCGGGATTGGTCGCACCGTAGCGGGCAACCATTCCGCACAGCGAGGCGCCCAGCGCGCCCACAAAGGCGCTCGCGCTGCCACCGCCGGGAACCGGCTCGCGCGCGGCCAGCGCCTCGGCAAACCCGCGGCAGGTCTTGTCCATCATCTCTTGGCTCATGCACATGCACCTTCAAGTCATATACATCGGTCGGGTGGCAACCGCCGACCGACCGCATCGATCACGTAATGGTGCTAAGTCTAGCCCATAAGCACATGAGCGTCAGCGCACCTGGCCATCGCGGATTTCTATGGCACACGATAGGCGACAGCAACGCAAACATGGGACACATGGCCCACCTTTCGAGACTCCCGGACGACGGCAACTGGGGCATACATATAGATAAGGAGCCCTATGTTGGGGCAAGCTCATCACGGCACCGGACGACGAATGGAAGAATAACCGCACAGTAAACAAAGACATCATGCGCATGCGTAACCGCCGCCCCAGCGATCCGCGGCACACGATGTCCCTGGCAGACAAGGAGGACGCCACCATGAAGAAAAAGACCCTATCGATCCTTTCCCTTTGCATCGCCCTCTTTGCCGCGTTTGCCCTTGTCGGCTGCGGCGGGAGCGCATCGGGCGGCGGCAGCGCCCCCAAGAGCGAGAGCAAGGAAAAGGCCCCCGTCGCCAAGAAGACCGACTTTATCTGGTTTAAGGTCGAGATGCCCGAGAACGTTGGCGTGAGCGACTCCGCCGGCAAGAATGCCGACAGGGTCCAGCTCACCTTCCCCGAGAACGAGAATGCCTCGGCCGATCGCTTTATCCCCGTTTGGAAAAAAGCGCTGACGGCCGAGGAGTCCCACGCCGACCAGGCAGAAAAGAAGGGGGATACGTTCCAGTGGAAGGATGGCGGGTCCATCGAGTATAACGGCAGGACGTGGCTCGTCGGAACGTACGAGGACAACAGTGGCATCACAACCCTCCTCTTTACCGACGTTGAGCCGGGAAGCATCTATGTCCTTATCTCGAACTTCGACCAGCACAAGAAAGAAGCCGAGGCGCTCCTCAACTCCATCGAATTCCCCGATGACATGGCAGAGGCAGTTTCCGAGGCGCGCGAAGTCGAGATTTCGAGCATCGAGCTCAAGTAACGGGACACCCGCACGCGCCTACGCGCACCTGCGCACATGCGCCCCATTAAAGCAACGGGCACCCAACCCCGGGGAGGGCCGACAGGCATCGGCCCTCCCCTCTTTTGTGCCCGCGTATATTGCCACTTGTCGGCGCAAATCCGGCCCTCAGAATGGGACACATGGCCCACCCGAACGAGCCGCTCGCGCGTACAGTAAAGGCAGGTAATCCATGGGCGGTTACAGATCGAGGAGGACACGACCATGAAAAAGAAGGCCTTTGCGATTCTCACCCTCTGCATAAGCCTCTTTGCCGCAGTCTCCCTGGTGGGCTGCGGTGGCAGCGGCGGCGCTACCGGCAGTGGCGGTGGCGGCGGAGCAGAAAAGCCAGCCGTGGATATGAGGACCGACTTCATTTGGTTTAAGGTCGAGGTCCCCGAGGGCGTCGAGATCACTGACGTCGCAGGCGACACCGCCGATAGGGCCCAGTTTAAGTTCACCGAGAGCGAGCACGCCAGCGACCGCTTCATCCCCGTCTTCGACCCCGATAAGAACGCCGACGAGCTGTTCGACTACGAGGCAAAGTGGAAGGCCAGCTCCGGATGGACCGAGAGCGATCCCGTTAAGTACAACGGCAAGACCTGGCGCACTGCTTACTTTACGCACTCGGGCGGCGTAACGACCGAGTACTTCACCGACGTTGAAGGCGGCAGCGTGTACGTGCACATCGACAACGTCGAGGAGCACAAGGATGCCGTCGAGACCATGATGAAGTCCCTGGAATTTGCCGACGACATCGCCAAGGCAAAGACCGAGGCCATGGACGTCAAGCTCGACGATATCGAGATCAAGCGCTAAGCGACTGGCGAGCGCAACAGGAAACACGGTCGCAGTGCAAACAAGCGACGGTACCCCAGCGTTTCGTACTAAGGGAGGGCCGGTAAACCGACCCTCCCTTTCTTATGCCGGTAGCCGGCGAACGCGAGGATGCCGGACGCCGGAACCACCCCAAATGTGGCAACGGTACGAAAACGGCAAGCACCCAAACACATCCGCCCGCCGATTTATGGCGCCGCGCAGACAATTAAGCCAACACGTTTAGACATCCGGGCAGTATAGTTACCAAAATGAGTGCATAACCGCACCCTGCGAATGGAGGAGTTATGACCGAACACCACGCCATCAGTCGTCGAGCATTTACGCTGGGCCTAGGACTTGCGGCGTTGTCGCCGCTTGCAAGCCTGCCCGAAACCGCGGGATTGGGCCTTCCCATGCGCGCGGCATTTGCAGAAGACACACCCACACCGGCGGCCACCCTCGACAATTTCGTCATTCGCCTTCGCCCCGCGGGCTATTTTCGTACCGCAAGCGTCAACCAAGACGGCAACTTCAAGGGCAACGTCTGCCACCTGTTTAATGACGGCACGTCCAACAAGCTCATCCTTGAGCACGTAGCGACCGATACAGAAAATACAAATTGGTATGCCATCCGCACCCTGCTCAATTTCGAAGAGCACAAGAAGACGGGCTACAGCATTTGGTCGGTCGATGGCGACTCGGACAAAGATGGAAAGGTCATCCACGTATGGAGTGGCGAGCATGACGGCAAGGCCAGCCGCTCTTTTGCGTTCGTCCGCCAGTCAAACGGAACCTACATCATCCGAGACCGCACAAACGAGAAAAAAGACATTAATTACCTGGCCATAGAAAAGGACGGCAAAGACCAAGACAACAACAAGATCTGCCACAAGAGGAAGAGCATTCCGTGGGAGCTCGAGCTTGTCGGCTACAGCATGGACAAGACCAATGCCACAGTTAGCAGCATCGACTGGACCACGTATAGCAGCTACGTCGACGGACCATGTTGGATGAGCCACGTCGATGGCAGCAAGTACCTCGACGAACTGAGCATCCCGGGAACTCACGATTCGGGCACCTGCAGCGTCGACAACGACACCGAGCCCCAAACCTCGCTTGCAAAGTGCCAGCAGGATTACATCCCCACGCAGTTGCTCGAAGGCATTCGCTATTTTGATATCCGACTTGGAAAGAACGACAAGAACGGCGACCCCGGCATCGACCATGGAATATGCTACCTGCACAAAAAAGACGGGGGCTTTATGCAGCTCTCCCATGTCATCGGTTACTTCAAAACATTTTTGAACGAAAACCCGTCAGAAGCGCTCATCATGCTGGTGTCACGAGGCAACGACGAGGCTACCGACGAAAGCGTTACGACGGCTTTCGCCAATGTTATGGGCAATAACTCCGATCTGTTCTATACGTCGAGCCATGTCCCCACACTGAACGAGGTGCGCGGAAAGATCGTCCTGCTGCGTCGATTTAAACTCGCCGGCGACAGCGTAGACGGCCACACGTGGGGCCTCGACCTCACTGAATGGGACGACAAAATCAAGGCGCATTCCGGAAAGTCCATGTGCCTCGTCCAAGACGCGCGAGGCTTTGAGGCTGCGGGCAATGCGGGTGCCAAAGAGCCCTATTGCACCAAGGTATATGCCCAAGACCATTACGACTGCACGGGATCCAGTAAGATCGACTGGGTCGATATGGCCCTGAATGCAGCGCCCGATCTCAAGCGCAGTCCCGTAGATATCACTGCCGAGGACGGGACAACGGCGCAGGTGACGGAGCGCTGCTGGTTTATCAACTACACGAGCTGCACGCAATACAACCCATTTACCGCAGCGCGAGTGGTCGACGAGCACCTGTACAAGAGCTCGTATATAAACAATAGCGGAGTTGAGAGCACAAAGGCGGACTGCCGCAAGCACATTGGCATCATTGCGTCCGACTTTGTTGATGCGGCACTGGCCCGAAGCATCTACCAGCGCAATTACGATACGCAGCACAAGCAGACGGCTTCGTGCTACCTCCCAGCCCGCATGCACATGACATATGGCGACTCGCTGAGCGACGCCTCGCTCCAGGACGGCAAGACCGTTGGCGAGGGTCATTTCCGCCTCGTCGACAGCAGCAACGTACTCAACGTGGCGGCTTCGGGAAGCGCTTTTGCCATCGAATACGTTGATGTCGATGCCTTGGGCAATGAGACCGTTATAGGGCTGCAGGGATCCGTGCCCATCGATATCGATCCGCGCGTGCTGACGCCTCATTTTGAGGGACTCGAAGGCCTTAAGGCCGGCGAGGACGTGCGCGCCAAGGTCACGGCGCCGCTCGACGGCAAGCTCGAAAACGATGCCTGCACGGCCCAACTCGAGTTTATGCACGATGCAAACGGTGCTCCAGGAACGGTGATGGCCGAGGGCGAGGCATTTGCCGCGGGGACGTATTGGGTGCGTGCGAAAGACCTGTTGGGCGACGCGGCACAGAACTACATGCTCGCCAGCAATGGAGCCGTAAGCTTTACCGTAGCGGCCTCGGGCAGTACAGGCGGCACCGGCAGCGGCACGGGTTCCAACGCAGACGGCGCTGATAAGAATGGTAAGGGCAACAAGGGTAAGGGCTCGGGCGGAAAACTCGCCGACACGGGCGACGGCTCTGGCATCGCCGCCGGGCTCGCCGCTGCCGCCATGGCGACAACGGTCGCTGGCGCGGCGATGCTTGCCAGTGACCGCGAAAACGCTGGGGACGATAGCGAATAGGCAAGCTGGCCTTTTAGACACATCGACTCAATCGGGGGCGCAGGATACCGTTCTGTGCCCCCGATTTTTACCTTGGCCCAAACGCCGCCATAGGCTACATCACCATGTTCAGCGCGTTAACAAACTCCTGGGCCTTCGCACGACTGCTCAGGCTAAAAACACAAGCAGTCAACAGCCTGTTACGCAGAAAAACATCGCGGCCTTTGATTCTATTGACGCCCGTGATGTCCTTAAGATAGACAATTTCGGTGTGCTTGCCACCAAAAGCGCCCTTCTTGAGCACCTCGATACGGTTGGGGTAGATCTTGACGTCTTTAAACCTACCCGAGCCCTTGTCCTGAAACAGCAAGGTGTTGTTGTCCATGCATGTCACTCCCATGGGGTTCGCGAAAGCTGTCTCTATTGCCAAATTTTAGTCACCGCAAGGCCCCCATGCGAAGTTGCCAGACAGCGCAGCGATTCGTGTCCGTACGAGTCTTTAAACTAAATGCAATAAAGATGCGTCCTCAAGAGGAAAGTCGGGCGATATTGATGAGTGAACTGGCAAACCGCGGGGAATCGGCAATCGTGCCAGAAGTTTTTTACAAGCAGGTTTCCTCGATTTTCAACGCCGCTCGCGACAAGGCCTATACCGCCGTTAACTTTGCGATGGTTGAGGCATATTGGGAGATCGGCAAGAGTATTGTTGATGAACAGGGCGGAGAGGAGCGCGCAGCATATGGAGAGGCATTGATTGCGGGCCTCTCCAGAAGGCTTACCGCGGATTTCGGAAGAGGCTTTGGCATCGCAAACCTTCGCAATATGCGTCAGTTCTTTCTTGCGTTTCCAATTCGCGACGCACTGCGTAGCGAATTGAGCTGGACTCATTACCGCAGGTTGATGCGCATTCCCGACCCTGATGCTCGCGCCTGGTACATGAACGAATGCGCCAATTCTCGCTGGAGCACGCGCCAGATCGAGCGCCAGATCAACACCATGTTCCGAGAGCGCCTACTTGCCAGCAAGGACAAGGAGGCCGTCACCCAGGAAATCCAAAAGCGCGCCCCGGCTCGTCGCCCCGAGGATATCATCCGCGACCCATATGTGCTGGAGTTTTTAGGTTTCTCGGACGATACTGCGTTTCGCGAGAGCGATCTAGAGCAGGCGCTCATCACGCATCTTCAGAAGTTCCTGCTGGAGCTTGGCCGTGGCTTCGCTTTCGAGGCGCGCCAAAAGCGCATCACCTTTGATGGACGCCATTTCTATATTGACCTTGTTTTTTACAACTATCTGATGCGCTGCTTCGTGCTCATCGACCTTAAGACGGACGATCTTACGCATCAGGACCTGGGCCAGATGCAAATGTATGTGAACTACTACACGCGCGAGCTCATGAACGAAGGCGACAATCCGCCCATAGGCATCGTGCTCTGCGCGGACAAAAGCGATTCGATCGTCGAGTACACGCTGCCCGAAGACAACGACCAAGTGTTTGCCGCCAAATACCTGCCGTATCTTCCAAGCAAGGAAGAGCTGGCGCGCGAGCTGAGTGCCGAGTACCGCGCCATCAACGAAGCGACCAATGGCGAAACGCAAGGGTAGCAGCACGTTGCGACCGAAACGCCCGCACGCCTGTGAGCCGTCCCGCGCTGCGCTTCCCTACTTCCCAAAGATCGCAGCGAGCAAGCCCTTGCGTTTGGGCTTCTCCTCTCGGTAAGAACCCTCGGCGACCGCTGCAACCTGATGCTGCTGCTCGCCGCCTCCACGGCGCACGATCTGGTACAGAAACGGCGATTTAACGTATTTGACCTCGATGGGCGCGGCATGCACGGTACTTTCGCCGGACAGATGCAGGCTCGGGTTGAGCGGTGCGACAATGTGCGTTTCGCGCTTATCGCTAAACACCACCGCTGCCGCACGACCCGTCTGGCCGTTTACGGCAATGCGCACCTGCTCGCCATCGCGGCCATCCGTTGCCGGACGGTCGACAAAGTAGACCGGCACCATAACTAGGCCGTCCTTGTGCTTGCGGGCCTTACAAGCCCACGTGCGGATACTCTTTTTATTGAGCCCCAGTACAGCCTCAGCGTCGTTGCCCGCAACGTCGAGCGCCAACTTATCAATGACCACCTGGTCCTTGGTAGACGCATCGACGGAGACGACGCGGAAATCGCCTTCCTGCATGGCGGGATCGAACGGACCGACCTTGGCAAAGTCCCACGGCTCCAAAATGCCCATGAGGCGAATGTCCAGGTAGTTTGCCCGCGGATACGCCCAGTCGAGCACCTCGTAGTACACCAGGGTTTCCTTGCTCAGGCCCTTGCCCGGGAAGGACGCCATCATGCGCAAATCCGCGAGCGCCATGGGGAAGTAGAAGAGCATCATGTCGTTTTGGATCGCATCTTCTACATCGTGCCCGGCAAAGGCGTCGGGGTACTGACGCACCAGCTGCAGTGCGTTGGCACGCGCCTGCTGCGGCGAGATTTCGCATGGAATACCCTGCTCCGGCACATACTCCGCACCCACGCCCAAGGTCAGGCGCTTGCTAAACGTCCCTGGCTTGAGCAGGTCGGCAATGCCGATCTTGTTGCCGCAGGACGGGCACTCAAACACACGCTGCGTTGACTCGCCCTCAAAGGACGCTCCGCAGAAGGGGCAGGGAATGCTCACATGCGTGGCCTCTTGGAACTCCTGCGCCGTGCCGCAATCCTCCCACAGCAGATGTTCCAGGACCGACTGATTGCGCCAGTGCGAATTGAAGAAATACCAGTCCGGGTCCTCCGGGCGCTCGAGTTGCGACACATGCGTGAGCTTGAGCAGTCCATCCACCACCGTCAACGGCGTATGGCGAATGCCCAAAGCGCTCTTGGGCTCTCCGGCGTCCGCCTGCCACGGAATGACCGCGCCGCAATAGGCGCACTCAAAGCTGCGCTTAGCCTGGTGCGAGTACATAGGGCCGCCGCAGTTTTGACATTTAATGGCAAACATCTCGTCCATGGAAACGTCCTCCTTTGCACAGGGGCTATCGACGTTAAGTATGTCGAGCAAACAGGCACATGCCCATACCCATGTGGCCCAAAATGGACCACCCAGGCAGACGAGAAGGCTCGCTCGTTAGCACCGGCAGACCATTACTGCATTTTCTGAGCATCGGTGCACAGCGCCTCCGCGCGAGCTACACTATCCCCTTAAACATGATTGTGAGGACGACCGCTATGCTATTTGTAAATCGGCTGGTACATACGCTTGTTCCCGGCAGCGAGGGCGAGCCGGTCGATACCTCCTGCCGCACCAACGCGGGCTTCGCCGCAAGCCTCATCTGCATTGGCCTCAACATCACTCTGTGCCTGGCCAAGGGCATCGCGGGCCTGCTCGCCGGCTCTGTCTCGCTCATCGCCGACGCCTTCAACAACCTCTCCGACGCCTCGAGCAACATCGTGAGCCTGCTCGGGTTCCGCCTTGCCAGCCGCCCGGCAGACGAAGGCCACCCCTATGGCCACGGTCGCTACGAGTACCTAGCCGGTCTGTTCGTCGCCGTCCTGGTTTGCGCCGTCGGCATCAACCTGATCCTCGAGTCGGTCACTAAGATCATCAAGCCCTCCCCCACCGCCTACACGCTGGTCTCCCTAGCCGCTCTCGTCTTGTCCATGCTCGTCAAATTCTGGATGGCCGCATTCAACCGTGCGCTGGGCAACCGTATCGATTCCGAAACACTCATCGCCACAGCACAGGACTCCAAAAACGACGTCATCACCTCGGGATCGGTCCTGGCCGCAGCGCTTATTTCGCAGACGACCGGCTTTGACCTCGACGGCTGGGCGGGCCTGGGCGTGGGCGTCTTCATCTGCATCAGTGGCATGGGCCTGGTGCGCGACGCCATCAGCCCGTTGCTGGGGCAAGCGCCCGACCCCAAGCTCGTCCAGGCAATCCGCGACAAGATCATGTCCTATCCGCAGGTCTTGGGCACACACGACCTGATGGTGCACGACTACGGCCCCGGTCGTCAGTTTGCCAGCGCCCACGTGGAGATGCCCGGCGAGGGCGACGCATTTGAGCACCACGAGATCCTGGACACCATCGAGCACGACATCAAGCGCCAGATGGGCATTGGCATCACGCTGCACTGCGACCCCATCGCGACAACCGGCGATGATCTGCGCGGCTGGGTCAAGCGCGGCGTCATGCAGATCGATCCCGCGCTCTCCATCCACGACCTGCACGAGCACGACGGGTTCGTTTCGTTTGACCTGGTGCGCCCCGACGGCTTTGACATATCCGACGAGGAGCTGCTGGAGCTCGTCACGCGCATCGTGCACGAGCGCCGGCCCAACGTCTCATGCGTCGTTACGTTTGACTCGGGCTTTAGTTCGCCCGACCGTCCAGCAGAGCAGCTGTAGCCCGCTTAACAGCTAGTTTCCCTGCGCGCCCGAGATGCCGTTTTGCAGTGCGTTCCAGGCATCCGTCGCCATGTCGCCCAAGTTCTGCGCGGTGTCGCCCAGGTTTTGTGCCGTATCGCCCAGCTCTTGCGCCTTGTCTCCCAACTCCTGTGCCTTGTTGCTCAAGTCCTCCAGCGTATTGGAGCTCGAGCTGTCGGTACCGCTTTGGCCGCCGGACGAGTTGCCCGAGCTGTTCTTGTGCGTGAGTTGAATTTCGAGGTTGCCGTTGTCGTTATAGTAGGCAGAAGTAACGACCCAGTTGGCATCGATGACGGGCGTTGAGCCATCATCAGTCAGGACCACGGCATTCGAAAGATCGGCGCCGCGCGACTTGAGAAGCTTTTTGGCGTTGGACCAGTACTGCCCCGGGATATCGCTCAGATCGACGGTGCTAGACGAGGCGGACTCGGTTTGCTCGGCAGTGGTATCGGCCGTTGAACTCCCTCGCTTGTTGAGCATGCCCGACACGATGGCAAACACAACCGACAGCGCAAAGAAGATCGCCAGCACGATGAGGATCTTCTCGATCACGCTCGACGAACGCGACGGCTTCTTCTCCTCGTCCTCGCCATATTGCGGAATCGACTTGGGGTACTCGCGATACGGCTCGCGCGACTCGTAGCGAGGCTGCGCCGTGCGAGGCATATACGTCGTCTGCTGAGGCTGCGGAATGGGATTCTGCGGCAGGTCATCATAGGGATTCGGTGTCGAAGCGGCATAAGAATCCTGCGACGCATAATCAAACGGGTCCGGAGCTGCGTTGCCATAGGGGCCTTGCGAAGATGCAGCGCAAGAATCCTGTGCCGTGTCGCCATAGCCCATAACCCGGGTGGGCTCGGCAGAAGGCTGCGTCGCGGCGGGGTCGGTATATCCGGGGTTGGGAACAACGCGGGTCGCATCGGCGCTATCGCCAGCCTGCGCGGAACCGTAGCCGCCCATCACGGTTGTCTTGTCCTGATCCATGCAACGATTCCTTTCCGTCGCGCGTGAGCATCAAGTTATCCATGCATTCTACCCGCGCAAAAGCCTATGATGGGCAGAGCCCGTCGGTATCTACAAGACATGCGCGGGCCTAAGGATAAAAAAGCCCCGCCGGGCCTTGTGGGCACGGCGGGGCGGACAAGCAGCTATGGGCAGCAGGCTTAGAACAGGCCGGTGATGTTGCCGTCGTTGTCGACGTCGATGTTCTCGGCCGCAGGGACCTTGGGCAGGCCCGGCATGGTCAGAACACTGCCAGTCAGTGCGACCACAAAGTGGGCACCGGCGGAAACCTTGAGCTCGCGCACCGTGATGCGGAAGTTCTCGGGAGCGCCCAGGGCCTTGGCGTTGTCGCTAAAGCTGTACTGCGTCTTGGCCACGCACACCGGCAGGTTGCCAAAGCCGTTCTCGCGCAGCTCGGCGAGCTGGCGCTTGGCGGCCGGCGTAAAGTCAACACCGTCGGCGCGGTAGACCTTGGTGGCAATGGCCTCAAGAGCGTCGGCCACATCGGCGCCGTCCTCATAGGCAAACTTGAGCTCGCTCGGCTGCTCAATCAGACGCATGACCTCATCGGCAAGCTCGAGCGCGCCCTCGCCGCCCTTGGCCCAGACCTCGGAAAGCTTAACGTTGACGCCGAGCTTCTGGCACTCGGACTCGATGAGCGCAAGCTCGGCCTCGGTGTCCGTCGGGAAGCGGTTGATGGCGACCACGCAGGGCAGACCATAAACGTTCTGGATGTTGTCGACGTGACGCAGCAGGTTGGGCATGCCGGCCTTGAGTGCCTCGAGGTTCTCCTCGTTGAGGTCGGCCTTGGCGACGCCACCGTTGTACTTCAGCGCACGAGCGGTCGCGACGACCACGACGGCGCTGGGGCGAACGCCCGTCATACGGCACTTGATGTCGAGGAACTTCTCGGCACCCAGATCGGCACCGAAGCCGGCCTCGGTAATGGCAACATCGCCAAAGCGCATCGCCATACGCGTGGCCATGATAGAGTTGCAGCCGTGGGCGATGTTGGCGAAGGGGCCGCCGTGGACAAACGCGGGCGTGCCCTCGAGCGTTTGCACCAGGTTGGGCTTGAGCGCGTCCTTAAGCAACGCGGCCATGGCACCCTGGGCCTTAAGGTCGCGGGCACGGACGGGCTCGCCGGCAAAGCTGTAGCCGACGACGATCTCGCCCAGGCGCTCCTTGAGGTCGCTGATGCTCGTAGACAGGCACAGGATTGCCATGACCTCGGAGGCGACGGTGATATCGAAGCCGTCCTCGCGCGGCACGCCCTGGGCCTTACCGCCAATACCGTCGATGACGTGGCGCAGCTGACGGTCGTTCATATCGACGACGCGCTTCCAAGTGATGCGTTTAACGTCGATGCCAAGCTGGTTGCCCTGCTGGATGTGGTTATCAAGCATGGCGGCCAGCAGGTTGTTGGCAGCACCGATGGCATGGAAGTCGCCGGTAAAGTGCAGGTTGATATCCTCCATGGGGATCACCTGAGCCCAGCCGCCGCCGGCAGCACCGCCCTTAACACCAAAGACGGGGCCGAGCGAAGGCTCGCGCAGGGCCACGGCACTCTTGACGCCGCGACGACGCAGGCCATCGGCCAGACCGATGGTCGTGGTGGTCTTGCCCTCGCCCGCAGGCGTTGGGTTGATAGCGGTCACGAGGACGAGCTTGGCCTGGTGATCGGTCGGCTCGTTGAGCAGTGAATAGTCGACCTTAGCCTTGTCGAAGCCGTACGGAATAAGGTGCTTAACGTCGACGCCGGCGTTCTTGGCCACCTCGGTAATAGGCAGCGGCGTGACAGAACGTGCGATTTCGATGTCAGTAGGCATGGGCGGTCCTTTCGTTACCGAATGAGAAAAAGACCAATTCAGCATAGCACGGGCGCGCAATAGTAAAACGCCCATAACCGATGAACGGCGATATGTTTACCCGATGCCCGGCGATAGCCCAACAGCCCGCCAAAACAAAGCGCCCTAAACGGTAGGTTCAATCCCCAGGTGCTCAAAGGTGCGCAGGGTTGCCTGACGGCCCTGCGGCGTACGAATCATCAACCCGCACTGCAGCAAATAGGGCTCATAGACATCCTCGAGCGTGCCCGGGTCCTCGCCCACCGCGCTGGCAAGGGTCGTAAGTCCCACGGCACGACCGGAGAACGTCTTGGCAAGCGTCTCCAAGATACGAATATCCATCCAGTCCAGGCCGAGCTCGTCGATCTCGAAGAACTCGAGCGCCTGGCGACAGATATCGAGCTCGATGGGACCGTTGCCGCGCACCTGTGCGTAATCGCGCACGCGCTTGAGCAGGCGGTTGGCAAGACGCGGCGTGCCGCGCGAACGCGAGCCGATCTCAAGTGCACTGGGATGGTCGATCGCCACGCCCAGAATAGTTGCCGAGCGCGTCACAATCTGCGCGAGCTCTTCGACCGTGTAGTAATCCAGGCGATATGAAATGCCAAAGCGGTCGCGCAACGGGCCGGTCAACATGCCTGAGCGGGTCGTTGCTGCTACCAGCGTAAACTTGGGGATATCCAGGCGAATCGAGCGCGCCGCCGGACCCTTGCCAATCACGATATCGAGGGCAAAGTCCTCCATCGCGGGGTACAGGACTTCCTCGACCGAACGGTTGAGGCGGTGGATCTCGTCGATAAACAGCACATCACCCGGCTGCAAGTTGGTAAGGATGGCCGCCAGGTCGCCCGTACGCGCGATGGCCGGGCCACTCGTCGTTTTTATCTGAGCGCCCAACTCGTTGGCGATTACGGTGGCCAGCGTGGTCTTGCCCAGGCCCGGAGGACCCGAGAAGATCACGTGGTCGAGCGTCTCCCCACGGCTCTGCGCCGCTTCGATCAACACGCGCAGGCTCTGCTTGATATGCTCCTGGCCGCAGTAATCGTCCAGGCGCTGGGGGCGCAAAGTGCGATCGACATCGAGGTCCTCGGCCGTCAGCTCCGAGCCCACCATGCGCTCGCCGTGCGCCATGGATGCCGCCGGCGAGTTGCCGGGCGTCGCCCACAGGTCCTGAGAGTCATCGGCTTCCCACATCACGCATCCATTCCGAGTCGCTTAAGCGCCGCGCCGAGCAAATCCTCGACACGCATATCCTGCCCATCATACCCGCTCAGAGCGACATCGGTCTCCTGCGGGCTAAAGCCCATGGAAAGGAGTGCCGCACGGGCGTCATCGATCGCCGAAGGAGCGGCGGCGGGCACGGGCATCGCAACCTGACCGGGGATCGCATCGACCGGCACAAAGCCCTTGTCCTTGGCAAAGGTGCTCTTGAGCTCCAAGATGAGGCGCTGGGCGGTCTTTTTGCCCACGCCGGGCACCTTGGCCATGCCCTTGTCGTCCTCGGCCATCACCAGGGAATACAGCTGTCCCACGGTATAGGTGGAAAGTACGGCGAGCGCCAAGCGCGGGCCAACGCCCGAGACGGACACAAGCCGGTCGAACATCGTGCGCTCATCCTTAGAGGAAAAACCGAAAAGTGTCATAGCGTCCTCGCGCACCTGCATACGGGTATAGAGGCGCACCTCACCGCCGGGCGTAGGCAGCGTGGCCGCAGTGCCGCCAGAAATGCCGAGTTCAAAGCCAACGCCCGACACGTCGACGACAGCAGAGCTCATCGTGGCCTCGACAAGCGTTCCGTGGAGCTGGGAAATCATCAGTATCCGGTTCCTCTCTGTTGATAGAACTCGCCACCGGTGAGGGCGCGGGTGCGGCTGAGGTTTACGTGGCAGATGGCGCAAGCCAGGGCATCGGCGGCATGGTCGGGATGAGGGTCGTGGTCGAGCTGCGTGAGCGTGCGCACCATGTAGGCGACCTGCCGCTTGTCCGCGGCGCCGGTACCCACCACAGCCTGCTTGATCTGCATAGGCGTGTACTCGCCGATCTCGAGCGCGCACTCCGAAAGCGCCACGAGCGCGGCACCGCGGGCATGTGCCGTGGGGATTGCCGAGCGGACATTAGCGCCAAAGTAGATGCTCTCGATAGCAGCAGTATCGGGTCGATAACGCTCCACGACGCCCTTGAGGTCGCGGGCGATATGCGACAGGCGCACCGCGAGCGGACTACCCGCGCTGGTCTCGATACAACCGTAGGCACGGCAGCGAACCTCGCCGCGCCGCTCCTCGATAATCCCCCAACCCGTATGGGCCAAACCGGGGTCGATACCCAAAATGACCAAGCCAACCTCCCCTCGTCACAAGTACAGCACAAGGCAAGGCCCCGAGCATCATTCACGAACGTCTGTTCTAGAATAACACAACGGGGCCAAGATGCTTAGTTGAAGTGTCGGGGTTGGAAGCGAATCCTATCCCATAGTTAGTTTTGAGAGAAAAAGGGAAACTGCCTCGGATCCACCGGCGGATGCGGCATCGGGCCACCCTGGGGCCCACCCTGCGGGCCACCCTGGCCGCCCATCATCTTATCGATGGCGTCCTGGACCTCGCCCTCAAACTTCTTCATACCCTCGTGCAGGCGGCGCTGGCCGTCCTCGGAGCGCAGCTCCTCCATCTGCTCGGGCGAAATACCCAGTAGCTCGCCCAGCACGCCCATCATCTCGTTTCGCACGCGCTCGCTCGTATCCTCGTCAGCAAAACGGCGCACCTCGGCGCGCGCCAGCGAATCGACCGTCATACGCTCCTTGCCGTTAAGCCCCAGGTCGGACCACGCGAGCATGTACGGCCAGGCGCGCTCGACAAACGAACGGGCTGAGACGATCGACGCCGTCGGCAGCATGCGGCGGGCGGCCTCGCCCTGACGCACGAGCATCAGCAGCAGCGAGCAGGCCTCAGGCTTGCCAGCGGCCATCGGGATGTCGTCGAAAGATCGATTGCGGTCCACGTGCGCCTCGAGCGCGCCATCGACCTCACCCGGCTCAAGCCCGCCGAGCAGCTGTGCCGCGCGGTCGAGCATATCGACCGGACCGTCGAGCGTCGAGAGCGCCTGCGCCAGCACTCGCTCCATACAATCTTCCACCGCGTTGAGCGTCACGAGCTCTTGGGGCACCACGGCAGACGTGCGGTTGCGCACACGCGCCACAAACTCAAGCGTCGACAGGTACACATCGCCAAAGGGCGCGTAATCGCCCTGGTAGCCGCCGCAAAGCGCCGGCGCCGCCAGCGCGTACTCGGTTTTGGACAGCGGGCTCAGCGCCATCGCACCCAGCTCGAGCGCCGTGTCCTCCAGCATGAGGCCCAGCGTGCGCGAGCGCAGACGCTCGGCATCGCCCGCCGACACGTCGCGATCGAGCACACGCGCCGCATCCGGTGCATCGCGCTCGACGGTGCGAATGTGCAGACGCTCGGCGATGGCGCGGACGGCGGCACAGCGGGCAGCCTCGGCCTCTTCCTGCGCCGGCGTAAAGATACGGTTGCGCCCCAGCACCAGGCCAATCACATTACGCGGGCCCAGAGCGTCGACGGTCAGCGCCGCCAGCAGGGACGACGGCAAGTCGCCCTCGAGCGCCACCACAGCACGCGACGCACCGTGGGCTCGGGCGTTGTCGCGCACGGCGAGCACCAGCGCCTGCCACAGCCACTCCTCGGAACGGAACTCGGGCAGTTCGTGATCTTCCAGGGCATCGAGCATCACGCCGCGCTGAATCTCCTGAACCAGCAGGCTCTCCTCAAAACACGGCGCCTGGGCCACCACACGACCACAGTCGTCGAGCACAAACGAACCGCCGGTATACACCGACTCGTCATAAGCACCGACCGGCGCCATACAGGCAAACCACACGCTGCGCTTGGATGCGATCTTGCGGTAGGCGCCGCTGCGAACGGCGGCAATGGCGGCAGTCTCGCGGTCGGTCATGTCAAACGCATTGAATTGGAAATACGCAATGAGGTCAACACCGGTCGGCAACATCTCGAGTTCGCGGTCCAAGTCAAAAATCACGGCGATGCGCACGCCGTCCACGTCGAACACCGGCGGCGCCCAACGCGTGTCGTTGTTCTCGCCACGCTGCAGGGCAATGCTCGAACGCGCCGGCACCACATGACCGTCCTTGAGCATCATGTAGTCGAGCAGCGGCTGACCCTCAAACGAAACCGCCGCGGGCACGATGCAGATCATGTCAAGCTCCTGGATGCGCTCGGCGACACCAGTCAAGCCGGCAAGCATGTCGTGCTCAAAGTCGGCAGCGCCCACCAGGCCACCGGGCATGGCGCCCATAAAGAGCGGAGCCGGAACGCACAGCACGCGCGCCCCGCGCTCGTGGGCCAGACGAGCCTGGTCCTCGATGCGGCCGCAAATGCCCTCAATATCACCCAGGCGCATATCGATCTGTGCAAGCGCGAGCTTCATGGCTCAGCCCTTTCCGTCGTAAACCATCGAAATCGTAGTAAAAGCGCCGGCCGCATGATGCAGTCGGCGCTCGCATGTGCATATGCTAGCTATGATACCCCGAGCGGGGGCGCGCTCCTAGAACGTCGCGGACCACAGCCCGTGCAGGTTGCAGTAGGCATAGACGGTACCGGTCTTGGAACCGCCGGCAAAAAACGTCGCGGGCTTCATGCCGGGCTCAAGGTAATGGACCTCTAAGCGGCCCTCGGCCTCAAGGGCGATCCACTCAATATAGTGCTCGGGCAGGCTGGGGTGCTCGACCGAGCCAACGCGTGCGCGAATCACGTGACCGTCGCGCTCGGTCTCGACAACAGGCACGTGCTTCTCGTGCGCCGCGTCCTCAGTGTTTGCGGTCAGTTCCGTGCAACCGGCAGGGGTTGCAACGTCGTTGCCAAGGGCGGCAATGAGCTTACCGTCGGGGTCCTTAAAGAATTTCGCCATGATGTTCTCCTTTGCTGACGTGCCAATGTTCTTGATGGTTCTTATGCCCAAAGGCAGACAAACCATCCACGGCATTGCAAATGAACACATAACGGGCGGGGACGATGGGGCAGCGTGCGCTATCCGCCCTGGCGGCCCCACCCGAGCGGGTTAGCGCCCGTCGCCGCCCAGCAGCGCCAGAACATCTTCGCGGGTAAACAGCGCCGACGAGATGCCGTCGCCGCCGAGCACGCTGTTGACCAGGTCGCGCTTGGACTCCTGCATCTGCATAATGCGCTCCTCGATCGTGTCCTTGGCGATGAGCTTGTACACGGTCACGGTATGTTGCTGGCCAATACGGTGCGCGCGGTCGGTCGCCTGGTCCTGCGCTGCCACGTTCCACCACGGGTCGTAGTGGATGACCACGTCGGCCGCCGTCAGGTTAAGGCCCACGCCGCCCGCCTTGAGCGAAATCAAAAAGACCGGAACCTCGCCCGCTTGGAACTGCGCGACCATCTTGGCGCGGCTCTCCTTAGACGAAGCGCCCGTGAGCTTAAGGAAGGCGATGTCCTCCTTGGCCAAGCGCTTACCGATGATATCGAGCATACCCGTAAACTGGCTGAACAACAGGATGCGATGCCCGCCGTCGAGTGCGCCGTGCACGAGCTCCATACACGTATCGAGCTTGGCGCTCCCCGCCTTGTAATCCTCGTAGTGTAGACGCGGGTCGCAGCAGATCTGGCGCAGCTTGGTGAGCTCGGCGAGCACCTTGAGTTTGTCCTTCTTAAACTCCCCAGCCTCGCGGTGCTGCACCTGCTGGGCGATGCGGTCCTGGTTGGCCAGGTAGAGCTTGCGCTGCTCGCCGGTAAGCTGCGCCATGACGGTGTCTTCGATCTTCTCGGGCAGGTCGGCCACCACGTCTTCCTTAACACGGCGCAGCACAAACGGCGACACGAGCGCCTGCAGGCGAGCGGCGCTATCGCCCTCGGCATGCTCGACGGGGCTCTCAAAGCGCTTGGCAAACGACTCGCGCGTCCCCAAAAGGCCCGGCATCAAAAAGTCGAAGATGCTCCAGAGCTCGGACAGGCGGTTTTCGATGGGCGTGCCCGTCAGGGCAAAGCGCACGCCGGCAGGCAGGCGCTTGGCGGCGCGCGCCACCTGCGTGAGCGGATTTTTAATGTACTGTGCCTCATCGAGCACCACGCGGGCAAAATCCCGCTCGACGTACTCGTCGATATCGCGCCGCATAAGGTCATACGACGTCACGACCACGCTATGCTCGGCCACGCCGGCGATCTGCACGCGGCGTTGAGCCTTGGCGCCCACAATGGCGCACACATCGAGCGACGGGGCAAAGCGCTCCAGCTCGGCAGTCCAGTTGTACACGAGTGAGGCCGGGCATACCACGAGCGTGGGCTTGGTGTCCCCCGCCTCCACGCGCGCCAGAATATGCGCAATCATCTGGAGCGTTTTGCCCAGGCCCATGTCGTCGGCCAAGATGCCGCCAAGGCCCAGGTGTTCGAGCGAGCCGAGCCACTGGTATCCGTCGACCTGGTAGCCGCGCATCGTTGCCTTGAGCGATGCCGGCACCGTAAAGTCCATCTTGCCGAGCGTGTCCAGGCGCTCGACGGTACGGCGGAACGCAGCGTCGCGATCGGCCTCGAGCGCCGGCGTGCGTGCGAGCATGCTGTCGACGAACAGGGTGCTCGACGCGGGAAGCGACACGCCGTCGAGCAGGTCGACGGCATCGACACCCAGGTCCTCGGCAAGGCCAAACGCGGCGCGCGCCCCCTCGTCCAGGCGAATGATGTCGCCGGACGTAAGGCGCGCAAACGTTTGATGGCGCTTGTACGAATCGAGATAGACGGCAAGGTCCGCGGCCGAAAGCCCGCTCGCGCCCAGCTCGACATCGAGCAGATTGCTCTTAACGGTCGCACGAACCGAGAGCTTGGGCGCGGGGCGGACCGAGATCCGGCGCAGACGGTCGCTGAGCATGATCTCACCCAGTTCGGACAGGGCAGACAGGCCCTCGGTCAGCAGGCAGAACAAGCGGGCGTCATCGCGCTCCTCAAACGCCAGGCCGCGCTCGTAGAAATCGAAGTACAGGGCCGCCGTATCCATAACGCGAAACTCCGCCACCTCGTCGCGGGGCGGCACACCGGGGCGCTGCTCTTCGAAGGGGCTGCCCGGAGCGCCCAGGCTAAAGAGATCCGCCGACCAATCGCCGTAGGTAACCGTAATTTTGCAGGTCACGAGCCCATCGTCGACGCCGATCGCCATAGCAAAGCTCGGCTCGGGTGCCACGGTATCGAGCGCGGCGGGCGCGGTGAGGTCGGTGTAGTCGCGCAAAATGGGCAGCGCCATACGGCAGAACTCACCCACCTGCTCGGCGGCAATATGGGCGGGCGTGCGGCACGGCAGCAAGCGCGACAAAAAAGGTGCGGCATGCTGAGCAAATGCAGCGTCGGTACGGCGCGCGCGGCGCGTGTCAACCAAGTAGGCGGCATCGCCCGACGCAAAGCAGTACATATCGGCGGGCAGGCGCAGGTCATAGCTACCACCAGCCGCCGGCGCGATTTTGGCGGCAAGCAGCGGTGGGCGCTTAGCGGATGCCTCGTCCTCCCCTTGCGGAGACAGCTCAACCGCCACGTCGTAGGTGCGATGCGTCGTCATCCCCCGCGACCAGGCGGGCTCAAAGGAGATGGTCTGGCCGCGCAGCAGGTCCAGCACATATACGATGCTATGCTCGGACAGCGGCAACTGACGCTCGGCAACAAAACCACTGCGGGCAAAGTCGTACGACGCCGAACGCGAGCTTGTGATGTCATCGAGATAGGCAACTGTCGTCACAACAAGGTTGAGCAGCTTTGCCGATGTTTCGTCAAAGGCCTCAGGTGAATGGACAAACGTGAGCTTCTTGCCATAGGAGAACGTGCCGCCGCGCACGTAGGCATCGGCCATGCCGTCGATGTCCTTGACCACGTAGGAGACCGATCCACAGCGAATGCGGAACTCGAGCGCCCAGCTAAAGCGGTCAGCGAACAGCGGATTGTAGTACGGCACCAACGAGGGCTCCAACGCCGCTTTGGGGGCGTCGGGATCAACGGCACCGGCAAGCTTGCGGCGCATGCTCGCCAGCTCATCCATGCGCGCGTCCGAAAGATCGGAAAGCGCCGCCACAAGGCTCGGGCTCGTGGGGACGGGCGCCGGGAAGGGAAAGTTGGGGTTGACGGCCGGCGCGGCGGACGCGGTGCGCGCGGGCTGTTTCGGCTGCGCCGTAAACGTGCGGACCGGCGTGCGCAAACCTTCGACGGGCTCGGCGCCGCTGGCATCCAAATACGCCAGAGCCGTGGCAATAGCGTGCTTGCACATACCGGGGTAACGATAGGCGGCGGGGCAATCACAGTCGTAGTCGATCACCTCGTGCTCGTCCATGTCGAGCGCCACGTGCGTCTTGTACAGGTCGCCGCGCGAGCCGCGCACCGACCCCTCAATCGTCACGTTTTTGGAGAAGCGCGAGCCGCTGTCCTCAATCGACAGCACGGCACCGTTGAGCATGAGCGAACGCCCCTTCATAAAGGTGCCGCTCAACGCCGCCTCTTTGCGAAGCGCCTGCACAAACGTCCCCTGCGCCATCACTTCCTCCAATCTCACCCGGGGTAGCTTAGATCACCGTCACGCGGCCCTGGTTACCCACAATGGCCTTGGCCTCGGCCAGCAGCGGAATCGAACGCGCGTTGACCTTGGCAGGTACCTCGGCACGCAGCACGCGCCCGTCCACCTGCTCGATAAAGATCTCCACACGGTCGCCGCCCGGGTTAGCGGTGAGCACCGTGGCCAGGCGCGCCATATTGCCCTGGCTAAAGCGGCTGTTGGGCACCATGACCTCAAACACCTTGGGCTTGTTGTTCTCCTCGTTGAGCTCGAGCGGCACGATCTCCTGCGCGATGATCTGGTCGCCGCGGTCCGAGCGCTCGAGCTTGCCCTTAATGCGCACAAAGGCATCGGACAGCTGCGCGCCGGTCTCGGGATCGACCTCGCCGTACAGGTACCCCTCGGCCTCTTTATAGGTCTTGGGGAACACGACGACGGTGGCCTCGCCTTCCATGTCCTCGAGCTGCACGATGCCCATGGGGTCACCGTTTTTGGTCACGCGCTTGGACACGCTCGAGACCATGCCGGCCCACCACAGCGCCTTGCCCTCGGGAATTTCCTGGTTGATGGTGCCGCCCGTAGGATTCTGAACTTCGTAGCCGGTATCGATCTGCGAGAACGAGAAGTCGCGCGCCTTGGCTAGTGCATACTCAAACGGGCGCAGCGGGTGGTCCGAGACATAGATGCCCAGAACCTCTTTCTCCTGGCTCAGCTTGAGGTGTCGGTCCCATTCCTGGCCGTCCGGATCGGGCACGCTGACCTCGAAGCCCGAGCCCTCAACGTCGCCAAACATATCGAAGAACGACGTCTGCCCGCTCGCGCGATCCTTCTGGCGCTTTACCGCGGCATCGATGATGTTCTCGGGGTTGTTCTTGTCCACAAAGTGCATCATCTGACGACGCGGATACCCCGTGGAGTCGAAGGCGCCTGCCTTGATCAGCGATTCGATTACGCGACGGTTGGCCTGGCTCGAGTCCACGCGCTCGACAAAGTCGTGCAGCGTCTTAAACGGGCCGCCCGCCTCGCGCTCGGCGATAATCGCCTGTGCCACACCGGTGCCCACGCCGCGGATGCCGGCCAGACCAAAGCGCACGCCCTCCTTGGTAGCCGTGAACTCGGTACCCGACTCGTTGACATCTGGCGACAGCACGGGGATGCCGTCGTGACGGCATGCCGAGACGTAGTGCACGATCTTGTCGGTCTTGCCCGTGTAGGACGTCAGAACGGCCGCCATGTACTCGTGCGGATAGTGCGCCTTGAGCCACGCCGTCTGCATAACCAGGATGGCGTAGCCGGCGGAGTGCGACTTGTTAAAGGCGTAAGATGCGAACTCGAGAACATCGTCCCAAATCTTCTGGGCGACCTCGCGCGTGTAGTTGTTCTTGATAGCGCCGTTCATCCAGTGGTCGTAGGTGGTCTCGTCCGAGCCATCCTCCCAGTGCAGCACCGTCGACGTGAGCAGCTTGATCTTTTTCTTAGCCACGGGTTTACGGATACGCGAGTCCGATTCGCCCTTGGAGAAGCCGCACATCTCGACGGAGATGAGCATAACCTGCTCCTGGTAGACCATGGTGCCGTAGGTTTCGCCCAGGATGTCGTCCAGGCGGTCGTCGTAGGAGACGGCCGGCTCCTTGCCGTTCATACGGTTGATGTAGGACGAGACCATGCCGGCGCCCAGCGGGCCCGGGCGGTACAGGGCGATCAATGCTACGACGTGCTTGTACTCGGTGGGCTTCATGTTCTTGATCGTGGCCGTCATGCCGGCGGACTCGACCTGGAAGACGCCGGCAGTGTGACCGGAGCCCATGAGCTTAAAGATCTCGGGATCGTCAAAGGGGATCTCTTCCTCTTTGATGTCGATACCGAAGTTCTTTTTGATGTTTGCCTTGGCCTTGGAGATAACCGTCAGCGTGCGCAGGCCCAAGAAGTCCATCTTGAGCAGGCCCATGTCGGCAACGGTATGGCCCTCGTACTGGGTAATCTCGACGCCGCCCTTGGTGTCGAGCTTGGTGGGCACATGTTCGTTGACGGGGTCGCGGCAGATCAGAACGGCGCACGCGTGCACGCCCTCGCCACGGGTGAGGCCCTCAATCGAGAGCGCCGTGTCGATGATGCGGCGGGCGTCGTCGTCCTTTTTATAGGCCTCGGCAAAGTCGGGGTTAAACAGATCCTCTTTGCCGGGTTGTTTTTCGAGTACCTGCTTGAGCTTGACCTTGGGGTCGCTCGAGACCATCTTGGACAGGCGCTGGCCCATGTAGACCGGGTAGTCCAGAACGCGCGCGGCATCGTTGATGGCCTGCTTGGCCTTAATGGTCGAGTAGGTGATGACGTGGGTGACCTTCTCGGGGCCGTAGAGCTGGCGAACGTGCTCCACGACCTCGAGGCGCCGCTCATCGTCGAAGTCCATATCGATATCGGGCATCTCGGTACGCTGCGGGGACAGGAACCTCTCGAACATCAGGCCGTTCTCGAGCGGGTCGAACGCGGTGATGTTCATGGCGTAGGCGACGATAGCGCCGGCGGCCGAGCCACGGCCGGGGCCGACGCCGATGCCGTTGTCCTTGGCCCATTGCACGTACTCGGCGACGATGAGGAAGTAGGCGGCAAAGCCCTTGTCGCAAATGACCTTGTATTCGTACTCAAAGCGCTCTTTGATGTTGACGCCACCGATCTCGCGCGTGGCCCAGTCGTCACCATAGTGCTGGCGCAGGCCCTTCTCGCACTCGCGGCGGAACTGGCTCTCGTGTGTCTCGCCGGGGTCGAGCAGCGGGAAGCGCGGCAGGATGATGGAGTCCCAGTCCAGCTCTACGTAGCACTTGTCGGCGATCTCGAGCGTGTTGTCGCAGGCCTCGGGGCAATACGGGAACATCGCCCGCATCTCCTCCTCGGTCTTCATATAAAACTCCGAGCCGGTCATGCGCATGCGGTTGGGGTCGTCGACCTTGGCGTTCATGCCAATGCACATGATGACGTCCTGCACCGGCGCGTCCTCGCGGCGCAGGTAGTGGAAGTCGTTGGTGGCAATGACTTTGACGCCCACCTGCTTGGCGATATCGATGAGCGTGCGGTCCATCTGCTCGTCGGTCAGGCCGTTGTCGGTGGTGATGCCGTGTTCCTGGATCTCGATATAAAAGTCGCCGGGTTCGAAGGTATCGCGGAAGGTCTCGGCCCACTTGATGGCGCCCTCCATGTCACCGCGGTCGATGTATTTGGGAATGATGCCCGCGATGCAGGCGCTCGTGCAGATCATGCCCTTGGCATGGCGGCGCAGGTTGTCGAGCGTCACGCGGGGCTTGTAGTAAAAGCCCTGCACGGCGGCCTCGGAAACCGTCTGCATCAGGTTGACGTAGCCCTCCTGGTCCTTGGCCAGAAGGATCATGTGATAAAGCTCGGGCTTATGGTCGCGGGCGAGCGTCTCGTCCGGCGTAAAGTAAACCTCGCAGCCAAAGATGGGCTTGATGACCAGAGGCGGCTTGAGCTCGTCGATGTTGCCCTTCTCGTCCCACATGGCCATGTCCTTCACATACTGGGCATGCTCGCGCGGGTTTGCCTCGGGATCGGGCTCCACCAGCTCGTCGCGACGGTCCTTTTCCAAGAAGGCCTTGTCGTGGCTCCAGGTTTTGTACTCGGGCGTGTTGTGGTTAACGGCGTCACAGGCCAGCGCCAGATCGGGCACGCCATACATGTAGCCGTGGTCGGTAATGGCGACGGCGGGCATGCCCAGCTCAACGGCGCGGTTGACCATATCCTGGATACGGGTTGCGCCGTCGAGCATGGAAAAGACGGTGTGGTTGTGCAGATGGACGAATGCCATGTGATGAGCTCCGATGCGGGTTCGTGTTCTGACTGAACGATTTTACCCCACGGCGCGGACAGCACCCGAACCTAGCCAAACCCACACGGTAGTCTTTTTGGGACCTTCAAAAAGGGGAATGAGGGCATCCAGATATATCGAGTATTACTGAAACCCCGGCGATACGCTGAATGATTTGTGACGAATAGTCATGTCCATCAAGAAGGCTCGACGCTTCGGGCAGCTCGTCAATCGATATATCAATTCTTGGAGACATGTATTCCTACCATTTTTAAAGAAACAACGGCGGTAATTGCTATCGCGATTGCGCCAATAACACCGAGCGCTATCTGAATGGGATATAACCCCAACACATATCCAAATATGGAGAAAAACATTGCAGAAAAGAGGGCCCTTACCAGAGACGCGACGGAAAGGATCGTCGCGCGGAGATCATCCGCTATCGCGTCTTGGATTAAGTTTTCCGAAGTGATGTACACCACTTCCGGGAGAAAACAAAGCACCATGCTAAGGCCAAACAAACACAGCGGATTTGAAGCGAACCACGGAAGAATCATGAAAAGACCGGCCTCGATTAACATCGAGCCGAGCATGGTATTTCTTTTCCCGAAACGCGATGAGAAGAAATCTGCTGCAATGTAGGCCGTCGCATTTACTGCATAGGATGCACCGAAAAAGATTCCTATTATGGAGACGGGAGCATCAAATGCGTCGAATACCAACTGATTCAAGTTGTAATAACTCCCATAGAATCCATCGAGCATGCTTGTGCCGACTAGAAGAAGCAATACCGCAAAAGCGGATTCTCCAATGCACCAGGTTTCGCGTCTGAAGATCTTGGCTACGTCAAACCTTTCCTCCCCAGAGTTTTTGGAATGGGTCGTTTCCATCCTCTCAATGGGATACAGAAGGAAAAGCTGCAGGAGATAGAAAACGGAAACGCATACGTAGAGGGCACTCCAAGATACTTGGGCAATGAATGATCCAAGTACGATTGCCACTCCCGTCGCGATTGATTGCGCGGCAAGCAGCCGAGCGTTGATGGTGAGGAAGCGCTCTCCTTGACCGGCATTTCGGGCAATTTCATATAAAAGTGCTTGTTCGGATCCCGATTGAAGGGAGTAGGCGAGTGCCTCAACAAGGGAAAGCGCGACGAGAAAGGGGCCTGAGAGTAACAGCATGCCAGCCGTATGGAAGAAAAGAAGCAGAACGCCCACTTGAATCGAGAACTTCTTTCCAAAGAAATCGCCTACCAGCCCTGTTGGCAGCTCGAGGACGACCGTTGCAATGTTGTACAGGGCTTGATAAAGCGCGATTTCCGTGACAGACATTCCTTTATCCGCAAGGAAAAGTAGAAACACTCCCCGATTTAAAACAAATCCCGCGAGAACGAAAAAGGCGGAATAGATGTGCAGTTGCGTAGCGGCATTCTTATTCATTTGGCACTTCCATCAACTAATTTTGCCGGGCCGCTCGCTACTGACTCGAAGCCTGAAGTGTTCACAGTTGATGTGAAGAGCGGTAAAGCTTTTGCACAGGGTATCAATGGAATACATCCGAAGCGTTTTCGGCAGTATCATCGGCGAAGGCGGGATTAGCCTTTACGCGGCGCTCACCCTCGATGTATTTGACGATTTGATCAATCGTCTGGTTGGCGCGGCTCTTGAGCTTGCGCTCGTAGAAGAAGAGGCCGAGCTTGCCGCGCATGCCAGACGTGTTGCCACCCGCACCCTGAAAATCCTCGGTATAGGTGAGCTCGCAAGCACCATCGCCAGCAGGTGCAGCCTCATAGCGCATGGTATTGATGCCCGCCGCATACTGAAAACAGACCTCATAGAGGCACGGGTAGTCAAAGTGCTTGATCTTAACCTTGATCGCCGTGCCCTTGGTCTTGCCTTTTGCGGTATGGACGCTTCTCGTACTTATAGCCGTTGAGCTTATTGCGGCTAGGACGTTTGCCCGTGGCGTTCTCGATATCCTGCATGATGGACCCCGCCGGAGCGTCAAAAAGCTCCTCCGGCGTCACCTTAAGCGTTTTGGTGAGCTGCATGATGGCTCCTTATTCGCTTGAACCGTTCGAGCCATTGTACCGCCCCAGGCTCTCCCATGCGTTGCGGTGCCATTTGGACGATTGAGGGCCTTACGGCCGAAAACCAACCAAATAGCACCATAAAGCCTGAGGTGGCTAAAGGTTGTAGGTGACTACTTGAGGTTCGGCGGGTTTGACGAAGATGGTTGGATCCGGCTGCTCCGCGCGGACGAACTTGACGGTCACGGCCTCAAAGCCCGCCTTGTGCAGAACATCAGCGTAGACGCGCGCCTGCAGGGCGTGCTTCTCCTGCAGCTGATCCGGCGTCTCGTCCGGTGTGCCGCCCGTCTTGTAGTCGATGACCAGCGCGCGCGACGGATCGGCCGGGTCGGTTGCCAAAGCGTCGATGGCGCCCTCGGCATATGCACCGTAGCGGGCAATGTCCTTGTCCTCACAGCCCAGCGAAAAGAACGGCACCTCGGCGCGAACGCACGGCCACGCGAGCAGGTCGGCACGAACAGCCGACTTGAGCCAGCGGTCCAGGGCAACGTCGAAGCGTTCGCGCTGCTCCGGCGTCAGGCGCCACAAGCGTGCCAGCGCATCGGCGCGCACAGCGGGCAACACGTCGGCACCCATCTCGATCAGCCACTGGCAGGCAGCATGGAACGCCGAGCCCAGCGCCATGGGGTTGCCGGCGGGCTCAACGGCGGCCACGTCTGCATCCGTCATCTCAGAACCATCCGACTCCGCATCATCGCCGGCCTCGTCCATGGGCACGTGTGCCTCGGCGGCACGGTCCTCGGACTCGGCATGCAGCGCCGCGGCAATTGACGAGTAGCTGTACGAATCGCGCGCCGGATACGGGCAGGTGCCCATGCGCACGCCCACCGCCTGGGGATACACGAGCTCAAACGCATCGGGCTCGGCGTCGGCAGGACCGGGCACAGTTGAGTGCGCAGCATTATCGGCGGCATCGGCATCGCCGCGGACAAGCCTGCCCTCGGCATCCAGAGAAGCATTGGCCTCAAACGACTGCTCGCCAAAGGAAAAGTCCGCGAGCGAAATGAGCTCGTAGTCGCCCGGCTGGGAGTTGTCGAACACCAGGCGGTCGGCATCGAGCTGCGGCATGTCCAGGGCATCCGTCGGCAAAATGCGGCGCAGCACGTCGTAGGTCAGATCCGTCTCGACATCGAAGGTCGGCGCCGTCACCTTGCCGCGGCTCACGCCGACATCCATCGCCAGAATGACCAGCTCGCGCGCTCGCGTCATGGCGACATAGAGCAAGCGAGCCCGCTCCTCGAGCGAAAGCTGCAGGTCGTGGTTGCGCAGGCGAACGAATGCCTCGGCGGGAGAACCCGTCGCGCAGACATCCTCCATGAGCTCCGGCGGCAACCATAGCGACGTGCCCTTACCCTTAAACGCATGCTCAAACTGCTTTTTGACGTCATCGCCCTTTACGAACGTGCCGTCCGCGAGTTTAACGCCGTCGAAGCGCGCCGGCAGCGCCACGACCTGCGCTCCGCCCTCGACACGCCCCATCTGAGCCGCACCCGAAGACTTACGCACGCCAAAGCACTCCGCAACCGCCACGACCGGATACTCCAGGCCCTTGGAGGCATGCACCGTCATGATGCGCACCGCGCCGTCGCCCTCCTCGTTGAGGGCACCTGGGGCCTCCTTGCCCGCCAAGAAGCGGTCGAAGGCAAGCGCAATGGAACGCGGCGAGTTACCGAACTCGGCCTCCGCCTCGGCCACGGCATCGAGCGCCTTAAGCACGTTGGCGGCAATGGCCTTGCCCTCGGGACCACGCTGTGCCAGACGCACAAACCAGCCGGAGGCGTTGACAGTATCGCGCGCGATGGCGGCGAACGAATCGCGGCCCACGCGACGAAGCGCATACCGCAGCACCTCGCGGGCGCGCGTCACGAGCGGCAAGTCTTGCAAACCCGGCACATCGGAATCGCTCATGATGCCCGCATCGATGTTGCGGCGCGAGGTCTCCCCCGTCTGGTCGTCCAGTTTGGTCGCCAGCGCCAGGAACTCCTGGGCGCCGAGCGCAAACATCGGCGAGGCTAGCAGCGGCATAAGGCCCTGCGCCGTATCGGCCGGATTGGCGAGTGCGCAGACCAGGGCACGCACCGTCTGCACCTCAGCTGCCTGGGCAAAGACCGAGCCGCCTGCGATCACGCAGTCGAGCTCTTGGTCGCGGAAGGCCTGCGCATAGACATCGGCGTTGGTCATGCGGCCCAGCAGCAGGACCATGCTGCCCTGGGGCTGGCCCGCTTTAACGAGTGCTTGGAATCGCTCCGCAATCGCGCGAGCTTTCGCCTGCGTTCGCTCCTGCGTACTGCCACCGGCAACGAAGATCGCCTGGCGGCGCGATGCCTTCGCCTTGAGCTTGTCCTCGCGTTCGTCGCTCGGTTCAAGATCCAAGAACCCCTGCATCAAACCACCGGTGTCGCCGTCAAAGACGCGCGCCACATAGCGCAGCACCTCGTCGTGGCTGCGGAAGTTGCGTACAAGCTTGACGAGCTCGCCGGCGGGGGCATCGGACGTGGCGACCGTCTCGGACGCCGTCGTCGAACCCACCTTGCGCTCCTGGCGACGGAACACCTCGACCTCGGCACCACGGAAGCGGTAGATCGACTGCTGCGCATCGCCTACGGTGCACAGTGCGCGCTCCCCCGCGCCCGTCAGGTAACGGATCAAATCGACCTGCATCTGGTCGGTATCCTGGAACTCATCGATCATGACCATCTTAAAGCGACCCTCATAGGCCGCTCGAATAGCCGGGTAGTCGCGCAGCGCCTCGTACGCCATACGCAGTAGGTCGTTGTTATCGAGCGCGGACTGGCCGGCCTTCAGCGCGCGATACTCAGCCTCCACGGAACGGGCCAGGCCCACCAGCGCATCGAGCGCGGGACCACCGCAGGCCAGCACGATATTGATAAACGCATCGGCAGCCTCGGCCTTGAGCAGCTCCACCTGTTCCTTAGGAAACGCCTTGCTCGCCCGAGGCATGCTGCACGACATCATGAGTCGCGCCACATCCTCCATGGTTTTGCCGCTCGCCTCAAACGCGTCGATGGCATCGAGTGCCACCTGCGCTTTCTCGGTCGCGGCCTTGCTCGCACCCAACGCCGCGCGATAGGCGTCGGCGAGTGCCGAGGTATCGGCCTGGCCGCGCGCCACGCACACATCGTCCATGCCGCCCGGCAGCTGGCTCGATAGCTCCAGCAGGTCGCGCACCAGACCTTTGATGGTGGTACCGGCGCCAAACGGCCCGCCCTCGCCCGCCATGGGATACCAAGCGTAGAGGGCCTTAAGCGAGGCGGCGAGCTCAGGCGCGGCATCGGGCGCCGTCGCGCGCCCCAGCACATGCTCGACAGCCTGATCCATAAGCTCATCGGTATCGGTAAGCACCGTGAACTCGGGATCGATGCCCAGCTCCAACGCATGCGCGCGCAGGATGCGCGAACACATACCGTGAATGGTCGAGATCCAAGCGTCGTCGACGGTCAGGGCCTCCTCGTCCATACCCTCTTCGATAAGCGCGCGACGCACGCGGTCGCGAATCTCGGCCGCGGCATCTTTGGTGAAGGTAATGGCGAGCACCTGGTCCAGATGCTCAACGAACGGACCGGATTCGGGCGAGAGCGCGTAGACGATGCGGCGCGTGAGGGTAAAGGTCTTGCCCGAACCGGCACCCGCCGAGACAAACAGCGGACGGTCGAGCGTTTTGACGATCTGCAGCTGTTGCGGCATCAAAGTCGAAAGATCCATGGTCTACACGTCCCTCCTTACAAACGTTCCTTCGTGGTTATACGAGCAGCGCGCATGCGCGGCCTGAGCCGACATCGGGTCGACGGCGGCAACGTCGCCTGCCTCGAGTTCGTGCAGGCGCTCGGCGATGCCGGCCTCCACGCGATCGAGCAGGGCGTCGAAGTCCATGCTGCCACCCTCGCCGGGAAAGCCCTTCTTAAGCCCCGGGATGCGGCCGTCACCACGCTCCTCCTCGAGCAGCTCGGCACTCGCGGCGCCGCGCAGCGCCGGTTTGCCGCCCTTGGTCGAAAAATAGAGCGCCGCACGGGCATCCAGATCCAGCGCCCGGCGCATGGCCTGCGCATAGATAAGCGTCTGGGTATGGGGCGGCAGCCACCGCGGGTCGTCGATGGCGGCCTCGCCCGATTCCTCGTCGCGCACCGTGGGGTCGGCGAGTTTAAACTCCTCAACGCCCGTGCGATGCTTGTAGTCGATTACCACGGCGCGATTCTCGGCATCCACATCCACGCGGTCGATGCGCCCGCCGAGCGGCCAGCCGGCATACTCGACCTGGAGCTCGTTGAACGCAAACTCCAGGTAGCGCGGCGCGAAGGGCGCGAGCGCCTCGGACTCGTAGGCAAGAACGCCCTCCAGCTGCGGCAAAATCTCGGCCACCTGGCGCTCCTCCACCGGGGAGAGCGGCACGAGCGGGCCCTCGGTACCGCGCTTGCCCGCATGCTCGGCCAAGGTCTCGTCAAAGACCTCGCGCAGCAGCTCCTTCGCGCGTGGCAGATTCATGGGTGTCACGCGCTCCATGCCCTCCTGGGGCAGACGGGCATGCAAGTGTTCCAGCACGTCGTGGACAAAGTTGCCCTTCTCCATATTGCCAAAGCCAGCGTCGATCGACTGGGGCTTCACGCGGTACGAGACGAACCAGCATAGCGGGCAGGTCGAATAGGCCTCGATCTGCGAGGCAGACGTCAGGCGCGGCACCAGCGGCGCATCCTCGCCCTCGCCATCGCGACGACGCAGGACCAGATACGGAATGGCTTCATCGCTCAGATGCTGGGGGGCTTCGCAGGTCACGCGCTCGCGCCTAAGACCTTCGCCTGCCGCGGGATCGAAGTCCCTTACGATATCGCCCTCACCCACACACTTCGCCTTGTCGGCGCCAACGGCCTTAGCGTCGTCAGCGGCCTTGTCGGCGTCAGCGGCCTTAGCATCGTTAGCGGCCTCGGCATGCGCCCGCAACTCGGTCCACACGGCCGCCGGATAGCACTCGCGCGCCTGACGATCGTGGGTCACACGGGCGAGCGTAACCGGACCACGCGACGCTTGTATCGCGCGGCCAAAGCGTGCGCGCAGCAAGGCCGCAGGCTCAAGCGTCACGTCCTCGCGACCGAGGCTCGCCGTCAGCGTGGTCAGCGGCCCCTCTTCGTGTGAGAGCGGATAGCTGTCCAGATCGACATCGGCAAACAGCACGGCATCGTAGCTGCCGGGGCGCAGAGCCGCCGCATCGGCAAGCGAAGCAAAGCGAACCTGGGCGCGTGGCGCACGGTCAACCTCGTAGGTCTCGTAATCGTAGGCGGCGCTACGCTTGTCCACCTTGGTTCGAATGTCATCGAGCACGGGCACGGTCGCGGCCTGCGACACGTTGAGCGCACGGGCGTCATTCATAAGGATGTCGATGACGTGGCGCAGCAGGGCCACCTCCGCCTGGCGACGGGCCTGACCGTCGAGACCGCCAAGTGCGCGATCGGGCAGTGCCTCGGCAACGGCAAGCATGGCCTTGAGCGCCGTCACGGGTTTGTCGCGCCACAGCGCCTGGAACACGTCCGAGATCACGCACGGCACGCTCTTAAACCAGTTCTCGTCGCTCGCCGCTTTACGCGCGCCCCTCACCTGGCCCTGCACGCTCTGCAGCAGGCTCTTGACGCCCGCAGTGGTCTTGCTGCGCGACAGTCGCATATTCTTGTCGAACGTGCGCGCGCTGGCGGCGTCGGCACCCGAAAGCGGGCTGTAAATCCAGTCGGTAAGCTCCGGAGCGGGCCACCACTCAGTCTTAGAAGCTGCCCCTTCGTCGGCGGCCTTCATACGCTCGATCAGGTTGGCGAGCGCCGTGAACTGCCTGCCCGCAATGGATTGGGAAAACGCCGTGAACTCGGCCGTCTCGGCAGCAACGTGGCGCGCCGCCAAACGAGCGGCAAGCTCGCCGAACAGCTGGGGTGCCCGGGCGGACACCACGAGTACGCGCACGGGATCGACGGGTGCGGAGGCGGCATCGTTGACCTTGGACTCCTTGCGCGCTTTCACCATCTTATCGATGACGTCCGCATAGACACGGGCACGGGCATGGGGCCCGGCGACTTCCACAAAGGCAGGACGTACGACGGACTTTGGAGCAATCGCGGGAGCGCCGGCATCCTCGTCCAGCGGCGCGATCTCAAACAGCACACCGCGGACATCAAATGCCGCGGCAAGCTCCTCGCGCATCGCCGCTTGCTCGCGGGCAAGCAGCACGACAACCTCTCCCCCGTTGTTTGCCACGGCGGACAGCAGCTCGAGCAGGCTATACGTAAATGACGTGACGCCGCGCACGCAAACGGCGCGGGCGCACCCCGGCAGGTTGTCGGCCAAAGCGCCGGCCATAATGTCAGCCGCCTCGCAGGGCTCGACCATATCTCGACGGTCCAAACCGCGCGCATAGGCGCACAAAAGTTCAAACACGCGAGCCTCGGCGTCGCTTCTGGGCTTGGGCTTGCAAACGTTGTCGCAGCAACGCTCGGCACCTGTCCCTGCCACACCCGGCAGCACATCGCGAGCCATACGCGCGAGCATACGCACCGTGCCCTGGCTGCGCGAAAGCGGCTGCAGGTCGGCGTCGTCGAGACGCGCTACCATGTCCGAAAACAGCATCTGGCGCTGCAGGTTGTCGACGAAACCGCGCCCGTCGCCCAAAAGCTCCCAAAGCGAGCGAAGCCACGATGTAGGCGTCTTGTAGTCAATACCCAGCGAAACGCCGGCTTCCGCCGCATCATGACGGCACAGGTCGAGCTCGGCAAACGTTGGCGCCAGCAGCACGGCACGCCCGTGGCGGGCAATAAGGTCGGCAAGCAGCGCCGCCTCGGCATCGCTCAAATCCGCGCCGGCGTTGGTGGTATAGATTCGAACAGGCATGGTCCTCCACTCAAACCGTTCGCAATATTCAATGCTTCCATCCTACCCGCCCACGCGGACAGATTGCTACCTCAGCTCCATGTTTTGGTGCAAAGCAACCTGACCCCAACGCACCAGCCGATTGCGGGCATATAAAAACCGCCCCCGAAGGGACGGTTCTGCACAATTCGTTTGTTGTCGCTGGCCTACTCGCCATCCTCCAGCTTGATGAGGATCTTGCGATAGCCGCCGTACTCGCCGTTCAGCGCCTTTGAAACGCGGCTCACCGTAGTGGACGAAGCGCCGGTGCGGGCCTGAACCTCAACATAAGGCTCGCCCTCATCCAGATAGCGCGCAACCTGCAGACGTTGCGAAAGATCGCAGATCTCGCGCGGCGTGCAGATATCGGTCAAAAACGCTTGGATATCCTTCTCGTCATCCAAAAGACTAAATGCGTGGACCAGCTGCTTGACATCAGGCTTGTCAAACATGTTCTCGATATTCATCGATCACCGCCAAACCCGCCATAAGGCATCGAAGTTGATACTGACATCGGGCATCGTTCGCCCGTTCTATGCAATAGGGCAACGCCTGTGGCTTTTGCCCGTAGCAGTTTAGCACACCACCAAACTAAAGCGACAAAACTCTCTGCCAGCGGCGCGTTTTCTAGGACGAACGCCGTTTTGAAACCGAATGCGCACGCAAGCTCCACGAATATCTGAGACAATGGGCGCCCAAACAGAGCCGTGCCCGAGCATCTGTCCGAGTTGCAAAGGCATGTGCCTCTCACGCTCCCTCACCACGCCATGCGCAAGAAAGGATTCACACCATGCGCTTTATGCTCAACTGGCTTTTGACCTCAATCGCCATCGCGATCGCAACGTTTCTCGTCCCCGGCATTCAGCCCTTCGGCATGGCCGACGCCTGGGTCTGCTTTGCCTTCGTGGGACTGTTCCTGAACATCGTCGATTCGCTCGTCAAGCCGTTCCTGACGGTTATCTCGCTGCCGCTCACGATCATTACGCTGGGTATTTTTCAGCTCGTAGTCAACAGCTTTATGCTCGAGCTGGCCAGCTATCTGTCGGTCAATCTGCTGGGCGCGGGCATCTCCATCGCCAGCTTTGGATCGGCCTTTATGGGCAGCATCCTGGTGTCCATCATGCGCAGCATCCTCGACAGCATCGCCGAGGGCTAAAACGGCCATTCCGGCCGCGCCCGTCTCAACAGCCCAAAACGAAGGCCGCCCATCACAAAAATGGGCGGCCTTCTTATTTGCCAAGTCTCAAAGGGCGAGAGAATCTGCCATTTCCACCCCGTCCCCAAATGGCAGGTGGGCTAGATCACGTAGTCGTAGCCTTCGTTGGGAGCGACAAGTTGATCGAGCGTCACACCGTCGAGGTAGTCGTTGATAAGCTTGTCCAGGTTCTTCCACACGTCGAGCGTGGGGCACTCGTCAGAGCGCGAACAACCCTTGCAGTCGCCATCCAGGCAGGCGACCGGCGCCAGGCTGCCCTCGGTCAGGCGCAAGATCTCGCCCACCGTGTACTGCTCGGGCGGGCGCGTGAGCACATAGCCGCCGCCCTTGCCGCGCATGCCCGAGAGCATGTTGGCGCGCACGAGCGTAGCCAGAATATTCTCGAGGTACTTCTCCGAAATACCCTGACGCGCCGCAATCTCTTTAAGCGGGATACGGCCTGTCGCCTGGTGCTCGGCCAGGTCGACCATAACGCGCAGGGCATATCTGCCCTTTGTGGAAACCAACATATATATAGCTGCCTTTCGGTCTTTTAATTCGTAGAAATTCTAGCCGAAAAATTGGTTTTGAAAATACCTATTCCCGTCAAGATGGTTAATCGACTCGTAATAATCTTCTATTTCCTATTGCGTTACTAGGCTTTGGTGTCTACTATGCTTGCCAACAGCAAAACGAACAACCTATAAGGTTTGTGGGTTTCGCTGCCACACACACCGTAAAACCACACGGTATCCAGTCATTTGAACACTTTGGAGGTTCACCATGAGCAATGTTTACACGTCCATCGATCAGCTTATCGGCCACACCCCGCTTCTGGAGCTCACCCACTTCGAGGCCGACGAGGACCTCAAGGCCCGTGTGCTCGTCAAATTGGAATACTTCAACCCCGCCGGGTCCGTCAAAGACCGCGTCGCCAAGAACATGATTGACGAGGCCGAGAAGGCCGGCAAGCTCGTGCGCGGTGGCGACTACACCATCATCGAGCCCACGAGTGGCAACACCGGCGTCGGCATCGCCTCGGTGGCGGCGGCCCGCGGCTACAAGGTGATCATCACTATGCCCGAGACCATGTCCGTCGAGCGCCGCAAGCTCATGCAGGCATACGGCGCACAGCTCGTGCTCACCGACGGCTCCAAAGGCATGAAGGGCGCCATCGCCAAGGCCGAGGAGCTGCAGAAGGAGACCCCCAACAGCATCATCGCCGGCCAGTTTGTGAACCCCGCCAACCCCGCCATCCACAAGGCCACGACCGGCCCCGAGATCTGGGACGACACCGACGGCAAGGTCGACATCTTCGTCGCCGGCGTTGGCACCGGCGGCACCGTGACCGGCGTGGGCGAGTTCCTCAAGGAGCAGAACCCCGAGATTCAGGTCGTCGCCGTCGAGCCCGCCACCTCCCCGGTGCTCTCTAAGGGCCAGGCCGGCCCGCACAAGATCCAGGGCATCGGCGCCGGCTTTGTGCCCGACGTCCTCGATACCCAGGTCTATGACGAGATCATCCCCGTCGAGAACGACGATGCCTTTGCCACCGGCCGCGCCGTGGGCCACAAGGAAGGCGTGCTCGTGGGCATTTCGTCCGGCGCCGCCGTCTGGGCCGCTCTGCAGCTGGCCAAGCGCCCCGAGAACGAAGGCAAGACCATCGTGGCGCTGCTCGCCGACACCGGCGAGCGCTACCTGTCCACGGCGCTCTTCCAGGACTAGAGCTTCTCGTTCTTAGAACGAGTCCAAGGCACGCCGGTCTCCCCTCTCTTCTGGCAGTCTGACCTCATCCCAACAGGATGCCCCACGAGACGTCCGAACTTGCTACAATGTCTGCGGCGCGGAACCAGCCTCCCGCGCCGCTTTTCTTTTTTGGCCACATGCCACCAAGGAGAACCTCCTCATGCACAACAAGCGCGTGCTCGTCGCCATGAGCGGCGGCGTCGATTCCAGCGTGACCGCGTATCTGCTCAAAAGTCAGGGTTACGAATGTGTCGGTGCCACCATGCGCCTCACCTGCCCCGCGCCCGATCCCGCCACGGGCATGAGTAAGGTCGACCACGACATCGCCGATGCAAAGGCCGTCGCCGAGCGCCTGGGGATACCCCATCACGTGCTCGACTTGCAGCAAACCTTCGACCGCAACGTTGTCGAGCGTTTTATGAACGCCTACCAGGAGGGGCTGACGCCCAATCCGTGCATTATCTGCAACCGCCACATTAAGTTTGGCGCGCTGCTCGATGCAGCGCTGGACATGGGCTGCGACTACATCGCCACGGGCCATTACGCCAAAACAAGCCAGGCGGCAGACGGCACCTGGCAGCTGCATCGCGGCGAGGACCCTAAAAAGGACCAAAGCTACTTTTTGTATTCGCTCACGCAGGAGCGCCTGGCGCACACGATCTTTCCGCTGGCAGGCCTAGACAAAGAGCGCGACGTGCGCCGCATAGCCGCCGAGCAGGGCTTTACCAACGCCCAGAAGGCCGAAAGCGAGGACATCTGCTTTATTCCAGACGGTAACTACGCGGGCTATATCGAGCGCCGCTGCGGACATCCCGCTGCACCGGGCGACATTGTGTGGCGCGACGGCAGCGTGGTCGGGCGCCACAACGGCGCGCTGCGCTACACCATCGGCCAGCGCAAAGGCCTGGGCGTCGCGATGGCGCATCCTGTGTATGTGACGGGCGTCGACGCCGCTAACAACACCGTGCATCTGGGCGAGGCCGAGGACCTGACGGCCACGGCGCTCACGGCCAACGACTGGATCTGGAGCGCCCCTGCCGACCGCATGGAGGCCGAGCTGGATGCCGGCGGCATCCGCGTGGGCGCCAAGTACCGCTACCGACAGAAAGACCAGGCAGCGATCCTTACGTGCGGCGAAGACGGGCAAATGTTGCTGACCTTTGACGAGCCGCAGCGCGCCATCGCCCCCGGCCAAGCCGTTGTAGTCTATCGCGGCGACATCGTCCTGGGCGGCGGCACCGTGACCGGCGCCATCAAATAGCCCCATCCCCTTCATAAGTTGCGGTGAAATAGGGACTGTTTAAGCGTTTAAAACCGCCAAACAGTCCCTATTTCACCGCAAGTTAGAGAGGACAGCCTCGGTCGGTACTGCCGTGTCAGCCGAGGCCGCTGCATCGTTAGCGCTGGACGTAGGCGCGAACCAGCTCGAAAGTGTTGCGCACACCGTCGATGTGGCTGCGCTCGTAGTTGTGGCTCGCGTACACGCCGGGGCCGATCAGACCATGGCGAATGTCGTAGCCGGCCGAGAGCGTGGCCTCGACGTCGGAGCCGTAGTGCGGGTACACATCGATGGCGTAATCGAGCTCCAGCTCGCGCGCGATGTTGGACAGCGTGGTTACCAGGTCGTAGTTGTACGGACCGCCCGAATCCTTGGCGCAAATCGAAACCATGCGCTCGGTGCAGCCCAGGTCGTCACCCACGCAGCCCATGTCCACGCTGATCATCTCACGCGTGTCGGCCGGCACAAAGGCACCGCCGTGGCCGACCTCCTCGTACACGGTAAAGAGCAGCGACACCTTGCGCGAAAGCGACACCTCGCCGTCAGCAACGGAACGGGCCAGACCCAGCAGAATCGACGCCGACAGCTTGTCATCCAGGAAGCGGCTCTTGATGTAGCCGCTCTCCGTCACCGTGGTACGCGGATCCATAGCGATGATGTCGCCCGTCTGAATACCCAGCTCGAGCACATCGTCCTTGCTGTCAACGTTCTCGTCGAGCAGGATTTCCATGTTCTTCTCGATGGTCTTGACCGGCTCATCGGCCACATGCGCCGAAGGCTCGGTATTGAGGACCACACCCGTAAAGACTTTGCCATCGCGCGTGTAAACGGTGCAGTTCTCGCCATCGGCCGTAGACCACTGATGCCCGCCGAGCGTCGTGGGACGCAAGCGACCATTGTCCTTGATGGAACGCACCATGGCGCCCAGGGTATCGACATGGCTCGCCAGTACGAGCGGCCCACCCTCGCCACCAAGCTCAACCAACACGTTGCCCTTATTGGAACGCTCGGGCCCAAACCCCATATCGCGCAGGGTCTCCATCAGATAATCAGTCGCCGCACGGGTATAGCCCGTAGGCGAAGCAATCGAGGTAAGCGCCTTCAACTGGTCAGTAATATAGGAGAGCGTCTCCTCTAGAGAAGCATCAACATTAGAAGCCATATGCATCCTTCCAAGTAAAACTAAGACCGAGTCCCGATTTTAACCGTTCTGCACGTGCAATGCCCCAGGAGCCGAGCCGACTCCAGACGTCCCCACACCGGTTTTATGCACGCGCACGGTTTACAATCCAAATCTTGCATAGAAATATCGATATATGCATAAATATGAGGTATCAATTTCTCTCATCCTAGGGTACCCCACCTTGGACCGTGCAAAAAACGGAGTATTCAGCACCGTGGGCCCCAACGGCCCCATCACAAACGACATAACGATGTGGTTGCAGCAGTGTTGCAGGCCGGCGCAAACCAAAAACGCGGCGACAGCCATCTCCGCCCATCGATAGCCCGCCCACAAGTGCTGTCGATGGGCGCCGCGGGCCACTACGACCCATTCACAACGTTATGCATTTTTCAGAGCTTGCTGAATACTCCCAAAAATGCACGCTGGGAAGTGCACCACCTATCCGCAGCGGGCAGCATGCCTTGGTTTTGCCCATATCGGGGCATCGGCGCGGCACAAAAAGCCCCCGCCGCACGAAGTTGAACTGCCTCCCATTTCTTGGACATGAGAAATGGGAGGCTTTCTTTATGCGCGT